>ERZ650307.2011-NODE-2011-length-11249-cov-8.670806_pt1 | contig 11249 bp, 7 predicted proteins | sample MGYA00376243_ERZ650307 | MGnify/ENA primary metagenome ERZ650307 (study PRJEB26733, sample SAMN07839242) | wastewater metagenome | biome: urban; feature: artificial channel; material: waste water | place: USA: North Carolina | collected 2016-03-31 ... | reverse complement strand
GGCGGAAGCCTGCGACAGTACAGATAGTACGGCAAGGCGAGACAACGAAGTTAGGCTATTTTTTGGATTGGTATTACAACGCTATCGGCGTAGATTGGCTTAGCCGCAGGCGTCACCCAATAAAACCCGGATGGCTTTATAAAATCAATCTGTTGATAAGCAAATGTTGGGTTGCGGCTTTGGCGGTCGCCAGCCCAGCCATTGGTTTGCGGCTTGTTTTCTCGTTAGCTTATTTTTTCAATTGGTGTCAGATGAATCGACAAAACGATATGATGTGCGTTTGCGCACAGGCAGCCGGATATGCGGTTTGGCCGGTTTGGCAGCCGCTTGGGGCGCAGGCAGGATGCCCAGCTCGATTTGCTGCGCTTGGCTCAGAAGATTGCGCCAATCGCCGTGTTTATACCAATCGGGGCCGTCGAGTTCGAACGGATGCTGGATGCGCTCCGAGCCGTTGCCGCATTGCAAATCGGTGGCGGCACAATATTTGTCGCAGCCCCAGCAGATGCGATCGGGGTTTTTGGGGAAAATAGGAAATTTTTTGGCCATAATGCGGCTTTGCAATTGATTTCTGCTGCACTTTACGCTTATATTCACTTGTAAACAATATCACTTTTCCATGCCTCGGCTGCTTTTGCGCAAATTTAAAAATAGCCTTTTATTACAGATTGTTGTCTTTACAAAAGCAAACAGTCATCTGATTGTCAAACAGCGCTGACACACTGCCGATATGCTGCCTTGCCCGCACCATTTGCGCTTTATCCGCTCTAACTTTCTCCAACCCCCACAGAAGGCGCCGCTTATGTCCCCCAATCTCGAAGGCTCAGGCCGCAAGCTGTTTATTCTCGACACCAATGTGCTGCTGCACGACCCTACCAGCCTGTTTAAATTCAAAGAGCATGATCTTTATATCCCCATCATCACGCTCGAAGAAATGGATGCGCACAAAAAAGGCATGTCCGACGTGGCGCGCAATGCCCGCCAGGCCAGCCGCTTTCTCGACGAAATGATCAATGCCGGCCCGCATCTTCTGAGCAGCGGCATTCCGCTCTCCTGCACCGGCCGCAGCGAAGCGCAAGGCAAGCTCGTGCTGCAAACCCACATCGAAGCCGCACCGCTGCCCGAGAGCCTGCCCACTGGCAAGGGCGACAACCAAATTCTTGCCATAGTGAAGGCGCTTTCCGACAAAATCAGCGATTACGATGATGTGGCCTTGGTGTCCAAAGACATCAATATCCGCATCAAAGCACGCGCGCTCGGGCTGCATGCCGAAGACTACACCAACGATAAAGTGCTGGAAGACAGCGATATCCTCTATAGCGGCTACCGCGAGCTGGCGCCCGATTTTTGGGCAAACAACGGCACCCATCTGAATTCGTGGCAAGAAGCCGGCAGCGTGTTTTACGAAGTGGCCGGCCCCGATATCGACGCCTTGCGCGTAAACGAATTGCTGCTCGACCACAACGAAGCACAAACCCTGCAAGTGCGCGTGATCGAGCAGCAAGGCGGGCGCGCCACCCTGCAAACCGTGAAAGACTACAGCAATATCCGCCACAACGTGTTCGGCATCACCGCGCGCAACTGGGGGCAGAATTACGCGCTCAATCTTTTGATGAACCCCGACATCGATTTGGTCACCATTCTCGGCCAGGCCGGCACCGGCAAAACCCTGCTCACCCTGGCCGCCGCGCTCAACCAAACGCTCGACCATAAACGCTACAACGAAATCATCATGACCCGCATCACCGTGCCTGTGGGTGAAGACATTGGCTTTCTGCCCGGCAGCGAAGAAGAAAAAATGAACCCGTGGATGGGCGCGCTCGAAGACAACCTCGAAGTGCTCACCGGCCTGGGCAGCGAGGGCGACCCCGAATTCGGCACCTGGGCCAAAAAAGCCACCGCCGATTTAATCCGCGCCCGCATCAAGGTGAAATCGCTCAACTTTATGCGCGGGCGCACGTTTCAGAATAAATTTTTGATTATCGACGAAGCGCAAAACCTCACGCCCAAGCAAATGAAAACCCTGATTACCCGCGCCGGCAACGGCACCAAAGTGGTGTGTTTGGGCAACCTCGCCCAAATCGACACGCCCTATCTCACCGAAGGCAGCAGCGGCCTGGCTTATGTGGTCGACCGCTTTCAGGGCTGGCCGCATTTCGGCCACATCACCTTGCAACAAGGCGAGCGCTCGCGGCTGGCCGATTTCGCGGTGGAAGTGTTGTAATTTGCATAAAGCTGTAAAGGCCGTCTGAAAAGCATTGCCGCCTTTCAGACGGCCTTTGGCACGATAAAAACCCATCCAACGGCATTTGCGCCGCTTCCCTACTCAAACGGCGCAAAACCGCGTAAAATACGCCCCAAATCATTGAATAATACCCCATTCAAAAATAAGCCGGCCAGGCGGAGCAACGCCGCCGGGTTGCTTTTTGAATGGGGTATAAGCAGGCAGTGCATACTGCCTGTCTTTTTTATCGGATACCAAAATGACAAACCAACACACTCCGCAGGCCGAAGAGGCTCAGCTCGACGAAAACCAAATCATTGCTTTGCGCCGTGAAAAACTGAACAAAATCCGCCAACACGGTATCGCCTTTCCCAACGATTTCAGCCGCAACGCCTTTGCCGGCGATTTGCAGGCGCAATACGGCGCGCTCGAAAAAGCCGAGCTCGACCCGCAGGAAATTCCCGTTAAAGTGGCCGGCCGCATGATGCTCAAACGCGCCATGGGCAAAGCCAGCTTCGCCACCATTCAAGACATGAGCGGCCAAATCCAGCTCTATATCAACAATCAAGGCGTGGGTGAAGAAGCGCATCAAACCTTCAAACATTGGGACATGGGTGACATCATCGCCGCCGAGGGCAGCTTGTTTAAAACCAACCACGGCGAGCTCACCGTGCGCGTGAGCAAGCTGCATCTGCTGTCTAAATCCTTGCGCCCGCTGCCCGACAAACACCACGGCCTCGCCGATCAGGAAACCAAATACCGCCAACGCTATGTGGATCTGATTACCAGCCAGGAATCGCGCGATACCTTTATCAAGCGCAGCCAGATTATCCAAACCGTGCGCCACCATATGGTAAACGAACGCTATCTCGAGGTGGAAACCCCGATGATGCACTCAATTCCCGGCGGTGCCACGGCCAAGCCTTTCGCCACCCACCACAACGCGCTCGATATGCCGCTTTACTTGCGCATTGCGCCCGAGTTGTATTTAAAGCGGCTGGTGGTCGGCGGCTTGGAGCGCGTGTTTGAAATTAACCGCAGCTTCCGCAACGAAGGCATGAGCACCCGCCACAATCCCGAATTCACCATGATGGAATTCTACGAAGCCTTCTGCACCTACCAGCGCATGATGGAAATGACCGAAGGCGTAATCCGTGCCGCCGCCATTGCCGCCTGCGGCAGCGCCAAAATCAGCTACAACGGCCGCGAAGTGGATTTGGAAAGCCCGTTTGAGCGCCTCACCATTCTGGAAGCCATTCAAAAATACAATCCGCAATACACCCACGAGCAGCTGAATGATGAAGCATGGCTGAAGCAGGAAATCGTCAAACACGGCGAAAAAATCCCACCCGCGCCCGGCATCGGCAGCCTGCAACTGGCCTTGTTTGAAGGCTGCGCCGAAGGCAAACTGTGGAACCCCACCTTTATCATCGACTACCCGATTGAAGTATCACCCTTAGCGCGCGCATCCGACAGCAAACCCGGCCTCACCGACCGCTTCGAATTATTCGTGGTCGGTCGCGAGCTGGCCAACGGCTATTCGGAATTGAACGATCCCGAAGACCAGGCCGCCCGCTTCAAAGCGCAAGTGGCGCAAAAAGATGCCGGCGACGACGAAGCCATGCACTACGATGCCGACTACATCCGCGCCATGGAATACGGCCTGCCGCCCACCGGCGGCTGCGGCATCGGGCTGGATCGCTTGGTGATGCTGCTCACCGATGCGCCCAGCATCCGCGATGTGATTTTGTTCCCGCAAATGCGGCCGGAATAAACAGCGGTAAAGCAAAAGGCCGTCTGAAAGTTTTGTTTCAGACGGCCTTTTACTGATTTGCACAAGAGAAAATGTCGGATACAAGTGGGCGTAGGTCGGATTCTCGAATCCGACGCTTGTTCGCAGAACAAGATTTTTCGGGGCTGAGAAAATGTCGGATACAAGTATCCGACCTACAACGTTATTGGCCGTCTGAACAAAAAACATAGATCCGATTGGCTTTGTCAAAATATAAATATAGTGGAATGAATGAAAAACTTATAAAAAAATAAGAAATTTAGCATCGTGTGCAGGGTGTGTGGCGCAGCCACGCACGCGGTTTAAACGGCTTCTGCATATGGCTTGTTACATTCGCCTGTATAAGTTTTTCTTTCCTTCCACTATAAATCGCAATCGTACGCATGATACACAAAGGCCGTCTGAAACTTTGGTTTCAGACGGCCTTTTACTGATTTGCACAAGCAGCGCCAAACGGCTCAAGCCTTAATCGCCTTGTCGGCAATATCGCGCCGGTATTGCATGCCGTCGAAATGCACCTTGCCCAGCGCCTGATAGGCTTGCGCTTTGGCCGCGGCCACATCGTCGCCCAAGCCCACCACGCACAACACGCGCCCGCCGTTGGTGAGGATGCGGCCTTCGGCATCGGCCGAGGTGCCGGCGTGAAACACTTTGCCGATTTGGTCGGCTTCATCTAAGCCGCTGATGATGTCGCCTTTGCGCGGCGTGTCGGGATAGCCGGCGGCAGCCAGCACCACGCCCACGGCGGTTTGCGGCAGCCATTGGGCTTCTACGCCGTCAAGCTTGCCCGCGATGCCCGCTTCGAGCAAGTCGGCCAAATCGCTTTCAAGCCGGCTCATAATCGGCTGTGTTTCGGGGTCGCCGAAGCGGCAGTTGAATTCGATGGTGTAAGGCGCGCCTTGGCTGTCTATCATCAGGCCGGCATATAAAAAGCCGCTGAAAGGGTGGCCTTCGGCCTGCATGCCGCGCACGGTGGGCAGAATGATTTCGTTCATCGCGCGCTCATACACCGAGGGCGTCACCACCGGCGCGGGGCTGTAGGCACCCATGCCGCCCGTGTTGGGCCCCAGATCTTGGTCGAGCAGGCGCTTGTGGTCTTGGCTGGTGGCCATCGGCAGCACATTTTCGCCGTCTACCATCACAATAAAGCTGGCCTCTTCTCCTTGCAAAAAGTCTTCAATCACCACGCGCGCGCCGGCGTTGCCCATTTTGTTGCCCAAGAGCATATCGTCGATGGCCGCATGCGCTTCATCTTCGCTGAGCGCCACAATCACGCCTTTGCCCGCGGCCAGCCCATCGGCCTTAATCACAATCGGCGCGCCTTTGGCTGCCACATAATCATGCGCGGCCGCGGCCGATTCAAAGGTTTGGTAGTGCGCGGTGGGAATGCCGTATTTGGCCATAAAGGCTTTGGCGAAATCTTTCGAGCTTTCCAATTGCGCCGCATATTGCGTGGGGCCGAAAATGCGCAGGCCGGCAGCGCGAAAATCGTCTACCACGCCGGCGGCCAGCGGCGCTTCGGGGCCGACCACGGTAAAGGCGATGCCTTCGCGGCGGCAGAAATCCATCAAATCGGCATGTGCGCTCAAGGGCAGGTTGTGCAGCTTGGGCTCGCGCGCAGTGCCCGCGTTGCCGGGCGCCACATACACGGCGGATACTTTGGGCGATTGCGCCAGTTTCCACGCCAGCGCGTGTTCGCGTCCGCCGCTGCCGATAACGAGTAGTTTCATGCCGGATTCCTTATCAAGATAGAGGTTTGCAGCGGGATTATAGCGGATTTCGCCCGCCCGGGCAGCCGCAGCCGCCCGAAAGCTTTCAGACGGCCTTGAAAGCTTTCTTGCGTGAAAACAGGTTTAACGCCAATTCAAACATGATTTACCCAAACAAAGGCCGTCTTAACACATAAAATGGCTATGATGGCAGCCGTTATTCCCTCCAAACCAAACAAGGAAACCGAAATGAAAAAAATCACCGCCATTGCTGCAGCCGCCCTGTTGGGCATCACCGGTGCAGCCGTTGCCGCCGATTCTGCCGCCAATATGCAGCAACCCAAGCAAACGCGCGAATTCAAACGCGGCGAATTGCCGCGCGATTTGCAGGCGCTCAATTTGAGTGCCACACAGAAAACCCGCATTCAGGCCATTTTGCAGGAAGGCCGCCCCGCTCAAACCGAGCTGAGCGAAGCCCAGCGCAATCAAATGCGCGCGCAAGCCCAAGCGCATCGGGCTGCCGAGCAAAGCCTGATTGCCAACAAAACGTTTGACGAAGCCGCCGCCCGCCGCCTGATTGCCGAGCGCGAGCAGGCGCGCGCCCAATCTCAGCAGCGCCATGCCGATTTAGAGATGCAGCAGCTGAAAAAACGCCATGCGATTTTCCAAGTGCTGACACCGGCGCAGCAAAAACAATGGCAAGAGAGCCAAAACAAACGCGCCGAGCGCGGCGATCGCCCGGGCAAACCGCGCCAAATGCCGCAGCAAGAGCGCCAAGCGCCGCAACGCTGAATGGCCGGATAAGCGTGGCGGGTATGCACACGCAGCGCGATTGTGTATCACCCCAAGCCGATTATGGGCAAACAAACAGGCCGTCTGAAACTTTATGTTCAGACGGCCTGTTTGTTTGCGGCAAAATGGTTTTGACTGAATGCGTGCGGCAACGGTTTGTGGCCGCACGCATTCATCTCCGTGCTTGGAATCCGGCTGATTCAAAATCATGCCCAACCGCACCACCTGATATTCAACGAAGTTGAAAGAACTTCTCTTCTCTTGCCGGCCGTCTGAACCTAAGCTCTAAAATACTTTTTGATAAAGTGTTGACATTAATCAAATTCAAACGTATGTTTCATTCAAACGATTGTTTCAATTTTTTTGAATAATTAGAGCATGAGCACAAACCCGCACGACAGCCAAACCATCACCCGCATTTTGAGCGCCGCCGAAAGCCATTTTGCGCTGCACGGCTTTTTCGCCTCATCGCTGCGGCAGATTATGCGCGAAGCGCAAGTGAACGTGGCCGCCGCGCATTACCATTTCGGCTCGAAAGAAGCGCTTTTCTTGGCGGTGATCCACCGCCGCATTGCGCCCTTTTTAGAAGATGTGCTCACCATGCTGCAAGCGGCCGAATCGCAGCAGCAGGCGCTCACGCCCGAGCACCTTACCGACAGCTTTATCGCTTCGTGCCTGAATTTGGTCAACGCAGCCGACGGCCAGGCCGGCACCACCGCCAAGCTCGTGTCGAGGCTGATGCTTGATGAATACAAAATTTTCCGCGAAGCGTTGGCGCTGGAATTTTCCGAATTATCCGACCGCCTTTATGCCGCTTTTGCCCGCGCACTGCCTGATTTGCCGCCCGAAGCCTGCCGCTGGCGCATGCATTTGGCCTTGAGCACGTTGTTTAACGCCTTTGCCGGCAACGATGTGCTCAAAGCGCTGGCACCGGCCAGCACCGTGAATGCCAAAAACGCCGCCCAGGTGGCGCGCCATGTGCGCCCCTTTGTGGTGGCCGGGCTGAAAATGCCTCTTTAACGATTTATCCCTATTCCATGTTGGCACCATCCGCACAACATGAAATGCACAACACGGCTCGAAAGGCCGTCTGAAACCTCAGTTGAGAAAACCAAAGGAGAACCGAAATGCTGAGTCTTATCCTGCTGCTTGTTTTGGTGGGCATTGCCGCCTACTTCCGCAGCCCCGCCTGGCTGATTTCGCTGGCCGCCGTTGTCGGCCTGGCGCTCGGCGGCGCTTCGTGGTGGGCGTATATCCCCGTGCTGGTTATTGCAGCAGCCTGCTGCCTGCCGCCTGCGCGCGATTTTATCCTCGGCCGCATTTTCGGCATCTATAAAAAAATCACCCCGGCCATGTCGGAAACGGAAGCCGATGCGATTAACGCCGGCACCGTGTGGTGGGATGGCGAGCTTTTTTCCGGCAAGCCCGATTTCAGCAAGCTCAAAGCTTTCCCCACGCCTTCCTTGAGCGCCGAAGAGCAAGCCTTTATCGACGGGCCGGTGGAAGAATTGTGCAAAATGCTCGACGATTGGAAAATGCTGCACGAAACCAAAGATCTGCCGCCCGAAGCCTGGCAATTCATTAAAGACAGCGGCATTTTGGGCATGATTATCAAAAAAGAATACGGCGGCCTTGAGTTTTCCAACTATGCCCACGCCAAAGTGGTGATGAAAGTGGCCACCCGCGCCGGCAGCGCTGCCGTTACCGTGATGGTGCCCAACTCATTGGGCCCGGGCGAATTGCTGCAACACTACGGCACCGAAGCGCAGAAAAATTATTATCTGCCGCGCTTGGCCAAAGGCTTGGAAATTCCCTGTTTCGCGCTCACCAGCCCGCATGCCGGCTCTGATGCAGGCAGCATTCCCGATTTCGGCGTGGTGTGCAAAGGCAGCTACACCGACCCGACCACCGGCGAACAACACAACGATGTGCTGGGCATCCGCATTTCTTGGGAAAAACGCTGGATTACCCTCGCACCCGTGGCCACCGTGCTCGGCATGGCATTTAAAATGTACGACCCCGACGGCTTGCTCGGCGATAAAAAAGACATCGGCATCACCTGCGCCCTGATTCCCACCAATCACGAAGGTGTGGAAATCGGCCGTCGCCATTTCCCGGGCGGCAGCGTGTTTATGAACGGCCCGACCTGGGGCAAAGATGTGTTTATCCCGCTCGATTGGATTATCGGCGGCGTGGATTATGCCGGCAAAGGCTGGCAGATGTTGGTGGAATGCCTCTCGGTGGGCCGCTGCATTTCGTTGCCCGCCAACTCAGTGGCCGCCGGCAAAATGTCGAGCTACACCACCGCGCTTTATGCCCGCATCCGCGACCAATTCGGCCTGCCCATCGGTAAATTTGAAGGCGTGGATGAAGCCTTATCGCGCATCGGCATGTATACCTATCAAATGGAAGCCGCCCAAGATTTGGCGCTCACCGCGCTCGACAGCGGCGAAAAACCCAGCGTGATTTCGGCGATTTTGAAATACCACAACACCGAACGCATGCGCAAAACCTTGAATGACGCGATGGATATTCACGGTGGCCGCGCCGTGGTGCTGGGCCCGCGCAACTATCTGGCCGCAGCCTACCAAGCCATTCCCGTGGCCATCACTGTGGAAGGCGCGAATATCCTCACCCGCAGCATGATTATCTTCGGCCAGGGCGCCATCCGCTGCCATCCGTTTGTGTTGAAAGAAATGCGCGCCGCGATGGACAACGATGCCAAAGCCTTCAAAAAAGCATTCGGCGGCCACCTGCACTTCGCCTTCACCAACGCTTTCCGCAGCTTCTGGCTCTCGCTCACCAACGGCGCCTTTACCGCTGCGCCCCAAGGCAGCAAAGAAACCGCCCGCTACTACCGCCAAATGACGCGCCTGGCCGCAAACTTTGCGCTGGTGGCCGACATGAGCATGTTCAGCCTCGGCGGCAGCCTTAAGTTTAAAGAGAAGATTTCCGCGCGCTTGGGCGATATTTTGTCCAACCTCTTTATCGCCAGCGCCGTGTTGAAACGCTTTGAAAACCAAGGCAGCCCCAAAGAAGATTTGGCCATTATGCGCTATGCCGTCGAACAAGCCCTGTATGACGCGCAAACCGCACTCGACGGCCTGCTGCGCAACCTGCCGATGCGCCCCTTGGCGTGGGTGCTGCGTGTGCTTGCCATGCCGCTGGGCCACAACATCAGCGCACCGGCCGACAAGCTCGCCAGCCGCGTGGCCGACGACATGATGAAAAACGAAGGCATGCTCGAGCGCCTTTCAAAAGGCATGTTTGTGCCGGATAACGAAGAAGAAGCCATCGGCCTCTTGCCCATTGCCCACGCCGCCGTGATTGCCGCAGAGCCGGTGGAGAAAAAGCTGCGCAATCTCACTCGCAAAGGCAAGCTCGTGCAGCCCTCGCCCGCGCTGCGCTTGCAAGAAGCGCTGGACAACGGCGACATCAGCCAGGCCGAGTTTGACCAAGTTACCCGCGCGCGCCAGCTCAAGCGCAACGTGATTATGGTGGATGATTTCGACATGATGCTCAGCCAACACGATGAAAAGCTGCTCGAACGCCATGTTTTCTAAGCGCTGCGCATAAGTTGTTAACATTAAGCAACACTTTTCAGACGGCCGCAAAGCCACAGGCCGTCTGAAAAGCCACAAGAAAAACACATGCAGCACAAGAGATTCGTTAAAAACAAACAAATTATATAAAGTAATCGTTCTATAAACGGAGAAATTGTTTTATAAAGTAAGTTCGGCTTCACATTACCGGCCGTCTGAAAACTTTATAAAACCTTAGAGGAGCAACAACATTAAAGCAAACACCACCCGCCGCATCAAGCAAAGCGCCCTGATTATCGGCAGCGCGCTCTTGGCACAATCGGCCTGGGCATCCGGCTACCACTTCGGCACCCAATCGGTGAGCAGCCAATCCACGGCCAACTCATCGGCCGCCGAAGCCGCCGACCCTTCCACCATCTTCTACAACCCCGCCGGCCTCACCAAGCTGGAGGGCACGCAGGCCACGATTAACCTGAATATCGTGGCACCGAACGTGAAATATAAAGATGCCAAAGCCTATTATCCCGACGGCAGCGAAATCACCCGCGCGCCCGACGGCTCGACCAATGTCGAGCGCGACGGCAAAATCACCGATGATGTGGTGATTGCCCCGCACGGCTATATTTCGCATCAGGTAAACGACAAAGTGTGGCTGGGCTTCGGCATGTATGTGCCTTTCGGCTCGGGCACCGAATACGATGAAAATTCGGTGTTGCGCTACAACCTCAACGAATTGAGCCTGCGCACCATCGCCCTGCAACCCACCGTGGCCTATAAAGTGAACGAGCAGCATTCCGTGGCGCTGGGCGTGGTGGCGCAAAATTCCAAAGCCAAGCTGCGCCAATATGCCAACTTCGGTGCCTTTGCCGGTGCCAACGGCATGGCTGACGGCTATGCCAAAGTAAACGGCGATGATTGGGGCTTCGGCTACAACCTCGCCTGGATGTGGGACATCAACGAGCGCGCGCGCGTGGGTGTGAACTACCGCTCCAAAGTAGATCACAACCTCAGCGGCGATGCCGAATGGCATTTGGTCGGCCCCGGTTTTGCCAATCCGGTGTTAGCCCCCACCATCCGCGGCGCGGGCTATGCCGCGAAAGAAGATGCGTCGGTGAAAATCACCACCCCCGAATCATTGTCGGTGCACGGCATGTATAAAATCGACCCGAAATGGAACGTTTACGGCGATGTGA
>ERZ650307.2009-NODE-2009-length-11252-cov-7.822720_pt1 | contig 11252 bp, 10 predicted proteins | sample MGYA00376243_ERZ650307 | MGnify/ENA primary metagenome ERZ650307 (study PRJEB26733, sample SAMN07839242) | wastewater metagenome | biome: urban; feature: artificial channel; material: waste water | place: USA: North Carolina | collected 2016-03-31 ... | reverse complement strand
AAGCGTTTCAGGGTTGCCTGCACGCGGTTATAGAGCTGCGTAGCCGCCACCCGTGTCGGCAAAGCAAAATAAAGGCTGTCCACCAACCCTGCTTGAAACAGATGGACATAACGCCATAAAGCGGCCTCGGTTTTGCCGCTGCCGGTTTCAGATTCAAGAATAAGTAATGGGCCAAACCCGTTATCACGCATTGCCGCCTGAATCGGTCGAGGCGCGAAACCGCCGAAAATTTCAGGAAAATTGGGGGCGATAGCGACAAGTTTCTCCCGCCAGTCTTCAACCTCTAAACCAAGCGTGGTAATCGCTTTATCAGCCATACTGGCAGCCGTTTCTGCACGATTTTCACCTGATTCTGCAAACGTAAAGAATCGGGTATCCGAGCCCAACCAGTCAGCCAATTGAACCAGACCCGTAAACAGATGCCCGAAAGCAGGGGCATCCGGCAATGCTTGCCCCTTAGCTTCAAATGCACGCGGATAGAGCAAGGGTGCACGCGCTGCAATTTCTTTCAAAATCACCGCAGGATCGTATTTTTCGTGGTGAGATTGCCAGATGCTTGCGCTGACACCCAGTGCGCTTTTGATCGGCTGGCCATGATGACTAACGCTTGCTATCATTAATGTGTCGGCGGCATCACCCCAAGTGCAGACTTGCTCAATTAGCGGCTCGATAGCCTGCGCCGCTGAAGAGACTTCAAATAATTTGATAACCTCAACACCATGCCCTGCCGTAATCGGTACGGGCCAGCTGGCTGGGATTTTGTTTTTCCAACGTTTGGCCTGAAATCCGCTATTCGCCTTGCCGATGTCGTGTAGAAAGGCCAATACAGCGAGGCGGGAAATGTCTTGCTCGTCCAACGCACGCCCTGCACTGCGCTCTAGAGCCCGCCGGATGGCGTGACAATGGCTTAGCCGACAAAAACAGGCGGCCACGTCAATCATGTGGTCAATCAATAAATGTCGCCCAAGCACATTTCCATCGGCATCGGTCTGAAGCTTTCCAAACGCCTCCCTGTCTTTTAATCGTTGCCCCATGCCCATCCTCATACTCTCCGTCGTGTCAGCCAATAAAAATAGACTAACGCAGTTGCGATTAAGGAAATTAACATAAAAAACAAATATTGGATTGTTCTAATTCATAAAAATAACAAAAAAGAAAAATTCACATAAAATAATTTGCCGTTAAAAGCAAAACTGACCCCACAGCCGCAGGAGTCTGGTGGAAACCAAGAGGCATTGCTTCAAGCTGCTCGACGAGCGCGTGATGGCACGAGACTTTGGCCGACAGGTGGCAGAGCGGCAAGTGCGTGCTGCACGACTAAATCGCTTCACCCACCTCGGTACACCTGTGACAGTCGGCGTGGCATAAATCCGTTTAGGGCAAGGGGGAACTCAAGCGGAGATGGATTTGTGCAACAAAGCCATTTCAACGCAGAAACCCCCACGTTTCCCAGACCGTAAACAGCAGCCAAACCCCGCGCCCAATTTCGTCTGCCCCAAAACAGCCCGCCTTCCTCTTTAACGGGGAAGGCGGGCTGTTTTGGGGCGCGGGTGAACGCCGACCGTGTCTTACATCAGGTTTTGTTCCGCGACATTCAGGTTTAAATCCACCATCCCTTCGCCTTCCGCCCCTTTGCGCTGCGACAAGCTGTGTTCGCGGGCGGCTTCGATTTTGGCTAAGAACGCCTCGTCAATATCGCCGGTCACGTACACGCCATCAAAGCACGAGGTTTCGAACTCCGACAGCTCGCCACGGGCGGCATGAACCGCCGCTTTCAGCGCGTCAAGGTCTTGGTAAATCACCGCGTCGGCTCCGATTTCGCGGGCAATGGCCGCATCGTCGCGCCCCGTGGCCAGCAGCTCGGCGCGGGTTGGCATATCAATGCCATAGACGTTGGGGAAGCGCACCGCAGGGGCAGCGGAAGCAAAATACACTTTCTTCGCCCCTGCATCACGCGCCATTTGCACGATTTCGCGGCTGGTGGTGCCCCGCACAATCGAATCATCGACCAGCAGCACGTTTTTACCGGCAAATTCGGTGGCGATGGCATTCAGCTTTTGGCGGACAGATTTTTTCCGTACCGCTTGCCCTGGCATGATAAAGGTGCGCCCGACATAGCGGTTTTTGATAAAGCCCATGCGGAACGACAGCCCCAGATAATTGGCCAATTGCAGGGCAGAAGGCACGCTGGTATCGGGGATGGGGATGACCACATCAATATCCATTTCTGGCAAGACACTCCGCACCTTATCGCCCAGCTTTTCACCCATCAGCAAACGGGCTTCATGCACAGAAGCCCCGTCAATAATCGAGTCAGGGCGGGCAAAGTAAACGTATTCAAACAGGCAAGGCGCGTGGCGGGTGTCTTCGGCGCAGATTTGGGTATGGCATTCGCCGTCAAAGGTCAGATAGACCGCCTCGCCAGGGGCCACATCGCGCACCAGCTTAAAGCCGGAGCAATCCAACGCAACGGACTCCGAGGCCAGCATATATTCGCCGTTATCGTTGCGCCCCAGCACCAGTGGGCGGATGCCACAGGGGTCGCGGAAGGCCACCAAGCCATGTCCGGCAATCATCGACACCACGGCATACGCACCTCGGACACGGTGATGCACCCCCGCCACGGCTTTGAATACTGCTTCGACCGGCAGGGTGGTGCCTTGGATATGCTTTTCCAGCTCGTGCGCCAAGACGTTAAGCAACACTTCCGAATCGGAGTTGGTGTTGATATGGCGGAGGTCTTTCTCGTACATCGCTTTTTTCAGCGACTCGGTATTGGTCAGGTTGCCGTTGTGCGCCAACACAATCCCAAACGGGGAGTTGACGTAAAACGGCTGTGCCTCAGCCAAACTAGAGGCGGAGCCCGCCGTGGGATAGCGCACATGCCCAATGCCGGCATTGCCCATCAAGGAGCGCATATTGCGGGTGCGGAACACGTCGCGCACCATACCGCTGCCTTTGTGCAGATGGAAGCCGTTACCGCAGGCGGTGACGATCCCTGCGGCATCTTGCCCCCGATGCTGCAAAACTTGAAGACCATCGTAGAGCAACTGATTAACCGGTGTTTTCCCTACTACCCCAATAATTCCGCACATAACAGACGATTCCCAACCAAAAAAGCGCGAAGCAGCCTTCGCAAAACGGGCGTGTTGCTGTGGTGCAAGCACACGCCGAATGAAAAATCCTTAGAACCTGTTCAAAGTCTGTGAGACTCGGGTGATCCTGCATTGAAATGAACCAAAAAATGCGTGTCGATTCAAGTCCAACGCCGCTTTTTCGACCCCTTTCGCCTTGATAGCCCCTGTGCTGGCTAAGGCGTAAACAGCTTCTTGCAGGGTGGGGCACAGCATGGTTCGCACCCCTTCCCCTTGTTGTCGTTACTTGAAATTAAGACCGTTAAAGTACCGCCGCCCGTGGTGCAGGCGGCAAAAAAGAAGGCTCGTTGCGCTGCACCGTAGGCTGGGGCAAAGCCAGCCAGCCGTCATCCGTGGTGGTCGGAAACTGAAGACGGGTACGAATCTCGCTGGGAATCAGCGGACGCAATTGCCACGCGGTGCGCTCAAAAAAAGGCAGGGCGACGGAGGCTTGCCACGTCGCGCTTTTAGGCCAATCGGTCAGCCCTGCCAGCAATACGGCGGCGGTGACCAGTAGCCCCCCCCGTGCCAGCCCAAATCCCATGCCCAGCAGCCGGTCTATGCCGCCCAGCCCCACGCCGCGCACCACACTACTCAGCACATTTTTAAGCAGGGCAAAGCCCAGCCATGACCCCACCAGCACCACCACAAAGCCGCCTGCCCAGCGCAAAGCCTCGGTGTCGGCAGTCAGCGGCAGCATCTGCCCCGCTGTCTCGGCAAAAGCCCGCGCCAACACAAAAGACACGACCCAGCCCGCAAGGTTCAGCACTTCGCTAATCAACCCCCGCATCAGCCCCAGCAAAATAGACAGGCCGAGCACCCCTGCAATCAGCAGGTCGAGTGAGGTCATGCTGCTCAATATCCCCATTATTTAGACACCAGAATGCCGGTCACACCGGCAGCAGACATTTTATTCAGCACAGTTTTGGCTTCTTCTTGGCTGGCAAAGGGACCCACCCGCACACGGCTAATCTGACCCTTGCTGGTTTCGGCGCGGCTAATACTGGCGTGGATGCCCATACCGGCCAGCTTGGTTTTGAGGGCTTCCGCCTTGGCAGGGTCAGACAGGGCGGCTAACTGAATCAAGTGTGTGCCGCCTTTGCTGGCTTCTTTTGGTGGCTTGTCGGCGGCCACTTTGGCTTCGGGCTTCTCGGCTTTTTCGGGAACAGGCTTGGCGGCAGGCCTGCTGGCGACCGGCTCGCTGGTGCCACTGAGAATGGAGGCAGGGTCTTTGCTGGCTTTGGCGACAGGCACCAGTTTCTCGGACTTCTCGGACTTCTCGGGCTTGCTAGTCGGCTTGTCTACCGGTTTTTCTACCGGTTTTTCTACTGGTTTTTCGGGGGGCACTTTGTCGTGGGTAGGCTTGTCCGCTGGTTTTTCGATCGGGGCTTTTTCATGCGCGGGCTTGGCAGCCGGTTTTTCAATCGGCAGCGGGGGCACCATCGCCGGCGCTACCGCCAAGGCGGGTGGGGCTTTTTCGGGTTTGGGCGCGGGCGCGACCGGTTTAGGCTCGGGAACCACCAGCTGCGGCATGGGCTTGCTGACCTTGGCCATCGGGGTAACCGGTGCAGAGGGCACATCCGCTTTACCAGCGAGAGCCAGCGGTGGAACAGGTGGCATGGGTGGCAGTGCCTCGCCCGTCGCTGGTGCGGCGGTGGCTTCGGCTGCCGCAGGGGCGGCCGCTGCTTCTGGTGGCGGCTCGGCCAGTGGGGCGGTGGCGGAACGGATTTCGGGGAGGTTACTCACCACGTTGACCGTCTCGGGGTGCATATTGATTTGCGGTTTGTTGTCGAGCACATTCCACAACACGCCCCCCGCCGCCGACATCAACACCAACGCCCCAATCAGGCGGCGGCGCGAAGCTTTTCTAAGGCGGTGCAGCTCGTCTTGGGGAGAGGGTGTGTCGGACATCAGGATTCCGTGTGGAGGAAGAGAAGGTGTTGGTTGCAAAAAGAAAGGGCGACGCAGTGCCGCCTAGTCTTATCAGGGCTTAACGGGGGGATGGCGGGCTTGCATCACCGCTGCCACCGTCTGAAACGACCCGAAGACCGTAATTCTATCATTTTCACCTGCCAGAGACGATGCCGCCTGCCACGCAGCCCCTACGTTATCAAAGCCACGCACATCGACAATCCCCTCTGCGGCCAAGGCTGCCGCGAGCTCAGCCACAGGTGTGGCACGAGGACCAGAGAGCGGCGCAATCAGCCAAGTGTCGATATGCGGCTTCAGCGCGGCGATAACTGCCGCGCAATCTTTGTCGGCCAGCATCGAAAAGACCGCGTAACGGTGCTCGGCAAAGCCCAGGAGCCCAAGGTTGGCGGCCAAGCCGCGTGCGGCATGGGGATTGTGTCCTACGTCCAGCACCACAACCGGTCGCCCTGCCAGCACTTGGAAACGCCCCGCCCATTCCACTTGCACCAAGCCCTGCCGAATTGCGCCCATATCCACCGGCAAGCGGGCGGCCAGCGCGTCCAGCACCGCCAAGGCCGCGCTGGCATTGGCCAATTGATAGGTGCCGCGCAGGGCGGGCATTGGCAAAGCACTGCGGCGACGCGAGCCGTGCCAAAACTGCCACTGGGGCGCGCCTTCGGTGCGGGTAAAGCCAAAGTCGCGCCCTATCAAGGTCAGCGGGGCACCCAGCGCGTGGGCATGGTCAATCAGGCTTTGCGGCGGCTGGGGGTCAGCGCACAGGGCAGGGCGACCGGCGCGGTAAATACCCGCTTTCTCAAAGCCAATCGCCTCGCGGGTGTCGCCCAGCCAGTCTTGGTGGTCCAGGTCGATGGGGGTGACGAGGGCGCAATCGGCATCAAACACATTGACCGCATCCAGCCGCCCGCCCAAACCAACTTCCAGAATCATCACATCGACCTGTGCGGCTTGAAACGTATAGACCGCCGCCAAGGTGCTGAACTCAAAATACGTCAGCGGCGTATCGCCACGCGCGGCCTCAATCGCTTCAAAACCCGCAAGGAGCTGGGCATCGCTGGCGGGGGTCAGGTTGATACAGACCCGTTCGTTGTAATGCAGCAAATGCGGCGAGGTATAGGTGCCAACGGTGTAGCCCGCCGCCCGCAAAATCGCTGACAAAAATGCCGCTGTTGAGCCTTTACCGTTGGTGCCAGCCAGCGTAATGACAGGGCAGGTTGGGGTGAGCTGCATGGCTGCCCGCACTTTGGCCACCCGCGCTAAGCCCAGTTCAATGTGGTGGATATTGAGGTTTTCAAGGCGGGTCAGCCAGTCGGCGAGGGAAGAAGCAGCAACAGTCATCAGAAAGGAGTCTCGTGGGGGAGGGGGGCCGCGTGGGCGACTTGGGCAAAAAGAGGGCGACAGTGCCAGCGCAGGTAAACCCGCAGTTGGCGGTGAAAATCAGCCGGCACACTGTCCGGCAGCAAAACCACATCGTGCCGACCGCTGACCGCGTCAAGGCGCAGCACAATCAGCCAAGGCGAAACATAGCTATCTGGCCGCACTTGGGCAATCTCTTCGTAGTGTGCCCAGCCGAGCACCAGCTCGGCCTGTGCGGTGACCGCCAAGCGCAGGGGGGCGGCGGGGGCAAGCCATCTTGGCTGCGGGATGCCCCAGCCACATTGCTGCCCTGACCGCCACCCCGCCCACAGCACCAGCGGCAGCCCAGCCAAAGCCATCGGGGAGGGCAGTTGCTGCAAGGCCAGCCCTGCGGCCAAAACCGCACCGACCGCCAGCCCTAATCCCCAGCGCGAAGGGCGCAGTACCGCCGAAAACGGCGCACGGTTTTTAATCGGGCGGGGGCGGTGGTCAGTGTATTCGGGGAGTGGAAGGTTCACAGGGAAGGGCTCGTGCGGCATGGGAAGCAACAGGGCGCGGCCTTAGAGCCGGTTTACGATTCAGCCAGCACAGGGGTTGCCAAGGCGAAATTCGCAAAAAAAGCGGCGTTGAAACTGAATCAACAAGCATTTTTTGCGAATTTCAACGCAGGATCACCCGAGTCTCGCAGACTTTGAACACGTTCTTAGCGGGGTAGGGCTTGCGCAAAGGGAGGGTTAGCTCAGGGGAATGTTTTCCAGTTCACCTTCTTGCGAATCAATCACCGTGGCGTGAATTTCCACATCGAACCACTCCCAAAAAGCTTTGAGTGAGCGGTCAGTCGGCCAGACGCTTTCATCGTCATACCATGTAGACAGTTCCATCGCAAAAAGCTGTTCGTAGATGTCATCAATGTAGGCCACGCCTTCTTCTGGCTCGTTGAATTCGGGAATCAAAATCACCGTGCAGTCGGCGCGGAGGTTGTCTAAAGTCAGCTCGGTGTCGTTCTCTGGCACGGCATTGAGCCACGCCAAAAAGGGTTCTTTCGGCTTAATGACGGCAACAGCGCGGTCAACAAAATACATGGCAAAGCTCCTAGACGAGGGATAACGCCGCATTCTAGCAGTCTGTTTTGCTTCGGTGGGGGCGGGGTGTTGCGGTGCAAGGTCCTCGCGCTCTGTCGTACGGGGCATACGCCCCACAGACATGCTTTACTTCAGCGTCACCCCCAGCCGCATCCCTTCCGCGTAGTGGTCGCCGACATGGCAGGCCAGCTCAATCGGCGAGGCCGGCGTTTTGTCGAATGTCCACACCAGCGTTTTGGTTTCCCCTGCCGCAATGCTGACCACAGCGGGGTCGGCATCGTGCTTCATATCAGGGTCTTTTTTCATCATCAGGGCATGCGCCCGCTGGCTGGCGCGGTCGCCGACTGCAAATTCATGCCGATGCTCGCCGGCATTGGTAATCACAAACTGAATCGTTTCCCCTTTTTTGATCACCAGCGGGTCTTGCGCCACAAAGCGCGGGGTGTCGTTGGCGGTAATGCGAATCGTGCGGGCGGTGTTGGTGGCTTGGGCAGGACTGCCAAAGCTGTATTGACCCTGCTCACCGCCACCGTGGTGGTGGTCGTGCTCGCCCGCTGCAAAAGTGGGCGCGGCAGCCAAGAGGCACAGGGCAGCCAAGAGGGGGGTGGTTTTTAGCGCGGTCAGCATGGGTGATTCCTTTAGATGGTTTAAATCAGGGTTAAAGGGTGTCAAGCAAGATTCGTGTTCTATGGGATGGTGTTGGTCACGGCATCAGTCGATTAAATAGGCCACCGTCCCCTTGGGGTGGCGATACCAGCCAGGGTCGCGGTAGTCGCCCGCTTTCAGCCCATCGCGCACCTTGAGCACGGTAAACATCCCGCCCATTTCCAGCGCACCAAACGGCCCTTCGCCAGTCATCATCGGGATGGTGTTGTCTGGCAGCGGCATACTCTTGCCCATAGCCGCCATATCTTGCATCTCGGCCATACCGGATTCGCCCATCGACATATAGTGTTTGTCTGGGAATAGCTTCTGGATTTTTTTGTCCACGCCGCTTTGCTTAACCCCCAGCAAATTCGGCGTGCCATGCCCCATCGCCCCCATCGTGTGGTGGCTTTTATGGCAGTGCAAAGCCCAATCGCCCGGCGCGTCGGCGACAAACTCAATCACCCGCATCCCGCCCACCGGCACATCAGTCGTCACCTCTGGCCACTGGGCAGAAGGCGGCACCCAGCCGCCATCGGTTCCCGTCACCTTAAACGTCACGCCGTGCAGGTGAATCGGATGGTTGGTCATGGTCAAATTCCCCACCCGAATCCGCACCCGCTCACCGGTTTTGGCCACCAGCGGCGCAATCGCCGGAAACACCCGATTGTTAAAGCTCCAGACGTTGAAATCCAACATTTCCGACGGGTTGGGGGTCAGGCTGCCCGGGTCCACCTTGTAAGAAGCCAGCAAAAAGGCATAGTCGCGGTCCACATGCCGTTCGCTCGGGTTTTTCGGGTGGACAATAAACAAGCCCATCATCCCCATTGCCATTTGCAGCATTTCATCCGCGTGGGGGTGGTACATAAACGTGCCGCTTTTTTTGACCGTGAATTCATAGACACAGGTTTTGCCCGACGGAATCTGCGGCTGCGTCAGCCCCCCGACCCCATCCATTCCATTGGGCAACAGCAGCCCATGCCAATGCACCGTCGTGTGCTCCGGCAGCTTATTGGTCACCAAAATCCGCACACGGTCGCCTTCCACTACCTCAATTGTCGGGCCGGGGGCGGTGCCGTTATACCCCCAGCAATTCACCACAAAGCCAGGGGCAAATTCCTGTTTCACGGGCTCGGCCACCAAGCGAAACTCTTTGACCCCATTGCGCAGGGTGTAGGGCAAGGAACGCCCATTGAGGGTGGTAATCGGCGTGCGTCCGGCCAACGGGGGCGCGCTGGCTGCCGCCAGCGCGGCGGGGGCGGCGGATACGGCAGTGGCCGTCTCGGTCAGCAGCGCGAGACCCGCCACCCCTGCTGCACTGTTACCTAAAAATTGGCGACGATTCATCAATCAAAGCTCCTAGCAAAATAAAGTCAAGGTGTGGGCGGCGGTTGAGGGAGGGGTGCCGTTTTGGCGACTGTTCCACAAAAGGCACATTTTGCGCCGCTCGGTGTGGCCTAGAGGTCCGCTTTCGAGCCGCAAGCGCGGGCTAATGCCCCGCATGGGCATTCCCCGTTGCCGGTTTTGCAGCGGGTAGACGCGGCAGGGGCGGCACCAGCGGTGCAGCTTGGTTACGCGAAGCCGCCGTTGGGGCAGCAGCGGGGGAGGCCGTCGCGGCTTCGCTCTTCTGCTCGGCCTCACCCGTCGTCTTACCGACTTCTGTCGGTGCCGGTGCGGGTGTTGCCGCCACCGCCGAGGCCGTCAGCAGCGGCACTTCCCCGCCCACCGCCGCCTCTAATGCCAACCAGCGCAGCCAAAAATCCTGCAGTGCGTCCGTGGCTTCTGCTTGGGCTTCTAGCTCCTTGCGGCGGCTTTCTAGCAGCTCAAACGTGCCTATCAGCATCCCGTTGTAGAGCTTAAATAACTCGCCGACATGTTGGGCATGGAGCGGCAACAGGTGGTCTTGGTAGCGGCTGGCACGGGCATGGGCAGCAACCAGATGGGCATGGCTGCCCTGCACCTCTGCCACCCCTTTGGCCGAGATGGCTTGGGCGGTCAGGTCACTTTCCCGCACCGCCACGCTGCGCCGAAAGGCGTTGTTTTGGGTCAGCAGCGGCAAGGTGAAGTGGGCGCGGCTTTCGGCCAGTACCCCGCCCAGCGGGGCTTCGCGGCGTTGGGCGGCGCGTGCGCTCAGCCAGTCCGCCCGCTGCTGCTGTGCCACTGCCAGCATCGCCGACAAAGCGGGCAGTTGGCGGGGCAAGGCGGGCAAGGTCGCCAAGCGCAAAGCGGACGTGTGCTGTGGGTCCAGCCCCAGTGCCGCAGCTAACGCACCTCGGCTGGCGAGGGCTTCGGCTTCGGCTTTGTCACGGTCACTGGCCAAGCGGTGCTGCTCCAGCAGAATCGGCAGGGCGTGCGCCGCGCCGGTGTTGCCGACTTTGCGCTGCCCGCTGGCAAGGTCACCGGCGGCTTCTCCGGCAAGGGCAATGTCTTGGAACAGGGCGCGTTTGTGCTCGGCAGCGGCAGCCGTCAGCCACGCCTGCTGTATGCCCTCTAACTGCTTGGCCAGCGCAGTACGGAAATCTTGCTGGTAGCGCGCCGCTGCACCTTGTCCGATACCCAGCACGTCGCGCTGCAAGGCCAAGGGCGCGGGCAATTTCAGCACGCCTGCCAGCAAGAGGTCATGCGGCGTGATGCCAAAATCCGCCCACACTTGTTGGGTTTGCGGGCTGTTGAGTAGCCCAATACGGCTGGCGGCATCCAGCGTCAGGGGCTGCGCCAGCAGCGGGGCAATGGCCGCAGCAACGCCTTGGTGGTAGGTGGCGTGCCCGCTACGGGCAACGGCTTCGGTCGGTGCAGCCGGTGGTGAGACCGGCTCAGCGGCCAGCGCATAAGGCAGCCCACCGGCCAGCAAAATGGCCAGCAGCCGCCGTGCTTGGGCGAGGAAAAAGGGGTGGGGCATAGGGTGCTCCAGTCAAAACAAGAGGGGGCAAGGCCATGCGGCGGGCAGACAGGGCAGGCGTGTTTTCCCGCTGCACAAGCAGGGAACGCACGCCGACCATCGCGGCCTGAGCGGCATTGGGCGCAGCTAGAAAAGGGGAGCGGCGGGGGGATTAAGAGCCTGTTTACGATCTAGCGAACGAAGGGTCAGCCAAGGCGAAATTCGGAA
>ERZ650307.2008-NODE-2008-length-11253-cov-5.516967_pt1 | contig 11253 bp, 11 predicted proteins | sample MGYA00376243_ERZ650307 | MGnify/ENA primary metagenome ERZ650307 (study PRJEB26733, sample SAMN07839242) | wastewater metagenome | biome: urban; feature: artificial channel; material: waste water | place: USA: North Carolina | collected 2016-03-31 ... | reverse complement strand
GGGGCAGCTTGACCGAGCCAGGCGTCGAGATCGAGTTTCTCCCCCTTGAGGTCGAACTCCACTTTGGGGGCGGCCCCCAGGTGGACGGCACCGCTGCCGCTCAGCAGGGCGTCATCGGCCCCCATCACCAGGTTGCTGAGGGTGATGGTCTGCTTGTCCAGCTCGGCACGGGCAAAGCCCGCGAGCTTGAGGTTCATCTGCGGACGCGGCAGGCTGTCGCCGCTCAGCCTGGCGGCCAGCACGGCATCCGATACCTCCACCAGTTGCAGCCCCTGATCGAGCCGCGCCTTGAGGGTCCCCTCCAGGGTGCCCGCCAGGGTCGGCTGGTCCGCCGCCCCCTGTGCGCCGCTCAGGCTCAGTTCCAGGCTGCTCCACTGCCCCAGCGCCAGCCGGTCGGCCTTGAGGGAGAAGGCATCGAGCCGCTGTGTCGGCTCGCTCAGGCTGCCGCTGAGGCTGAGATCCTTCAGCTCGCTGGCCTTGGCCTCCCGGGCCAGCTTGAGCTGGGTCTGCCCCTTGAGATCAAAGGTCAGCTCCCCGCGTGCGCCCTTGGCGGCCAGGGTCACCGGTACCCACTCACCCGGGGTCAGCTGTCCCAGATCGAGGTCGAGCCGGTCGAGACGGGAGACGGCGCCGCTGCGATCGTCCCGCACCAGGGCGCTGGCCTCGACAAGTGCCACCCCTTGCAGGCTGATCTGCCAGGGTTTCTCTTCACTGGCGGCAGGGGCGGCAGGCTGGCTCTCGCCGGCTGAGGGTTGTTTGTCGGGAGCAGAGGCCTTGACCAGGCCATTCAGGTTGGAGCTGCCATCGGCCCGAGTCTGGATAAAGAGATGGGCGCCACTGAGCGTCACCTTGCCGATCTCCAGCCGGTGGGAGAGCAGCGGCAGCAGGGCGACAGAGGCGTCACCCTGCGCGAAGCGGAGCAGGTCAGGCTCGGCAAAGCCGGCGGGGTTGCGAAGTTGCACCTTCTCGAGAGAGAGACCGAGGCTCGGCCAGAAGCGCCAGCCGATATCCCCTTCCATCACCAGCTCGCGGCCCGTGCTCTTGCGCACCTGCTCCGCCAGCTGGGGCTTGAACTGGTTGGGGTCAACCAGCGACACCAGGGCGGCGATGGCCACCACGGCGGCCAGCGCCAACCCCAGCAGTATGTAGATGATCTTCTTCACGACGAACTCCTCAATGCAGATCCTGTGGCTGACTATACCACCGGGGGCGCGGCGCAGGCTGTACCGACCCCAAAACGGGCAAATGGCGAGACAGGGATGGTCGCTCCCGCCTGTCCCAGCACAAAAAAGGGCCCCGCAGGGCCCTGGTCTCACTGGATGGTCGGCAGTTGCCGGTAGCCCATCTCGTAGAGGGTGAAGGCATAGATGTCCGCGCTCTGCTCGATAAGCTTCGCCACCGGCGTGCCCGCCCCGTGCCCGGCATTGGTCTCGATGCGGATGAGCTGGGGATGGGGGCCGGCATTGTCGGCCTGCAGGGTGGCGGCAAACTTGAAGGAGTGGGCCGGCACCACCCGATCGTCGTGATCCGCCGTGGTCACCAGGGTCGAGGGGTAGCTGACCCCGGGCCGGACGTTGTGCAGGGGCGAGTAGCCCTTCAGGTAGTCGAACATCGCCTCGCTGTCGGCGCTGGTGCCGTAGTCATAGGCCCAGCCCGCCCCGGCGGTGAAGGTGTGGTAGCGCAGCATGTCGAGCACCCCCACCGCCGGCAGGGCGACCCGCATCAGATCCGGCCGCTGGGTCATCACGGCCCCCACCAGCAGACCGCCGTTGGAGCCACCGCGGATCGCCAGCCGATCGGTGCGGGTGTAGCCCTCGGCCTTGAGGTACTCGGCCGCCGCGATGAAGTCGTCGAACACGTTCTGCTTGTTCATCCTGGTGCCCGCCAGGTGCCAGGCCTGGCCGTACTCGCCGCCCCCGCGCAGGTTGGCCACCGCATAGACGCCCCCCAGATCCAGCCAGTTGGCCACCGACACGCTGAAGCTCGGGGTCAGGCTCACGTCGAAGCCGCCATAGCCGTAGAGGATGGTCGGGTTGCTGCCATCGAGCTTGAGCCCCTTGCGGTAGCTGATGATGAGCGGCACCCGGGTGCCGTCCTTGCTCTGGTAGAAGCGCTGCTCACAGACGTAATCCGCTGGCTTGAACGGCGCCGCCGAGGCGCGATAGAGGCTGATGGCGCCGCTCTTGGGCTCGAACCGGTAGAGGGTCGGCGGCTGGGCATAGTTCTCGAAGCCGAAGTAGAGGGCGGGATCATCGTGCTTGCCGTTGAAGCCGCTGACGCTGCCAAGGCCGGGCAGCGCCACCTCGCGCACCCGCTTGCCTTCGTAGTCGAACTGCTCGACCCGGGCGGTGGCATCCACCATGTACTCGGCGAACAGATAGCCGCTGCCGCTGTGCACCGTCAGCACCTGCTGACGCTCGGGGATGAGGTCGCGCCAGTGCTCGGGGCCCGGGTTGGCGGCATCCACCGTCACCAGCCGGCGGTTGGGGGCATCCCTGTTGGTCAGCAGGTAAAGCGTGCCGCCCTTGTTGTCCACCAGGCTCACGTCCGCCTCCAGATCCCCCTGCACCGTCAGCAGCGGCGCGTTCTCCTGGCTCAGATCCTTCACATAGAGGCGGTTGCCGGAGGTGGAGTTCGCCGCCGAGATGAGCAGGAAGCGGTCATCTTCGGTGACGGTCGCCCCCACGTAGCGGTGGTGCTGGGCCGGGATGGCGCCGAACACCAGCCGGTCATCCTCCTGCGCCGTGCCGAGCCGGTGGAAATAGACCTTGTGCTGATCGGTCTTGGCCGACAGCTCGCTGCCATCCGGCTTGTCGTAGCTCGAGTAGAAGAAGCCCTCGTTGCCGAGCCAGCTGATGCCGCTGAACTTCACGTCCTTGAGGGGCGCCTCCAGCGGCTGCTTGCTCTCCACGTCCATCAGGTGGATCTCGCGCCAGTCGCTGCCCGCCAGCGACAAGGAGTAGGCCAGGATGCGGCCATCGCGGGAGAAGCTCAGCTGATCCAGCGCCGTGGTGCCGTCGGGGCTGAGGGTATTGGGATCGAGGAACACCTCGGCCGGCTTGCCCTCCAGCTGGCGCCACAGCACGTTCTGGTTCTGCAGGCCGTCGTTCTTGAAGAAGTAGTGGTAGCGCCCCTCGCGAAACGGCGCCCCCTCCTTGGCGTAGTTCCAGGAAGAGGCGAGCTTCTCCCTGATGGCGGCGCGATACGGGATCTGCGCCAGGTAATCCTGAGTGACCCGGTTCTGGGCCTTGACCCAGGCCTCGGTCTCGGGGCTGCGATCATCCTCCAGCCAGCGATAGGGGTCGGCCACGGCCTGGCCGAAATAGTGATCCACCTGCTCACCCTGGCGGGTGACGGGGTAGTGAAGGCGCGTATTCCCTGACATGGCATCCTCTCTGGTTGGCTGGCCGCTGCACGCACAGAGCAGTGACAGGGCCAGCAGGCTGACAATGGCTCGCATCGAGGCGGCTCCCTGCGGTTTGAGTGAGCGGGCAGGTTAACAAAGCGCGCCGGATGGCCCAACCCCCCGACCGGTGGCAGAGGATGGCCCGCCGACACGGGGGAGCCATATGAATTTTTTCGCTTAAGTTTGCCGCTTTATTTTGTTTGTTATCCGGCCCTTGGGTCACAGGATGGAATAAGACACCAGCCAACGTGAGCCATTCAGGATAAAGCATGCCGTACAGCTACCTATCACATCTGCGTTGCAGCAAGACCGGCGAGATAGTGGATGCCGATCAGCCCCAGCAGTTGAGCCCGGTCGGTGCCCCCTTGCTGGCCAGTTACGACCTCGAGGCCCTGAAACAGGCCTGGCACCCGGCCGCGCTGCTGGGGCGCCCCGCCAGCCTGTGGCGCTACCACGAGCTGCTGCCGGTGCGCGACCCCGCCCAGGTGATCACCCTGGGGGAAGGCTTCACCCCTCTGCTGCCCCTGCCCGCTTTCGGCAAACAGATCGGCATTCCGGATCTCTGGATGAAGGATGAGAGCATCATCCCCACCGGTTCTTTCAAGGCCCGCGGCGCCGCGGTCGGCGTCTCCCGCGCCCGGGAGCTCGGCATCACCCACTTCGCCATGCCCACCAACGGCAACGCCGGTGCGGCCTGGGCGCTTTACGGCGCCCGCGCCGGGCTGCGCAGCACCATAGTCATGCCCCAGGCGGCACCCGCCATCACAAGACTGGAGACCTCGCTGGCCGGTGCCCGCCTCTATCTGGTGGATGGCCTCATCAGCGACGCCGGTCGCCAGGTGGCCGAGGCGGTGGCCGAGCAGGGGCTGTTCGATGCCTCCACCCTCAAGGAGCCCTATCGCATCGAGGGCAAGAAGACCATGGGGCTGGAGATCGCCGAGCAGCTCGGCTGGACCCTGCCGGACGTCATCCTCTACCCCACCGGCGGCGGGGTTGGTCTCATCGGCATCTACAAGGCGCTGCGGGAGTTGCAGGAGCTGGGCTGGGTCAAGGGGCCGCTGCCGCGACTGGTGGCGGTGCAGGCGAGCGGCTGCGCCCCCATCGTCCAGGCCTGGCAGCAGGGGGAGCGCGAGTCGCGCTTCTGGCCCGACTCCCAGACCCTCGCTTTTGGCATCAACGTGCCCAAGGCGCTGGGGGACTTTCTGGTGCTGGACGCCCTCTATCGCACCGAGGGCTGCGCCGTCGCGGTGGACGATAGCGCCATCCAGCGCGAGATCCGCCAGCTCGCCGCGCGCGAAGGCAGCTTCGTCTGCCCGGAAGGGGCGGCCGCCTTCGCCGCCGCCCGCCAGCTGCGGGAAGCGGGCTGGATACGGGGGGGCGAGCGGGTGGTGGTGCTCAACACCGGCGCCGGCATCAAGTACCCGGACGCCATCACGGTCGTGCCCCAGCGGCTGCGCCGCGACGGGAGGATCCCGGCATGAGCTTCGACTGGTCCTTTGTTCTCACCACCCTGCCGGCGTTCGGCCAATCGGTCTGGGTCACCTTGCAGCTCGGCGCCATCGTGATCCTCACCTCGCTCGTCGTGGCGCTGCTCAACGTGACGCTGCAAAGCCTGCACAAGCCCTGGCTGAACGGGGTGATCCGCGCCTATGTGGAGCTGGCCCGCAACACGCCGCTCTTGATCCAGCTGTTCTTTCTCTACTTCGGGCTGCCGGCGCTCGGCATCTCGCTCTCCGGCTTTGCCACGGCGGTGATCGCCATGACCTTCCTCGGCGGCGGTTACCTGACCGAGGCGCTGCGTGCAGGCGTTCAGGCAATCCCCCCCAGCCAGCTGGAAGCGGGCCGGGCCATCGGCCTCTCCCGCTGGCAGCTGCTGCGCCACGTGCAGCTGCCCCAGGCCTGGCTCGCCAGCCTGCCGGCGCTGTTTGCCAACTTCATCTTTCTGCTCAAAGAGACCACGGTGGCTTCGGCGGTGGCGGTGCCCGAGCTCCTCTACACCACCAAGAACTACATCGCCCTCTACTACAAGACCTACGAGATGCTGGCGGTGCTGACCTTGATGTGCGTGCTGATCTTTCTGCCGCTGTCCCTCGCCCTGCGCGTCGTTGAAAGGAGGCTGCAACATGGTCAGTTCGGTCACTGAATCGCTGATGCAGGCAGCGATCGTCCTGCTGCCGCCGTCACTCGCCACCCATGCAGAGGAAAGGAGGGATCACTATGGCCAGTCCGGTCACTGAACAGTTGGCGCAGGCGCTGCCGCTGCTGGCGGTGGGCGCGGGTCAGACCCTCGCCATCTCGCTGCTCGCCATCCTGTTCGCCACCCTGGGCGGGGTCGGTTACGGCGTGCTGGCCCAGCAGGGGGGAAGGCTGACTCGGGGAGTGCTGCGGGTCTATCTGGAGCTGTTTCGGGTGGTGCCCGTGCTGGTCTGGCTCTACCTCTTCTTCTTCGGGCTGCCGATCTTCTTTGGCCTGGACATCCCGGCCTTCTGGTGCGCCGTGCTGGTGCTGGCCCTGTGGGGCGCCAGCGAGGTGGGGGAAGTGGTGCGCGGCGGCCTCAACTCCCTCGCCCGCGGCCAGCAGGAGGCCGGCCTGGCGCTCGGGCTCTCCCGCTGGCAGCTCTATCGCCACGTGCTGCTGCCCCAGGCGCTGCAACGGCTGACGCCGCCGACCATCAACATCTACACCCGCATCATCAAGACCAGCTCGCTGGCGGTGCTGATCGGGGTGGTGGAGGTGATCAAGGTGGGCCAGCAGATCATCGAGCGCACCTATGGCTCGCTGCTTATCTACGGTCTGCTGTTCCTGTTCTTTTTTCTGGTCTGCTATCCGCTCTCGCTCGCCTCGCGCCGGCTGGAGCAACAATGGGGTAACGCGGTATGACACCTCTGCTTGAGCTCAATGCTGTCAGCAAACAATTCGGCCAACACCGGGTACTGGACGAGGTCAGCCTCACGGTGAACGCCGGGGAAGTGATCGTCATCCTGGGGCCGAGCGGCTGCGGCAAGAGCACCTTGCTGCGCACCCTCAACGGGCTCGAACCCATTCAGGGGGGCGACATTCGCTTCGACGGAGAGTTGCTGGATGCCAGCACCGACTGGCAGCGGCTTCGCCAGCGCATCGGCATGGTGTTCCAGAGCTATCACCTCTTCCCCAACCTGACGGTGCTGGAGAACGTGCTGCTCGGCCCCCTTCAGGTGCAAAAACGGGAGCGGGCCGAGGCCCTGCTGCAGGCGGAGCAGCTGCTGACCCGCATCGGCCTGTGGGAGCGGCGCCACGACTATCCGCGCCAGCTCTCCGGTGGCCAGCAGCAGCGCATCGCCATCGTGCGGGCCCTGTGCATGAACCCCCAGGTGATGCTGTTTGACGAGGTGACCGCTGCGCTGGATCCCGAGATGGTGCAGGAGGTGCTGGAGGTGATCCGGGATCTCGCCGGCAGCGGCATGACCCTGCTCATCGTCACCCACGAGCTGGCCTTCGCCCAGGCGGTGGCGGATCGCATCGTCTTCATGGACGGCGGCCACATCCTGGAGCAGGCCGCCCCCCATCAATTTTTCGACAATCCCAGGAGCCAGCGTGCCCGCCAGTTCCTCGCCAAGTTTTCTTATACAACTGTCAGCAAACGAAAGGAGTCAGCATGAAGATAATTACCTCGGTCCTGTTTAGCGCCCTCATCGGCCTGGGCCTCGCCAGCGGCGCCGCCCAGGCAGAAGACGGTTCCCTCGCCAAGATCAAGGCGCGGGACAAGCTCATCGTCGGCGTCTTCACCGACAAGCCGCCGTTTGGCTATGTGGACGAGAAGGGCAACTACGTCGGCTTTGACACCGATCTCGGCCGCCGCTTCGCCAAGGATCTGCTGGGGGACGAGAACAAGGTCGAGTTCGTGGCGGTGGAGCCCGCCAGCCGCATCCCCTTCCTGCAGAGCGACAAGGTGGATCTCATCCTCGCCAACATGACGGTGACCCCGGAGCGGCGGCAGGTGGTGGACTTCACCAACCCGAACCTCAAGGTCGCGGTGCAGGTGCTGGTGCCGGAAGGCAGCGACGCCAAGAAGCTCGACGATCTGGCCGGCAAGCGGCTTATCGTCACCACCGGCACCACGGCCGACATCTGGCTGACCCGCAACCACCCGGACTGGAAGGTGCTCAAGTTCGAGAAGAACACCGAATCCCTGCAGGCCCTGGCCCAGGGCCGCGGCGATGCCTATGCCCAGGACAACCTGGTGCTCTTCAGCTGGGCCAAGGAGAACCCGGGCTATCGGGTGCTGCCCGAGAAGCTGGGCTCGGAAGACCCCATCGCGCCGGCGGTGAAGAAGGGCAATATCGAGCTGCGTGACTGGGTCAACGACCGTCTCGCCAAGCTGGGGGAAGAGAAGTACCTGCTCAAACTCTACGACCAGTATGTGCGCGACAAGCTTAGCGCCGATACCGATCCCAACGACGTGATAGTGGAAGGAGGCAAGTGGCAGGGTTGAGCCCTGCCCCCACAGCAGTGCTGAGTGTGAAGTGTGTGATCTTTGGTTCCGTTGGTCTGCAAACCGCAAGGTTTGACCTTTCCAGGCGCCCCCTCCAGGTGGCGCCTTTTTTTTGTTTGCAAGACCCCGGCAGGCGGGACACCCGCTCTGTGAGCCAGCTCCCCCTGCCCCGGGATGCCCTGTGCCATCCTCACTGAAACGGCAGCGGGAGGAGAAACCCATGTGGATAGAGGCGGAGCCCGTCTACGGCGCCCTGGTGTCCCTGGCCATCGGGCTCATCATCGGGCTGGAGCGGGGCTGGCAGGTGCGCCAGCTCGGAGACAACCAGCGCATCGCCGGGATGCGCACCTATGGCCTCATCGGTCTGCTCGGCGGGGTCTGCGCCCTGCTGCTGCCCACCCTGGGGCCCTGGCTGGCCCTGCTCGGTCTGCTGACCGTGGTGACGGGGTGCGGCCTCTCGGTCTGGCTGGCCCAGCGCTGGCAGGGGGAGTTCGGCCTCACCAGCTCGGTAGCCATGGTGCTCACCTACCTGCTGGGGCTGATGTCGGTGCTGCAGAGCCCGAGCGAGGCAGTGGCCTGCGCCGTGCTGGCGGCCCTCCTGATGGGGCTCAAGGGCAAGATCCAGCAGGGAATGCTGTTCTTGAGCGAAATGGAGTTTCACGCCACCCTGCGCTTTCTGCTCATCTCCCTGGTGCTGCTGCCGGTGCTCCCGGATACCGAGATGGGTCCCCTCAATGCCTTCAATCCCTTCAAGATCTGGCTCATGGTGGTGGTGATTGCCGGCATCTCGTTCTGTGGTCACTTTGCGGTGCGCCTGCTCGGCACCCGCTCCGGGCTGGTGCTCACCAGCATGCTGGCGGGGCTCGCCTCCTCCACCGCCCTCACCCTGCAATTTGCCCGCCTCAACAAGGAGCAGGGAGGGCTGGAGCGGCTGCTGGCCACCGGCATTCTGCTGGCGGGAGCCACCATGTGGCTCAGGCTGCTGGCACTGGTGCTGATCATCCACGGAGAGCTGGCGCTGCGTCTGGCCGCCCCCCTGCTGCTGCTGGCAGCCATCGTCTACGGCTTTGCCTTCTGGTTCTGGCGCCAGCGGGAAGAGATGCCGGACGGCCCGGTACAGCCCGAAACCCGCAACCCGCTGGATCTCGCCACCGCCATCAAGTTCGGTCTGCTGCTCGCCCTCATCGGCTTCATGGCCACCCTGCTGCAAAGCAAGGTGGGCAACTCCGGGGTCTATCTGCTGTCGCTGGTCTCCGGCATCACGGACGTGGACGCCATCACCCTCTCCCTCTCCCAGCTCGCCCAGAAGGAGCTGGCCCTGGAGGTGGCGGCCAGGGGCATACTGCTCGCCGGGCTGGTCAACTCCCTGGTGAAAGGGGTGCTGGCACTGGTGATTGGCGGACGCAGCCTGGGGCGGCGGGTCTTGCTCCCCTACCTCGTCTCCATCCTGCTCATCCTGCCCCTTGTCCTGATGACATGATGACGGGGATCACCTGACGGGCCCGGCACTCTGACACCCCCTTCCCTTGTCGCGTATACTGCCCCCTCTTGCAGCAGGAGGAGATAACCATGGCAAGCGACTGGGACAAGGTATTGGCGGGGGGCGCCCTGGACAGCCAGAGCGAGGAGATAGCGAACGACCGCATTCGCGGCCAGGCGCTGCTGAGCCGACTCAACGCCTCACCGGCGGGGGATCACGTCCTGCGCCAGCAGATCTGCCGCGACCTCTTCGCCCACTGCCCCGACTCCTGCTGGATCAGCACCCCCTTCACCTGCGAATTCGGCCGCAACATCCACATCGGCGAGAAGACCTTCTTCAACTTCAACGTCACCATACTCGACGTGGGCGAGGTGCACATCGGCAACCATGTGCTGCTGGCCCCCAACGTGCAGATCTACACCGCCACCCACACCATGGATCATCTGGAGCGACGCAACTGGACCGCCTACAACAAGCCGGTGCGGATCGGCGATGACTGCTGGATTGGCGGCGGCGCCATCATCTGCCCAGGCGTCACCATAGGGCCCCGCTCCATCATAGGGGCTGGCGCCGTGGTCACCCGGGACATCCCGGCGGACTCCCTGGCGGTGGGCAATCCGGCCCGGGTGATCCGCACGTTAAGCCCGGACGAGACCCGGGATCCGGCGTGCCTGTCATGATGGTGCTGGCCCTGCTGCCTTTGGGTTGGGCAGGCTGGCTCGGCGCGCACGATGCCAACTGGTGGCCGCTGGCCCTGATCCTGCTGATGAGCCTGCTGACCCTGGTCGTCTACGCCTGGGACAAACGCCAGGCCATTCGTGGCGGCTGGCGCGTGCCCGAGGCCCGCCTGCACCTGCTTGAGCTGTGCGGCGGCTGGCCCGGCGCCCTGGTCGCCCGCCAGTGGCTGCGCCACAAGACCCAGAAAGGGAGCTACCGCCTGCGGTTCTGGGCCATCGTCTGGGGGCAGTTGCTGCTGCTCGGGATCTGGCTCGGCTGGCCGCTCTGGCCGCTCTGAACAACCAGGCGGGCATTGCCGCCCAAGGTCGGGTATGAGACAACGACAGCGCGGGAGACAGATCCTCTCGTTCAAATATTGAAAGGAGTCATTCATGACCATGTGGACAGGTATCGTCCTGATCGTCTTTATCAGCGTGTCGTTCAGCTATCTCACCAAACGCGCCCGCTACCAGATGGGGGATGCCCGCATTACCGACCGTCTCGGCAAGCAGGACATGATCATCAAGGAGTTGCAGGAGCGCATCGCCAATCTGGAGGCCATCGTCATCGAGGAGGAGAAGCGCCGCCCGTTCAAGGAGCTCTGATCCGGCAAGCCGGGTGGCAAACCAACCAGCCCCCGGGCTGCAAGGGTTTGCCGCCGCCCCCGTTCGCACCCGCTCGCCCTCTGCCTGGCAAAACGAAATTTACAGCAGGATCAATCCCCTGCCATTTTTCGGCTGAATGATCGCCAAGCTGGCCCGTTCCCTGCTCCGTCATGACATCAGTCGTACGGAGAGTGACATCATGATCGCCATCGGCACCCTGCTTCCCCTCGCCTCCCTTGCCATCAAGCTCGGCAGCAAGCTGCTGGGCGACGGCACGCCGCCCGCCCAGACCGAGCCTACCGTGCAGGAAGAGCACCTTGCCCCCACGGTGCAGAGCCTGTTCCAGCGCCTTGGCATCCAGGAGGCTGACAGCGAGCAGAACCGCCCTGCCATCAACCACTTCATGGGGGCGCTGATGCAGACCCTGGGCCAGGAATCCTCGGGCCAGTCGCTGCCCCAGGCCATCGATGCCGCCCGCATCCAGTTGGCAGACGGCACCCAGAGCACCCGCCTCGACGCGCTGCAGAGCGAGCTCGACACCCTCAAGGACTCCCTTGGCAACAGCGACCTCAAC
>ERZ650307.2004-NODE-2004-length-11285-cov-4.422618_pt1 | contig 11285 bp, 10 predicted proteins | sample MGYA00376243_ERZ650307 | MGnify/ENA primary metagenome ERZ650307 (study PRJEB26733, sample SAMN07839242) | wastewater metagenome | biome: urban; feature: artificial channel; material: waste water | place: USA: North Carolina | collected 2016-03-31 ... | reverse complement strand
GCCTGTCGAGGTCGTCTCTCTGGCGGAATTCGGCGCACTGCCCGATGCCGTGGAGGACGGCAAGACGTTTGCCGAGAACGCGCGCATCAAGGCGGCGTTCTATCAGCAGCAGACGGGCTGCGCTTGCCTCGCCGACGATTCCGGCCTGGAGGTCGAGGTGCTCGGCGGAAAGCCTGGCATCTTCTCGGCGCGCTTTGCCGGCTTCCATGCCGACGATGCGACGAACAACGAGAAGCTCATGGAAGAGCTCAGGAAGGCCGGCGTCGAGTCGTCGGCGGCCGACTACCGCTGCGCGCTCGCCTTCGTCGATGAGGACGGTACGAGCTTGCTGACGGAGGGGCGTTGCGACGGCACGGTCCGCATGGTGCCGAAGGGGGAGAACGGTTTCGGCTACGACCCGTACTTCTACACGGAAGCCTATCCGGGCCGCACGATGGCGGAGCTCAGCCTGGAGGAGAAGGATGCGATCAGCCACCGCGGCAGGGCCCTGCGCGCGATGGTCAAAGAACTGGAGGAGCGCTTGAGATGAAGATCGGTATCGTAAGTGACAGCCACGGCTCGACAAATGCCATCGACCAGATGCTCGCCCATCCGGCAGCGCAGGGCGTGACGCTCTGGCTGCATGCCGGAGACATCACGCCGGATGCAGAGTACCTGGCCATGATGACCGAGGGAAGGGCAGAGGTCCGCTATGTTGCGGGCAACAGTGACTGGCCGGAGCCTGGCGCTCGCTACGACGCTGTCGTGGAGGCAGCAGGCCATCGCATCTTCCTGACGCACGGCCACATGTACGGCGTACGCTTCACGACGAAGCCGCTCTGCGATGCAGCTGCGCAGTCAGGCTGTGACATCGCCGTCTACGGTCATACGCATGTGGCCGAGATCTCGCCGGGACGCATCACCGTGCTCAATCCTGGCAGTGTCGCGCGCCCGCGCGATGCGATGCAGGGGTCCTTTCTGATTGTAGAGCTTGAGCGCGGCCAGAAGCCTGACTGCCATCTGATCCGTTTCGCATGATTTTTTTGCATAGCTGACTTGCACGCCTGTCATGCATTATAGCAATTGTTCGATAAATAGACTTGCAGAAAAAATTTTTCTTGGCTGAAAGAAGGATTTTAAAAGCGAATCACTAATATAAAACTTGAGTGACAAGTATCACATTGCGGCTGTTCAAATGGAAGGTGAAAAAACGAATGGAATTCACTTTTTTCAAGGGTTTGCGGGCCTTCAGAAGTGCTTGAAAGCCGCTATAAAATGTGTTATGATGAATCACAGATGTGTGATAAGTTGTATTTATGGGAGGGATCACTTTGCGAGAACTCGACGCAAAACAAATCACGGAAACCGTAGCACAAATGTGCAAAGAAGCGGCCTATTATCTTCCGGATGATGTCTATCAGGCACTGAAGAGAGGCCGTGAGACGGAGAAGTCCCCGGTCGGCCAGAACGTGCTCGATCAGATCATCAAGAATGCGGAGATTGCCAAGGCGGAAGATCGTCCGTATTGTCAGGATACTGGTATGACAATCGTGTTCCTCGAAGTTGGTCAGGATCTCCATATCACTGGCGGCCTGCTTGAGGATGCAATCAATGAAGGTATTGCCAAAGGCTATACCGATGGCTATCTGCGCAAGTCGGTGGTATCTGAGCCGCTGTTCAATCGCGTAAATACGAAGAACAATACGCCGGGCATCATCTACACCCAGATTGTGCCGGGTGACAAGCTTAAGATTACGGTTGCACCGAAGGGCTTTGGCTCGGAGAATAAGTCCGGCGTTAAGATGCTGGTTCCGGCCGATGGCGTCGAGGGCGTGAAGAAGGCTGTCATGGAGATCATCCTGCATGCCAGCATGAATCCGTGCCCGCCGATGGTCGTTGGTATCGGCATTGGCGGAACGATGGACCGGGCAGCCCTGATGTCCAAGAAGGCACTGACCCGCTCGGTGGATGAACGCAATCCGATGCCAGAGTATGCAAAACTCGAGGGCGAGCTCCTCGACCTCATCAATCAGACGGGGATTGGACCGCAGCTTGGCGGTACGACGTCTGCACTCGCTGTCAACATTGAGTGGGGCCCGACGCATATCGCCGGCCTGCCGGTAGCAGTCACGATCTGCTGCCATGCAATGCGTCATAAACAGCGTGTACTTTGATTTGAGGACAGGAGGAAAATAGAATGGCAGAACAGATTAAGATTCAGACTCCGTTCACGGAGGAAATGTCCCATAAACTGCATGCTGGAGATGCAGTTCTTATCTCTGGTACGATCATCGCTGCCCGTGATGCGGCGCATAAAGTGATGACGGAAGCCCTGGCCCGCGGCGAGGAACTGCCGGTTGACTGGACGAACCAGATGGTATATTATCTTGGACCGACGCCGGCAAAACCAGGCGATCCGATCGGTTCCTGTGGCCCGACGACGTCTGGCCGTATGGATGCCTACACGCCGACGATGCTCGAGCAGGGCATCAAGGGCATGATCGGCAAGGGCTCCCGTTCTCAGGCAGTTGTTGATTCCATGAAGAAAAATGGTGTCACGTATTTTGCTGCTGTCGGCGGTGCTGCTGCCCTCATTGCAAAATCGGTCAAGAATTATGAAGTCCTCGCTTATCCGGAGCTTGGCCCTGAGGCTGTAGCCCGTCTGACGGTTGAAGACTTCCCTGCTATCGTCGTCATTGACTGTGAAGGCAACAACCTTTACGAGACGAATCAGGCTAAGTATCGTACGCTGAAAGGCTACTGATAAAGAAATGGGACATAGCAGCGGCCGAGGCATCTCTCACACCCCGGCCACTGTTTTTCTCAAAGGAATTATTTTAGGAGGTATAGAATGTTTCACACAACTTTTTATCTGCGTCGTCTGCATTCATTAGTCGGCCTCTTGGTTCTTGGTATGGTGCTCTTCGAGCATATCTTTACCAATTCCATGGCCCTCGGCGGCGCTCCGGCACTCAATGGTTCACTGGCTATGATGGAGCTGATCCCGAAACCAGTATTCCTCATGCTGGAGGTTTGCGGTATCGCACTCCCGCTCCTGTTCCATGCTATCTATGGCATCTACATTGCCCTGCAGGCCAACAACAATCCGGGCCGCTTCGGCTATATCCGCAACTGGCAGTTTGCACTGCAGCGCTGGACGGCCTGGTTCCTGGTCGTGTTCCTCGTATGGCATGTCGGCTATCTGCGTCTGTTCACGAAGGGTGTTACGGGCACGCCGATTTCCTATGAGCTCCTGCAGAGCTATTTCACGGGGCATCCGTTCTATGCCGTGCTGTACATCCTTGGCATGTTTGCTGCTATCTTCCATTTCAGCAATGGTATCACGACCTTCTGCATGACCTGGGGCATTGCCAAAGGCCCGCGCATCCAGACGGTAATCAATTGCCTGAGCATGTGCCTCTGCGCAGTTCTCTGCCTGATTACCCTGGTATTCATGGGCAGCTACTTCGTAATGTAAGTATAGCTAAGTAAAGGAGAATTTCAATGGCTAATAAACCAGAAAATAAGATTATTGTCGTAGGCGGCGGTCTTTCCGGCCTCATGGCTGCGCTGAAGATCTGCGAAGACGGCGGTAAGGTTGACCTGTTCTCTTACTGTCCGGTCAAACGTTCCCATTCGCTGTGCGCACAGGGCGGCATCAACGCCTGCATGGATACGAAGGGCGAGCACGACAGCATCTATGAGCATTTCGATGACACCGTATATGGTGGTGACTTCCTGGCTGATCAGCTGGCTGTAAAAGGCATGGTTGAGGCTGCTCCGAAGCTCATCAAGATGTTCGACCGCATGGGTGTACCGTTCACGCGTACGGCTGAGGGCGTCCTCGATCTGCGTAACTTCGGTGGTCAGAAAAATAAGCGTACCTGCTTTGCCGGCTCCACGACGGGCCAGCAGCTGCTGTATGCTCTCGACGAGCAGGTTCGCCGTTGGGAAGTCAAGGGCGGCGTGAAGAAGTATGAGTTCTGGGAATTCATCAAGATCATCAAGAACAAAGACGGCGTCTGCCGTGGTATCGTTGCTCAGAACATGAACTCCAACGAGATCGTTTCCTTCCCGGCTGATGTTGTCATTCTGGCAACGGGCGGCCCGGGCCAGGTGTATGGCCGCTGCACGGCGTCCACGATCTGCAACGGTTCTGCTGTTTCGGCTGTATATCAGCAGGGCGCAGAGATCGGTAATCCGGAGTTCCTGCAGATCCATCCGACGGCTATTCCGGGACCGGATAAGAACCGCCTGATGTCTGAGGCCTGCCGTGGCGAGGGCGGCCGCGTATGGGTTTACCGTGAGAATCCGGAGACCCATGAGAAGGAGCGCTGGTACTTCCTCGAGGATATGTACCCGGCATACGGCAACCTCGTACCGCGTGACGTTGCTTCCCGTGCTATCTATAAAGTCGTTGTCCATATGGGCCTCGGCATGCACAGCCCGAACCGTGTATACCTCGATCTGTCCCACATCCCGGCAGACTATCTCGAGCGTAAGCTCGGCGGTATCCTCGAGATGTATGATGATTTCGTAGGTCAGGATCCGCGTAAAGTTCCGATGGAGATTTTCCCGTCCATCCATTATTCCATGGGTGGCATCTGGGTTGATCGTGAGCATCACACGAATATCCCGGGTCTTATGGCATCGGGCGAGTGCGACTACCAGTATCACGGTGCAAACCGTCTGGGCGCAAACTCGCTGCTTTCGGCAGCCTATTCCGGCACGATATCTGGTCCGGAGTCGCTCAAGCTGGCCCGTGGCGGCAAGCTTGGCGCAGCACTTACGGAAGCAGAGCTGGAAGCAGCCCGCAAAGAGTGCGTAGCCGAATTTGACAAGATCCGCAACATGAATGGCCCGGAGAATGCGCATAAGCTGCATCATGAGCTGGGCGATGTCATGTACAAATATGTATCCGTTGAGCGTGATAACAATGGTCTGGCTCAGTGCATGAAGGAACTCCATGAGATCCTCAAGCGTTGGGACAATATCGGTGTTACGGATCATGGCACCTGGGCGAACCAGGAGGCAATGTTTGTCCGCCAGCTCCGCAACATGATTATCTATGCAATGGCAATCACGAAATCTGCTCTGCTGCGTGATGAGAGCCGCGGCGCTCATGCCAAGATTGTCCTCAATGACAAGGGCGAGCGCGTAACGGATGAGAAGGGTGATCTCGTATTCATGCCACGTAATGACGAACAGTTCATGCGTACGACTATCGTTACTTTTGATGCTGAGCATGATGAGCCGGAGGTTTCTTATCGCGAGTTCGAGCACTCTCTCATCAAGCCGCGTCTGCGTAACTACGCTGTAGCTAAGAAAGAGTAAGAGGGAGGACAAATAGAATGGCAGAACAGAAAAAAGTCAGATTTGTTATCGAACGCCAGGACGGCCCGACGGAGAAGCCGTACACACAGGAGTTTGATGTAGACTATCGTCCGGGCCTCAATGTTGTTGCAGCCCTGATGGAAATCCAGAAGAATCCAGTAACCGTTGACGGCAAGAAAGTTGCTCCGGTTGTCTGGGAGTGCAACTGCCTGGAGAAAGTCTGCGGCGCCTGCATGATGGTCATTAACGGCAAGGCTCGTCAGGCCTGCTGCTCGCTGATCGACAATCTCAAGCAGCCGATCCATTTACAGCCGGCACGCACGTTCCCGGTAATCCGCGACCTGCTGATTGACCGTTCGGTTATGTTTGAGAGCCTGAAGCGTATTCATGGCTGGGTTGAGGTTGATGGTACCTGGGAGGTCAAAGACGCTCCTATCCAGAATCCGTACACCGCTGAGACGGCTTATGAGATTTCGCACTGCATGACTTGCGGCTGCTGTCTCGAGGCCTGCCCGAATGTTGGACCACAGTCCGACTTCATCGGACCTGCTCCGACCGTACAGGCATATCTCTTCAATCTTCATCCGCTCGGAAAGTTCGATGCACCAAAGCGTCTGAACGCTCTGATGGAGAAAGGCGGCATCACCAGCTGTGGCAACAGCCAGAACTGTGTCGAGGTCTGCCCGAAGAATATCAAGCTGACGACGTATCTCGCTCAGGTCAACCGCGATGTCAACAAACAGGCACTGCGCAATATCTTCAATAAGTAATTCTGTAAGAATGACGGGACCTGCTCTTCGGAGCAGGTCCCGTTTTCTATGCGATTAATTGGGCAGGGACTTGATTGTTGGTCGTGTTTAGGTATATGATAAATACACGATGGGGGAAGTGTCCCCTAAATGTATAAATTGGCGATTAGGATGACAGCTATGAAAAAGAATGAACGTATCCCTTTGAGCCCTTGTTTGCGTCGGTTCAAGTTTTTCTTTGATTTATTGAAACAGACGACGGATAATTATCTGTTTTTCGCAGACATGCAGGAAGATCTGGTTATTGTATCGCCGAACCTTGTGCAGGACTTTGACCTGCCGGCAGAAGTCATGCAGGACTTCGATACCTATTGGGGCCCGCTGGTCCATCCCGAAGAACGCAGTGTGTATCTGGCTGCAATCCGGGGGCTGATGAAGACTAAAAGTATATTCGAGCATAATATGGAGTATCGTGTGAAGACGCGGCAGGGAGAGTATGCATGGATTCGCTGCCGGGGGCGGGTTGGTATGGACCGCGAGGGCAATCCGAGCATATTTGCCGGAATGATGTCCCGCATGGCTCAGCGCAATCAGGCTGATGAGGTCACCGGATTGTTGAATAAGTATCAGTTTGAGCATGCTGTAAAACTGGCTTTGGGACAATATCGTGCAACCGGGGAAGGTGGTGCGATACTGGCCTTTGGCTTGGATAATTTCAAGATCGTCAACGAGACATACAACCGCGTGGTCGGCGATATCGTGCTGAAGCGCGTCGGCGAGCTGATTGCCAATGTGCTGCCAACGCCACTGACGCTGTTCAAGCTGGATGGCGATCAGTTTGCGGTCATCTATCCGGGGGCGTCAGAGCAGGACGTGGCCGACATCTTTGCGAGTGTGCAGAGTACGCTCTCGCGGCCGCAGGATATCAACGGGCATCAGTATTTCTGTACAGCCTCGTGTGGTACGGTCTTCTACCCCACGGCAGGCAAGGACTATCTGGTGCTTCATAAGCATGCAGAAGCGGCGATGGATATTGCGAAGCGCGAAGGGAAGAATCGCAACATACTGTTCAGCAAGGACCAGTATAACCGCTGGGTACGGTCTATATCGATGCGGGACAGCCTTTGGGATAGTGTAGAGAATGGCTGCCTTGGATTCAGCTTATATTATCAGCCGCAGATCAGTGCGGTCGATCAAAAGCTGATTGGTGCTGAGGCGCTGCTGCGCTGGAAGAATCCGAAGGGCCGTATGGTGGCGCCGATGGAGTTCATCCCGATTCTGGAGGAAACCAAGCTCATTATTCCGGTGGGCAAGTGGATCTTTGAAGAGGCGGTGAAGGTATGCAAACGGTGGCGCCATATCGTGCCGGAGTTTAAGGTCAGCGTCAATATGAGCTATGAGCAGGTCAAGGATCTGTCATTTAAGAACTTCGTCACGGAGTGTCTGCTGAGGCACGATATGCCGCCGGAATCCGTAATCCTCGAGCTGACGGAAAGCAAGATTGTTGCCGACTGGAGTTTTATCAACAAACAGTTCGATTCTTTCCGGAAACAGGGAATTGCAATTGCCATGGATGACTTCGGTACCGGCTATTCATCGCTGGCTTCACTCAAGTATCTGTCCTGTGATATCGTGAAGATTGACCGGGAATTTGTCAAGAAAATACTGGAGAACGACTTCGACCGCAAGCTGGTCCAGTATGTTGTGGCACTTTGCCACAGCATCGGCATCAAGTGCTGCATCGAGGGGGTAGAGGAAGAAGCGGAATATGAGCTGTTGACGCGTGAATGCAAGGCGGACTCGATTCAGGGGTACCTGTTCGGTCATCCGGAGAGCGTCGAAAATTTTGAAGAGAAATTTCTACAGATGGAGAAACATTGATGTCACGAGAAAAAGCACAGGAAGAAATTACATTATTAGGCAAGAAGGAAGTCCGGTATCACTATGATTACTGTCCGGAAATCCTGGAAACCTTTGAGAACCGGCATCCGCAGAATGATTACTGGGTGAAGTTCAACTGTCCGGAGTTTACGGCACTTTGCCCAATCACGGGACAGCCGGATTATGCGACGATCTATATCAGCTATGTGCCATCCGAAAAAATGGTGGAGAGCAAGTCCTTGAAGCTCTATCTGGTCAGTTTCCGTAATCACGGGGATTTCCATGAGGATGTGGTCAATGTCATCATGAAGGATCTTATTCGCCTGATGGACCCGAAATATATTGAGGTCTGGGGCAAGTTCCTGCCACGTGGCGGCATCTCGATCGATCCATATGCGAATTATGGGCGCCCGGGAACAAAATTTGAGCAGCTGGCCTGGCACCGTTTTGAGGAGCACGATATGGCTGGTATGGACAAGGTAGATAATCGCTGAATCATGACAGCACTGCAGAGGATGGAAGGGAGATTTTAATGAGACGTCAGAAGCGCATCGCCCTGATCAATGATATTACGGGCTTCGGACGCTGCTCGGTGACGGTGGAGCTGCCGCTGCTTTCGGCAATGAAGATTCAGGTCTGCCCGCTGCCGACGGCTATCCTGTCGGTTCATACCGGCTTTCCTGACCATTATCTGGATGATTATACCGACCGTATGCGGCCTTATATGGATAGCTGGGAAAAAAACCAGCTGTCGTTTGACGGGATTTGTACGGGATTTTTAGGCTCGGCCCGGCAGATTGAGATCGTGGCAGATTTTATACGCCGCTTTAAACAGCCCTCGACCCGGGTTATGGTCGATCCGGTCATGGGTGACTACGGACGGCTCTACAGCTCCTATACCCAGGAGATGTGTGATGAGATGCGGCAGCTGCTCCCCTATGCTGATCTGGTGACGCCAAATCTTACGGAGGCCTGTCAGCTGCTGGATATTCCTTATCCGTCGGGAGGGAAGATGTCCGACAGGGAACTGGAGTATATGGCCAGTTCCCTGTCGGCCTGCGGTCCGTCGCAGGTCATCATCACGGGACTCAGTGAAGGCGATCATATCCGCAACTTTATCTATGAGGCAGGGCGGGGGACTGTCCTGCAGGTGGAAAAAGTCGGTGGTGACCGCTCTGGATCGGGGGATGCTTTCATGGCTATTGTAGCAGGCAGCCTGCTCAATGGTGAGGGGCTGGAACAGGCGGCGCACAAAGCGGCCGGCTTTATCAGCAAGTGTCTGGCCTATGCCGTAGAACTTGATCTGCCGTGGAATTATGGTCTGCCGTTTGAAGAATATCTTAGGGAGCTGAAGTGAATGTTAGTCTATGCAACGCATAAAGGCGGCCGCTATCTGCCGCTGTCCGAGAGTCTGCGCATCCAGCCGGAGGGCAGACGCAATCTCTATGTCAATATCACAAATGAATGCAACTGCGCCTGCACGTTCTGTCTGCGCAATATGAAGAAGATGGCTGAGGAATCCTCGCTCTGGCTCAAGGAAAAGCCGACGCTGGCTCAGTTTAAGGCCGCACTGGACGAGGTACCATGGGATTATATCAAAGAGGTCGTATTCTGTGGCTTCGGTGAACCGACCATGCGGCTGGATATCCTGCTGGCGTTGCTGCGCTATGTCAAAGAGCAGCATCCAGCGATGCTGACCCGGCTCAATACGAACGGGCTGGGGGAACTGGAATATGGGCGTGAGATTTCGGCTGATTTTGCTGGCATTCTCGATACCATCTCTATCAGTCTTAACGCATCCAGTGCCGAGCGCTATTATGAGCTGACCCGGGCAAAGTATGGGCTGAAATCTTATGAGGCTATGCTGGTCTTTGCCGAGCATAGCAGGAAGTATGTCCCGCATGTTGTCCTGACGATTGTCGACCAGGTCGAAGGTCCGGATGAGATTGCGAAGTGCCAGGCAATCTGCAGGGACAGAGGCTTGACGCTGCGGGTCCGGGAGTATGAGGAATCATAACCAATATAAGGCATAATAAAAGCCGACTCACAATCTTGATTGCGGGTCGGCTTTATTTGTTGATTAACATAGATATAAGTTGTCCTTCTTTATTCACTTGTCTGCAAAATTCCCTCTCGAGCAGGAATCCTGCTACACGTTAGCCACGTATATTCACGTTCAGCTGAAACCTTGTGATAATCATCACCATTCGTGCACTTCTTGTTGATTGTCATCTTGCCGTTATCGATAACGCTAGGGATTCCTAAAGTTTCGATTGTCTACCAGATGATCCGTAAAGATTTACCCCGGGCTGCATTTTATTCTTCCGTTGACCGACGTTGTGCGTCTGACTTCCAATAGCTTTGCGTACGACTGGCGGCCACTTGGCCATCATCACGACGCGTCCTCGCCTCATGGATATTCGTTTGCTCCACCGCTGCACTTCCTAGTCAGTTTTGAAAGAACTCCTGCATAATGATATCTTCAATAAACACTCACATCCTTTCGTAATTACGAGTCATGTAAGTTTCTTGAAGAGAGCCTGTTTCGGCTGAATAAATACCTTCCAGTCTTTCGACCTCCAGGACTACTTCTCTGGTGGTTTATTTATCTATCTCTTCTTTACATCTATATAGTAACATACTGTTCAGATAATTGCAATACTTTTGAATTGTAAATTTCATGACAGATAAAATTATTGTCGGCCGTGAACTGTATTCTATAGTATAATAGAAAAAGACAAATAGAAAAAGGAGCGGATGCTATGAAACATCTGATTGTTGTGCGTGGTGGCGGTGAACTGGCCAGCGGGATTGTCCATATGTTATATCGGGCTGGTTTCCGTGTGTTGATTCTGGAGCAGACGCAGCCATCGGCGACAAGGCGGCGAGTTACGTTCTCTGATGCGATGTATCGCGGTGAGGCAACTGTGGAGCGGGTGACCTGTCATCGGGCAGAGACGCTCAAAGAGGCGCGAAGGCATCTGAAGGAAGGCAAACTCGTGATGCTCGATGATCCTGACGCAAAGTGTGTTCGTGCACTGCGGCCGCAGGTGCTGGTGGATGCGATTGCTGCTCATCAGAACAAAGGTACGAAACGGGATATGGCTGAGCACACAATCGGTCTGGGACCCGGGTTCTGTGCCGGCCGTGACGTAGATGTTGTGGTAGAAACGATGCGTGGGCACAATCTGGGGCGGCTGATCTATGAAGGCTTCTCGGCCCGTGAGCAGGATATCGAGAACAGCACGGTTGGCTATGCCCGCAATGTGGAGCAGCTGCTCTTTGCGCCCGAGGGTGGCAGGCTGGAGATGCTGCGTAGTATCTCGTTGATGGTCAAGCGGG
>ERZ650307.2000-NODE-2000-length-11302-cov-5.367831_pt1 | contig 11302 bp, 7 predicted proteins | sample MGYA00376243_ERZ650307 | MGnify/ENA primary metagenome ERZ650307 (study PRJEB26733, sample SAMN07839242) | wastewater metagenome | biome: urban; feature: artificial channel; material: waste water | place: USA: North Carolina | collected 2016-03-31 ... | reverse complement strand
GAGAATGACGGTGTTATTTCCTGGGAGCTGATGGTAGAGCGTTTGAATTCTGATCTTGCAAATACACTTGGAAACCTTGTAAACAGAACTGTTTCTATGACAAACAAATACTTCGGCGGAACAGTAGAAGATAAGGGTGTTGTAGAAGATGTAGATGCAGAACTGAAAGCAGTTGTAGAGAATGCTTCTAAAGCAGTTGATGCTAAGATGGCAGACCTCCGCGTTGCCGATGCGATTACAGAAATCTTCAATCTGTTCAAACGCTGCAATAAATATATTGATGAGACAACTCCTTGGGTACTCGGAAAAGATGAATCCAAGAAGGATCGCCTTTCTACAGTACTTTGGAATCTGATCCAGAGCATTTCTGAAGGTGCAAGACTTCTTGAATCCTTTATGCCTTCTACAAGTAAGAAGATCCTTGAGCAGCTTGGTAACGGACATGTAACAGAGAAACCGGAGATCCTGTTCCAGCGAATGGATCTCGAAGAGGTTATGAAGAAAGTTGAAGAACTTCATCCGAAGGTAGAAGAAAAGAAAGAGGAAGAAGCTGTTATCGACATTGAGCCGAAAGATGAGATCACATTTGAGCAGTTCGGAGCAATGCAGTTCCAGGTTGGAGAGATCATTGCATGTGAGGCTGTAAAGAAATCCAAAAAGCTTCTCTGCTCTCAGGTAAAAGTTGGAAGCCAGGTAAAACAGATCGTATCCGGAATCAAAGCACATTACACACCGGAAGAAATGGTTGGTAAGAAAGTTATGGTTCTTGTAAACCTGAAACCTGCGAAGCTGGCAGGCGTACTTTCAGAGGGAATGTTGCTTTGTGCAGAAGATGCAGAAGGTAACCTTGCACTGATGACACCGGAAAAAGAAATGCCGGCTGGAGCAGAAATCTGTTAATTGAAATGTTTGAAAATTCAGACAATTATAGCCAAAGCAGATAATAAATAAAAAATATAAAAAAATCAAATGAATATATTGACAAATTAGACGCCGAATGTTATTATATAACCATCAAAGAGAGAAAGAAATCTCCCAAAGATATTTAACTAAGAAGGCAAAAGTAACAGATGCCTGATTAGATTAAAAATACAAGTTCAACAGGAGGTCAGTCCCATGGACAGTATAGTTTCAGATTTTTATCAATATGTCAGTGGTATGATGAGTGAAGGTTCCTGTGAAGAAAGAGACCTTTGCCAAGCGTAAAAGTCCAGTAGAAAGAAAAGAAGATCAAAGATCGGAGAGTACGGAAACTGGAAGCAAAGAGAAAAAGATGAATCACTCATAGATGTATTGAATAAAAATACCGCATATAACATAGAATGAAAAATGTGTAAAGAAACATTGAAAGGATATGTTATAATCTCAGATTTGTTATAAAAGCAGGAATGACTTGACAGAAGATTTAATACATAAAGTATTGAATGGATATGAAAATCATTCAAGTGATAAAATAACAGACGACAAAGGTCTCACAGGAACGTAGAATCGCGAATAATCTCCGATACAAAATATAAAATTATAATAATAATACAATTAAATAACACTAAAAATGCACTTTCAAAAGGAATTGAAGGTGCATTTTTTTGACATTACAGACCTCATATGGTAGAATAATGAAAGAGTATCGGCTAGTGCCTAATGGACACATTCAGACCAAAACTAATATTTCAATGACAATGAGGTGAGTACAGTGGATAAGTATGAATATAAGTTAAAGACAGAAGAGATGCTGGAACTTATGGAAGATGGAGAATACAGAAAAGCAGCGGCAGCAGCAGATCTGATTGACTGGAAGCGTGTCCGTAACGCAGGGATGCTGATGAATGTCAGTGATATTTATGAAAAAACAAAAGAGTATCAGAAGAGCTATGATGTGATGAATCTTGCATATCGCCGTTCTGAAGGAAGCCGCAAGGTGATCTATAAGTTATGTTCTCTTGCAATTAAGACAAAGAATATAGATGAAGCAATCGACTATTATGACGAATTTATCCAGATTGCACCGAAAGATCCGAACAGGCATATCCTTAGATATCAGATCTTAAGAGCGCAGAGAGCGCCGATCGAACAGCAGATTGAGGCTCTGGAGGAATTTAAGAAGGCAGAATATATTGAAGAGTGGGCTTATGAACTGGCGAAGCTTTATCGCGAAGCAGGTATGATGACAGAATGTCTGGAAGAGTGTGATGATCTGATCCTCTGGTTCAGCGAGGGTAAGTATGTTTATAAGGCAATGGAACTGAAGATGCAGTATAAGCCATTGTCACCATCGCAGCAGCAGAAATATGATCACAGATATGAGAAGCTTTCTTCAGAGACAGAAGAAATACCGGATCTGACTTCCTATTTAGGAGAAGACGAGGAAAAAGATTCTGCGTCAGAAGGAGCCGAAGCACTTGGAGATACAAGATCAATCGGGCTGACAGAACAGCCGGTGATGGAGAACGACAGTACTTCCGATGTGATTGACACGGATGCGGTTACTTTGGAAGCGGCAGAAGAGCCGGATGCCGAAGTAGAAAATCCGGAAGAAGCAGGAGTAGAAACAGCAGAAGTTATAGAAGTTTCCGAGGATGAGTCAGAAGTTCAGCCGGCAACGGTAGAGACAAGTGGAGATAAGAGAACACTTAGCAAAGATACTGCTTCCATACCGATTGTCAGTAAGAATCCGGTAAAACCAGTCAAGAAGAAACTTGGAGATACGATGCGGTTAGATGAAGCTCTGCAGCAATTACTCAATCCGAAACCGGAAGTTCAGGCAGAACCGGGAGAAGAAGTCGAACCGGATATGACAGATCTGGAAGAGGATATTGCAGCAATTGAGGATGTAGAAGATCTTGAGATCGTGAATCAACTGACAGAAGAGAAGAAAGCTGAGGAAGCCAGTAAAGAACGAGTAGTTCCATCAGGGATGAAAGAACTGATACCGGAACCGGAGACAGAAGAAGAGCTTATAGAACAGGCAGTGGAGGAGACTTCAGAAGATGTCCCAGAAGATGCAGTTGCTATAGAAGCAGGAGAAGCAGAACCGGAAGAAGTTCTTGAAGTAGAAGAGGCAGAACCGGAAGAGGAAGAAATCCTTGAAGCAGGAGAAGCAGAACCGGAAGAGGAAGAAATCCTTGAAGCAGAAGAAGCAGAACCGGAAGAGGAAGAAATCCTTGAAGCAGGGGAAGCAGAACCGGAAGAGGAAGAAATTCTTGAAATAGATGCAGCTGAGTCAGAAGATCTGACAGATGAATCAGAAGATTTGTCTGAGGTGGAGGAACTGATCTCAGAAACTGAAGTTGTCAATGATGAAGATGATTCAGAAGGAGCAGCAGTAAGAGAGACTATGGACAATAAAAATAATGAAGAACCAATTTTATCACCAGAGATACAGAAACTGATTGATGAGATTGAAGGTGTTATTCCGGAAGAGGAAGAAGTAGATGCAACAGTAAGTTCAGAAGAAGTTCTTGAGGTAGAAGAAGAACCACATGAAAATATGGGAGAGCTTGCGGATGATCTCAGACTCGGTGAGGATGAGTACGAAGATTATGATGCGTATGACTGGGATGATGCAGAAGAGTTTGACGAAGACGATATTTTAGATGATTATGAAGAGTCTGATGACGATTTGTTGGATGATTATGAAGAGTCTGATGACGATCTGCCGGATGATTATGAAGACGCTGATGATGATCTGTTCGGTGAGGAAGAAGGATATGATGATCTGGATGCCTATGGTTATGAAGAAGACGATGAGGATGATGAAGTAATTAATCCAAGAGATCTTTTCACAGCAGAAGATAAGATTTCAGATGATGATCTTCTTGGTCTGAATTCTTATGAAGAAGTGCCAAATTTTGAAGATGAATTCAGCGTGAATCCAGCGCATAGTGAGGAACCGGATGACAGAGAGATTCCGGATGAAGATGACGGAATTGATATCATGTCTGCGACGACACCATTGAGCCGTAAAGAGACTGCAAAATTGATCGCAACAGGTAAGACATCACCATTACCGTTAGATGAGATTGCAGATGCAATGTCTGATACAGGATTTATTGTACATGGTCGTTATGATCTTGAAACACAGAGTGGAATCGGTACAAGAGCAGGACTTACAGAGGAACAGAAAAAACTCTTCTCTTATTTTGTACCTGTGCGTGGTATGAGTGAGCAGCTGGTAGATGTACTTGAGCAGGATAAGAACTGTACAAACCGCAAAGGAACTTCCAGAACAGGAAACCTTCTGATTATTGGAAATAAAGGAAATGGAAAGACAGTCCTCGCTGTTGATGTTGTAAAGGCAATTCAGAAGCAGCGTGATATCCGTCAGGGTAAGGTTGCAATTGTGACAGGTGAGTCACTGAATAAGAAGAGAATCGGAGACATTTTCCGTAAACTGTACGGCGGTGCACTGATCATTGAAAAAGCCGGACAGATGAACGAAAAAACACTCGCCAAGCTGAACAAAGCAATGGAGCAGGATACAGGAGAACTTTTGGTAGTTCTTGAAGAGCAGAGAAAACCACTGGACAGACTTCTTTCTTCCAACAGAGAATTCAGAAGAAAATTTACTTCCAGACTTGAAGTGCCGATCTTTATTAATGATGAGCTTGTAACATTTGGACAGACTTATGCTCAGGAGAATGGTTACAGAATCGATGAGATGGGAATTCTTGCACTGTACAGTAAGATTGATTCTTTACAGAGAGAAGATCATGCAGTAACAGTAGCAGAAGTGAAAGAAGTGATGGATGATGCGATCGCTCATTCACAGAAAGCTTCCGCAAAGAAGCTTGTGAAGAGAGTATTTGGAAAGAATACAGATTCTTCCGACAGAATTCTGCTTTCAGAGAAAGATTTCAACATTTAATGACATATATTTGTTAAGAATTAATAGACAGTCAGTAAAACGACTGTCTATTTTTGTGCAATAATACATTTTCTCTTTCTTTTTTATACAGTATCAAGTATAATAAAACTATAGTGTTCAAGGGGAGAATGAAACTTTGTTACCAATTGAAAGATTCGGTAATGTGCCTTGATCTATAAGAAATTGTATGGTTTTTAAATCATTACAATCAGGAATATATTTGAGCAGTGAGGTGGCTTTTATGGTTAAGAAAAACAGCACGAAGACGAAAGTGCAGCCTTATGAGATCGGAGAACTTGACCATTATCTTTTTGGGCAGGGAAATCATTATGAGATTTATAAAAAGATGGGTGCCCATGAGGTGACAAAGAACGGAAAAAGAGGAGTATATTTTGCGGTATGGGCTCCTCATGCAGTAAACGTTTCTGTAATCGGAGAGTTTAATGACTGGGATGAGACGAAAGATAAGATGAAGAGAGGGGAGCCTCTCGGAATATACACATGCTTCGTTCCGGAGGCGAAGAAAGGGGATTTGTATAAGTTCTGTATAGAGACACAGGCGGGTGAGAAGATCTATAAAGCAGATCCATTTGCTAATTATGCAGAGCTCCGACCGGGAACAGCATCCAGAATCACAGACATTTCTAATCTGAACTGGTCAGACAGTAAGTGGATGACAGCTCGTGAGAAGTGGGATAACAAAGAAGAACCAGTGTCTATTTACGAAGTGCATATGGGTTCCTGGATGAGACATCCCGGAAGAGAAGATGAAGGATTTTATACATATCGTGAGTTTGCAGAAGCAATTACAAAGTATGTAAAAGAGATGGGATATACTCATGTTGAGTTGATGGGAATCGCAGAGCATCCGTTTGACGGTTCCTGGGGATATCAGGTAACCGGATATTATGCACCAACTTCACGCTATGGAACACCGGAAGATTTTGCATATATGGTAAATTATCTTCATAAGAATAATATCGGTGTTATTCTTGACTGGGTACCGGCGCATTTCCCGAAAGATGCACATGGTCTGGCAGATTTTGACGGAACACCGACATTCGAATATCCAGATCCGAGAAAGGGCGAGCATCCTGATTGGGGAACGAAGGTTTTCAATTATGAAAAACCGGAAGTTTCTAACTTCCTTCTGGCGAATGCATTGTTCTGGGTTGAACATTATCATGTAGACGGACTTCGTGTAGATGCAGTGGCATCTATGCTGTATCTGGACTACGGAAGAGAAGATGGACAGTGGATTCCGAATAAATTTGGTGGAAATGAGAATCTTGAGGCGATTGCATTCTTTAAACATTTGAATTCTGTAGTTTGCGGAAGAAATAAAGGCGTTATGATGATTGCAGAAGAGTCTACAGCATGGCCGAAGGTGACAGGATCTCCTGAGGATGACGGACTTGGATTTACTTTGAAGTGGAATATGGGATGGATGCATGACTTTACAGAATATATGAAACTGGATCCTTATTTCAGAAAAAATGCACATCATATGATGACATTTTCTATGGAATATGCATATTCAGAGAACTATATTCTTGTACTTTCTCATGATGAGGTTGTTCATCTGAAATGCTCCATGTTGAATAAGATGCCGGGAGAAGGATGGGATAAGTTCCGCAACTTGAAGGTGGCATATGCATTTATGATGGGACATCCTGGAAAGAAGCTTCTCTTTATGGGACAGGAGTTCGCACAGCTTCGTGAGTGGAGTGAAGAGAGAGAACTGGATTGGTTCCTTCTTGCAGAAGAACCGCATCAGCAGATTCAGAACTGGTATAAAGATTTGCTTCATCTTTATAAGAAGAATAAGGCATTGTATGAGTTGGATAATGATCCGAAGGGATTTGACTGGATCAATAAGGATGATATCTTCCGGAGTATTTTCAGTTTCACAAGACATTCAAAAGATGGTAAGAAAAATCTGCTCTTTGTATGCAATTTTACACCGGTAGACAGACCGGATTACCGTGTTGGTGTTCCGAGAAGAAAGCAGTTTAAGCTTGTTCTTAACAGTGATGAGACAAAATACGGCGGATCAGGAGAAGAACGCCCATTGGTTTACAAGCCAGAGAAACAGGAATGTGATGGTCAGAAATATTCCTTTGCATATCCTCTTCCGGGATATGGTGTGGCAGTATTTGAGTATTAAGTTGTATAGTATAATGTTTTCCACGAATAGATGGAACAGGAATTAGACATACATTAATTTGCCCCTGCATAGATTGTAAAAAACAAACTATGCAGGGGCTTTTCTATGAGAGAATATATTGAGGAGCGTGCAGTGGAAATTGCAAATTATATTATAGAAAATAATGCGACAGTGAGACAGACAGCAAAACAGTTTCGGATTAGTAAGAGTACGGTGCATAAGGATGTTACAGAACGTCTGCTTCAGATCAATCCATCACTGGCTCATGAAACACGTAAGGTTTTAGACACCAACAAATCAGAACGTCACATCCGGGGAGGGCTCGCTACCAGAGAAAAATATTTACACTTGCATGCTTCCAATTATTGAAGTTAATGTTACAATAAAAGAGGATATTCAATCAGAAACACGGACATTGAGAGGAGACTGTTCAAATGCGGGTGGCAATCGTTGAAAGGGATGAAAAAGTATTAGAAGAACTGAAAAAAGGTTTAAAACGCGTAGATCCGAATTACGAGTTGGCGGGGATTGCAGGGAATGGACAGTCTGCATATGAGATGATAACAGTTATGCAGCCAAATCTTGTTATCATGGACATTGGGCTTCCGCGGATGAATGGGTTAAATCTTTTGAGAAAATTACGCACGGAAGGACGTGAGTTCCGTGTGATTATTATAACAAAGGATGAAGATTTTCAACAGGCAAAGCAGGCAATCGATCTGGGGGTGGACGGATATTTAGTACAGCCGTTCCGGCCGATGGAGCTTAAGAAGGCATTAAGCCGTATTCATGAAAAAATCAGGAATGAATATTGGATGCAGGCTTCTTTTACTGTTGAAAATGTTCTGTTAAGCTGTAGATATGGAGAAATTATATCGAATCAGAAGTTAAATGAAATGACTATCCGGAAATATGGTTTTACAGTGGATGATCCGGGATATTTATTTACGGTTTCAATGGCAGACGAATACGAGGAGCAGAAGGAAAATATACGTGGATTTCTCGAAGAAATCTGTAGACGTGAGTGTGGATTTTCGGCATCTGTTATATGTTCGGATCGATGGAAACAGGTGTATCTGATCATTTACCGGGTACGTGAAGCAAGGAACTGGAAAGAATATTTTAAAAAAAATGTGGTTACTGGGTTATGTAGGAATTTTCCGGGGACAATTATTTGTGTATGGATAGAGACAAAACAGCTGACAAAGCTGGTAGATGCAATGATTCAGGCAGGAAGTCTCATGGAATGGAATCTTCTTCAGCCGCGAGGAGTTTTAATCTGTCAGCAGACAGTTGAGAAATTTGAAGCTGTTCCGGTGCGTTATCCGGTAGAATTAGAACAACGAATGCGAGAAATGATTTTCGATGAAAACAAGAAAGGAATTGCCAGACAATTTCAACTTGTTTGTGAGGAAATGAAAAGAGAAAAATATTTTCCAAAAGAAATAAAATACAGTATCATTCGTTTTTGCATGGCAGCTGGATTGAATTATAGAAATTATGGCGGGGAGATTGACGAAACAGAAATCCTGAGTCTTATGCAGCAGATTACCTATGCCATCAGCTGGAAACAGATAGAGAAAGCGATTCAAGGCTTGGAACGGATGATATCATATGAGCATAAATTTGAGCAGTACAGTACGCTTATCCAAAAAGCAATGGAAATTATAAGAAAAGAATATGACAGTGGTATTACATTGGAAGAAGCAGCGAGCCAACTTTATGTATCGGAAGAATACCTGAGTTCTCAGTTTAAGAAGGAGACAGGATATAATTTTACAGAAACTGTGAGGAAATACAGGATAGAAAAAATAAAGGAGCTTCTCAGGACAACAAAATATAAGATGAATCAGATTGCGGGGCTTGTCGGTTACTCTGATCCCAAATATATGAGTAAGGTGTTTAAAGAGGAGGAAGGAATTTTACCGACGGAATACAGACGTAACTCCAATGGGATTTCATAATTAGGAGTAATTTCATATTGCTTATAGAAAAAAGTAGAGAATAAGAGGCATATTTAATTAAAAAAATACACTTTTATAAAAAATTTCGCCCTTTTAAATATAAAAAATGTGCTATGATATATGTGAAAAGTGAAAAGGATTTCATAGCCGTTAAGGCAGAAAGAGGTGAAAAGAATGAGCACAATGAACATTACTTTCAAACACCCGGATGAGATCATTGATTTCTTGAAAACAGTATGTAAATTTGACTTTAACATGGACATGAGAAGAGGACGGGCAGTAGTAGATGCGAAGTCATTACTTGGAATCATGAATCTGGGATTGAATAACGTGATTGAACTGCAGATGTATGCAGACGATTGCACAGAACTTGAAAGACAGCTAGAAAGATTTGCAGCATAAAATGGAACATAAAAATGGGATGTCGGGCATTTGTTCGGCATCTTTTTTGATATATTATACCCATAACAGTGGATACATAGAATGCGCACTGCGGTGTACGATGTAGGTGTCGCAAGCGACCACCGCAGGCGTAAGAGGGTGCCGAGGCACATTCTTTGTTCTGGATAGATCAGAAGGGGAATAATTACCGTGTATAGTAATAGAAATTGTGGATAAGATTTTATTTTACATAAACAAATACTTGTAAATCAAGGCTTCCTCTACTATAATGAAGAACAGAAAAAAATATATAGATAAAGCAAGTAGTTTTGATTGGATTTTACAGGAGGAAAGATTTGAAGAAAGAATTAGTGATTGTCCTTGACTTTGGTGGACAGTATAACCAGCTGGTCGCAAGACGTGTCAGGGAGTGTAATGTATATTGTGAAATTTATTCATATAAGACAGATATTGAAAAAATCAAAGAGATGAATCCAAAAGGAATCATTCTCACAGGCGGACCGAACAGCTGTTATGAGCCGGATTCACCGACTTATTCAGAAGAACTGTTCAAGCTTGGAATTCCGGTTCTCGGACTTTGCTATGGCGCACAGCTGATGTCTCATGTACTTGGTGGAAAAGTTGAGCGTGCAGATGTAAGAGAATACGGTAAGACAGAAGTTATTATTGATAAAAAAGACTCCAAAGTATTTGAGGGTGTTTCAGAGACAACAACATGTTGGATGAGCCATTTTGATTATATTTCAAAGATTGCTCCGGGATTTGAAATTACAGCACACACTGCTGACTGTCCGGTTGCAGCAGCTGAGAACGCAGCTGAGAAACTGTATGCAATCCAGTTCCATCCAGAAGTACTTCATACAGTAGAAGGAACAAAGATGATCAACAACTTTGTAAAAAATGTATGTGAATGTGCGGGCGACTGGAAGATGGATGCTTTTGTTGAGAATACAATTGCAGAGATCCGCGAGAAGGTTGGAAACGGAAGAGTATTGCTCGCACTGTCAGGTGGGGTTGACTCTTCAGTGGCAGCAGGACTTCTTTCCAAAGCCATTGGAAAACAGCTTACTTGTGTATTCGTAGATCACGGACTTCTTCGTAAAAATGAAGGAGATGAAGTTGAGGCAATCTTCGGACCAGAAGGACAGTTTGATCTGAACTTTATCCGCGTAAATGCGCAGGAAAGATATTATAACAAACTTGCAGGCGTTACAGAGCCAGAAGCAAAACGTAAGATTATCGGTGAAGAATTCATCCGTATCTTCGAAGAAGAAGCAAAGAAGATCGGTACTGTTGAATTCCTTGCACAGGGAACAATTTATCCGGATGTGGTAGAAAGTGGTCTTGGCGGAGAATCCGCTGTGATCAAATCTCACCACAATGTAGGAGGACTTCCGGATTTTGTAGATTTCAAAGAAATCATTGAGCCGCTTCGTGATCTTTTCAAAGATGAAGTTCGTAAAGCAGGACTTGAGCTCGGACTTCCTGAAAGACTCGTATTCCGTCAGCCATTCCCAGGACCGGGACTTGGAGTACGTATCATCGGCGAAGTAACAGCTGAGAAAGTTCGTATCGTTCAGGATGCAGATGCTATTTATCGTGAAGAGATTGAAAATGCCGGACTTGATAAGACAATTGGTCAGTATTTTGCAGCACTTACGAATATGAGAAGCGTTGGTGTTATGGGTGATGAGAGAACTTATGATTATGCTGTAGCTCTTAGAGCCGTTAATACGATTGATTTCATGACTGCAGAGGCGGCGGAGATTCCGTATGAAGTTCTGAATAAAGTGATGAGCAGAGTTATAAATGAAGTTCGTGGGGTGAATAGAATATTCTATGATCTGACGAGTAAGCCACCGGGAACGATTGAGTTTGAATAGTTGGAGCTAAGCTGTAAAGCCT
>ERZ650307.1999-NODE-1999-length-11304-cov-4.934928_pt1 | contig 11304 bp, 10 predicted proteins | sample MGYA00376243_ERZ650307 | MGnify/ENA primary metagenome ERZ650307 (study PRJEB26733, sample SAMN07839242) | wastewater metagenome | biome: urban; feature: artificial channel; material: waste water | place: USA: North Carolina | collected 2016-03-31 ... | reverse complement strand
GATCTGGATGCCGATCCCAGATAGGCACCACCTGGGCGCAGATGTGGCAGCTCCTCCATCCCCTCCTTATCGGGACCAAAAGTAGCCGGGTGGAGCGTCACTGCCGTACCTGGCGAGTAGGTTCCGGACGGGTCAGAATCCACAATCGCCGACATTTCATGACCGGGAATCAACGGCTCACGCACGACGAAGTCGCCATTGGCACCCTCAAAGTAGTAGTGCATGTCCGAACCACAGATGCCTCCATAAGCCATGCGCAGGCGAACTTCACCCACACCAGGCTCGGGAGTAGGTGCCTCCTCAACCCGAATATCTTTCTTTCCGTGAATGTAGAGAGCCTTCATGATGTATCCCTTTCTGGCTCAACGGCGCTCGAGGAGGGCGGCGATCGCGTCGGCCGTCGACTCCGCGGAGCCCGTGTCTGCGGGCGCCTCGGCCGCGGCGTGCACGACGCCGGCCAGCCCCACGAGCGTCGCGTAGATCCGCCCGGACACGACCTTCACGCCGAGGAAGCGCGCGGCGTCGTCGACCACCTCGAGCGGTTGGCGCGGCCGTCCGATCGCCGCCGCCGCCCGCTGCGGCAGGTCGGCGCTGCCGAACAGGCCCGAGTTGCATTCCAGGTAGTAGCCCAGCCCGTCACCACTCATCCAGTCGATCGCCTCGGCGACCACGGCCGCGTCCATGCGCGCGGTGATGGAGAAGTGCGCGCCACCGCGGCGGACCGCGGCTACGACATCGTGTTGGTAGAAGGCGCTGTCGGCGCGCACCGTGATCGAGCCGCTGGCCCCGGCCCGCCGGGCGGTGGCCAACCCTTCACCGATCAGGTGGGGTGCGCCGTGAGAGGAGGCCACGTTGCCACGCCGCAGCCGGATGGCGGTGATCACCGGGGCCGCCAGCGGAAGCTCCACCTTATACAGACGCTGCCAGCCGGTCATTCCCATCCCTTCAGCCACACCTGACACCCCCGGCGGTATCGAACCCAGCCCGGCCAGCGTCCCCTGCAGCACCGGCAGTATGCCATACAGCGCGAGGGCGATCAGCGCCGGCAGCCAGCCAAAGCCCAGCACCGGTACCGCCATCGCCAGCACCGCCACCGTTATGTCATCCTGCTTGGCCCCGGCGCGGCGGGCGGCGGCGTCAGCCACGGTCTCGGCGGCCTGCTTCGGCGTATGGCCCAATTTGGCGCAGAGCTGCAATTGCTGCATCAGCCAGTCGCTCCCGTCGGTCAGCGCACCGTCGCTGACCAGCACGACCCAGTCCCCGGCGTCCAGCGCAAACGTCGTGCTCCGTCCCACCAGACTGTCCAGCACACCCATGGGCAGGCTTGCACCGTCCAGCATCCGCGGCACGCCGCCGCGCACCAGAAAGCTCGGTGCGGCGCCCGCTTTGAACAGCCCGGCCCGCCCGGTGTACAGGTCCACCGTCAGCAGATCCAGCGTCGCCCCGGCCTCCTGCTCGGCTCCCTTCAGGCCGAGCGCCACGTTCACCAGCCGGGCAGCGCTCTCCGCTGCGAACCCGGCGCGCAGCAGCTGTGCCGTCAGCTTGGCCGCCATCTGACCGTCCACGGCGGCGGCGCGGCCCGTGCCCATGCCGTCGCACAAAAGCATCTGCGCCCGCCCGCTCGTGTCGCAGAACTGGTCCAGCGCGTCGCCGCTGACGCTCTGCCCGCCGGCTGCGTGCGCCGCCGCGCCGAATTCAACGGTAAACAGCGGTTTTTCGCCGAAGCACAGCATCGTGACCGTGCGGCAGTGGGTGATTTCGGGCGTATCCATGTCGCGGCGGCAGATGCGGGTCATCTCGTCGGTCAGGCCCGCGACCTCGTCGGGGGTGAACCGCGTGCGGCAGATCGTCACATTCGCGGTCAGCCGCCCGGCCAAATCAGCGGTCACACTGCATTCCAGCGCGTCCAGCCCCAGCTCGGCAAACAGCTGCGCCACGCGGGCCTCGCGCCGCGGGTCGGGCAGACCGGCCTGGCCCAGCTTGCCCGCCAGCTGGGCCAGCGCCCCGGCCAGTGCGCTGTACTGCTCGGTCAGGGCGGCGCGCAGCGTCACAGCCCGGGCACGGGTCTGGCGGCGGCTGCGCCACAGCCGGTAGCCGTGGTTGGCCGCTGTACAGAGGTCTGCCGGGTGGATGCACCCCGCCAGCTGCCCCGGCAGGTCCTCGACCTCCACGCGGCCCTTGCTCTCGAGCGTCGGCTTCAAATGGTACAGCCCGTCCATGGCCGTGGCGTAGCCGCGCACCCAGCACCGGCTGCGGCGGGTGCAGCTCTGGCAGGTCGTGCGGGCGACCTGCTCCACCACAAAGTCAAAGGTCTCGCCCTTGGGCGGCAGCTGCCGCTGGCAGACCGCGTTGACCGTGTCGGCAATGTCACTCAGCGTGTCCGCCACGGCGGAGAGCTTGCGCGCCGCCCCGCCCAGGCCCTGCGTCTGCACGGGCGGCGCGGGCGGCGGGAAAATTTTGTGCAGCACGCTCTCCGGCACAGCCAGCGCAGCCACAACGCCCACCCCGGCACTGACCGCCAGCGGCAGCACACTGACAGCGTCGGGCGCGGCCAGTGCCCCCGCGGTGCAGCCCGCCGCAAACACCCCGGCGCAGCGGCCCCGCTCCCCCGGGCAGAGGCAGGACGCCGCCAGACTGCCCAGCGCCACAGCCAGCGCGGCGTAGGCCAGTGTCGGCCCCGACGCCGTGATGGCCGCCGCCAGCGCAATGCTCAGCACGGCGGTCTGCTCCAGCGTGCCGCCGATGGCCGCGCACAGCCCGGCCCCCGCGGCCAGCGCCAGGCCCGGAGCCAAGGGCCCGACGGCACAGCGCTGCAGGCATGCCGTAGCCACAGCCAGCCACAGGCAGACGCCGCGCGGCTCCCGCGCCGGAAAATGCGCGAACGCCCAGCCAAAAACCGCGGCCAGCAGCGCCGTACACCCCACCGTGACGGTCTGCCCCGGGTTGAAAAGTCCCCCCGCCAGTACGATTTGCAGCACCTGCGCCGCCGTCAGCGTCAGGCAGCCCGCCAGCGCCCCGGCCCCGGGGCGGCCATCGATGAGCCGCCGCACCGCCGCGGCAGCCACGGCAGCCACGGCCAGCTTGACGCCCAGCAGCATCGGCTGGAACGCCAGCCCCGCCGCCAGCGTGCCCAGCGCCGCGGCCAGGCAGTAGGACGGCGGGCAGCCGATGACCAGCGCCAGCCCAAACGGCGCAGCCCCGCCGTAGACCTGCCCGGCCCCCAGCGCCGCGCCGCCCAGCACTGCCGCGCCCTGCCACAGCAGCGCCGCACTGCGCGCCCCGGGCAGCAGCCTTTCCATTGTGTCGTGCATACGTTCCCCGTTCAGTACAGCCATCGTGCAAGCCCTCCGTAAATGTACAGTATATGTCTCGGACGCTTTGCACTATACCACCCCCGCACGCTGTTTTTTGCCGCAGAGCGTGGAAAACCGAAAAGAGCGTATAAACAAACAAAAAAGAGCACCGCCACCCATAAAAAGGGGCGATGCTCGCAAAAGGCTTCCCCCGAGGGGGGAGCCTTCCTTAGTGTCTCCAGCTCCACCACAAAAACTTGGTGTTCGTCACGAAATAGCGTTTGAAAAGCCGCTTCGGGTCCTGCATCAGGCGGTACAGCCATTCCAGATTGCAGCGCTGCATCCAGGCCGGGGCGCGGCGGATGTTGCCGGCCTCGTAGTCAAAGGCCGCACCCACGCCCAGCATCAGCGCCTGCACGCGGTTTTCATGGGCGGCCATCCAGCGTTCCTGCTTCGGCGCGCCCAGGCCCACCCAGACAAAATCCGGCTTTGCCGCGTTGATCTTCTCCACGATCTCCGCATCCTCGTCCGCCGTCAGCGAGCGGAACGGCGGAGAGTACATCCCCGCGATGACCGCGCCGGGGTACTTTTCCGTGATTTTTTCGCGCAGGATGTCCAGCGTCTCCTGCGTGGAGCCGTAGAAATAGTGCCGGTAGTGCTTTGTCCCGCTCTCCTTCAAAAGCTCGCGCATCAGGTCGGGGCCTGTCACGCGGGCGGCGTCGGCAAAGCCCTTCTTGCGGCTGTATCTGGACAGCGGCCCGCCGTCCGGCAGGGCCATGACCGCGCCGTTCTGCACCCGCAGATAGGTCGGGTCGTCGTGGGCCGTCACGGTGGTGTGGACGTTCGCCACGCAGATATATTTCCCGCGCCATGCCTCGCAGTTGTCCTCCACCAGGCGCAGCGTTTTGTCCATGTCGGTGACGGCGATGTTCACGCCCATAATATTGCAGGTCTGCATGCCGCTTCTCCTCACTTTCCTGTTTGGCTTTTATTGTATCACACTGCCGGGCGGCTTTCAACCGGGCGGGGAGAAACGCACATTTTTTGCCGTTTTTCCTTGTTCTATGTGCATCCTAATTATAACATTTTCCCGTCAGATTCCCGTCTTGTCAAATTTCATTCGTCTCTGTCTTTTTCATTTGTCGGTTATGACAATTTTTGTCATTTTATATCTTTCTCGCAGATATTCACTGGAATTTCAGATTACAGTATGCTATAATTTCCTTACCATAGTAAAAGGAAGAAGTCTAACCTTTTTCCGGTATGGCATATGGGGTGCACACCTCATATATCTTTCGAGGAAAGGAGGATATTACCAATGAACAACTTCAAGAAGTTCGTCACCGTTCTGCTGGGCGTTTTGATGGCTTGCGTCTTCGCTACCTCCGCTTTCGCTGCTGATTTCAGCAATGCTGATACCGCTGCAAAGGCTAAGGCCGAGATCAAGGCTTTCGCTGCCAGCTACGGCATCACCACGATTGACAACACTGTCAACAGCCTGACTGCTGACCAGCTGCAGGTCATCTACAACAACATGGACGCTCTGAAGGCTACCGCCGCTTCCGCCAATGCCACCATCAAGGGCACCACGGATGTTGCCGTTGCCACCAAGGCCGCCAATGATGCTGTTGCTACGATGAACAGCCTGCTGCCCGCCGGTGTTTCCATCTCTGCACCGACCATCGACACCAGCGATTCTTCCAAGATCGTTGTCTTCGCCGATGTCATCGCTAACAACGCAAAGGATATCGTTGCTGTCGTTGCTGAGGTTCCTACCACCACCACCGACAACAACACCAACACCAGCGCTGCTGTCAGCAATGCCGCCAAGAACAGTGCTGCCGCTTCCAGCGTCAAGACCGTTTCTTCCGCTGCGAACCCCATCACCGCTTCTTCCAGCGCTGTCATCAAGGCCACCGGCGATAACACCGCCGTTGTCTTTGCTGTTGCTGCTCTGGCTGTTGCCGGCGTGCTCGGCATGGCCGTCCGCAAGGAGCGTGCACTGTAAATCCAGCTGCATAAGTCCGGTTTTTGACCGGCAGCGGGCAGAACCTCTGGCTCTGCCCGTTTTTCGTTGTTTATACGGAATTGGTCAATTTATTCTTGTTTTAGACCTTCCTTTTATATAGAAAATAGTTTATAATATAGGATGCAGTAATTATCAACCATATCAGGAGGGAAAGCATATCACCATGCAGGCAAGCAAGAAGCACTCTTTTCTGCGCCGCAGTCCACTGGCTTATGTAGTGGTCCCGCTGGCCTTTGTTCTGGTCAGCACCGCGCTGGTCTTTATCGTGGGCCACACCGTACTGGCCCCGTACCAGGCCCTGCTGGGCTGGTTCTTCAGCACAACGGAGGTCGCACAGCCCAGAGATCTGCTGGATAATGCTGCTGCCGTCATCAACGGCGGTACGGTGGATGAGCCGGACGCCCAGCCGGACAGGCTGCCGCTGAGCTCCGTCACCTACCCGTCCGAGGGGGACCGCTACGCGACGATCACGATCTCCGGCACCAACGTGGACGCCCCGGTCTACTACGGCGACACGAACAAAATTTTGAACGCCGGCGTCGGCACCTACAAGGACGACGCCCGCGTCGGCATTCCCGGCGAGGGCAAGACCATCCTGCTGGCCGGGCACAACAACACCTTCTTCAATGACCTGCAGCACGCCGAGGCCGGCGCGACGGTCACGATCACGACCCACTACGGCGTCTACACCTATGAGGTCACCGGCACCGAGATCCTCGACTATCAGGACGAGACCGCCTACGACTTCACCCGCACCGACGAGAATCTGATCCTGTACACCTGCTATCCCTTCGATGCGCTCGGCTTCACGCCGAACCGTTTCTTCGTCTATGCCAAATACGTGTCCGGCCCCGTGCTGGACGCCAACAGCTAAGGGGGTGTATGTATGGCACAAAAACAAGCTCCGCACCCCCGCCGCAAGGGCAGCGTTGTGTGGGCCACGGTTTTAAGCTGGCTGTCCAGTCTGCTGCTGGCACTGCTGGCGCTCTGCCTTGTCCTGATGACAACGATCTGCAGCGCCTCCTACATGAAGGAGCAGGTCAACCGCAGTGATTTCAGTGAGGCCGCCTACAGCTATCTGTATGACAACTTCATCAGCTACGGCGCATCGTCCGGCTTCTCCGCCGACGTGATGACCGCCGCCCTCTCCCGCGACCAGATCACGGCAGACATGGCGGATTCCATCACCCGTCTGTACCAGGGCGACACCGCTATTGACACCCGCAACGCGATTCTGAATACGACGTACGACAACCTGATCAACGATTTGAACAGCCGCGGCGTCGAGGTCACATCCGACGTGGAATCCGCCGTCGTCGTCGTCGCCGACGCCTGCCGTCTGGACTACGCCAACTATGTCACGGTACCCCTGGCCAGCCAGCTGTACACTTTTATTGAAAAGTGCAGCCGCGTCGTGCCGGTGGCCGTCGCCATCATGGCGGTGCTCTGCGCAGTCAGCCTCTTTGTGATGCTGCGCTTAGCCGGCAGCTCCCGCTACGGCGTGCGCTGCCTGACGTTCGCTTTCACCGCGGCTGCGGCGCTCTGTGCGCTGGCCGCCACCATTATTTTCCCTGCGATCCACATGGAGGCGCTGAGCATCAATCCCGCTTCGGTCAAGCAGCTGATCGTCACCTATGTGCAGAATCTCTTTGGCCGCTTCGGCCTGTTCGCCCTCATCTACGGCGCAGTCGCCGTGATCCTTCTGGCCCTGACCGCCACTGCCAGAAGCCGCATGAAACGCCGTCAGAACATTTAACAGGAGGACCCACACATGGAAAACGAAGGTTACGAAACGATTGACCTCTTGGAGGTCCTGAACGCCGTCCGGCAGCACCTGCTGGCCGTCATTCTCGCCACCGTGATCCTGGCCGCTGCCGGGTTCGGTGTCTCCAAGTTCCTTATCACCCCGCAGTACGAGGCTTCCGCCCTGATGATCGTCAACACCCGTCAGGATACGACCTCCAACGTCACCAGCGACCAGATCAACTCCGCCACCAAGCTGGTCTCCACCTACAGCATCATCATCAAGAGCGATACCGTGCTGCAGCAGGTCATTGACAACCTGGGTCTGAGCCTGACGTATGAAAAGCTGGCTGAACGTGTCACGGTCAGCGCCGTGGATGACACCCAGGTCATGAAGGTCACAGTCAAGAGCGACAACCCCGAGTGGGCGCGCCAGGTCTGTGAGCAGATCACCGTCGTCTCCCCTGACGTCATTCTCGAGTCCGTCGAAGCCGGTTCCGTCAAGGTCATCTCCAGCGCCGCCGTCAATCCGACGCCTGTCTCCCCCAACGTGGGCCGCAATACCATGCTGGGCGGCGTGCTGGGCCTGGTCATCAGCGTCGGCATCATCCTGCTGGCCGTCCTGCTGGACAACAAGATCCATACCGAGGACGACATTGCCAAGTATCTTGACCTCGCCGTCGTGGGCGTCATTCCGGAATATCAGGGAGGTAAAAAGAAATGAGCAAGGCAAGCAAAAACACCAGCCATCGCAAGCTGTTTACCGTCGGCGGCGACGCCCCGTTCCAGTTTGTGGAAGCCTACAAATCTCTGCGTACCAACCTGGAATTTCTTTCCTCTGCCGGCAACTGCAAGACCATCCTGATCACCTCCTCCGTTCCCGAAGAAGGCAAGACCAACGTGGCCGTCAACCTGGCCATGACGATTGCGGCCTCCGGCAAGCGCGTTGTCCTTGTGGACTGTGACCTGCGCAAGGCGACGATCTCCCGCTATCTGCGCATTCCGCGCAACCATGCCGGTCTGACGAACGTCATCACCTCCAAGGATGAAGGCGCGCTGGCCGCGGCGCTTGTCCGCGTCAAGGATTCCGGCATCACGGTCCTGACCGCCGGTACGATCCCGCCGAACCCCACCGAGCTGCTCTCCGCCCCCATGGCCGAGAAGATCTTTACCTCCCTGCAGAAGGCATTCGACTATGTTATCGTGGATACCCCGCCCGTCAGCCTCGTCACCGACGCTGCGGTCCTCTGCCGCATGGCAGACGGCGTGCTGCTGGTCGTGCGCCCCGGTGTCACCACCATCCAGAGTGCCCAGCTCAGCAAAAAGAACCTGGAGGCCGTCAACGCCCACATCCTGGGTGTTGTCATGAACGGCTACAACGGCAAGCAGAGCGGCCGCCGCGACGGCTACTCCTACGCTTACTCCTACAGCTATTACGACGAAGATAAAAAGGGAAATGATGCATGAGTAATGCCCTTGTAGAGCTGCACTGTCACATCCTGCCCGGCATTGATGACGGTGCCAAAGATCTGGATATGTCAATGTCGCTCATTCGCAAGGAATTACAGGATGGTGCGGCGGGCATTGTGTTCACGCCGCACTTCCATTATGAGCGCATTTCCGTGGAGCAGTTTACCGCGCGGCGCAAGGCAGCGTTCCTGCAGGTGTCCGCGGCCTGCAAGGCCGAGGGCCTGCGGCTGGCCGGTAAGATGGGCGCCGAGGTGTTTTACTCCACCGCGCTGCCCAGCCTTGACCTGCGCCAGCTGGCCTTTGCGGGGAGCAACTATATTTTGATCGAGTTCCCCACCACGATGCACCCGCCGGGCATCGACGAGACGCTCTACGCCATCCGTGCGCAGGGGTACACGCCGATTCTGGCCCACGTGGAGCGCTATCCCTTTGTGACCGAGGACCCGACGCTGCTCTACAACTGGGTCTGCGACGGGTGTTTGGCGCAGATCAACGCCACCGGCCTGATCCGGGACGGACACACCGCCAAGTGGCTGCACAAGCTGATCGAGTGGAACCTTGTGCACATTCTGTGCAGCGACTGCCACCACCCGGTCAAGCGCCCGCCCAACCTGGCTGAGGGCTTTGCCCATCTGCCCGACAAGGTCGCCCGCCGCATGCAGCGCAACGCCATCGACATCTATCTTGGCGACGACCTGCGTCCCCCCGAGCCGACGAAGCCGGTCTACCGCTTCGGGCATTGGGTGTAAAACAGAATATAGCGTAGGGGAGGGCTAAAGCCCTCCCCTACGCTATTTTTATTGCCCGTTTTCCACCGTCTGCCCGGCCCCTACCGCGTACTATTCGCCGCGCTCACGCCTCTGCCACCGCCACCAGATACTTGTAGATCTGCGGCTTGTACTCCTCATACAGGCCCAGATGCTCATACAGCTCCTTATAATATGCAAACAGGGTCGCGCGGGTCGCCACGATGTTCACCGGGTTCAGCGCCGTGTGCACCGCGCTGCCGGGCGTGTTGAAATAGTTGTAGATCGGCGTCGACAGCGCGTAGAACTTCTCCGCATAGCGGATATAGCTCAAATTGAAATACAGGTCCTCCGACCAGTCCATGTCCTCGGCGCATATAATGTCATCGTGCGCGCGGACAATGTCGGCGCGGTAGAGCTTATTCCACATCACACCGTAGTAAAAGCTGGCCGGTTCCTGCATCAGGCCCGCGGCGAATTCCTCCTTCGTCATCGGGCCCTCCATCAGGAAGCCGTAGGTCTGCACCTTGGTGGGCCGCTCGGGGCGGGGGTCATCCTCGGCACGGGGGCGGGGCGGCGTAATGCGGTTGTAGTGCGCAATGACCAAATCGGCGCCGCTCTCCTCGGCCCGCTGCACCAGCAGCTCCGTGGCGTAGGGCTGGATCGTGTCGTCGGCATCGACGAACTGCAGATACTTGCCCCTGGCCTCCCGCAGGCCCATGTTGCGGGTCGCGGCCACGCCGCTGTTGGCCTTGTCGATGAGCACGATGCGCGGATCGACGTTGGCATACATCTTGCAGACCTCCAGGCTGACGTCCTGGCTGCCGTCGTTCAGCAGCAGAATTTCAAGGTTCCGGTAGGTCTGGCGGCGGATACTCTCCACACAGCGGGCGATATGATCCTGGGCGTTATAAATCGGCACGATAATACTGACAAGCGGCTGCTCCGACATGGCAGGCGACCTCCTTTTTGTAGTAGTATATCCACAATACCACACTTTTGCCCGGTTGGCAATGGAAAAAGTGCGCGAGGTGTGGTATGATGCTTATAAGGATGAGGGCCAGCCTTCCGCCGCAGCCTGTTCATGGGCTGCCCCCGCAGACCTGCCCCTCATCCGGCCTTCGGCCACCTTCCCCCTTGGGGGGAAGGCATTTCCCTTTTCACCAATATAACACGGAAAACGCGCCCTGTGTGTTACAAAGCAAATACAAAAAAGTGGGATGTACCGTACTTTCGGCACATCCCACAAATTTTACGGCAATTATTCGGCCTTCTGCCCAAGCAGCTTCACGTCGTCGTTGTCTGCAAAGGCAACGGCGTTGTAGCCCGCGGCCTCCAGCGTGCCGAACTGCTTGCCCAGCTTCTTCGCCTGGGGCAGCACGGTCACGTCGTAGTCGGCGCGTAAGGATTCGGCCTTGGCCAGCACGGCGGCAAAGTCGGCGTCCTTCAGGTAGAGCAGCGCCATCTTCGGCTTCGCGCCGGGGATCTGGTAGCCCTGCTCCAGCAAAATGCCGCAGACGCGCTCGAATCCGATGGAGAAGCCCACGGCGGGCACCTGCTGGCCGATGAACTTGCCGACCATGTTGTCGTAGCGTCCGCCGCCGGCCACGGCCCCGCTGAACTGCGGGCAGGTGACCTCAAACACCATGCCGGTGTAGTAGCCCTGTCCGCGCACGAGGCTGGGGGCGTAGGCAATGCCGTAGCGCCCGCCCGCGACCTTCTCGCTGGCGGCGATGACATAGCGCAGGTCGGCGGTCAGCGCCTCGTCGTCGACCCTGGCGGCGACGGTGTCCAGGCTGAAATCGCCCGCGCGCAGGAAGTCGTCCAGCGCCTGCACGGCCTCGGCGGCAAAGCCCTTCTCGGTCAGCTCGGCCTTAACGCCGTCCGCACCGATCTTGTCCATCTTGTCAAAGCTGATGCAGACGGAGTCCAGCTGGTCAGCGGCAAAGCCCATCTTCTCGAGCATCGCGCGCAGGAAGATCGGAAGAGCACACGTCTGAACTCCAGTCACCGATGTTTATCT
>ERZ650307.1997-NODE-1997-length-11307-cov-7.258443_pt1 | contig 11307 bp, 9 predicted proteins | sample MGYA00376243_ERZ650307 | MGnify/ENA primary metagenome ERZ650307 (study PRJEB26733, sample SAMN07839242) | wastewater metagenome | biome: urban; feature: artificial channel; material: waste water | place: USA: North Carolina | collected 2016-03-31 ... | reverse complement strand
CAAATCGGGAGATGTCCCTTTTGACACTTCTGAGATGTCCGTTTTAGCACTTACCAAATCGGGAGATGTCCCTTTTGACACTTCTGAGATGTCCGTTTTAGCACTTACCAAATCAGGAGATGTTTCGCTCTCATCGGTCAATAATGATTGCTGCCCGTTTTTTATCTGTTGTTTAACAGGACGTGTAACTTTGGCCAGACGGATGTTTTTATCCAGCATAGACATCAGCATATCGCTGTTGACGTGGGTAAAAATCCGGCTGTTTTGAAAGTAGTGGGCTTCACTGAATAAGCCGTGGGTGTGCAGGAAATGCCGCCCGCGTTCTTGGGTTTTTCGCCCAAGAAAGGTATCTTGCTTCCATTGTTCGATGGTGGCGGTGTAATAGAGCCGCTGGCGCGTAAACGAGCGGGTGCCCGGGCTGCCGTGGCGCGCACTGTTATGCAGGGCGGTAGACAGCATGATGGCAATATAGATGTCGCCGGTGAGCCGCACCAAATCCATGTGGTACACGATTGAATCGCTGAAATAGTCGCGGATAAAGCTCAATTCCTGCTTACGCCAGTCTTCAAGGGTCAGCTGGGTAATGTCGTCCAAATCAAAAATGTTGCAGACGGCCTTACTGATGGCTTCCAGATTGACTCTGAATGCCAGCTTTTTCCCTTGGCCAAAATGGCCTGCTTCAATAAAACCGAGCTGCTCCAAGTGTTTTTTGCAGGAACGCTGTTCGGCTTTGGTCAGACCGGTTTCTGTTTCGGTCTCTTGTATGGATTTAAAAATCCAACCGTCTCTGCTGATGATTTCGGTGCCGACACGCAGCCAGTACATCAGCTGCGACAGGAAGATGGCCGATTTCACATCATCATCGGTAATTTGGATAATGCTGCGGTGGACGCTTATTTTCCGGCCGGCTTGAAGCCGCCGCCAGCATTTGAGCAGGTTGCTGTTGAATTCGACGGGGCTTATCATTGCCGGTGCAAATTTGTTGGTCATAATCTGCTCCTATGCTTCCGCTTCCACTTTGGTATGGATGTATTGCCAAGCTAAATCAGAAGCAGCATCGTAATCGATTCGGTAGCGTACGATGTTGAGCTGCCGTATTTGTTCGACTTGCAGCAAACCGGCCTTATACAGCCCGTTGATGGCCTTGAGCTGCTCTTCTGTCGTCAGTACGGCCAAACGCTGCTGCTGGACATTATTGTGCTCAAACCAGTTGCTGTATGAGTCGCGCTGTTCCGGTGGCAAATAGGGCTGCTGTTCGCGCACAACCGAATAAAACAGCACATCCTGCATACGCAAGCCTTTATCCAGCATGGCGGCCGCAGTAATGCGCTCAATCGGAATGGCCGGCAGAATAATGCTGCTTTGCCTTTGGGCATTGGAGAAATAGCTTTCATTGAGCGAATAATGGCTTTGTCCGCCTTCCCGTTTGACGGTCAGGTAATTCAAACCTTTGAGCGTCCGTCTGACACTATGCCAGCGGCTTTTACTAAAGCCGAATAGGGCGCTCATCTCTTCATCACTGATCACTATTGATTTGCCGTAACGGCAGTTTTTAATGAACCACGACAAGAAATAGCCGGCGTACACATCACCCGCCAAGTCGGCAAACGACGGCATGTATAAAACGGGCTCTTCCATAGCCAGGCCGAGCAGGGCGGATGCGGTCAGCTGCCGCTCTTCCGCCTGCATCTCAGGGTATTGGTAACCGGGTAAGGCTAATTGCTTATCCATTTTTATATCCCGTTAATCGCCGCATTCAGACGGCCTAAATCATATTGGGGAAAGGCTTCCTGCAACTGCCGGTAACGCTGGAAGGTGTCGCTTTCGGTTTCCTTCATGCGCTGCCAATAGTCTTGAACCGTCAATTGGTCTTCCAAAGGCAATGCGCCGCATCTGCCCAGCTGTGAATTAATGCCCAGCTCGGTTCGGATTTGGCGGATGTCCGATTCAACCAGCAAATAGCAGACAGCCTGAATCATGTTGTTGCGCGCACCGTGCTCAACCATCCAACGGCATTGCTCCAACTGTTTGTCGCGTTGGCCGGACAGGTGCTTATTGGTGGTCAGAATATCTTTGAGGATATTCAAATCAATCAGCACTTCCATGGCACGGGCAATATCCGGAGCCGCATTGTTAATCTGCTCCGGCGTGAGCTTGCGCAGCCAGTTCAAGGTACCGGCATGGCGTTGGATCATGACCATGTTTTTACGCCGGGCCTGCTTGTCCGGCTCACAGGTCACGATGCCGATAATGGCTGTGTAGAGCAGTTTGTTGGTTTCGGCGTCTACACTTAGCCGATAGGTTTCTTTGGTGCTTTTGCAGATGTTTCTTTCAGCCCGCGCAGCTGCGGTCGCAATCAGATGCGTATTCATGATGTGTACACTCCCGTATTATCTTGTTCATACCCGTTCCTGGTACATTTCCCAGTTGTCACTGCCTAATTGCTCCAACTGGGCGCAATGATGGACGTAATCGAAATAGGCTTTTCTGGCCGTTTCGTTACCGACCACCAGCTCAAACATGAGCGTGGTGACGCTTTCTGCATAGCTGGCCATACCGATGCCGTACATCTCCATATCATTGCGGCCTTGCTCATCTTGATAGAGGGCAGCAATGATGGATTGCGGGTGACTGGTAAACGGGTTGTATCGATGTAGCAGTTGCGGTGAATCCCAAAGGGTTTTTTCACCACTGGTGCTCCAAAGATAGATAAATACGGTAGCGGCATAGGGATGCCGGCTGTTAATCAGTGCATTGGCTGAAAGTTCTTCGTTTTCACTCCAACCTTTCTTGTTAAAGTCAGGAAAATCCAACATAAAGCCATAAGGCATTTTATGATCGCTAATCAGCAAGCTCTCAATACGGACGTATGCCAACAGATTCTTGGCCGCCTGCTGAATATCCGACAGCACTTGCTCCCGACTGGGCGGCTGCACACTTTCAGCAACCCGGGCAGGCTGTGCATCGGACGTTGGCAGAATAGGGGGACGGTTACTGATGATTGTCCTGCCCGCCGGATCGACCGGCGGACAGGCCACGCTGTCGCTCTGTAATTCGGAGGCAGCGCTAGCCTTATCGTCGGTGACGGAAGCCGGAGCAGGGGAATTTGCTGCATACTCTGCCTTTGGCTTGGCCGCATCGGGGTCGCTTGTCGGTTTAGCGGCGGCTTCGGCAGCCGGTGCGGTTTTCAGACGGCCTTTGTCACCTGCATCAATCTCAAAGAAATCCGCAAATGCTTGTTGCAGGCGCTTTTGCAGCGCCGGCACATCCAACTCTGCATCATCCGCATGGGTAATGCCCCAATTTTCAAGGGTTTCGTCCCAAAACGATTCATATAGTGCAGCATCAAAGGCAAATGCAGCATCATCGGCCTGACCGGCCTCTTTGAGGGTTGTTTGCAGCTCGTTATAGGTCTTGCGCAACTCGAGTGATTTGGGAATCGATAGGCCGTTACATTGATTACCCAAGCCCGACAAATGGTCGGTGGCAAACAGGTATACCGACAGCTTGGTAAAGTGCACAGTCAAACCTTTATTGGCAAAAAGCTGTGCCAACGGTCTGACGCCCAAGGCTTCGCCGGCAGCCTCCTGAAAAATGTCGCGCATCTCTGCATACGCACAAGCCTTGTCCCAAAACACCATGTCTGCGCGCTGCTCATTTTCAATGAGATGCGCAATCAGGATGTCGTCGGCCGAGGTGTATTCGGTGTAGATACAGGGGATTTTTGAAAACCGTTCGTCACCGGTTTCGTCCAGCAACTCCTTCAGGCACAGCAGCCGTGAATTGCCGCCTTTGGCCAACATGTAACGGCTGCCGCCCGGCGGCGTGGTAACGTGCACCGGCTGCTGGACGCCCACTTCGCGAATGGATTCTTTGAGGCGTTCAAACTCTTCCGGGTCATGGATTTTGCGCGGGTTGCGGTCGAAAAAATCGATTTCCGACACAGGCAGAGTCATGGCAACGCCGGCGGGTGTGCCGTACGGCTTATCCAATTTCATGCTGGTTGCAGCAGGATTGGCAACGGCCACACTGTCAAAAATGAAATCGGGGGTCAGTTTCTTTTTCATGACGCACCGCCTTTCTCATCTTCAGATGGGGAAGGGCGCAAGTCCTGCATTTCATTGAAAAAAGTGATTTTTCGATTTTGGTCGCGTACGACCGGAAACAACTCAAACACAAGGTGAGTCATCATTTCCAATGCGGATTCCGACTTGCCGGCATGAACGCGTTCATGAAAATGCACGGGCACCCGCAAGGTGGCCGATTCTTTGTATGCCTTGGATGACGGAATCATGGTGGCCAGCAGCTTTTGGCGGCCGTCTACGAACTGATTGAAATATTCTTTGATGCTTTCGGTAAGCATTGTTGCATCTTTGGTACGGTCCTTTGCGTAGATCAACGCATATAAGGGCGGTACATTCAGATTCATGTTTTCGCCGAAAGACAGACGGCCAAGTGCCTCCTGTGTGCCGCCGATAAATTCGCGCACGCTCAACACATCCGGTTTCACCGGCGTAATCAGCATGGTAGATGCAAATGCAACGGCATCTTGCACAGGACCGACGGCACCTTGAGTATCAATAATTACAAAGTCATAATTGTTTTTGATAATCGGATGCGTCATTTTAATGCGCACCAAAAGCGCGCGATCTACGCGATTTTGTACGTTAAAGCGTACATCATCAGATAAATCGTTCGATAAAACGATGTCCAGGTTTGGGTAAACGGTTTTTGAGATGGTTGAGGCCACAGTCTGATCAGACAGGTCGCCCAACAAGAATTCAACGATACCGCACGGAGCCGTGTAGCTCAGTGCATAGTATTTTGAAAGTGAAGCATGCGGATCCGCGTCAATTAATAATACGCGATATGCCATATCGGCCAATAAGCCGGCAAGATTTGCTGCGGTTGAAGTTTTGCCGGTGCCGCCTTTTGTGCCCACTATACCCACGGTAGTGACCATCTTGAAAGTCCTTTTGGATGAAGGTTGTTAAAATCCCGTATGTGCAACTAGCTTTTAACCACCACCCGCATTCTACCTTCGAGTCACTCTATTTCGCATAATCTATATTATGTTAAATTTTATCCTCAAAACGGGAAGCTTAGGTGGACCCTTTTTGAGGATACTCGATGTCAATCACAACGCTCGGTGTCATGGGCACCAAAGGCGGAACAGGAAAATCATCAACTGTCGCAAATGTCGGCGGCTTGATGGCCGACATGGGTTTTCGTGTCTTAATGATTGACACGGATCCGCACGCAGGTTTGAGTAAATACTATCCGCTGCATTTCAAAGCACCTAACGGCATTGTCGAGTTATTGCTCGGTGACAATTCCGAGGCTGTTATCACATCGACTATTTCCAATACGGTTTTCCCGAATTTGGACATCGTCTTGAGCAACAACTTAAATGATGATGTGCGCATCCATGTACAAAACCGTGTTGATCGCGCCTTTTTGCTTCGCAGCAAAATCATCCATCCCTATATCCAATCAAATTACGATGTCGTCATTTTCGATACCCAAGGTGCGGTCGGTCCTGTGCAGGATGCAGTCGCTTTCGCATCAACCCTCATTCTCAGCCCGGTTAAACCGGATGTGTTGAGTGTGCGCGAGTTTTTGAGCGGCACACAAACGTCTCTCGACCGGCTGGCCTACGGCTCTGCCATGAATCTGCAAGTGCCGCCATTGCGTGTCTTGATTTACGCGCAAGACCGCACCAAAGATGCCCGCTTCATTTCTGAAGAACTGAAAGCAAACTTCAACCGGGGTATTGACGGCCGCAATCAATTGCTGAACACCATCATCCCGGCCGCCAAGTCGTACAAAGAATCGGCCACCTTGCGTGTACCCGTGCACTGCCATGAGCGTATCCATGACGGTAAAAGCGAATCGGCACTCAACGTGATGACGGAATTGGTGTATGAGCTTTTTCCGCCGATTAAAGACCAAGGTCTGAAAGGTACATTCTTCAACGAAATGGATGACCTTTACGAAGAATATACGCCTGAAAACGACCTGGGAGGAGCGGAAAATGAGCAATAACAGCAAAGCCCGCCAACCGGTTAAACCACAACGCAAGCTGGACGGCAGCCTAGTCGGTGCCAGTCTGAACGTCTCCAATCCGGCTGCTACCGGCATGGATTTGTCTTACCAACCTGCGGCCATGTCCAATATGTTCATGAATCTGCCGGTGAGCGAAATCGATTTTTTCGATAAAAACCCGCGCCGGCAGCATGATGACGAACTGTACCAGCAAATTAAAGACTCTATCCGTGCCACCGGTGTACAACAGCCGGTGCACGTCACCCGCCGTCCCGGCGGCAACCATTACATTTTGGCCCAGGGCGGCAATACGCGCCTTAAAATCGTCAAAGATTTGTTGCAGGAAACCGGCGACAGCCGCTTTGCCAGCATACCCTGCATCTACATCGAGTACACCTCCGATGAAAACATCCACATCGCCCACCTGATCGAAAACGAGCAGCGTGCCGATATGGTGTTTTGGGACAAGGCCTGTGCCTATGCCGATGTTCGGGATATGTTGCAGGCCAAATCTGCCGAGCAGTTAGGTTTTCGAAAGCTGGAACAGAAGTTTGCAGAATTGGGTTTGAAAGTGTCATTTGCTGCACTTTCAATGTACTTTTTTGCGACAGACCATCTTTCTGAACTTGGTAAATCTTGTAACGACCTATCAATTCCCAAAGCTAGGGACTTGCGCAAACAGCAAAACGACTTACTGGCTCAGCTAAAAGAAGCCGGTCGGGAAACCGAAGGTTTCACAGCATTCTGGCACAACACCCTCTCCGACTGGAGCAGCCGCCATATTGCAGAGGCGGAACTCGATGTTCCGGCACTGCAACGCCATCTGCAACAGGCGTTTGCAACAGCCTACGGCATCAGGCCGTCTGAAACTGACACAGTATCAGGGCGTCCGGCAGCGGTCGACCCGTTGCCGGACGGCGACCTCGGCCAATCAAGTGCTGCAACAGCCCCGGCAACGGCTTCCACGCCCTCTTCCGATACATCGGTTCCCTCCCCTACCCTGAGCGACAGCGTGACCCGGGGGCCGGTCGAACCGGCGCCCGGGTCAGACATCCGTACCGATAAAGCAGTTGTTCATCAGCCGGCAACGCAGCCGGTTTCTGCACTCAGGCCGTCTGAAAGTTTCCCCGAGCAAGTGGTCAGCCGTGACGAGGCATTGTTACAACTGCATGCTGCCGTACACGATTTGCTCACTGTCGTGCATATCGACAATTTACTGCTGCTGGATGACAAAATGCCTTATGGCTTCTTGCTCGATTTCCCCGATTTCAGCAAAACCGAATGGCTGGATACGGACGAGATGTTCCTGATTAATGCCCGTCACCCCTACGCCGCCACCGTATTTACTTATTTGTGGGTGGTCAGCGGTTGCGACCAGCTATTCAATGCACCGCAGCTGACTGCGCATTACAACCCATTCCTGAACCAGCCTGCACCCAATATGCTCTCGGCGGTATACCGAGACATGACGCTGCGAGACCACGTCTTTAACGCCGGTCTCGGCGGCCTAGACTATCTCGACCAAATGACCATGAACATGTTCACCATGATCACCGAGCAACGGGAAATCAGCGAGGCCGTCAGCCGCTTTAATAATGCTGCGGCAGCCGCCAAACAGACCGGTTTGCCGGACTGGGACCTGTATGAAGAAGAATAAGGGAGGAAAGACAATGAAACCCGCATACAACCGTCACCGCAACCGCCCGACAGCAGATTATGGCGAGAAATACCGGATGAAGCTGAATGGCCGACACAATGCATTTCTTTACAGCCAAATATTGACCTTGCTGGCCAGCAACAGCCCGGGCAAAGACGAGCGCATTTCCAATTCGGTGATGCTGGCCAAGTTTGGTGAAACGATTGAGCGTTTGGCCAAACTAACCCCGGGTGAGCTGACGGCCATTGCCGATCAATTGTCGGGCATGGTTGAAGTCCACATCGATATGCCGGCGCTGACCGAATTGTTACTGAGCAAGCATAACGATAACGATAAACGCGACCGCCACTTAAACCAATGTGCATGGCTGGTTGAGCATGGTGCCAGCAATACACTGATATTGGGGCTGTGTGCGACTTTGGTCTCGGCCGACATCAAACGCGTCCGTATCGAGCTGGGCAAACCGGTGCCAATGGGGCGTACCAAAACGCTGGAGCTGGAACAGCAGCTCTCCGTACACGAAAGCTGGCAGGGAATCTGCAAAATCGAAACCGATGCCTTCCGCCGTTATCAATTGATACAGCAAGCTTATCCCGATTACACCGTAGGTCAGCTGCATACCGCAGTGATGGAGTGCACAAGATGAGTCAATCAGGTAATCAGACCGTCAGCCTGTTTCAATACAACTTGCTGACCGCAGAAGAACAAAATCAGAGCATCACCGCCCTGCTCGGTATGTTGATGGAAGAGCCGGTGCTGTATGTTCCCGCATACGGCGAGTTGGTCGGTGACCCGTGGGCAGGCTATTTCCTGTCCTGGCTGGTGAAAAATTGCCGTTACGGCCAATCCATCAGCATTACCGATGAGGAAATGCTGGACGGCTTCGGCTACAGCAAAGCCCGTTGGGCGGCCGTACGCCGGCTATTGAAGAAAGACGGTTACTTAATCAGCCGGCGCAGCGGCGGCGATACCGTGTACTCCATCAATGAAAAACACTTCAGTGAAGCGTTAAAGGCGCATTCACAGACCCGCAAAGCCGAACAGCTGCAACAATATCCCTCTATTCCGATTGACCGTTTACCGGCCGCAGCGATGCTGCGCAGCGGGCATAAAATAACCAATGTGCTCTTCTATTATCTAATCGTCTCACAACAGCAATACCACACACCGGACAAGCGCGGCACCACCGGCGACTGGTTTGAGTACGATGCCGTGCAGCGTAATTACATGCGACTGCTCAGTGATGATGAGCAAAACAAAGCATTTAAGGCTTTGGTGAAAGCCGGATTATTGCTGGTCGAAAATGAACCTGCATTAAACCTCATGCGTTACTGCCTCAATCACGATGCCATATCGGAACTGACGTGGCAGTATGTCCACGATGTAGCCGAATGAGGAGCCTGATATGAACCTGCTCCCACCAGAAGATTTCAATACCGCCCTGATCAGCTGCTGGAAACGGCTCCAATCAGGCCGGCGCATTGTTGTCCACCGCAGTCTCATCGGCATCACCGGCGACATCAAGTCGGCTGCCTATCTTTCGCAACTGCTGTATTGGCTGCGTGTCGGTGTCGACATCAACATCCGCGACGGATGGATACTCAAATCCATAGCCGAAACACAGAACGAGACCGGCTTGAGCAAAACAGAACAGGGTTTGTGCAAGGAGAAATTGCGTGAACTGGGTTTGATTCAGATTGCCCGTATTGGCCAGGGTGCCAGACTGGCAGTCAAGGTTAATTTGGAGGCCGTCTCGGCTGCAATCTGCAAGCTGTTTGATTTGAATAGCACCGCAGAGCTGACGATAGAAGAATGGCGCAAACAGGAATTGGGCTTTATTCGGGATTATTTCAGCGATTCGGTGGTCTACCATCTTGATTTGGTGTGGTTGACCGGTGACATCCATTCAGCCGTGATCCTCTCCAACGCCCTCTTTCAATCCGCTCGAAGAGGTACACCCGGCAGCAGCGCGTTCAATAAGCAAAGGCTGTATTATTCCGCCACCATGACGGAATGGGAAGAAGCCACGACCTTGCGCTATAAACCGCAACGACGCGCCCGGGATTTGCTGAAGTCCGCCAGGCTGATAGTAGAGGCCCATTACAACCAAAGTGCCCGTATCTTTACCCATGTGGACGGTTTGCGTCTGATAGAGATGCTCGAGCAAAAGATACGCCTGGCGCAAAAGCCCGAGCTGAATGTCGGTAAATTGAAAGCGCTATTGGAGGCGGAAGCTGCCGAACAACAGCCGGATGCACCACAATTGCCCCAACCGGAATCGCCGGTATTGGAGACACCTGAATCAGATGATATTAACTATCATTCAAGAAGTAAGGAATTGGCAAACTCAGAAGTCACAAATGGGCAAACTCAGAAGTTGGGAAGTGAGGAATCGGCAAACTTAGAAATAAGCAATGGTGAAAGTCAGAAATCCGGAAGTAAGGAATTGGCAAACTCAGAAGTCACAAATGGGCAAACTATTTATAAGAGTACATACAACAATCATCCTACGGATGAACCTACAACAACAACACAGAGGGAAAGCAAAGCAACCGAATCGGCAAGTGCCAACGTGGTAGTGGTATCCGATGCTTTGCAATCAGGTCAGCAGACGTCACGGTTTGAGGAACTCATCTGGCCGAAAATGTTCAATGGCAGTGTCCGCATCAAAGCTGAAGTGATATTCGACCGCTACTATGCCCAAGGCAATGCCGGACAATTGCAGGAGATACTGGACGAGATTGCTGGTCAAACCGCTGAAGTACGCAGTCCGCTCGGCTTGCTGACCATGCTGGCCAAAGCAGCGGCGGCGGGCACATTGGTTTGTGTACAAGCGCCCATCGTGCAGGAGAAACGCATACAGGCCGAAAAATACCGGCAAATGATTGAACAGCAACAAGCAGCTGTTCCGCCAAGTGAACCGCCACTCCCACCTGTTGAGGCTAAACAAACCACCACAGATGAGCGGATGCCGGCGGGCAGAGAGGCCTTGAGAAACATGAAATACAATAAAATCATAAATTAATTGCACAATATGCGTTAAATATCAATTATTAACGATTAATATTCTAATTTTTTAACCTTTTCCCAAGTAAATTGAGGATCACCAAAATGTCCATAGCATGATGTTTTGTGGTAAACTGGCTTTCTTAAATCCAATTCTGAAATGATATTTCCAACTTCAAAATTGAAGTTTTTCTTAACGATTTCTAATAGTTTTTCATCATCAAATTTACCTGTTCCAAAAGTGTCTACACATAAAGATACAGGTTGTGCTTTACCAATTGCGTACGCAACTTCAACTTCACAACGACGAGCTAAGCCATTGGCAACAATGTTTTTAGCTACATAACGAGAGTAGTAAGCTGCACTACGGTCTACTTTTGTAGGGTCTTTACTAGAGAAGCATCCTCCTCCAATACGTCCACGTCCACCATATGTATCACATACGATTTTACGTCCTGTAGTTCCTGAATCTCCCCATGATCCACCTACAACGAAGCTTCCAGATGGGTTGATGAAATATTTTGTGTTTTCATCTAAGTATTTTTCATCGATGCAAGGTTTTATCACTTCATTCATGATCAATTCTTTAATTTCTTCTT
>ERZ650307.1990-NODE-1990-length-11329-cov-10.533174_pt1 | contig 11329 bp, 5 predicted proteins | sample MGYA00376243_ERZ650307 | MGnify/ENA primary metagenome ERZ650307 (study PRJEB26733, sample SAMN07839242) | wastewater metagenome | biome: urban; feature: artificial channel; material: waste water | place: USA: North Carolina | collected 2016-03-31 ... | reverse complement strand
ATCAGAGAACTGAAGAAATCCCGATTGTATCAACAGACGCAAAAAGACGTGAGCAGTTATATAAAGAATACAATCTTTAAGAAAAATGGCAAGAGGCAGATATCTTTCTGAAGAAGTTAAACTTTTATAGAGAAAGGGAATAGGTCAAAACCGGATTGAGCAGAATAAACTCAATCCGGTTTTTAGTGTTAAATATTATAATCCTATAATTTCCTAATATCTTAATATTTTTTATTTCTTTTGTAGATAATAGAGTCAGAACAAAAGATGGCTGCCGGAATCGGTATTGCTATCGGTTGGGACATTGCTATCGGTTGGGACATTGTTGTCGGTTGGGACATTGTTGTCGATTGGGACATTATTGTCATTTGAGTGATCCGTATCGATCGGGACATCCGTGTCGATTTGTGGAGGCTGCGGATCTGTTGGTTCTGGATCCGGATAGGACGGATACCAGGGAATCGGAGTTGCTGTCGGCTCCGGAGTTGCTGTTGGAATCGGAGTTGCCGTTGGTTCCGGTGTAGGCGTAGCTGTCGGTTCTGGAGTCACCGTTGGTGTGGGCGTAGCTGTTGGAGTCACTTCTGGCTTTTTTTTCGCCAGTACTTTAATATAAAAACTGAAACTCTTCGATCCAACTTTTGCGTAAATGTATGTCCCTCCTTTGGAACGGGCAGTAACGAATCCTACTGAATTAACACAAGCAACTTTTTCATTTCGGGAGCTCCAGGATATCTTCTGAGTAGTATCGTTTAATCTTAAGCGGTAACTCTGGCCTTCCTCAAGAGTGATATATTTTTCTCGTTGGTAAGGCTCTTCGACTTTAACTATACAGGTATATTTTCTGCCAGTTGTATCTACTACTGTAATTGTTGCTCTTCCGCGCCGCAGACCTATTATCATTCCTTCCTTTCCTTCTTTAACGATAGAGACTGAGGCCACTTTATGTTCGCTGCTGGAAATGCGCTTAATAGAAGCACCCTTTAAACATAAAAAAATTCTCTCATATCGGACAAGAGTTACTTTTGTCCTGCTCAATCTTGCTCTAACAATAACCCTGCATTGCAAAGTTTGTTTCCCTATTGTTGCAGTGATGATAGCTTTTCCGGCATTTTTACCTGTGACTTTACCTTTTTTGGAAACAGATGCAATATTTTCATCAGATGAAGACCATTTTACAGCTTTGTCCGTACCTGATACCTTTAAAGTGGTGCTTGTTCCTGAAGGCAATGAAATCACAGTTTGGCTAAGCTTTGGAGTCGCCGCTCTTACTGATGATGAATCAAAGGATATGGCCGATGACAAAATCAAGGCAATGGCCAGGAATATGCTTAGTGTTTTTTTTAAATTTTTCATGCGTCCTCCTTATTTTATAAATGACGTGTTATTCTTTAAGTATCTTTACAGTAGAAATATTTGTAAGAAACAGAAGCTATTTCTTTGTCTTGAATTTCTTCATTGTGGAGTATGGACTGTAAGCTCTGGATTTGTCTTTGGAGGTTTGGTTCCATGCCCGTATGGTCACATACCAGGTGCCTTTCTTTACGTTTGTAAAGGTTACAGTTACGGTGTTTTTGCCTTCTGTACGTTTCAGATATTTCTTAACCGGATATTTCTCACCTGCGGAAGTCTTATATTTGTTTCCAAGCAGGATTTCATAACCTGTGGCATTTTTGCATTTTGTGTAAGTAACAGTCACAGTGTTTCCTTTTACAGTGATATTCCTGATCTTTGGCTGCTGTGGTGTGACAACAGTGATCTTGATCTTCTTGATCTTTGTCCAGGAACCATAGACCTTATTGCCCTGTGCATCCAGAACCCAGCTTCGGGCTGCCACATACCAGGTACCTTTTGCCAGATATCTGAAAGATGCCTGTGGCTTGCCGGTTGAGGAAACGGTCTGGCTGAATTTCCCGGTCTGGAGCATATTTGATTTCTTACTGATCACGAAGTCATAACCCTGAGCACCTGCACATCCTTTGGAAAGTTTGACAGTAAGCTTGTTTCTGTCAATGGAATGGCTGGAAATCTTTGTGTTGGCAGGTCGCAGGTATGCGCCGTTTTCATCTGTGATACTTCCGTCTGTGTGAATGACTCTGCCATTGAGAGATTCTGTACCAAATGCTATGAAATAATCCTGTCCTTTGGAAAGGGTAAAGTCAGCATATGGAATACTGCGCTCAAATGCACCGCCTACAGTTACAGTCTGGATACACTGCAGAACCCCATTCTCAACATCATACCAGAACAGATTTGCCATAAGTCCTGCACAGGAAGCATCTGCCTTTACAGAAAGTACCGCCGGGAAATCGAAAGCTCCGCTTCTTCCAAGATGGAAACCGAAATCATTCTGGTTTGTGGAGATCAGGCTGTATAATGCTGCCGGGATATATTCTGCTGTGTTTGTAACAGAAAGATCGGTATCTGCAGGTGTTTCTGCTGTAATGGAAGTACCGTTGATCTTCCAGATGAAACCATTCTCCATATCGAGATTCAGGGAAATATCTTTGCCTTTTATTTCGGATAAAACAGTGGCAGGAAGTACCTTGGCACCATTCAGGGTAATGGAAATGGTATCTTTTTCTTTGGAAGTCTTGATCAGACCGTTGACAGCATCCCAGCCTTTCTTCTGGAAACTTCCCTCAATATAAGGTTCCCCGTCACCAAGTTTTCCGAGGTTTTTTGTATCCTGATGTTTGCATCGTTTACAGGTGTAAGTTATGATTCCGTCGGTTTCGGCAGTTGGTTCTGTAGTGATAACACCGTTATCATAGTCATGGCCGTATGCGGAAATCGTGGAGCCGTAATAGATGGTTCTCTCGCAGTCGTTACAATAGGTATCTCCGCTGTAACCGTTGGAAGTACAGGATGGAGAGGAGTAGTAGCATCCCACGGTATTTTTGTGTTCACATTCCTTTCTGATGATTGTGTAAGTGAAAGTTTCTTTTTCGTAATTTCCCTTATCACTGCCATTGTAAATTGCGGTAGCAGAATTATTTCCAACCTGTAAATCATTATTTGCATCGTTTGCCTGCCAATTCCAGTTTTGAGGAAGAGAATTAGGATCAATATCTTTTACTTTCTTACAGGACCATGGAACGGAGATTGTGTCTATTGATGGAAAATTTGGTGTTGAGGTTGCTCGCTTGATGATTGCTTGATATTCTTGTGAAGTCCAGGTATCATCATTGGAATTGGAATTGAAATTGGATATCCGTATAAAAATTTTAGTATTTTCTGCTTCCCTTACCGTACTTACAGTAGGAATATTATCGTTAGAATTCAAAATATACCATGTTTGTCCATTATCAACACTGTATTCAATAATACTATTTGGTGGAATTGTACTTTCTTCAATACTGATAACTGGATGAGGATTTCCATCATACTCATCTTTATATGTAGTAATTGTAGGGGTAAGATTAATAGCAAATTTCCAATTGTCGTTTGTTAAATAACCAGAATATGCATTGTAAAAATCGCCCTCTTCTACAGCAGTAATCTTTACAATATAAGTACCAACATCTTTAGGCTCGTTTATCTCGGCTTGCAAATTATCTTCCTTGAAATATTTTACAGTGAAGTTTCCTACACCTTTAATGTTGTTCTTCGTAGTGATGTTAGGAGAGTGTGTGTTTCCATCATAAGTAAACTCAGAACCGTTAAATTCAAAAATATCACTGGTAACATCACGTTTACCTTCACTAAATGTCCCTGAATTTGAATTAAAGATATAACTTTTAGTCTCTTTTTCAACAGTTATAAGATGATCTTCTCCGGTTAGCCATGCATATAGATTTGTATTCGTAGATTCAACCGCTTTATGATTAGATGGTTCCCAGACTTTATTATCTATAGCTACTGATTTAGTTTTTGTATTAGGAATAACGCAGAGATACACTTCAGGGCTTTTAGGGTCGTAGCTACCAGAGCTATCCAAATTCTGGTGAGGAGTGCAACCAACTTGTGCATTTACAGAACCGCCACTAATGGTAATATTATTGCAAGATCCGTAAAGGCCGCCACCAATTCCGGCACCACTCGTGGAACTAGCAGTTACAGAACCACTTTTAATAGTAATATTATTGCAAGATCCGTAATTGCCGCTACCAATTCCGGCACCATGCATAGATTTAGCATTTACGGAACCACTATTAATGGTAATATTATTGCAAGATCCGTGATGGCCGCCACCAATTCCGGCACCATTCATAGATTTAGCATTTACGGAACCACTTTTAATGGTAATATTATCGCAAGATCCCTGATGGCCGCTACCGATTCCAGCACCAAACTTAGATTTAGCATCTACAAAACCACTATTAATGGTAATATTCTTGCAAGATCCGTAATTGCCGCTACCAATTCCGGCACCATACCCACTCCCATCACTACTAGCTTTTAAGATTCCTGTAGTAGTGTCTGAAGCATTGGTTATTATAAGCTGAGCTTCGTTATCTTTCTGTAAACCAGCAGAGCTTTGATTAGTTGTTGTAAGGTTATTTATGCCTGTTAAATAGATAGTAACTGTAGCTTTAACATTATTATTTATTTGCAGTGCCGAACCAGCAGATGTTTTGATATTTACGTTATCAAGATAAATGTTGATGTTGTCTTGCTCTGAAGTATTCGTTCCATCAACCACAATTCTATTTGACGTTTCCGGACTTTTCTTGCATGTGAATTTGTAATCTTCTGCTATATTTATGGTATAAACTCCGTCCGTAACATTAGCATCCTCAGTTAAATCAATTACTCCATTTTGTGCATTTTCCGTAGCAGCCATTGCCTCATCGGGGGTATCGTTAAATTCAGGAGCCTCCTCCGAACTGAATACAAACAAGTCCTCATTTGTCTCTCCTGCTGCTTCCTGCTCCTCATTGGTAAAAATCTCTGGAGTATCTTCCTCAGACACTACATCCGGATTTCCTGAAGTAAATTCCCCCGCAAATATGGTCTGGGGGGGCATATTGGTGGAACACAGTGCAAGCGCCAGAATCCCGGCTAATAACTTTTTCTTCATACGTTCACCTCTCCTTTCTTTATACATGATCTTCTGCGTCTTGACTCTTTTGTTCTCTTTTTCTGAATTTGATACATAATGCGGTAATCACAACTGCCACAGTAAAGGAAATGACAGCCACCAACACATAGCCGCCTGCGCCCTCATGCAGCAGAATTGTGCCGTACATTCCCGTGGCGTTTATTGGCCGGCTTTGCATGATCCCCATTGCCCCCACAAGGGACAGGAACAGCACAGGGCACACAGAACGGACAGACGGCAGACTGTGCGCCGCTCCTGGCGGCAGTGGTATTCATGCATTCGCTTTTTTACCAATTCGATACTCTTTTCTGTATCGTACATGCCTCCAACCTCCTTCCCCAAAAACAGTGTTAAAAGTCTTTCACTTATATAGGTACAAAAAAAGCGAAAAACTCTCACCCGAAAATCAAATTTTTCAAAAAAAATTTGAGAGCTGCCGAAACAGCTCCCAAAAGAGAAAAAAACAGGTTATATTATTGTATCGAACTGCGGAAGATCAAACCAGCAATAGGGAGCGGAAATGGAATAGCCTACCCACTGCTTGTTGCTTTTTGCAATTGAAGCAGGGGACTTACTTGATTCGGTTAAATATCGAAAAATGCTACCATATAGAGAGGTAATGTAATGATACCCTCTTAAAATTCGGTTTGTTTCCAATCATAAAAAATGGCGAAGTGCTTATCGTAACACTCCGCCGAAGGCCTAACCGGTTTGAGCAAAAAAGCTTGGGTAGGTCTGCTTTACTATTTTATGCCTTCCTGCTGCATTTATACACTTAAGTGTGCCTTCCAATCCGCCGGAAGATTCATTGCTGTAAGACTGACTACATCAATATTATTTTGAATCAGCTTATCGAAAGCAGCTACAAATGTCACCCACTCCTCATCGGATGAGCGCAGATACTTCATCGCCAGTAAGATTTGATACAAACCATTATGTGCTGGCGATGGCACAACCTTATCTACATCCAGAATTTCCGGTGTCGTATGTATTGTGCGATTATAAATTCTGGAATTATGAGCACACATATTGCGCAATACTGAAACGCTCTGTATCCATGAAGCAAGCATTTTCTGTGATGGTTTTACCAAATTTCCTTTTTTTGATTTATACTGGTAGTTTAACGCCAAGATAGAATATGAACTTCCAGTGCCTGTTTTCAAATTCTTAATTATCTTCGATAGCGTACCAAATGAAAGAACTTCAACAGCTGCCCATACAGGCACCTCTCCATCATGATTATCAAAATTATGTTTTATAAACACATCATTAGATCGAGCAATTTCTGATGCTACAGTAGACATATTCTGCCAATATCGTTTTTTCTCTTTGAAAATTGATGAATCTTGCAAAACAAGTGGTTCTCCGTGCACAAGTAATGATTCCACCAATCGCACTCTCAAAGCAACCTCAATCTTAGAAATCATTGAAAAAATCAAAGCAGATAATTCCTGATCAAATTGATACAATTTTATAATATCTTTAAACTTTGTTCCCGCAACATACTTCTTTGTAGTATTATCATATAAATGAAACGAGTAGCCTCTCAAACGATAAAACCCAATTGTCTTTAATACCTTCTCTACATCTTCATAAGATGTAATCTCCATTCCTGCATCTACATAAGATTGCACTTGTTGTTCTATTGTTAATATTTGTTTTGGATATTGATACATAAAACACCCCATAAATGAAAAAGTCCCACCGGGTTGCGCATGAAAAATCAGAGGCGTGGTGGGTTCTGTTAATATTATTATACAGTTTCCGATGTTACTGTCAAGCTTTCTTTTGTAAAAATCGGCAACTTTCCATTGTTTTTTTGAGATTATGCCTATTTTGACATGGGGTATCCCAATGTCAGGTCTCTGCAGATAATAATGATGATACACCTGTCAAATATTCATAGTTACTGATATACGTACCTATTATATAATATGAATTCCTGCGGTTCCTATTTTCTCATACTCTTTACATTTTATTTTTTGTTGACATCAGAACAAATTCCAGCTTTAATTGCATCCCTAATCCCTGTGCAAGTTTTTTCACTATACTCAGGCTGGGATTTCTTGTTCCGTTCATAATCTGCTTTATACTTCTTTGCCAGTTCTTTTTCTGCCTTTGGTGTCTTCTGCGATTTTTTTATAAATCCATTGGTCAGTACTGCCTTCTTGCCCGCCTCATAGCAAGCTCCATCTCATATATATTTGTTTCATTGTAGAGTTTTTCTTTTTGCCCGCCAAGCTTGATCGTCCGCAAATAAGATAACCGGGTATTTTGCGTATTTTTAATATAACTAGATTTTATATAGCAATTCTCGGGGTTCACAGTCGTATAAAGCAAAGAATCGTTTTCAAGGATCTCCAATGGGCGTAAGTTATGTGATGTAAAAATCAATTGTCCCTTAGCTTTATCCTGCATAACTTCCAGGCATTCTCCCAGTAAATACTCATAAATACCAGAATCCAGCTCGTCTATCACAAGGCAATAAGACTCCCTGTTATAGCAGGCAAGTGAATTACTGCAAATAGAAATCAGCTTTTTTATTCCTGCGGATTCATATAATAAACTTTAAAGAAAAAGGGAATATGGCAAAAACAGGATTGAGCAGAATAAACTCAATCCTGTTTTTGATGTTAAATATTATAATCCTATGATTTCCTAATATCTCAATATTTCTTATTTCTTTTGCAGAAAACAGAATCAGAACAATCTTTACAGTAGAAATATTTGTAAGAAACAGAAGCTATTTCTTTGTCTTGAATTTCTTCATTGTGGAGTATGGACTGTAAGCTCTGGATTTGTCTTTGGAGGTTTGGTTCCATGCCCGTATGGTCACATACCAGGTGCCTTTCTTTACGTTTGTAAAGGTTACAGTTACGGTGTTTTTGCCTTCTGTACGTTTCAGATATTTCTTAACCGGATATTTCTCACCTGCGGAAGTCTTATATTTGTTTCCAAGCAGGATTTCATAACCTGTGGCATTTTTGCATTTTGTGTAAGTAACAGTCACAGTGTTTCCTTTTACAGTGATATTCCTGATCTTTGGCTGCTGTGGTGTGACAACAGTGATCTTGATCTTCTTGATCTTTGTCCAGGAACCATAGACCTTATTGCCCTGTGCATCCAGAACCCAGCTTCGGGCTGCCACATACCAGGTACCTTTTGCCAGATATCTGAAAGATGCCTGTGGCTTGCCGGTTGAGGAAACGGTCTGGCTGAATTTCCCGGTCTGGAGCATATTTGATTTCTTACTGATCACGAAGTCATAACCCTGAGCACCTGCACATCCTTTGGAAAGTTTGACAGTAAGCTTGTTTCTGTCAATGGAATGGCTGGAAATCTTTGTGTTGGCAGGTCGCAGGTATGCGCCGTTTTCATCTGTGATACTTCCGTCTGTGTGAATGACTCTGCCATTGAGAGATTCTGTACCAAATGCTATGAAATAATCCTGTCCTTTGGAAAGGGTAAAGTCAGCATATGGAATACTGCGCTCAAATGCACCGCCTACAGTTACAGTCTGGATACACTGCAGAACCCCATTCTCAACATCATACCAGAACAGATTTGCCATAAGTCCTGCACAGGAAGCATCTGCCTTTACAGAAAGTACCGCCGGGAAATCGAAAGCTCCGCTTCTTCCAAGATGGAAACCGAAATCATTCTGGTTTGTGGAGATCAGGCTGTATAATGCTGCCGGGATATATTCTGCTGTGTTTGTAACAGAAAGATCGGTATCTGCAGGTGTTTCTGCTGTAATGGAAGTACCGTTAATCTTCCAGATGAAACCATTCTCCATATCAAGATTCAGGGAAATATCTTTTCCTTTTATCCCGGATAAAACGGAAGCAGGAAGTGTCCTGGCACCATTCATGATAATGGAGATGGTATCTTTTTCTTTGGATGTCTTGATCAGATCATTAACAGTATCCCAGCTTTTCTTCTGGAAACTTCCCTCAATGTAAGGTTCCCCGTCACCAAGCTTTCCGAGATTTTTTGTATCCTGATGTTTGCATCGTTTACAGGTGTAAGTTATGATTCCATCAGTTTCTGTAGTTGGTTCTGTAGTGATAACGCCGTTGTCATAGTCATGGCCGTATGCAGAAATGGTATAACCATAGGAAAGTGTTTCATTACAGTCTGTGCAGTAGGTATCTCCGCTATATCCGCTGGAAGTACAGGATGGAGAGGAGTAGTAACGTTCTGCGGTATGTGGGTGTGTACATGCTTTTCTGGTGATTTTAAATACAACAGATGTATTTACATAATTGTCAGCATCTGTACCATTATAAACTGCTGTAGCGGAAACTTCTTCTCCTACAGGTAATTTTTTAGAAATATCGGAATCGCTCCATTTCCATTCATCATTAAAAAGGCCTTTAACATCTTCGACTTTCTTACATAACCATGAAACATATATTGTAGGATCGGTATCGGTTGGCTTGCTTGAAGGTGCTTGTGCTTTTGAAATGACAAATTCCCATTCTGGTGCAGATATACTATCGACTGAATTGTAGTAGTCACCTTCATTCACATCAATCTTAAAAGTATAAGTACCTGCATCTGTGGGGCTGTCTGCGAGTGGAGTTTTATCTCCTTTTTTAAAATACGTTACTTTAGTAATTTTACCATGACCGGTGACATCATCTTTCCATTTAATATATTTACTAATATCAACATGGGTATCTTTAGTATATGTAAAATTGGGCTGCGTATAATCAAATTGGTCAGCGGTAGGAGTTGTTTGGATACGTACAAATTGGTTTTTTGCCTGATCGAAAGAATACTGCCTTTTTTCGGTTCCAACAGTTACATCATAAGCGTCATTATTTTCTTTTTCAGTTAACCAGACGTACAGATTACCGTCTTTTGTAGAATCAGGAAAAATATGATAACTTGGCTTCCAGGATTCACTATCTATCGTTACTGGTAAAAAATATTCATTTTTAATAATACAACAATAAACATTTGTTGAGTTGCCATTATGGGGGGTACAATTAATGCCTGGCATACGATCAGAATATGCCTTTACGGATCCACCACTAATGCCAATGTTGCTGCAGGTGCCACCGGCAGAACCAATTCCGGCACCATTCGTAGAACTAGCAGTTACAGAACTACTATTAATGGTAATACCACTGACACTGCTAGCGCCGTAACCGCCGCCACCAATTCCGGCACCATCCGTAGAACTAGCAGTTACAGAACTACTATTAATGATAATATCACTGACACTGCCAGCGCGTTGCTTGCTGCCACCAATTCCAGCACCATACTTAGAACTAGCAATTACAGAACAACTATCAATAATAATATTACTGCAAGAGACGGAGCCGTAAAAGCCGCCACCAATTCCGGCGCTATCCCCATCGATACTACGAGCATTTAAGATTCCTGCAGTAGCATCTGAATTATTGGTTTTTATTATAAGCCGAGCTTTGTTATCTTTCTGTAAACCGGCATAATAGTTATTCTTTGTTATAAGACTATTTGTGCCTGTTAAATGGATAGTGACTGTAGCTTCAACATTAAGATTTATTCGCAGTGCCGGACCAGCAGATGTATTGATATTTACTTTATTAAGATAAATGTTGATGCTGTCTTTCGCTGAAATTTTCTTTCCATCAACCACAATTCTATTTCCTGTTTCCCGGCTACATGTGAATTTGTAATCTCCTGCCGAACTTATAGTATAAACTCCGTTCATAACCTTATCGTTATCAGCTAAATCAATTTCTCCAGCTTGTTCATTTTCCGCAGCAGCCATTGCCTCATCGGGGGCATCATTAAATTCAGGAACCTCTTCTGAACTGAATACAGACAGTTCCTCATCTGTCTCTCCTACAGCTTCCTGCTCTTCATTGGTAAAAATCTCCGGAGTTTCTTCCTCAGACACTACATCTGGATTTCCGGAAGTAAATTCCTCCGCAAATATGGTCTGAAGGGGCATATTTGTAGAACACAGTGCAAGTGCCAGCATCCCGGCTAATAATTTTTTCCTCATACTTTTCACCTTTTCCTTTCTTTATACATGATTTTCTGCATCCTGACTCTTTTGTCCTTTTTTTCTGAATTTGATACATAATGCGGTAATCACGACTGCCACCGTAAAGGAAATGACAGCCACCAACACATAACCGCCTGCGTCCTCATGAAGCAGGATTGTGCCGTACATTCCCGTAACGTTTATTGGCTTGTTTTGCATTATCCCCATTGCTCCCACAAGAGACAGGAATAACAGGGTACACAGAACAGACAGCCGGCAGACTGTGCGCCGCTCCTGGCGGCGGT
>ERZ650307.1988-NODE-1988-length-11332-cov-6.689634_pt1 | contig 11332 bp, 10 predicted proteins | sample MGYA00376243_ERZ650307 | MGnify/ENA primary metagenome ERZ650307 (study PRJEB26733, sample SAMN07839242) | wastewater metagenome | biome: urban; feature: artificial channel; material: waste water | place: USA: North Carolina | collected 2016-03-31 ... | reverse complement strand
CTCCGTGAGCTCCGGCAGCTTCGAACTGGCCCGCTTCACCTCACGCTGACGGATACGGTCGCAGCGGTCGGAAAGCAGTGCCATAAGCGGACGGAAGGACAGGTATTGGAACTTGTCCTCGATCGACTCCACCTCATCTTCGACGATCTTCTCAGCCTGTCTGGCCTCTTCCTTGCGTTCCTGGATGTGTTCATCGACCACTTCTTCCAGCGCGTCGATATTGTATAAGGTCACGCCCTTGATCTCACCGACCTCCGGGTCAACATCACGTGGCACAGCAATATCGATGAGAAACAGCTGACGGCCCTTGCGTTTCGTCATAAGCTGCCGGGTCTCCCATGGCTTGATGACATAATGCGGCGCACCAGTGGATGTCACGATGACATCCACATCGACAGCCCGCTTCATCGCCTCATCAAATGGCACCGCCTCGCCGCCAAATTCTTCCGCCAGCTGCACCGCCTTCTCCTGATGCCGGTTTGCCACATAGATTTTCCTGACACCGCGGGACATCAGATGCTGGGCCGTCAATTCTGCCATCTTGCCCGCACCAAAAATCAGCGCATTGGACTGGCAGAGATCCCCGAGCTCCTCACGGGCCAGCTCAACAGCGGCGTAGCTCACCGATACCGAATTATACTGGATGCGTGTCTCCGTACGCACCCGCTTGCCGGTCGCAATGGCCCGATGAAAGAGGGTGTTGAGTACCGTACTCGTTGTCCCCTCCTCGCGGCCCAGTGCATAGGCATCCTTGACCTGCGACAGGATCTGCCCTTCGCCGAGCACCAGCGAATCAAGGCTGGATGCGACCTGGAACAGATGACGGATGCACTCTTCCGATGCAAAATGATAAAGATATTCATCAATATCTTCCTCGTTGCCCGTCAGATCAAACAGGAACTGCTTCAGCACGGGCAGATCCTTGCCCTCATCATCGACTACCGCATAGATCTCGCTGCGATTACAGGTCGACAGCACCACCGCCTCAGACAATCCTTCATATTCATTCAGATTTGCCAGACCGCTTCTGACGGCCTGTTTCGTAATAGAAAACCGCTCACGTACCTCCACAGGCGCCGTCTTATGATTCAGCCCCAGCATCAATAATTCCATGTCGTATCTCTTCCTCCGCCAGGTCAAGCTGACCCGCTCTCACCAAATCAATAATACGTTTATCCATAACCTTACGCCAGATTGCCTGATGCGACATACTGCCGCCACCACGGTCCCGGAGTTCCTGACGGATACGCACCAGGCGTTCAATAAACTGCCCGAAACGTTCCGGATATTCTTCTTCCAGCTGCTCACGCAGCAGCCTCGAAAATGCGGGGCTGCCACCACCGGTAGAAACCGTCAGCAGAAAATCGCCATGATGGATCTGCGACGGTACCTGAAAGTCAGACTGCTTCGGTTCGGCTGCCGCATTGACCAGCGCACCGATTGCCCTTGCTTCATCAACCGCCAAGCCATTCGCCCTTGCATCATCCGCCGTACAAAAGACCAGTAACGGTGAAGAGGCCGCAAGCATGCCCCGCCGATAAGGAGCCGCTTCCCAGTAAATGCGTTTTGCCGCAGCCAGCTGCTGCAAATGGGCCGTAAGCGTTGGCGCAATGACTGTCACAACAGCGCCGGCCGCCAGCAGCGCACGAATCTTACGCTCGGCAACACGGCCGCCGCCGATCACTGTGCAGCGCCGGCCGCGAAGTTCCAGATTAAGTGGATAGAGCATATTTCCGCCTGCCATTTCCTGAATGAATCTCAATTACGAATCTGGTTCATATTTTAAAACACTTCCTTTATTATACCCCATCAAGCAACAAAAAAAAAGGAGCGAACCTATAAAAGGTCTCTCCTTTTTCGCTCAATCGGTCATACAATACACGCGCAGCACGAACCAAGGGATTCCGCGGGGTTCAGTCAGCCTGTCACTCCAGCGAGATAATCTTATTCTTCAGCACGTAAACCAAAGCCTGCGTGCGGTCATTGACCTTGAGTTTATGGAAAATGCTGGTCAAATGATTCTTGACGGTCTTCTCCGATAGTCCCAGCGCCTTGCCGATATCCTGATTGGAAAATCCCTTGGCAATGCATTCAAGCACATCCATCTCACGGGCTGTCAAGCGCTCCCCGCGGCTCTCATCGAGCATCTCGCGGGCCTTGCTCTCCACATCATCAGCTGCCGACAAATTGCCGAAAAGACGCTCGGCCAGCATCGGATAAACAAACGCATTCCCATCATTAACGACATGAATAGCTTTGACCAGCACAGATGGCCCAACATCTTTCAGCAAATATCCGAGAGCACCATTCTTGAGCAGTTCCAGTACGTAATTATCACTGTCGTGAATCGTAAGTGCAATGATCTTGGTCTGGCATTCTGCCTGCTTGAGCTGACGAGCTACCTCCAGTCCACTGAGCCCCGGCATATTGAGGTCGAGCAGCAACACATCTGGCTGCAGCATCAATGTACGGGCCAGCGTCTCCTGCCCATCCTCGGCTTCTCCGATAACCTCCAGATCATCCTCGAAATTCAGCACACGCTTAATTCCCTGCCGAAGCAGTGCATGGTCATCTGCTATCAAGATTTTTATCGCCATAATGTAACTCCTTTGCTCTCTTACGGTTGCGTAACATTTCTGCCACCAGAATCATCCAAAATATGCGCCGTCAGAAAAATCATAATTTCTGACTCCGAACGGCTGCGTTTTAAATTACGGAAAAACGCTCCTAAAACAGGCAGATCGCCTAAAAAAGGAACCTTGCTCAACGTCTTTGATTCTTCACGGCCAATCAGGCCGCCAATAACCATGGTTTCACCATCACGCAGGCGGACCGTAGTATCGGCACTGCGTTTCTGAAACCGGTACGCCTTGATATCCTCGACATACAAAGGTGAACTGACCTCCGTATGTACCTGTGCGGTAATGTGCCCATCGGCATTAACCCGCGGCGTATAGCGAAGGATAATTCCCGCCTGCCGATAGGTAATGGAGGTCGTCCGCGTGGAATCCGTTACCGACAGCGTCGGCACCGGAACCTCTCCACCAATATTGATGACGGCCTCATGCCCCTGTATGGTCATAATATTGGGCCGGGCCAGTATCCTGGCTTTTCCGGCAGTCATGAGCGCATTAAGCTGCGCACTGAAATAAAACTCAAATGGCTGGCCTTCCGGACCGTGCCCGAACTGAATGATGCCCGGTACCTGATCATTTCCCTGCCACTGGCGCTGAACTTCGCGTTCTACCCGCTCGCTGCTTTTTCCCTCATTCCGATAGGTCTTGCGCTGCTGCGGATACTGCGGCAGTTTGGACCACTGCCATTCAATGCCAAGATCTTTGGAAGCCTGTTTGGAAAGCGCAACGACCTTCGCTTCGAGTGACACCTGAGGCACCGGCACATCAAGCTGACGCACCAGCTTTTCCACTGCCTGTGCCTCAGCTTCTGTGCCATAAAAAAGTACCGCTCCGGCTGACTCATCTACAATCGTGCGCCCAGCCGGATGCTCAGCATCTTCTATCCTGCCATTATTGGTTTTCGCCAAACGTTTACTCATCCTGGTATCACTGTTCTTATTCGACACAAAAGCTGATTTTCCTGCCCCCTGAAGAGATAAATTTATTGCTTTTGCTAAATCTGCCGGATTGGCATACTTTGCCGTATAGACATGTACACCGCTCAAAGACGCGGATCTGGCTCGCGTCGTAATAATATACGTCTGCCCATCCCGGATCATGATGAGGCCTTTTGCAGCCGTTACCAGCTGCAGTATATGCTCCGGCTCATCGCAAAGATTCAACGTGATCTGCCCCGCTACGGTGTCATCGAGCACGAGTTCCAGCCCCCCGAGCCTGGCTGCCGAAAGAAGTACCGCCCGCACATCCCCATCCACGACCTGCATACGTACCGGCGCGGCCTCCACTGACGAATTTCCATACCAATCACCCAGCAGACATACCCCCAGCATCATAAAACGGACCAACCAGCAAAACCTGACCATAACGACATCTCCCTCAACCTCTGATTATTACGGTGCTTGAGAGCATAGCAATATGCTCATCAGAGCCAATTATATGAATGACGATAGCCGTCCAATATGACCGACGGAGCCATCCACACTGAATGGACACAGATAGCTCCGCTGGCCTGATGGTTATTCTTCTGTATCAGCTAAACGTTGACGCATAGAAACATCTCCTTGGATTTCCATTTTATAAGCTCCAGGAATTATGCGGTCAAGGATGGCATCTGCAATGGCACCACCACCAATCTGTTCATGCCAACCTTGAAAAGAATACTGCGAACAAAAGATGGTGGAAGATTGGTCCGAGCGGCGCTCCAGCAACTCCAGTAGGCTTCTCTGCTGGTCTCCGCTTAAGGGAATCAGCAGGAACTCATCCAGAATGAGCAATCGCACCTTTTGACATTTCTTCATCAGCTCAAGCTGCTGATTCTTTGCTTCTGCTTCGGCATATTCCGCAAAAAAATCTGGCAGACGGAGATATCTGGCCTTGTAGCCCGCACGGCATGCATTGATTCCTAATGCATTAGCCAGGAATGTCTTGCCGCATCCAGTAGGCCCAATGAAGATGACATTGCGTTTCTTGTCGATATAGCCGTTACTGCGGAGCAATTTGATGAGGTCGCGATTCAGATGACGATCTGGCAAATACATGATATCTTCCAGATCAACAGAATTGCAGGGAAAGCCTGCCTGATGAATCAGCTTCTTTAATTTGTTGTCTAAACGGACATCGGCTTCCCTGTCAACAATGAGGGAAAAGCGCTCATCAAAGGACATGCCGGTAAAATCTTCCAGATGGTCCATCTGGTCAAGATAGGTCTTAGCCATAACAGAGAGACGCATCTCCTGCAGCTTACGAACGGTTTCATTTACCATGATGATTTCCTCCGTAATAGGCTGCTCCTCTGACAAAGGCATTGGCATCTGAGGCCGCTATAGGCGGCTTCTCGAATGGTTGATCCTGCTTTGTCACTAAGATATTATGGATAAGCTTATAACGTGGAACGGGTACTTGCTGTAAAGCAATGCCGCACGCTGCATTGAGCCGTTGTGTACCATAAGTATCTGCCAGTTTCAGCAGGGATAGGCAGCCTTTATAGGCCTGCTCTTCCACACGATAGCTGGACAGCTGTTTGTCAATAACAGTAAACACTGCAGTGCCGCATTTCTGCCCCCAACGACGGAAACGCTTGCCGTCCCACTGGCTGTACAGCTGATGATTGACCGGCATGTGTTCTGTGATGGTAACGTATTGACCTCGACGACCTAAAATTCGTTTATGACTGGCGATCCGCCTCCCTTCGTAGTAGATTTCTACCATATTGCTTGTTAATCGGACATCCACCTGTTTCCGTACAAATTCATATGGCACGGAGTAATTCTGGTAATCCAAAGCAATGTGGTAGTTCAATTGGACTGTGGCTTTACGCCACTGTGCATATTCGTAGGGAAATTTTGGCAGTGTCTGAAGAAAAGGAAGTTCCTCTTCATGAAACACAAGGCTGCGAGAACCATCCTTTTTTTGAAAAGGTGCCTCGTTAAAACGATCCAGTTCTTCACCAATAGCCAGATTCATCTCTTGCAGGCTAAAAAAATGACGATTACGCAGCTTGGCAATAATGTGAGTTGTAACCTGCCCAACGCTGCCTTCAACAGCAGCTTTATCCTTCGGTGCCAGGACTCTGGCGGGAAGCAATGCCATACCGTAATGGTTGGCCAACTCCTGATAGGCACGATTAGCAATGGGATCCTCATGTTTTCGGTGAACCAGAATTCCAGTTTTCAGGTTGTCTGATACCAGAAGTCTGGCTGAACCACCAAGGAAGTCCAAGAGATGGATGTGTGCCTGAATCCAAGATGCTTCTTTCATGTCACGGCAGGCTTCTGCGTAGCAATACATACTGAATGGCAGCGTTGCAACAAAAAGGTATGCCTTAGACAACGCATTTGTTGCAGGATTGTGAAGAGGGAGCGTTGTTCCGGCCCAGTCTACCATGAGACGTTCGCCGGGCTTATGATGAATATGCATTGTGAGACGATGCAGGTCAACAAAGTCGCGATACCGCTTGCAATACTGCGAGTACATAAGGTAGGGCTTTCTCGCCTGACGGCAGTCAGCGACATATTCTTCCCACAACAGCTTAAGTGTAACGCCGCTTTTCAGTAGTTCCTTATGGATGAGTTCGTAATCTGGCTGAACCTGTATAGGCAAGGCTTGAGTATCGGGAAAAAGGTGGTGAACTAATGTTTCGTGATCCAGTCGATCCAGCTCATGAGCTTCAATGGGATGCTCATGGCAGGCCTGTACAACTTTAGCTACGGTGTTACGAGATACATGGAGAACTGCAGCAATGGTACGCTGACTGTCTCCTTTGAAAAAGTGATTCAAAATCTCTTTTTCGTTCGACATGAGAAACACTCCCTTTCGATAAAAGTGGTCATTCCACATGTCCATTGTACAGCGACTAGAAGTGGCTCTCCAGAGCATATTCAAATTTTAAATTAGGTGGCTTCATACATCGTAACGGGTGGCTCTGCCTAGGATATTGACTGGCTCCAACAGTGCGGAATACTCAGCCGTTATACTTTATACGAAAGAAAAACGCGAAGGAGAACATCTATGAACCTTGAATCACGAATCGAAACCTATTGGAACAACCGCAGCGACCGGTTCAACGAGATCCGTCTGGCCGAGCTGCACAGCAAGAATGCCGCGGCATGGCAGGACTTGCTGCAGCAGCACCTGCCCAAAGAACAGCCGCTGCAGATTCTCGATATCGGCACCGGCACTGGTTTCTTTGCCATCCTGCTGGCAGAACTGGGCCACGAACTCACGGGTATCGACCGGTCCGCAAAAATGATCGATCATGCCCGCAAAAATGCGGCGGCCTATGGCCTATCCGCGACCTTCCTGACCATGGATGCCGAACAGCCCGACTTCCCGGCCCAAAGTTTTGACGTCATTCTCAGTCGAAACCTGACCTGGACCCTGCCCGACGTCAAAAAAGCCTATCAGGAATGGCATCGCCTCCTGAAGCCGGGCGGCAGACTGCTGAATTTCGATGCCAACTATGGAAAGGCCTGTTTCGCAGCCCCCAAAACCGCCCATAGCGTACATCAAGGCATCGCCACAGACCTGCTCGACGAGTGCGACAAAATAAAAGATGCCCTGACGATCAGTCAGCAGTCCCGCCCCACCTGGGATCTGGGCGCCCTGAGACAGGCCGGCTTCCATACGCCCCACATCGATCCAGACATTACCCCACGGGTCCATATCGATCCCGAACTGGAATACGACAACATCCCCCTGTTCGCTATTTATGCAACGAAATAATACGAAAAAAACGCACCACAATCATTGCAAGATTGTGGTGCATTCATATATAGGAAAAGCATAACCAGTAAAAGACGGCAATACAATTCCAGTCAAGATTATTTTGTCAAGCGGTTTTACAATCCAGGTGCAACAACTCTCCATCAGAAGATGCCTTGTACGCATCTGTCGACGAATTCACCTATATGGTGTATAACTCAAACTTCGCACAGTCGAAATAGCATGAAACTAAAAATGATAAGTACTCATTTTATCATCAAATTTTAATCATGTGTTTATTTTAACACTTCCGTTGATTCTGTCAATATTTCCGCATATAATATAAAACTTAGGTCCTAGTAATCTGGGACTATATTCTCATACTCGATCCCCCTTTCTTTTATTTGTTTTTCCTGTCATTATACACAAAAGGAGCATCCTAAGATGCTCCCACGAATTTATTCTTTGTGCTGCAGTGCCGCCAGCTTTGCGGCTTTTTTGGCCTCGAACCGGCTTTTCATCACCAGTTTGTGCTTCATCTGCTCGACGAAGGCCCCGGCGGCGGCGATATCGTCCGCATCAGGGTGCGAGGCCGCCAGCTTCCAGCGCTCGGCGCTCTTTGGTCCGCCATGCGGATCATCAGGACCGGAATTTTTACGCTTCTCGAGCATAACCGGATTGATCTTGCCCCGGCAGCCGAATGTGCCCAGGATCTCGCAGCCTTCGCCCAGCTGATAGCCGGCCCGGGCAAAGGAGGTAATCGCATGTTCACTGGTCGGTGACGTGCCATGTGTCTGGAAGAACAGGACGTTCGTATCATGAACCCGCGCGAGCAGTTTGAGCGTCAGCGGGTCCGGCCGCCCCAGCCGCAGCCAGTAGCCAACCGCTACCACATCATAACCGGACAAATCCTCCGGTGCATCCTGAACGCGGAAAAGATCCGCGTCCTCCGCCTGCGCTGCAATTGCTTCAGCGATCTGCTTCGTATTCCCCGTCACTGAGGAATAGATTACTGCCCATTTACTCAAAGTTACCCAGCCTCCTCGAAATTTCTGTCTGTTTTATGGTTGTTATTGTAACATAATACCTTGAGTTTGCCCGTGAGGATTGTTACAATGATTATATGATCCAAAATTTAATCCCTCTGATTAACCATAGAAAGAAGTGTTTCCTTTGACTGAACTTATCGCGAATCCGACCAGTTCGCTGGCCCTGCTCGGCACGTTGTCCCTGATTCTTGGTTTTCTTAAATTCCATCAGGAGCGTCTCACTACCCATACGCTTGTCTTTGCAGCACTGATGCTGGCACTGGCTGTAGTTCTGCAGCAGCTGCGGCTCTTCCATATGCCGCAGGGTGGCAGCGTGACAGCTGGTGCTATGGTACCGCTGCTGCTGGTCTCCTACCGTTTTGGGCCGGGCGTCGGCATGCTGACAGGTTTTCTTTACGGCATGCTCAACATGATCCAGGACCCGTTCATCCTGCATCCGGTACAGGTATTATTCGACTACCCGCTGCCATTCATGGCAATGGGGCTGGCCGGACTGAACCGTAAGCATCTGTTTATCGGCACGGCAGCTGCGTTCCTGACCCGGTTCCTCTGCCATTTCATTTCCGGCTTCGTCTTCTTCGGCTCCTATGCGCCGGCAGGGACTTCACCGGTCACCTACTCGCTCATTTTCAATGCTACGTATCTGGTACCAGAGTTCGTCATCTGCTGCCTCGTGCTGAAGCTGCTGCCACTCAAACGGCTGCTGGCTGCGGCAGGCAAAGATTAATTTTTCTTGTCGCGGAAATATTGATAAACGTCCACGACATCAAGGAACGCACCATCAAATCCGGCCGCCAGAATGGTATCCAGATAGGCATCCGGACTCCCAAACAGAATATGTTTCCACTGGGGCTGCCAATAGCGCACCCGGTGGCTGCCCCAGTCCTCATTGGTCCCTGCGATCCATGAGGGCTTTTTCTGTTTCCAGTCGGCCTGCCAATAGCTCCGATATTCCTCTGCTTCGCCTACACTCATATAGGCCAGAACCAGCCGCCGCCCGCCTTGCGGTTTCGTGCGTAAAACGGCAACTTCAGCGGCCGTCAATGGTTTGTCCTCACAATAAAGGTCAATAATCAGTAAATCATAGGGCGAGTCCTGCAGGCTCTGCAGGTAGTCCTGTTTCGAGGAAAAATGTCCGGGATTCAGCAAAACGAGAAAGTTCTGTACATCTTTCAGGGTATTGCAGTCACTGCTGTTGACGGCTGGCGGCGCATCCTCGGGCAGATAGTCAAGATTCCGGTGGGTTGATGCCCAGCTGATATAGCCATACTGCCGATTCAAACGATAGGATTCCTCTGCCTGCCCGGAGTTGCTCACATAGTCGAGGCTGAATACCGGAATCCCGGCCCGCTGCGGCACCGCCAGAGTCTCCTTAAAGTAAGCACAGGACTCTTGGGGCGTCTTTTCACCGTCCTTGCCATCATAACCATAAAACACCGACTCCGCCAGCTGCCCGTCAAGGCTTTGGATGAGCCTTGAGACATTCTGCGTGGTATTCCCATCATAAGGCAGAAACAGCGGCGAGCCGCCATTGGCCATGAGCTCAAAAGACGGCCGTTTCGCCTGCTTGTAGTCATGAAGTTCCTGTATCAGGTTGACCATCTCGGTATCATAGGCAATGCTGCCCGCGGATGCCGTCTGAACCACCGATGCGGCACCAAGTGTAACCAGACCAATCTTCAATGCCCATTTTCGTATAAACGAATTCATGAAGCCTCCTTTTCAGCTCAAAGTGACCGGTTGAACTGCACCGTCATATTCCAGCCCTGATAAGAATCCGCGGCACTGCCATGGATCAGGTACCGCTGATATTTAGTCTGGACCGCCGAGCGGGCATCTAATTGCCAGTCATAGCCCAGAATCACGGAACCGCTATGCCGTCCGGCATCCCATTTATCGGTGCGCCAGTTATAACTGAGGCCGCGCGTCACACCATAGTTCAGCAGCACATAGCCGGACTGGCTGTCCCTGAACTGATGCGACCAGCCGAGCCCCGTATAATAGCGATGCATCCCGCCCATGTCTGCCGCCTGATAATCGCCAATGCCATAGACCAGCCAGGCATTCCGGTCATCGATATCCTGACTGTGATAGAGCCGCAGGGTCCAGTCCTCGCCATCGTTATTGCGGCCGCTGCCATAGTCACCCGACAGCGGCGTGCTATTGCCGACCGCATCCCAGGTCAGCGTCTGGATTTTGCTCTGGTAGTCAGCATGACTCGCATTCACATGGACAAGCTGCGCCTGAAATTGCTGGTGTTCCCCGATATGCTGATAGGAAAGTTCCTGCTGCAGCTGACTGTCAGGATCGATCCGCTCCTGCAGCTGAACGTCGGTAAGATGGGGCGACAGCTGCTGCCGCCCAGCTGCTGTCAGACTGGTCCGATAGTTGTAGTCTCCCCGAAAACTGAAGCTGAGCTTGCCAGCGAGACTGTCGCGCTCCGTGATGTGATGGATCATCTCGACGGATGGCGTGGCCTGCCAGCCTTCGCTGAACGAAGTGAATGGTGCCAGATTTTCGGCAAGCATCGCATTCTGATGCACATTATCCTGCCCGGTCGGCAAATTGAGATCCAGACCATAGTGGACATCGTTCTTAGGATGGTTGTTCTTATACAGCACCCCGAGATCCGTGTCCGTCCAGCCGCTGACATGCCCATACCGCAGTCCGGTATCCGATTCAACCCAGCCCGTTGTCAAAGACAGCTCGATCTTTTTTTCTGCCGTATAAAATGACAGCGGCTTATACAGCTGATGGCCGGCCGGCAAACCCGAACCATGCCAATGATAATATTCCAGCCCGGTCCCGGTGCCCATCCCCTCACCGAAATGGGCGAGCGCATAGTCAGCCTGTTGTTTCCAGACCGCCGTACTGGCCTTATTCTGTTCCGCATCGGCCACATCTTTATCAGATCGGAAGAGCACACGTCTGAACTCCAGTCACCGA
>ERZ650307.1984-NODE-1984-length-11364-cov-9.894244_pt1 | contig 11364 bp, 12 predicted proteins | sample MGYA00376243_ERZ650307 | MGnify/ENA primary metagenome ERZ650307 (study PRJEB26733, sample SAMN07839242) | wastewater metagenome | biome: urban; feature: artificial channel; material: waste water | place: USA: North Carolina | collected 2016-03-31 ... | reverse complement strand
TCGAGGAGCGGTTGTATTTATAAACGTAATGGTGTTCTTGCAACTGCCTTATCTTGTTCTCGTCCCCTTTTATCGAGGAGCGGTTGTATTTAGAGAACTTTAAAAACGTGTTTGTAGTAAGCTTTTCCGCGCTATTGTCTTGGTCAAATATCGACCAAAACAATGGGCTAGATTGACCTACAGGTAGATTGAAAAAGTTTAATTGTTATTTCTTAAGTATAGCAAAAATCCAAGTAAAAAGCTATCTCAAGTACCGTAAATAATTGGTTTTAATATTTAAAAAACGAAAAATATTGATTGTGTTTTCTTCAAAATCAATCTGATAAACTGCCAAATATTTTTCAATCACTAGAATCCGAATATTTTCCATTCCCAGAAATTTTTTACCTGTCTTTTGAAAAACATCAAAACCTAATTCTGGAATTTTCTCCAACACTTCACTTCCTGACAAAAGTAAGTCAACTTTTCTACGAGCAGAAATTTCAGAGAAGAAATTTAAAACAATGTAGTCGTAAATCTGCTTTAAATCACGTTTAGATTCTTCTGAGAATACAAGTTTAAATTCATGCGCCATTGATGCCAAAATCCTTACGCATGTCAGAAAGTGAATAGTGTTTTTCAGTTAAAAAACTTTGATAGCCCTTTTGAACTTCCGCTTGTAGTTCGTCAAATATAGCTTCATCATCAAATGATGTCGGAATATCATTTTTAGCTACAACCGTTTCCAAAAATTGATTTAAAACAGTTGTCATATCTTGATTTTTTGCTGCAACAATCTCTTTAGCCTTAGTTAATAGTGCTTCGTTTGTTCGGAAATTAAATTGTGTATTTTTAATTATAACGGTCATGATTGCCTCCTGTATATCAGATGTCTATATATCAAATATACTACAAAAAAATAATTCTTGCAACTCTTACCGTTTTATTAACCGACTTTTCACCCAATATCGTAATCTGAGCATCATTCACCTCATTGGGTAATAGGTATAGGGTAATCGCTCCAGTATCTGGTAATTCTTCCCGTAAAATATCAATTAACCTATTTTTAACATCAATATGACGAACCTCACGCTCATACAAGGAAAATTGCTTCATTGCAAATCCAAGCTCTACTAATCGCTTACGGTATTTATTTGCAGCTTTTCTTTCTTCTTTGGTCTCACGAGGCAAATCAAAAGCACACAACAACATCATCTATTTTCCCTCCTGAATAAAGCTAGGAAGTTTCAAGGGTGCACTGCTGTCATCCTCAAGACAAGTAATTAAACTCTGGATAGTTACACGCACTGCATCTGTTAAAGACATGACTTTTCCGTCTATCACACATTTTTCCAGAAAAATATTAACCAGAAGTTTTTTGATTTCATAATCAAAAACAGTTACGTCATTCGTCACAATTATCTCAAATACCAACACATCAACAAAAGGCCGAAAAACTTCAATCATATCATCAGAGAGATTAAAAGGATTTTCTGTTGACATATGATGAATACCAAAGCTCATCTCAAAACCACAGATAGCCAATTCTCGTCTGATGACAGCCCTCACAAGTGCATAGCCATAATTGAGCGCTGAATTGATGACATCATCAAAACGACCACGCTTAAAATTACCACCAAATAATGTCCGAAAATATTTTCGTGCAACGACAGCTTCGCGATTATCTTTATCTCCTTCTGTGACCATTTTTCCTAGTTCAATTATCTCTCGATGAACTGTTCCATCTTGAACCGTGAAGGTAACAGCATCAGCCTGATTATTAATTTTCGCCATCACAATTTTACGCCAAAGACGATTCTTTGACTTAGAGGATAATTGCAATTGATTTCTTAAGCGTTCTAAGCGTTTTTTATTAGCAAAAGCATTGCTTAAAATCGCTTTAGGAGAATGTTTATTATCGCAAGTTAAAATCAAAATATTTCGATCCAAACAGTCGTTAATCACACCATTTGACAAGTAACTTCTTGCATTATCCAAAACTAAAATATCAATGTCATCAAAAGCAATGAAATGGGTCGCTTTATTAATATAGTCATGAAATCTGAGCGCATTTTCTCGACTACTGATAAAATACCTATTTTCAACGTAGATAATGTCTCTCATTGATGGAAACTCCTCCCATACCAAGGCTTGTTTTCATACCAATGCCTGCGAAAGTCGCATATTTGATCATAAGTAAGACTAATTTTACGAACTGTTCTGCGCCAGTTACTTTGAGCGTCATGTCACCTTGAAAACCTTTTACTTTTATCTTCTCGAGATGAAAATTCTTTGTCATCAATTTATAGCTGACAATATGGACATTTTCTTCAATGTACGACAAAACCTCGTAATCATAAATTTTAGTTGTTTCACTAAAAAAATCAAAATTCATCATTAAAGAACGGAAAATTTTTCGAATATCTGGAAAAATGTCATAATGCCCATTGGCTTTAAATGAGGTTGGACTTGTAAATTTAAGCGAGATAATTCGACTGTCAATTTCGCGTCCCATTTCTTTTTTCACCAAATCATCAACTGCGATTGCATCTTTGGAGAGTAAGGATAAGGAAACAGTCTTTTGGGCACGTTTGATTGTTATTTCCCTTAAATTTTCGAGTTTTAACAGCTCTTCCGAGACCATTTTGTGCAAGCCCACAATTTCCCAAATGACTAGCTCTTTTTCAAAAATTAATCTCTGACGAAATGGATTGTAGCTTAAGTTATGAAGGTGCTCTACCAGTTCACTGGGTAATAATTCCATCAAAACACCATGGAGAGTGCTCCCGATGTTTTGGGTACGAAGCGAATTTGGCAGGTTTATTTTGTATCGGAGTTTAACGATCATAGTAATTTTTTTATTTCCTGATTTAAATCCTCATAGAAAGAGAACCAATGATTATCAATGTCAAAAGAATCTAACAGAATTTGTTTACTTGCAAAAACTGCGCTAGATACTTTCGTCAAATTTTCCCTATCAAAAGCTTGTAGACTGTGCGCTACTTGATTTCTGACTTGGTTAATTTCTTGAATCTTATAAATATGTTTTAATAAGTCATGATTTGGTTCGAAAAATTTGAGAATACCAATGTAAGCAGGGAGGCTCAAATAACCGCTATGGTATTCCTGATCCCTCTTTTTGGCATTTTCCTGAAACTTTTTCAGAATCTCAGGATATTTTAAAGCATTTAAAAATGGTTTGCCATCTTCTTTGTAAGTGATGACATCTAAAAAATGATTATTTAGATAATCTTCTAAAATAAATTCTACAAGAGATTTTACTCGAATCAATACCTCTGCAATATTACCTTGCTTGTGATTTCGGTCAATATTTAAATAGGAATTTAAAGCACTCTTTGCTTGATTGGATAATAATTTAGCTTTAACGATTTTATCTGGCATTCCTTGAATTTTGATTGTATCTGAAATCTCTGTTAATTTTTTTCTTAACTCCTTAATATTTGAAAATGATTCCTGTTTTTTAGGAAGTTTTAAAGCTCTAAGAAGTTCTAAAGCTCCCTGATAATCATAATTATCAATCAAAGCTTTTAAATTTCGTTTCGTCAAATCTAGTGAAAATTTCATACCAGTATCTTCAAGTGTTCTATTCTCATAATCAGACTGATTATCAAGATTCGTCTCAATCAATGTATCAATATCTTCTTGATTATCATGCCGCAGCCCTTCGTTTGACTTACGCTGCGGTGTCGCAACTTGAACAGCTGTGACATTAAAATCAGAGATACGATTCACCGCAAACATAGCACTGATGATTTGCGGTGTCGCACTGGAGATATTTAAGATAATTTCATCATCAGATATATATTTTTTAACAATACTTGATACAGTATCATACATCTCATCAAAGATGGCAACTTGCGCATCTGGTAAAACGCCCCCATCTTGAATGATTTCAGGTGAATAGTCTTTGATACTTTTCAATGCCTTGACAAGTTTGTCATGCTTAGTCAAACTTCTCTCACTATGGACTAAAACAATTTTTTCAGGACGATAAACTCTTACAATATGTAGCAGTGGTCCATCGTGAAAATTACGTATAGGATCTGTATCTCCTACGGCTGAAATCAATATTTTCATTTCAATTCCTCAAATTTTATTCTTGCTTTCCCCATTTCAAGATAGTGTTTCCCTGTCACTCGCCCGTTAAAAGTTTTAGTTTCAACAGCCAATTTCAAAGCAACTGGGACATTGTCAGGTACCGAACGCATCTTGCCGTAGGTTGCACGAAATTGCTGTTTTAAAATATCAAAAGAATCATTACGAGCTTGATCGCGATTTTTTGATTTATAATGTAAGGTCTTACTAACAAACCCTGCACCGCCACCGATATAAATGATCTCACCTTGATTTTGACTTGGTTGATCCAATGCAAAAGTATTTTTCTTTAACTCGTCAGCATGACTATCATAAACACCCTTTAGCAAAGTTTCTCCAACTTTTCCACCCTTTAACCATTTAATATAATAATGCTGATAGGTTTTATGCAAAGCATTTTGAATTTTTTTAAGTGTTAAATATTCATCATCAAAAGATACTGTAAAAGTAATTTCAGTATTCGGTTTCAGGCATTCTCGATAAAGCGGCAAGGGTTTTGCCGTTTTAGAATAATCAACTTTTTGATAAACCTTAAGATTTTCAAGGTCAATGGTTTCACTATCTGATACCTGTAAATGGGCAAAGACTTCATTTTCTTTCGTATCTTCCTTTAAATCATTCAAAATCGCTGTGCGTAAAGCGCCTTTTAAAGAACTACCTGGAATATATGGTCTACCAAAAGCATCTTTGACAAAGGTATTCAAATCATTCATTGGAGGGCTAGAAATAGGTTTACCAAACCTATTTTTTACCTCTGTTCTAAATTGAGCAACAGGTACTGAATACTTAACTAATGGCATGAAAACAATTCCTTTTTTATTGACTAAATAATCATATAAATCAAAATGAGAATTGACTCGACTCGTGAAATCGTCTAATAGATTTTTTTCTAACAAGTATTTAGTAAACTTCGTATGATCAATCATATGTGCAACTTTTTTTGGTTTATCAAAAATATACTCATACTTTTTAAGCTTCTCACCGCTGCCAATAAAAATCGGTCCAAGTGCAGTTAAAGTCACTCGATATGTCTTCTTCATACACTAACCTCCAAGAAAAATGACTTCGCATATTTATAGACTGGATGATTTCCTTTTTTGCCTACTTGATAAATGTCTCCGTCAAAGCTATTTTCGAATGTTGAACCGCTTTTGAAAACATATAGATCTTGTTTTTTGACAAGATTTGTTGCATAAGTATCAGACTGGACAAAACCTCCTCGACGTTCTAAAAGATATGAGGCATTTTTTAGGGCTTGTTCAAGCTCTGCATCTTTGGGTAAGGCACCGGAAAGTAAAATTTTTCGATTACCTTTTGCCGAAAACAAGTCCTCAATGTCTGAATCCTCTAGTATTTCAAACTTAAATTTTCCATAGCCTGAATTTCGTTTACCACCTATTCCTGAATATTGAAGGTTTTCTAATAATTCCTCTAATAATGGGTGAGTCTGTTCTATCAAGACATAAAGACCTGTATTTTCTTTGAAGGTAAATGTGCCAACATTGTAAGGTTCAGAGTCCTTAAAATCATGCTGTTGAACTTTTTCCGATAAGGCAAGTTTTCCTAAATTAAAGCTTTCTCTTTCAAAGTAAGCATCTAATCCACCTGATAAATAATCCTCTAAACTATCTATCGGAACATAGATCAATTTTTTAAAAGCTTTAGACAGATTTTCATCTTCTTTTTCCAATTTAAGATTGAACATTGGTTTTGGTATATAGTAATATTGATCAATAAAAGGGAAAGCATCTGAAAATTTGACGAGATTATTTGAAGCAAGTTGATAAAATTCATCTTCTTTTCCAAGTCCAACCGCCTCGATCATCAAAGCTGAAAATAAGGTATCTGCCGAAAAAGTTATTTTGCTCTCCGATAGGCGCTTTTCACCAAAATGAACTGGACTTTCAAAATATAATTTGATAATTTTCATATCAAGCTCCTAAGATTTCATTTAAAGTATCTATTTTTTCAAAGTTCCCAACGGCTGTTATGACTGACAAATTTTCAAATGCAATACGACCACTACCACGTGTCCCATGACCACCTAGGTAGTCAAACTCTAGTAAATCAAACCCCTGTTTAATATTTTCAAAGTCCTTCTCAACTTCCTTTATATCATCAAGATTATAGAAGATTTCGAAATCGAATTTTGAACCTGCAATCACCCGTTCAATTTGACGAGGATTAGCAACAGCAGTTTTTCTATCTATCGTATTTTCAAACTTCACTTCTGTTGATGAGACATTGAAAGTTTCAAGTTCAGCCAAATTGGATAACTTAATATCATTGAATTTCAGACGAGCGCGACGAATCTTATCCTTTTCTGATGACCCAAAAAGTCGCAAAATTTCGTCTTGATCGTTATTTGGTTCATTCAACAAAATACCATTATTCAACTCTTTTGCAAGCAAATATCGCATTTTACCTTTAAGTGAACTTCCTGGAATGAGCGGTAAACGTGTCAGCGTATCTCGGACTACTGGGCTATCAATCGCACCAATCGCCGAAAAATCACTAGAACCACCAATGTGCATACCTGTTTTGAGAACAATCGTTCCTTCTATTACTAATTTCATTAATCTTTCCCTCCGTAAAATTTAAAATAGGCAATCAAACTTTCAACATAACGTGCGAATAACAAGAAACTTTCGCGGGTTCTTTGATTCATCACATCAGTAATTGCAGCGGTAAATGCTGTTCTTTGAATAAAATCTTTCACAACAGGTTCGCGACCTGATTCATAAGCGATTTTTACTTTGATATACGCAATATCAGCTAAAATATTTTCTGAAAGTTCAACATCATTAGTATTTATGACACGATTATAAACTTTGTTTACCAGTTCTAAAATACCACGAATTTTTGATGTCGTAATTTTTTGCTCACGTCCTTTTGAATTAACAAATGGTTTGTGATTAATCCCTCTGATTGCTTTTTCGGCAAAATCTCCAAAGCTCGTTGAGTTCACCTTCTCATTACCGATTTTTAATTCAGTCATTATCTCTCCCTCGTTTTCAATATATAAATTTCAAGTGCCATTATCAATGTTTTTCTATCAGCATTTGCCCAGTTATAGAGCTCTTGAGCAAATGTTTTGCCAATTTTTTCTTCCATTCTCGAAAGGGTATAAGCAAGTCGTGCAATGTTGATTTGCTGATTCTCATTTACCCCACGCAACAAATCAATTAGGCGGTAGATAAATGCCTTACCAGTTTCATCAAGCTTCTCAAAATTCTTAGTAATGGCATCAAGCTTGACAAAAATATCATTTTCAAGTGTGTCCCACGAAAAGACATTTGTAGCATCAAATAATGTCACCGCATTTTTTGTTGCTTGGACAGCTCTTTCATCAGGCTTATAGTCCTTTGCTGCGTCCTCTAAATCTCCTGTCAGACTTGCCATTCTAGCCACAGGATATTTTTCTCTGAACATGCCAATACCTGCAGAAATCGACAATTTATTTTGTGTAAAGTCAGCAAACTTTTGCTTAAGCACAATCGAAAAATCTAAAATATCTTGCCAAGCGCCAATCATGAATAAGTCATCACCGCCAGCATAAATAACGTTGATTTTATAGCTTTTCTCAGCCAAAAGTTGATTGAGATAATTTTTGAAAAATCTACTCATGGCACGTGAGAATGTTGCGGTTCTAGAGATTGACAAATAGTCATCTGGAATACCGTTAATAAAGGCTTGACCAAGATTATCAACATCTGCTCGAAGTACGCCTAGACGATTGATGCCTACTTCAACTTCTTCTAACATTTCATGAAAGTCTGAACGATAAGTATAATCTCCCATATCAATTCGTGTCATCAAATTTTGTCCAATTTCAGAGATATTCTTGGTATAAATTTGAACTTCGGCATTGCTTTTCTTTAGCTTATCAGCTTGACTATAAGATAGTGCAGACATCTTTTTACCAAAAGGCATGTCAAGCACTCCTTCATTTGCAATCACAAAAATATTTTCTCTTGTCAAATCTCTCGAAACTTTTTGTAGACTATCACAAATTTCACAAATATCATCTTCTTCTATCAATAAATCACTTCGTTTACATTCGCGACACTCACGAGCATTTTCCGTACCTTGATGGTTTAAATTTAAAATTTCTTCAGCAGTATAGCGGTTAGCTTTCTTAGCTGATGTTTTTTGGGATAAACGACGATAAATATCACGGTAATGACCATTATGATTCATCAAGTCATTAGCAGAAACTTCTGTATAAGCCATTGCAACATACAAATCTATCTTGAATTTATCCAAAAACCATGTTTTTAAGTCATGCTCAAAATCAGATAAAATAGCCTTAGTTTTGTTCGTATTGGCTAATAAAAGATAGGCATGACCGCCACCAACATATAGAATATTAGCACGAGATAATTCCAGTTTTTCGAGTAAATTATCAGAAATATATTCCAACAACATATCCAGATAAAAACTTCGCGCTCGTAACGATTTCAAAGCTTTACTACCAGAAATATTATAAATAAAATTCTGAACACCGCTCATATCAAAATTCATCATCAAAAAGGCATTTTTATCATAAAATTCCGTAGCATTATAATCAAATAATTCTTTTTGATAATCAGTGATATTTTCTGCCTGAAAATAGTCATAAATAGCACTTGCAATCGCCGCAGTCGTTCTCGAATGGTCGTAAAGAGAAATATCAACCAACTGATTTTTATCAGTCGAACTTGGGACGTAAGACCACAGACTTTCCATCATTTGCAGCAAAGAGTTGATGTGTTCCTTATCTGGCTTAAGTCGCTGTAAAATCGTTTTCATATCAGTAATTAAACCGTCATAATAGGCAGTTGTATACTGATTTTGAGTAGCAGTTGGAAAATTTAGTGGCTCTTCTTTTATCCGTGTTCTTGCCACAAACGGATATGAATAGTTTTGCCGTCCCTTTTCTTTTTCGTTCAGTACATTAAAAACACTACCAAGCGCAACTTTTTTATCCCAATTAAATCCTTCTGCACCTTCTTCCAAATCTTTTCGTCTATCCATACCCGATGAAATGTTATCAGCGATATAAGTTATATAAAACAGTGAGTTTTTTTCCTTATTTGATTTCACAGATGTGATTTCTTGGGCATGATGATATCGGATACAATCAGTCAATTCTGTATTTCTAAATTGCTCAAAGGATTTGATGAAATCTCCACCAAGTTTAGAGTGCTTTGCTCGTTCGCTAGTACCACGATAAATAATTTTTCCAATATCGTGTAAAAGTGAACCACATACTAAATTTATTTTGTCCATAAAATTCTTTCTACCTTTTTTGGTAAAGGATATTATTCTACGTTAAACAATCTTGTTTGTCAACTATTTTCTTGATTTTTAATGATAATTTTTTCCATAAATAAACACATTATAAAAATCATTTTAACCCGAATTGCTAGTTAATTTCATTGGAAAATAAATAAGTCGTGCTATCCTAATCTTAAACCACTAAGCATTAGAAAGCGCACGACTTATATGACTTATAATAGCACACTTCCAAAAGTTTTTGTTTATTTACTGACAACCATTGAGACGCTTTATCAAACGAGTGTTCCCCTTGAGGTTCAAAACCGAAAGAACGTCCATCTCGCAACATCAGATTGCTTAGTTATCGCTTGTTACCTATGGGGCGTACTGCATTTTAGTGAAACGCTTAAAGCTAAGCACCAACTTGCTCAAAGTTTATTTCCTAATTTCCTAGAATATTCTCGCTTTGTCCGCCGTTGTAATGCCCTCTTACCGAGTATCCAAGTCATTCGCCAAGCACTCGTCTTTAAAGAGGTTGAAGGAATTAGTGTATCCATTATTGACAGCTTCCCCATTCCTTTGTGTCAGCCTATTCGTAATTTCAGAAGCAAAGTTCTTGGAGATTATGCAAATGTTGGCTACAATGCTACAAAGGGACAGTACTTCTATGGATGTAAATGTCATGCTTTAGTCAGTGAATCAGGCTATGTCATAGACTACACAATTACTCCTGCTTCAATGGCTGATAGTTCAATGACCGAGGAAGTGTTGAGTCAATTTGGGACACCAACAGTCCTTGGAGATATGGGATATCTAGGTCAGTCACTGCATGATAGGCTGGAATTAAAAGGAATTGATCTAATTACACCTGTCAGGAAGAACATGAAGCAAAAGAAAATCCTTTTCCCTAATTTTTCAAAACGTAGAAAAGTGATTGAGCGAGTTTTCTCTTTTTTGACAAATCTAGGAGCTGAGCGTTGTAAAAGTCGTTCGCCTCAAGGTTTTCAATTGAAATTAGAGATGATACTTTTAGCGTATTCTTTACTGTTAAAATCAGCTAAATCACTGGAACCAGAGACTTTAAGATATTCTATCGGGTATCAAGTCATGGCTAAATAATCAACTAGCAATTCGGGTTTAAATCTTTGATTTTTTTAATCACAGTTTTGAGCAATTTGTCTTGTTCAGACAAGAAGGAAAGACCATAAAAAATGCGTTGATAACGTTCGCCAAGACCTTGAAAAGCAATATTTTCATTAATAAATCGTTTTGAAATCAATGACAGGCCAATGCCAGCCTTAAGTTGACTGACAATCATATCATTGTTATTGACGCTGACCAAATTCTTTGGATTAAGATTATTTTCTTTAAGATAATTATGTGTATAATGAGCCACACCAGACCCTGCTTCGCGAATAAAAAAGATGTCACTTTCTGGATTGCCAGCAAGAACGAGTTCATCTTTAAAAAGTGGGAAAGTTTCGATGGTTTCATCCATCATCGGTTTTTCAATAATTCCAAAATGAATTTCATGATTACGAATTAAATCAAAAACCTCTTGAGAATCAAGCATCATTAATTCAATGTTAAGTTGTTCAAGTTCAGGAATTAAATTTTTAAAAATCAAAGGTAAAACAGTAGTTGCTGAACTATGGGAAGCAGCAATTTTAAAAGGTTTACGACTGGGTGTCTGATTTTTTAGGGAAAATTGTAATTCATTCCAATCATTGAGCGTTTTTAAAGCCTTAGGATAAAGAAGGTGGGCACTTTCTGTGGGAATTACTTCTTGGTGTTGCCCTCTTGAAAAAAGGTGAACTTTTAGTTCTTCCTCCAATTTTTTAATTCTAACAGTTGCGGTTGGCTGTGAAATAAAACATTGATTAGCAGCTCTGGTAAAGCTTTTGGTTTCAAACACAGCAATAAAAGTTTCGAGTAAAGCGAACATAAATCTTCCTTTAATTAATAAAACAATGTTAGACGATACAGTATCTTCCATACTATTAGAAGCAG
>ERZ650307.1983-NODE-1983-length-11367-cov-4.145244_pt1 | contig 11367 bp, 13 predicted proteins | sample MGYA00376243_ERZ650307 | MGnify/ENA primary metagenome ERZ650307 (study PRJEB26733, sample SAMN07839242) | wastewater metagenome | biome: urban; feature: artificial channel; material: waste water | place: USA: North Carolina | collected 2016-03-31 ... | reverse complement strand
GACGTGTGCTCTTCCGATCTCCTTATCCTTAATGAACGCGGCGGCCTTATCGGACGGTGACGTTTCAAAGCGGATATCCAGTTTCGTATCGCTGTGGATCGGTGCCAGGCGCCAGTTGTTATCCACGGCCGGGTGAATTTCGCCCGCCTTCTTCGACTCAGCACTGATCCACGCCGCCAGTACCGAGCGGTTTTCGTCCGGTGAAGCAAAGGCGATGTGGTTATCTCCCGTACCGGGAACAAACTTGGCTGCCCAAGTAGGCAGAGCCAAAAACAAGGCAATGGCCACAATAGTGGAACCAATCATGGTCAAGGCAATTTCCTTGTTGGACATAGCTTCTTCTTCCTCTTCACCGGCTGCTTTCGCCGAGAAGGCTAGCGCCTTCATGCCGATAACCAAGGATTCGTAAAGGGCTACGCAACCACGCAACAAGGGCTTTTTCAAAATTGGGTATTTATCGCTAATGGATTCCGTTTTATACGTATCCACTACGATTGTGCCGGCCGGTTCGCGCACAGCTGTTGCCGTCACGCCGGGACCGCGCATCATAACACCTTCAATAACCGCCTGACCGCCTACAAATTTCTTTACTCGTTGGTTATTCAAAACGGCTCCTCTCTCAAACAAATATAGGCAGAGCCAAGGCTCTGCCGTATTATTTGTATAGCATCCATACGATAATTATTTACCGTAACGCTTGTTGAATTTTTCGATACGACCACGAGCCTGAGCAGCGCGCTGTTGTCCTGTGAAGAACGGATGGCATTTGGAGCAAACGTCAACACGGAGATCGCTTTTTACGGAACCCGTTTTAAACGTGTTGCCACAACCGCAAGTTACGGTAGCTTCACCATAATTCGGATGAATTCCTTCTTTCATTCTGTACACCTCTTTCCACTGTCCAAAACTATGCTTATTGATTATAGCATGGTTGAACTGTTAATGCAACTATATGCAAGTATTTTTTATTTGTTTTTTTTAGGACGACCGCGTTTCTTTTTCGGTGCGTCTTCCGGGGCACTTTCGCCGTCTTCGGCTACCGGTGCGCCGCCATTGGCCGCGTTTTCCGCTTCCAAGGCTTTAGCTTCCGCTTTTGCCTGCGCACGTTCTTCTAAGGCTTCCGCCAAAACAGCTTCCAAATCGACTTCATTGAGCAATTCCTTCAACGTCATAATTTCTTCTAACGTCATGGTAATGCCCTTCGTCATGCCCGTGTATTCCGTATCCCAGGAACGCAAATCAAATTTCGGATTATAACGGCCCCAGCTCGTGCACGTTAATTGTTTTTTCCAGCCGTCTTTATTTTCGGACAAGGTGCCCAAAATTTTAAAAATTTCAAAGTTAACTACAGCCATGCGTAAGTCCTCCGTTTCTACGCTTCCGTGATTTCAGGCAACAACTGTGCAGCCATGCCGTCCAGCTCCTTCTGCCAAGCTTCGTCAGCTTCGGCTAAGGCTTTCTTGCGAGCATCCCGTGCTGCTTCAAAACGCTGTGCCAATTCGGTAAGCGCATCACCTTTGATTACTTGGCGTCGCAAGCTTCCCATAAGCTGCAACAACGCCTCTGTAGATAATACCATCTGCGCCAGCTTTTGTAAAATAACTTGCCCATCCGTACTGCGGAGATAGGAATACCAAATATAGGCAGCTACCGGATTGGTGAAGATCCAGTAATGCGTATCATCCTTTGCTTCATAAGAGGCAATGGCTTCGTCAAATTCAACCGTATCCAGCTTCGTATCTGCCGGAATGCCTTCATGGTCTACTAAGCGAAGCGCTACCTTCGTGCCTTTACGGGTTACTTCTAAGCGCGTACTCGTGTAGGAACGGAATACGTTCTGTAAATATTCCGGTAAGCGACCATCTTCGTCGATATAGCCATCTTCGCTCATAGTCGGGTCCTGGGCATTCAAGGCCGGCTTAACGCCACACAAGGACAACGCATACTGTACCATGGAGAACGTATCCATGGAAGCCAATACTTCGTGAGGCAAGGCAATAAACGGCGTGCTGCGGACCTTATCCGGCAATACTTCGCGGATTTCCAAGGCCACCTTCTTAACACCATAGTTGTTATACACAAATTCATAAGCCCCAAGCGGCGCCCATTCGCGAATCTTTTCCAAACGAGGCTGCAAGAGCATGTACTGAATCGCCATGCGGTTCATGCCGGTCTGGTCCTGAATGGAAGCCAACGGGATGAAATAATGCGCTGTGCCCAGCTCTTCGATATTGCCGACGCGGTTAGCCAATTCTTCCATAATCGTAACCGGTGCACGGAATAAACCAGCAGCGGCGCTTACGATATGGTCGAAAATAACGTCTTCCGGCCATTCATCCGTAATCGGTGCCAAAGGATATAAGGTTTTAAATAAGCTATAGCAGGTTTCCGATGCCGTGTAGAAAATTAAGCGGTCTGCTGGCAAGCGCTGTAAAATATCTTCCGCTACAGCGGCGTATTCTTCGATGTTAGCAAAGAGGATAATCCCTTCCGTATTTTCCAATTCACTAATCACTTCGTCCATCGGTTTTTCCCAACGACGGCCGGCAGCAATGCCACCTACATAACCGGTTTCTTCAATAACGTCCATCAAGTTTACGGTAAAGGATTTGCTGTACACCGTTTCCATACCGGCCTGATCATACGGTAAAGGACCGCAGATTTCAGTGGTGGAACGCTGTGCCAATTCGTATAATTTATCAGCCGTTACGCCCCACTGGCGCACTTCCGGACTCTTTTGGAGCATTTCGTCAAACACGCGGAAACGCACTAATTCGGTAATCACTGCTTCGCCGGTTACGCCCAGCGCGCGGAATGCTTCAACTACTGCTATTGTATTTGCCTTCATTCGGAGGCCTCCTTTTATACTATATTAAGCTAACACAAGCTTACTCAGCTGTCTCAGCTCTTGCTTTTGAATTTGCCTTAGCCACTGCCTTCGGCGTTGCCGGTCCATCAGCTACACCAGCAGACGGACAAACCGATGCCAACGGGCATTCGTCACACAAGGGCTTGCGCGCCTTGCACACGCGACGACCATGGTAGATAAGCCAATGATGAGCGGCGCTCCACTTGTCCATAGGGATAGCTTTCTTTAGCTTTTCCTCTACTTCCTCCGGCGTCTTGCCTACAGCTAATTTCAAACGGTTTGACACGCGGAACACGTGGGTATCCACGGCGATAGCCGGGATGTTAAACAGCACCGATACCAATACATTCGCCGTTTTGCGGCCTACGCCCGGTAACGTTACCAGTTCATCAAAGGACTGCGGTACTTCCCCGCCATACTTATGAACGAGAATGTCGCAGGTTTTTATGAGATTGGCTGCTTTGGCTCGATATAAGCCGCAGTCACGAATTAATCTTTCCAATTTGGCTGTACCTAAAGCGAGCATATCCGCCGGGTCGCTATATTTTGGGAATAACCGCCCCGTAATAATATTTACTCGTTCGTCAGTACATTGAGCCGATAACACAACGGCCACCAATAATTCAAAGGGGCTGTTGTAATGGAGAGCCGGCTTCGCATCGTGATAAACCGTTTCCAAAATGCGGATCTGCTCCGCCTTTATCGCTTTCGTAACGCGCATAAAATACCCTTTCTTAGAGACAAATAACATCGATATTCATTATACACCATCCTTGACAATTGTGGTACTATAGAAGTAACGAGATTATGTATCAACTAATGGGAGGGTTTATGGAAATTAACGACGTATTAAAACGAATCAACGAACTGGCTCACAAAAAGAAAGCCGGCATCGAGTTGACCCCTGATGAATTAGAAGAAAAGAAAGCCTTATATGGCCTATATCTTAACTATATTAAAGGTCAGGTTAAACAACAGCTAGACCGTATTGAGTTTGTGGATAAACCTAACTAACAGAAAAATAAAATATTATGAATCCATTGTATGTCATCAGGAACCTCCAGCATTTGATTTAATCCACTTTATTATATACTGGAGAGTTACTGATGACATTTTCTTTTTACACAGTCATATATACTGTATCTATAATCAAGACTCTTACTTTATCATCTTACAATCATTCTTCTCCTCCGACTCAGTTTCCGGCTTATATCGCCATTTAGCAATAAATATACTACCATATACAATAAGTAATGTAACCACAATGAAATATAATTGATCTGATGCTTTCCAAGTCCATTTATTAAAAAGAAAACTTGGTTGAAACTGAAAATACCCCCCAATACTCAAATATGATTTCCATCCCAACCGATACAAGAAGTCATATATTCCCACAGATATGATAAAAGGGAAAAAGGGAAGTAAAACAAGTATATTGCCAAATAATAAAAACATAAGGATTCCCAATGTTTTTGCTATAGCTGTCCCTGTCATAAAATATAGCCACATCCACCAAGCAATCTTAGCTCTCACACGCCAAAATCCCTCTGCCTTGTATGTTAATCCTAGCCAAGCGATTGGCGTAATACCTATACACAAAAACCATATTATTATTTCCTCTCCAAACTTCAAACTTGACAAGTATACGATTAAAGGAAAGACTAGAACTAGCATAAAAAATAGTTCCCACCATATATGTCTAAATTTTAACTTCATCGTTTTCATAATCGCTTTCCTCTCTGTATTTCTTTCACAGTCCCCTCGCCATGATACGTCTTATAATCCTTTATTAATATATCCTCTACAGTAGCTGGCTGTATCGTAGATAATAATTTCGCGATATTATCTTTATTTACAATGATGTCACTATTCCCTAATGCTTCTTTTATAGCATCTATAGTTACGGTTGCACAGTTATTACTAAATAAATCATAGCTAGAAGTGTCGCCGTTTAATCGATAGGCAACATCACCTTTTCGCTTTGGTGTAATCCAAACATCAGTGTTACGATAAGTATATCCCGACTCCTTGATATTATTGTTTACCTTTTCTGCAACTTCTTTAGCTCCTTCCGTTGATACATTTAGAACGTAAACATTCTTATAGTCTGTACTAGGATTATACGATGAAGAGTCTACTACATAGGTTCCTTGATAACGGAAAGGTATTCCCGGTTCCTCTCCAACTAACACTTCATTATCTCCTTGTTGATTAAACATACATTAGGAAACCACGACTATTTATAATTAATAATATCCGCTAGTAATGCCATTTGGTCATAATGATTCAACCAATTTTCTTCTGTAGCAATACTCGAAACGGCTCCTCCAACATCATGCCCGAGTGTTCGCCCGATAACAAGACTTGCCAATTTGTGTAATTCTGGATCTTGTATCTTAGCCAGCGATGTTTGCAATGCTTCATTGCTCGTAGCACTTAACATACCAGACGAAACGCCTTGCCCCGACATCCCCGATAAGACACTCCCTAAAGCGCCATGAAGAAGTAACTTATAGGCACCGCCCTCTTCCCATTTTTTTGCCTCTTGTAAATACGCTTCTGTTACTTTTCCTAGTCCTAAAGGATTTAATGCTGTGCCTTTATCAGTAGATAAGTTGAATCCACCGGAATATCAACACAAATTTATTATTGATTTTATTATATACCAATCATTCTTTCTTCTCAATAAAATATTTATAAAATTGATAATATTTCAATCTGAATTATCGACCCAAAAATCTAAATATATCTATGCCGCTATACCGATATATCTCATATTCCTACCTATTTTTATAATGTTTTAAGCAATTACGACTACACAAAAAATAAGGTCTGAGCAATTTTTTCTCAGACCTTATTTTTCAGTAAAGGCAATTACATTGCAGTTTGCCTTTGTTAACGTTACATCTTATCTTTATAAAGGTAATAATACGCTATGCTATTATTTTATTTACGAGTGGAGCAACGATCCAACAGGTAAGCAACGCCTACGAACGGGATACCACTGCGTTCACCCAAACCAACTTCACAAGTGGAGCTGGAGCTTACGCCTAAGGTGCAACCATATTCCTTAACTTCAGCAGCTAAGTCTTTCGTAGCAGCGTGGTTCAATTCCGGAGTGAAGAAGCCTTTCTGACCGGCGAAACCGCAGCATGCAAAGCTCTTAATGTTGAATACTTTGTCCGTGCAAGCACGAGCTACTAATTCGATGTATTTATCTTTGCCCAATACCTTAACTTTACACTGTTTGTGAACCATAACCGTTTCATTGCATTTTACAACGTTGAGGTCCGGCAAGATGCTGTACAAGAATTCAGAAATATCAAGGATTTTCAAACCTTTAATATGTTTGAATGCATGGTTGAAGCAAGCACTGTGATCAATAACGATTGGGTACAAGCCACCTTCGGAAGCCTGCATCAAAGCGGCCTTCAAATCAGCCAAAGCCTGTTTGTCGATGTCTTCGTAGTTTTCGAAGCTCAAGCCACAGCAGAGATTTTCAATGTGCGGCGGGTAGATTACGTTGTAACCAGCCTTGTCACACAAGCTTTCGAATACCTGCTGCAAGCTGCGCGGATCGTCATAGCCCTGGTTCGGACGGAATGCACGGTTAGCACAGGTGCTGAAGTATACAACGTTCTTATGATAATTCGGGTTACGTTTGTTGCTCAATTCGTACGGGTTAGCCTTCGGCATGGTCGTCGGCATGTACGGAGTTAAGCCCGTCAATTTATGAGCATCAGTACTAATCTTAGCCAACAAAGCTTTCGTAGCAATCTTACCAGCTACGCCACCCAAGGTGGTACCAACCTTAGCAGCCTTAATGGTGGTGCTGAAGTTATTGTAAATAGCATGAGCCAATGCAGTGCCCTTCGGGTCAATCTTACGCATGGAAATTGCGATTTGAGCCGTATCAATGCCTAACGGGCAAAGCTGAGAACACATGGAGCAAGCTGCGCAAGTGTCTACGCCATAGTATTCGTAGCCTTTCTTCAATTCAGCAGCCATTTCCGTGTTGCCTTCTTTTAAGAGGCGCTGTTCTTCACGGAGCAAAGAAATACGTTGACGCGGAGTCAAGGTAAGGTTGCGGCTCGGGCAGTTCTTTTCACAGAAGCCACATTCCATACACATGTTGAACAACGGGTCGATTTCGCTCATGGCTTTCAAGTTTTTCTTGTAGATGTTCGGGTCATCAGTGATGATAACGTCCGGGTTCAAAATACCGGTCGGGTCAAAGATTTCCTTAACCTTGCGGTTAACGGCATAGGCTTTGTGACCCCATTCCAATTCAACGAACGGTGCAACCATGCGGCCAGTACCATGTTCGGCTTTAATAGAGCCTTCAACACCGGCAGTGCGTTCAGCCATTTCTTTAACCAAAGCACTGAAGTTATCCATTTCACGTTTGTCGTTGAAGTCCGGTGTGATGATGAAATGAACGTTACCGCTCAAGGCATGACCAAAGATAATGCCGCTATCTACGAAATCGTATTTGTGGAACAATTCCGTAATCATTTCAATACCAGCGGTGAAGTCTTCAATTTTGAAGCAAACGTCTTCGGTGATAACCGTAGTACCGCTACGACGTAAGCCGGCAGCGATCGGCAACAAGCCTTTACGGATTAACCACCATTTATCGTATTCAGCAGCTTCTTTGGAGTACATGCTCGGAATAACGGTCGGAATGTCTTTCAACGCATTCTTGATGAATTCCAAGTTCTTGTCCAATTCAGCTTCATCATTGCTTTCGGACTGGAACAAGATGCAGCTCGTGCCTTCCGGAATACCACGAACGAAGTCAGGAACTTCCGGCAACTGCTGAACGCTCTTCAAGGACAAATAGTCCATCATTTCAGCGGCTACAACTACGTCACGGGACATACCAGCCAAGGTTACTACGGCGCGGGATGCGTCGTTGAGGTTGCCATAGAAGGCAAGGCCGCAACCTTTGAATTTAGCGTTTTCTACGCAGTTGTAAGTGATTTCACTTACGAAGCCCAACGTACCTTCACTACCTACGAACAAGTGGTTCAAGATATCAACTACGTCTTCGAAGTCTACCAAGGAGTTGATGCTGTAACCAGTGGTGTTCTTAATTTTGAATTTACGCTGAATTAAGTCAACTAATTCTGGGTCTTTCATGATGCCTTCGCGCAAGTCAAGGATCTGTTTTACCATGTCAGCGCGTTCAGACATGAAGCGACGAACGCTGTCCTTATCGCCCGTATCCAAGATGAAACCATCAGCTAATACAACGCGAACGGAACGAATCGTCTTGTAGGAGTTCTGAGCCGTACCACAGCACATACCGCTGGAGTTGTTATTGAGAATACCGCCTACCAAAGCAGTGGTCAACGTAGCCGGGTCAGGACCGATTTTCTTGCCGTACGGAGCCAACTTTTCGTTAGCATCGCTACCGATAACGCCACAAGCTAAACGAATAGCATTGCCGTTTTCCAATACCTGAGCGTATTTGAAACCGTCGTTAGCAACGATTAATACGTCTTCAGAAGAACACTGACCAGACAAAGAACTACCAGCCGCACGGAACGTAATCGGCGTGCCACAAGCGTTAGCTAAGTGGATTAATTCCACAACTTCCGCTTCGTTGTGCGGTTTTACAACGACTTTCGGCAAATAGCTGTAGCAGGAAGCATCCACCCCATAGGCGTACCGACGTAAGTAATCGGTATACACGCGACCAGGGCAAATTTTTTCTGCTTTGGATGCGAACTCGTCATAATTTTTTTTCATAAATGTACCCATAATTAGGACCTCCCGTGATATCTTACACTGCACACATGTACAGAGATAATTGATTAACTGATGTCGAAATTAGAATAACATATTACTAGAATAATGTAAATTCATCATTGGCCTATGAGTTATTTACATACATGGTTTGACGCTTTTTTGACGGTAGTCTGTGCATTCCTGTACAGTTGGACTTTATTCAAAATTACACGAAACGAATAAATCTAATTTTCTCACCTGTCAATATGCTTTAATGTAATACCACCGTATAACCGGTAAGTATGAACTCTAGTATAGTTTACAGGAATAATCTACTACAGATAGTATTACGATTATTTATGAAGCTGTTCTATTTTACATTCTATGCATTACAAGGTATAATAAGATAATACCATTTTGATAATGAGAAGGAAGGTGACCCTATGGCAAATGCATTGGGCCAACATTTATTGATTGATTTATACGCCTGTTTAGAATCGGTGGTTTCTTCACCCCTTGTAATTCAGGAAAGCGTAACCAACGCAATGGAAGCCACTTTGCAACCTATCGATGAAATTAGCTGTCAAGTTATTGATAACGAAGTAATATTAATTGCCGTTTCGGCTCGTTGCCACGTAGCCGTACATGCGTACCCGGAAATGGGCTACGCTGCTGTAGACATATACACATTCGACATTCCGATGCAAACTACGCTGATTATGCGTGAATTGAAGCAAGCCTTTGGTGCTGAACGCGTGAAAGCTACCAGCGTCAACCGCGGTGATTTTGGTTCCTTACGTGACATGAAGCCTCGTAAGAAAACCTCCCTTTCCGCGCTAGCTCGTGTGACCCGCACCCGTACCCGTTTAAAACAGACTGGTACGAAGCTGAAAACTACGGGCGCTAAGGTGTTCAAAGTCATTGCTAATAAAAAGTAAGCTACCGATTGTTAGCATCTCTTTTCAAATTACATATACCAACAACAAAACCCTCGAGCTTCCGAAGTTAATCGGTCTCGAGGGTTCTTTCTATGTCTGTTCAATTTTGAAAAGCTGTCTGTTTAATTGGGACTAACCGCCCCGCTACTACAGGCAGTTTATTTTACAATAACGTGTCTACGGCAATGTTGAGGATAACTTCACTCGGATCCGCGCAAAGATAATCGGCGCCGGCTGCTTCCAGCTCTTCTACCGTGCCATAGCCATAGGTTACCGCTACGGCCTTGCAGCCATGTAAATGCGCCGCTTCCATGTCGTACTTGCGGTCCCCAACCATGTACCAACCGGTAATGGACTTCTTCGTGCGGTTCTTGCCCATTTCGCGAAGCTCATCCAACGCTTCTGCCAGGATGTCTTCCTTGTGCACCACGCCGCGCTTCTGGTCTGCCCCTTTGATAACGTCAAAATATTTCGTCAAATCAAAATGGTCCAAAATTTCACGCGCCAAATGCTCCGGTTTAGCCGTCGCAACCGCCACATACGCGTTCGTTTGACGCAACGTCACCAACATGCGGTCCACATCAGTGTACACCTTGTTTTCAAATTTCCCTACCGTTTCGTAACGTTCCTTGAAATAGCAATAGGTTTCAGCCGCTTCATCAGCCGTCATGCCGCAATGGTCCTGCAAGGAATCCACAATGGGCGGTCCGATGAACAACTGCAACGTTTCTTCGTCAGGAATAGGCACGCCCTTCTTCTCTAAAGCATAGCGAACTGATTTCAAAATACCTTCGGCAGAGTCGGTTAATGTGCCGTCTAAATCAAATAATACTGAAATCATAGAATCTCCCTTCTACATATCTTTAAATCGATAGCATTTTATGGTACACTATAGATAGAAAATTTTCGTTATAGTTGACGTATGGCGAACAACATCAACCTATGTCAGCATTCCTTAGCCGGTGAAATAAACGGCCTGAATCTAAATATAACGATATATTTATTATACTTAAAACAATGATTAATTGACAAGCAAACTAACTAAAGAACATGATTCCTAAGGAGGATACATATGGATTTCGAAGATCAGAAAGTTCCTGATTCTATTTTGGACAAATACACTAAAGTCTGTACCTGCCGCAGCATTAGCCGCAAAACGATTAAAGAAGCTATCAACGACGGCTGTGACACCATCCCAAAAATTCGCGAACGCACCGGTGCCGGCACCGGCTCCTGCGGTGGTAAAAACTGCGGCGTGCGTATTGTGAAATTACTCAAGGAAATGGGAAAATTATAATACGGCCTATCGATTTGATGGCCGCAGATTAAAACACTATAATATAAGTAGAAAGACAGCAAACGATTAGAGCCGTTGGCTGTCCGTTACTCGAACTGCAACTGAGCCCACACCGTTATAACGGCGTTGGGCTTGTTGCTTTTATACGCTACTGTAAAAGTAGGTCTAGTAGATGTCGGAGCCATTTTGCAATGGACTCCAGGGGATACAAAAAGAGGATGCCATGAAGCATCCTCTTTTTGCATTAAGAATAACTCTTTACGGCAAGGTAACAATGTCCCCCAGCACGTAGGGTGTTGCTTACGCAGCAAAGCTGTATAACGCAAAGGCAGTTATCGTTATGCCGACAAATACACCGTTAATTAAGATTAACCGTACAAAGAGCTATGGCGCTGAGGTTGTTCTGTACGGAGATGTGTATGATGACGCATGTGAGCATGCATTGAAGCTGGCAGAAGAACATGGATATACATTTATCCATGCTTTCAATGATCTGGATGTTGCATGTGGACAGGGAAGTATCGCAATGG
>ERZ650307.1982-NODE-1982-length-11367-cov-8.147366_pt1 | contig 11367 bp, 10 predicted proteins | sample MGYA00376243_ERZ650307 | MGnify/ENA primary metagenome ERZ650307 (study PRJEB26733, sample SAMN07839242) | wastewater metagenome | biome: urban; feature: artificial channel; material: waste water | place: USA: North Carolina | collected 2016-03-31 ... | reverse complement strand
ATCAACTTCGTTTTCAACTCCCCAAGCAATATCTTTTTCATCTTTTTTAGTAATTACATCAATATCAATTACTGTATTTGGGAAATTTACACCTTTTCTTGAAGATAAAATTCCATGATTTTCAATTTTTGCTTTTACTTCATTTCCAACAGCAATAACTTTTGCTCTAATTGTTCCATCATATAAATATATATATTCATCAATTTTTACTTTGTCTAAAATATCTGGATAATTAATTGATACTACATACTCTTTATCTGCTTTTTTATATCCAACTATTTCATCTTTTAAGAAAGTTATTACATCATCTCTATAAAGTTCAAATGGCTCTTTAAAATCACCAATTCTTACTTTTGGTCCTGAAATATCTTGTAAAACCCCTACAGTTTTTCCAACATTTTTCATAGCTGTTCTAATATTATTTAATGTCTCTAAATGATACTCATGACTTCCGTGTGAAAAGTTTAATCTAAACATATTCGCACCAGCTTTTATAAGTCCCTCTATCATTTCAACACTATGGCTTGCTGGGCCTAAAGTTGCTAATATTTTTGTTCTTTTTTCCATAGTTTCTCCTTTTTGGGTTATATTTATTATAACATACAATTATTACAAGTCAAGTAACTTTACCCTATAACAATTATTTCACAAAAAAGATGATAAAATCACCAAAAATAAAACATATTATATAAAGGTCTTATATGAAATTATTACATTTTAAAACACTTATTTCATCTCTTGCTATTATTACAATGATTAGTGGTTGTGCCCAAAAAACAGGTAACCAAACTTATGATAACAACCAAAATGCAATAATTGGTACAACAATAGGAGCAATTGCAGGTATTGTTCTTGGTAATAATATTGGAGGTGGAGACAGAGGAAGAAATAGAGTAATTGGAGCAGTTGCAGGTGCTGCTGTTGGTGGAGCGATTGGATATAGTATGGATAATCAAGCACAAGAAGTAGCCCAAAGTTTAAATACAAATGTAAATAATAATCCAACGGCAGCACTTGATCCAAACCAAGATTTAATTGTTTCAAATACAGATAACTATGTAAAAATAATGTTTAGAGATAATATGATGTTTGAAACTAACTCTGAAAATCCAACATATATCGCTGGAACTAAAATAGCAAAAATCACAACTGTTTTACAAAAATATCCAAATACTTTAGCTTGGATGATTTCATCTGATTTAGAAGGCGTAAAAAATGTAGGTTTGAGACCTTCTAGAAAAATTAAATTGTTCAACGGAAAATTAGAGTGCCGTTTCTTGCAATACGAAATGTACGAAGGCACGAAAAAGATTCATAAATTAGAAAAGTAAATTTTTAACCGCAAAAGAGACAAAAGAAATGTTTGAAAACAAGTATTTCAAAAGAACAAAAAGCCAATTTCAAAATAAATTTAAACCTTTTTAGACTTTTGAAATCCTTAAAAAAGAGATAAAGCTTTTGTCTCTTTTGTGGTTTAATTACTATCTTTACAACTCAATTTTAAAAAATCCAATGCAAAATACAGCTTTACAATTTAGCGAAGTCATTAGTCAATGTCGTGATTTATTTTCTAAAAAATTACAAGATTATGGTGCAGCTTGGCGTGTTTTAAGACCTAGTTCTATTACAGACCAAATTTACATTAAAGTCAATAGAATCCGTACTTTACAGATGACTGATGTAAAAATGGTAGATGAACACGAAGAAGATGAATTCATTGCGATTGTGAACTACTCCATCATTGGTTTAATTCAATTAGAGAAAGGTTTTTCTGAAAATTTAGACGAAGACAGAACCGAAATTCTAAAATTATATGACGATTATGCTCAAAAAGCAAAAGATTTAATGCTTCGTAAAAACCACGATTATGGTGAAGCTTGGCGCGAAATGAGAATTTCATCTATCACAGATTTAATTTATCAAAAAGTTCTTCGCACGAAACAAATTGAAGACAATCAAGGAAAAACGGTAGCTTCAGAAGGAATTGACGCTAATTATTATGATATGTTGAATTATGCGGCGTTTTGTTTGATTAAAATGATGGAAGATGGAAGATGGAAGATGGAAGATGGAAGCTCAATAGCTTAATTTTAGAAAATGAGTTTTAAATTTGAAAAATTAATTATTTGGCAAAAATCTATGGAACTTGGTGAAAATATTCATCTATTGACTAAAGATTTCCCAAAAGAAGAAATGTTCAATTTAACTTCACAAATAAGAAGAGCAAGTGATTCGATTGCTTTAAATATTTCTGAAGGCTCCATTTTACAATCAAAATTAGAATTTAAAAAATTTTTGGGTTACTCTATTCGTTCATTGGCTGAAGTTGTAACCTGTCTTTATAAATCTAAAAATAGAAATTATATTTCTGATGAAATTTTTGAAAAAATGTATCAAGAATCTTACAATCTAATGAATCAAATCATCGGATTTAGAAATCAATTGAAATAAAAATATGAACAAATTTTGTAAACTTCCAGCTTCCATCTCCCATCTTCCAAACTTAAAAAAATGAAAAGAATTTTACGTTACATTATCGCAATTATATTCATTATTTCTGGCTTTGTAAAAGCTGTAGATGTGAAAGGTTTTTCCTTTAAACTCGAAGAATATTTTTCGCCAGATGTTTTCAATTTACTTTTTTTTGAAAAATACACGTTAGAAATTGCCGTTTTTGTAGTAGCATTAGAACTCATTTTAGGATTAATGCTTTTGATGAAAGCAAAACTGAAAACCACACTCATTTCGTTGATTGCATTGTGTGTTTTCTTTGCATTTCTCACGTTTTATTCGGCTTATTTTAATAAAGTTACCGATTGTGGTTGTTTCGGTGATGCCATTAAATTTACGCCTTGGCAAAGCTTCTGGAAAGATATGGCGCTGCTTTTTGGTTTGGTAGTTTTATGGTTTTTAAATAAAAAATCTGAAACTTTAACTAATGAAAAAGGTTGTCTGAAAATGCCTTTTCTTTGGCTAGGAATTTTTGCTTCTGCTTACATTATTTATCACGGAATTGCACACGAACCTTTGATTGATTTTAGAGATTATAAAATTGGCGTTGATATGAATGTAGAAAAACAAAAAATCGCAGCCAATCCTTCAGAATTCAAAACCTCTTATACTTTAAAAAATTCTAAAACAGGCGAAGAAAAAGTAGTAGGACAAGACGATTATGTGAACCAAAAAGAATATTGGGAAGAAGGAACACCTTGGCAAATTCAGTCGGGTAAAGAAGTTTCGGTTTTGGTAAAACAAGGCTACAAATCTGCGATTGATAAATTCAAATTAGAAGATTCTAACGGAAATGATGTTACCGACCAAATTCTACATTTACCGAAAGTTTATTTAATTTTTTCTTATAAGCCGAAAGAAATCAACAATGCAGATTTGATTAAAACAGAAGATGTATTTAGAATAAACTTTAAAAATGAAAAATATTTTGGGGTTTCTACTGATAAAAAAACTTTCAAAACAATTCCTAATTTAACAATGGACGGAACAGCAATCAAAACCATTGCTAGAAGCAATCCTTTCGTTTTGGTTTTAGAAAATGGGATAATTAAAGAAAAGAAAAGTCTGGAAGATTTTTTAGATAAATAATAAAAACTTTGCGCTCATTGCGAAAAACTTTGCGACTTTGCGTGAAAAAAAACAATAAATAAAATGAGAAAAACCAACAAATCCATCGCAGGATTTCATTTGCTAATGATACTTTCGGCAGTAGATTATAAATTTCATACCAACGAAGAAAAAGTAATAAGAGAATATCTAGAAGAAGAATTTCCTTTACCCATCAATTTTGATGACGAAATAGATCAAATTGCTTCTCTAAAACCAGAACAATGGAAAGAACATTTTGAGTTTCAAGCGCAATGTTTCTATGACGATTCCATCGAAAAAGAAAGAGAAGAATTCAAGAAATTTGCGAAAAAACTCATCAAAGCAAATAATGTAGTTTCAGAAGAAGAACACGACTTCTACTCTATGATGAAATCTATTTGGAAAATGTGATAAATTAAATTAACTTTACTAAAAATATTCATCATCTTATTATGATTACAAAAATAAAAATAAATGGCTTCAAGTCTTTTCATAATTTTGAAATGACATTTACACCATTTACAATTATTGCTGGAACAAATGCTTCTGGTAAAAGTAATCTTTTTGATGCTTTAGAATTACTTTCAAAACTCGCAGAATCTGACAATATAAAAAAAGCTCTTCAAAGTCAAAGAGGAGAATTTATAGAGTTATTTAGTATGTATGATAAAGACATATATGCTGAGTTTATGGAATTTGAGGTTGAAATGTTAGTAAATCAAAAAGTAAAAGATGCATGGGGAAATGAAGCTGTTTTGAAATACACTAGATTACAGTATCAATTGAAGTTAAGAAGATTTATAAATCAATCTGGTCTTGATGATATTGAAGTAATTCATGAAAAATTAATTAACTTAAAGAAAGATAATGAAGATAGATGGATTAAAATAATACCAAAAGATAAAATTGAATTATGGAGACCAAAAGTAGATGGAAATAGAGGAGGAAAACCATATTTAGATACAAAGCAAGTCCAAGATATTGACACCGTTGTAATTCATCAAGATGGATCTAAAGGCACCTTTCGTCAAATACCAATAAAAAATGCAAATAGAACAGTATTAAGTAGTATTGATAATGTAGATTTCAAACACGTTCTTGCGGCAAAAGAAGAAATGAAGTCATGGAAATTTTTACAATTAAATCCTGATGATTTACGAGAGCCAACAAGTAAGAGTAATGGAGAAGATGAGATTAATAGTTCTGGTAAAAATTTAGCTGCCGCTTTATATAGAATTTCAATTAATAATACATTTGCATTAAAGGAAATTTCTAGAAAATTAAATAAATTCTTACCTCAATTCATTGAAGTTAAAGTATATGATGACAAAGAAAATAGACAGTTTATCATTAAATTAATTGATAAAGATAAGAAAGAATATACTTCTAGAGTTCTTTCAGAAGGAACTTTAAGAATTTTAACACTTTGTATTTTAGAATATGATGATAATTTTGGAAGTTTACTTTGCTTTGAAGAACCTGAAAATGGAATTCATCCAGCAAGAATCTCAACCATGTTAGACTTATTAGCTGATTTGAGTACTGATTTTTCAGACAATGAGCTCCCTCTAAAACAAGTTATTGTAAATACTCATTCTTCTGTTCTTGTTGGAGAATTTTGGACAAATTACAGAAATGATGAAAATAAATCTCTTTGGTTCAGTAAAATGATTTCAAAAACAGATTTTCACAAAAATGAAAAAATAAAATTTGAAACGACCAAACTTTCCCCAGTAGATAAAAACTTTATAGCAGAATTGTTTTCCGATAAAAAAGTATCTATAATTTATGTTAAAGATTATTTAGATAACGGTAAATTTTCCATTGATGATGAGAAGTAAACAGTTATTTGTAGGCTTGATTTCTGAAGGCACTACTGATACGAGATTTTTATATTCTGTAATAGATAGAACTATTAATGAATTAATTTTTAGATTTGGAGATTCCGTAGAAATTTATATAGAAGAATTAAAAAAAGATTCTGGTAAATCTTTCGTTGAACAAATCATAGATGCAAGTATAAACTATCAAAAAGAAAACCACATTAATTTTCTTTTGGTTCACAGTGATGCTGATTATCTTGATGATTCTATAGTACAAAAAAATAAATTCAATCCTTTATATAAAGGAGTAGAAATTAATTCAGATTTATTCTGTAAAGATATAGTTCCAATAATTCCAGTTTATATGATTGAAGCATGGATGCTTGCGGACTTTGACCTTTTTGTAGATGAAATTTCTACGTCAAAAAGTAAGACTGAATTACAATTAAATGGGCATCCCGAATCATTTACAAATCCAAAAGAAAAAATCAAAAAGGCATTAAATATAATAAATGATGAAAGACCAAAAAAAAGACGTAAAGAGCTAAAAATAAGTGATTTATATCAAATTATTGGACAAAAAATTGAAATTGAAAAATTGAAATCATTAAAATCTTTTGAGAAATTTTATAATAATTTAATAGAAACATTAGAAAATCTACATTTCATTCACACACGTTAATTATTTATGTTTGATTACAAATAACTGATGCAATTCATACCCTAATATTTCCGTAAATCTTCGGAATTTTAGAAATTTGCAAAAATTTAAAATTTAACCTCAACACTTTATAAAAATGAGAAAAAACATCGTAGCAGGAAACTGGAAAATGAACAAAAACGTAATTGACGCTCAACAATTGATGGCTCAATTATTAGAATATAAAAAAGCAAATACCACCAATTGCGAAGTGTGGATTGCTCCTCCTTCATTATATTTAATGATGGCTAGAGATATTTTTGAAAACAATGAAATTGGTGTTTTTTCACAAGATATGAGCGAATACGAAAGTGGCGCTTACACCGGTGAAATTTCTGCAGATATGTTACAATCCATCGAAGCAGACGGTTCTATCATCGGACACAGTGAACGCAGACAATACCACGGAGAAACAGATTCTCACTGCAATAGAAAAGTAAAATTAGCTTTAGACAAAGGTTTAACTCCAATTTATTGCAACGGAGAAACACTTGAACAAAGAAAATCTGGACAACATTTAGAAGTGGTAAAAAACCAAACCGAAACTGCTCTTTTCACGCTTTCTGCGGAAGAAATTAAAAAAGTGGTGATCGCTTACGAACCAGTTTGGGCGATTGGAACTGGCGAAACTGCCACTCCAGAACAAGCGCAAGAAATTCACGCGCACATCAGAAGTCTTATCGCCGCAAAATATGGACAAGAAGTTGCCAACGAAATTTCAATTTTGTATGGCGGTTCTGTAAAACCAGACAATGCGAAAGAAATTTTCTCTCAACCCGATATTGACGGTGGTTTAATTGGCGGTGCTGCTCTTAAAATCGAAGATTTTTCTAAAATTATTGAAGGTTTTAATTAGTAGTGACAAGTCGTGACTTGTCAAAAAAATATAAAGTCGGGAATTTTTTCTCGACTTTTTTTGTAGCACACGTTTTGATATTTTTTCACTTTTCTACACGCTTTCCGCACTCGCTTTTTAAAAATTTTTCTCAAAAAATTTTTAAAAGAGCTCAAACAATGCTACAATCGTGGCTAAAATTCACGGGCCGTCTCTCTTTTCATTTTTCTAAACTACCCCGTCTTCAAAAATTATAAATTTTTGAATCCACCCCTTCAAAGAAGGGGAATTTTGTGAACGCTCCAAACTTTGAAAACAATCGACGCTCGCTTCGCTCGCGCCAAAAAAAATAAATCTTTCGCTCCTCTGGAGCTCACTAAAACCTCTACAATATTTTCCCTACAGACCTTTTGTTCCTATGGAACAATCTTTCCAGAAGTGAAACTTCTCAAAAATTCCAAACAAACCTTGTCAACTTCGTAACAAACTTGGAGAACTTCTTGTTACAAAAACTTTGAGAAAAACTTTACTCTATTACGTAAAACAAATTCCGTAAATTTGCAAATCTCGTAACCCGAATCTCGTAACTCGTAACAACTAACAAATGAACAATTACACCGAATTCAACTTCACAATACAACCACTAGAACCTTGGAACGAAATCTTAATGGCAGAACTCATCGAAATAGGTTTTGACAGTTTTACCGAAGAGCTAGAAGGTATTTTGGGTTATATTCCAACTGATTTGGTCAATGAAGAGAATTTCAAAACCCTAGAAATTTTCAACAATGAAAATGTAAAAATCTCTTACACCTTCCAAGAAATGCCCAACATCAATTGGAACGAAGAATGGGAAAAAAACTTCTCTCCGATTAATGTAGAAGACAAAGTCTTGATTCGTGCAGAATTTCACGAACCCAATCCTGAAATGGAAGAAATCATCATTCAACCCAAAATGTCTTTCGGAACTGGGCATCATCCTACAACGCATTTAATGATTCAGCAAATGCTGGAAATGGATTTCAAAGACAAAAAAGTTTTGGATATGGGTTGCGGAACTTCTGTTCTAGCGATTTATGCCAAAATGAAAGGCGCAAAAGATGTTTTGGCAATCGACATTGACGAATGGTCAGTTGAAAATTCTATAGAAAACGCCGAAAGAAACAACGTAGAACTCCGCATAGAATTAGGAACTGCCGAAAATTTAGGCAAAGAAAAATTTGATATTATTTTAGCGAATATCAATAGAAATATCTTGATTTCAGACATCCCAACTTACGTAAAAGATATGAACCAAGGCAGCGAATTATTGCTTTCTGGTTTATGTTTTTTTGATGTAAATGATATTTTGCAAGTTTGCACAGAACAAGGTTTGAAACTCAAAAACAAGCAACAGCGCGAAGAATGGTGCAGTTTGCTTTTGGAGAAATAAAAATTAATAAATAGGGTCGGACTTTAGTCCGACTTTTCTTTTTAAAAACTACATAGGCTTTAGCCAAAACTTATTTTGCATCATTTTTGCATTCATTTCAAAAAAACTAAATAATGAAATCTCGCAAAATCTATTACGTTCCAGGTTTAATAAGCGCCATTCTTATTCCTCTTATTTTTTGGTTTTATGGAAGTCAAAAATTGAAAGAACCAATTCCCAATGTAATGGATATTGGACTTCCAGCAAAACATATCCATTCAGAAAAATGCAAAACTTCAAGAACATGCTTTGAACCTCTTAGAAACTGGAATTACAAAAAAATAATCGTTCAGCCAAATACTGCTAGAAAAAATTCTGAATATTACGTTTCTGAGTTAAAAAAACTTCAAAAACGAAATCAAAAAGAAACTGGCATTGAATTTATTATTGGTGATAATAATACTTACGACGATTTTATCTCATTATTAGATGATATGAAAATCGCAAAACAAGAATTTTACGGAGTTGATATGGATAAGACAGGCCATTTATTTGCTGTTCACATATATAAAGATCCAAATAAAAATGAAATAAATTATTATGGTGGAGATGTTGTTTATTACGAACTCCCTGATGATTATTACTTAAAAGGATTTCAAAAATTTCAATATCAGTTATCCCGCCTTCCAAAAGAAGCTTCATACCTTATTTTTGGATATCTTATTCTATTGAATGTTTCTATTTTAAGCTTAGTAAGGAAATCTATTTAAGTTTTTGTATTCTTTAGAAACACACCCTTCAAATTATTAAAAAAATTCCACTAAAAATCATTAAATTTGCGTCTTTACAAAAACATATATAGAAAGCATTATCAATATGACTTCACAAGAAATACGCCAACAGTTTTTAGATTTTTTCAAAAGCAAAGAACACCTTATCGTTCCTTCTGCTCCCATCGTTTTGAAAGACGATCCAACTTTGATGTTTTCCAACTCTGGAATGACGCAGTTTAAGGATTATTTCCTTGGGTACAAAGAACCAAAAGCGCCTAGAATTGCCGATACTCAAAAATGTTTGAGAGTTTCTGGTAAACACAATGATTTAGACGATGTTGGTAGAGATACGTATCACCACACGATGTTCGAAATGCTCGGAAACTGGAGTTTTGGCGATTATTTCAAAAAAGAAGCCATCGATTGGGCTTGGGAATTATTGACGGAAGTTTATGGAATTCCGAAGGAAAATCTTTACGTAACTATTTTTGAAGGAGACGAAAAAGAAAATTTAGCAAGAGATACAGAAGCTTACGATTTTTGGAAAGCGCACGTTTCCGAAGATAGAATCATCAACGGAAATAAGAAAGATAATTTCTGGGAAATGGGCGAATCTGGACCTTGCGGACCGTGTTCTGAAATCCACGTTGACTTAAGAACTTCTGAAGAAAAAGCAAAAGTTTCTGGATTGGATTTGGTGAATAACGATCATCCTCAAGTGGTAGAAATCTGGAATTTGGTTTTTATGCAATACAACCGAAAAGCTGATGGTTCGCTAGAAAATCTCCCTGCAAAACATATTGATACAGGAATGGGATTTGAACGTCTTTGTATGGCGCTTCAACAAAAATCTTCTAATTATGATACCGATGTTTTCACGCCTTTAATTGCAAAAGTGGAAGAACTTTCAGGCGCAACATATACAGGAATTTTAGAAGACGAAAAAGATATTGCAATTCGTGTGGTTGTTGATCACATTAGAGCCGTCTCTTTTGCGATTGCAGACGGACAATTGCCTTCCAATGGAGGCGCTGGTTACGTAATTCGTAGAATTTTGAGACGAGCAATTTCTTACGCTTACCGATTTTTAGATATGAAAGAACCTTTCCTTTTTGAGTTGGTTTCTGTGCTAAAAAATCAAATGGGCGCATTTTTCCCAGAAATTGTGAAGCAAGAAAAATTGGTTACCGAAGTTATCAAAGAAGAAGAAAATTCTTTCCTAAAAACCATTGAACACGGTTTGGTTCGTCTCGACCATATTATAAAAGATACGATTTCTAAAAACGAAAAAGTGCTTCCTGGCGCTGAAGTGTTTGAATTGTATGACACTTATGGTTTCCCTGCTGATTTATCCAGAATTATTGCCGAAGAAAAGCAATTAACGGTTGATGAAAAAGGCTTTGATGAAGAAATGGAAAAACAAAAACAACGTTCCAAAAAATCGTCTGCACAGAAAGTGTACGATTGGGAAGTTGTGGCAGAATTACCAGAAAATTTCGTGGGTTATGATAAAACCGAAAACGAAGTTAAAATCACCCGTTACCGAAAAGTAGAAAATAAAGACGGAGAATTTTATCAAATTGTTTTAAATGAAACGCCTTTTTATCCAGAAGGTGGTGGACAAGTTGGTGATAAAGGAACTCTTGAAAACAACGAAGGAAGTTTTGAAGTTTTAGAAACTAAAAAAGAAAATGGTTTGGTGATTTCTTTAATCAAAGATTTACCTCAAAATATTTCAGGAACTTTCACTGCAAAAGTGAATAGTTCTGATAGAAAAAATTCACAAGCCAATCACTCTGTTACGCACTTGTTACACGAAGCTTTGAGAGACGTTTTGGGAACTCACGTTGAGCAAAAAGGTTCTTATGTTGGTCCAGACTATTTGCGTTTTGATTTCTCGCATTTTTCTAAAATGAACGAAGAAGAATTGGCTTTGGTAGAAGAAAAAGTAAATGCCAAAGTCAAGGAAAATTTACCACTACAAGAATACCGAGATTTACCAATTGCAGAAGCTACTGAAAAAGGTGCAATGATGCTTTTTGGGGAGAAATATGGCGACAAAGTTCGTATGATTCAGTTTGGTAGTTCTAAAGAATTGTGTGGCGGAACTCACGTAAAATCTACTGGTGAAATTGGGCATTTCAAAATAATGGCAGAAAGCTCTACTGCGGCTGGAATTAGAAGAATAGAAGCGATTTCTGGCGATAAAGCGACTGAATATTTCA
>ERZ650307.1971-NODE-1971-length-11388-cov-5.001500_pt1 | contig 11388 bp, 7 predicted proteins | sample MGYA00376243_ERZ650307 | MGnify/ENA primary metagenome ERZ650307 (study PRJEB26733, sample SAMN07839242) | wastewater metagenome | biome: urban; feature: artificial channel; material: waste water | place: USA: North Carolina | collected 2016-03-31 ... | reverse complement strand
TCAAGAGACGATCGTCACATTCGGCTGTCAATGGGGGACGGGTGAACGGTTACCAAAAAACAACCAAGTAAAAAACTTTCTGAATTGAAGACTGTTTAAATATCGTGCAGGCAGGTTCTCTGATAATTCAATTTCTCCGATCCAATCTGTGTGGGTTGCCTTACCTAATTGCAGAATATTTCCCTGGTAAACAGCAGCTCTCGTCACTTCTGACGAATGGAAAAATAATATACGAGCAAGTTCACTAGATGGAATCCAATAAGTCTTACCTCCATCTTTAATTTTATAAATGACACAGTTTTCTAATTGGTCATAAAACTTGTTAGCCCTATGCAATGTTTTTGGCAGATCGCGGAAGTGACATTTTTCCCATTCAGAAAGTTTAGGCAACTGGAATGAACCTGTGTATCCTTGAACTTTGTTATCTAGTAATTTTCTTGGAAAATGATTTCCTGCTACAAGAGTCGGCAAAAAATCGATAGGAAGAGCTTTCCGAAAATTACCCTGTTGATTATTGAAAAAATAGCAAACAACTTGCCAATCCTCACCCGGTTTTCTAAACCAGTCACCAAGCATGAGTAATTTGGAATCTTCTGGTATATTTTGAATTCCTATCTCATCCATTTCCTATGTCCGTTCCATTATTTCCCTTTGTTTTCTAATAGTTGTATCTCATTTTCAATTCTATTTGTGATTAATTCCTCACGAATATTGGCAATTCTGATCAATCGCCAACGCTTTACCTCTACATTTTGTTCGATGATAATTTTGTATGCAGTATTCAAACGAAGAATGATGTAATCATCTAGACACTCCGCATGTGAATCTAACCATTGTTTCGTTTGGGGAAGGTCAATGAGATGCTTTTGTATTGAATTGGCTCTTGGTAATTGCTTGACCAAATAACTCTGAGTTAATCGAGGACGCTCTTTTGATTGAACTAGTTCAGCATATATAGCTTCTAAATTGATTACATTTTTTGAATCCCAATCTTGATAATCTACCACTTTTCTTCGCATGGTAGATTTATCTTCCTTTGGGGAATTGAACATAAGCCAGTCACCATCGTTTCGATATAACCACGCATATACTCGACTTCCAGAAGACAAGGTGCGGATTTTTTTTACTCCCCAAGCTGGGTTATCTTCTATTAATTTATTCCATTCATCTCTGTGTGACTTAATTTGAACAGCAGGCATGTCTGTCGGTACAGTGATTTTGACCGGTTCAATACGTTCCGTTGGTAGTTTTGCCACCAGATCGAGAACCTCAGATAAAGTACGTTCCGGCATCAATACTGATGTGACCATTAAATGTCGGATAGGATGAAATGACTTTCTGTGCTTTCGGAATAAATTAGTTATCCAATCATTGCTATTATCTTCGTCTAAATAGACGTTAAATCGAGAATTGCCCCATTTTTTCCTTAAAAACAAATTGATATCGTGATGCTGCACCCTGTTTTTATGCACAAAGCCGAGATCTTTGGCAAGACTTTGATAAAACAATGACCAACGATTAGGCCCAAACCCTTGAAGAATAGGGTTCATTAATAATTGCTCGTGAAACTCAATTAATCTGCGCTCATCTTTATTCACTTCGATGGCTTGAGCTGTACATGGCTGACATTCCGTTATCGCAGAATGGAAATGATGTTTTTGCTTTGGATGAAAGTAAACGTTTGAATTTTCTAGCTTACAGTTGTGTTTAATACAAACATCAATACTCGGTAACTGATGTTTACGAAGCCAGTAACATTCACCTAGTATTCTTTTTTGTTCCTCCAAACATTTGGGGCAAAAACGAAAATAAGTCGGAGGCTGGATACTGCTTGCAACAAGCCCCATTCTTGTATGTATTTTGCCACCCTCTTTTGAAGCCATAGAGGATATTGTTTGCCTCACTTGCATTTCTGATAAAAACGGAAAATACAAAGGCGCTAAAGTAAATTCAGCAATCAGTTGATTGACGTTAGTCTTCCACACACGGCTAACATTCCGAGATAGATCCTGCAAATGACTGGGAATATCGGGTATAGCAACGGCGGTTCCAATACCAAAAATATCTCTAATAACAGCTTTTTGATTATCTGCTTGACCAGTATGCAAAGCATAGCGAGCTACACAACTATAGAGAAGTTCATCTTCATAAGGCACAGGAAAATAAGTCAGCATATTTAGCCTGTCAATAATTCCGCTACTGGATAAATTAATTGCCTTTCAAGTAACGCTTCATACTGCGAGCCTGTTTTTTCGGAATATATTTTTCTCAAATCCCCACCTGCTAGCTGCTCCCAATTTTCACGTTTGGTATAAACAACATTGCTATTATTTTTTGTGACTATTTTATCTTTTGTCGAAACCTGAGTAAGAGACGTGGTTACAAGCTGAATCAATTGTATGAGTTGAAGTTGTGGATCTCTAGCCAATGCATCCATAACTAATGGTTGAGCAATATCCTCAGCAATCCCCATAGAAACCATTGTGCTGATTGCTGAGTTTGCAATACTCGTTTCGACTGGTTCTCCCAGCTCAATTGATTTTGGTTGTTTGAGTGGTTTAGAAACCAGTTGATTGAATGCATTAATCACACTTTTTTCTAATGCGGGGAAAATAAGATCGTTGCACGTCTCTACTTGCGCTTTATCGCCATTTTTTAACGCTATCAGCATTGGCTGCACAATTGAAAATTCGTCATCAAAAACATCATCTAACAGTTCCACAGATAACATTTCATCTTCCGGGGATTCAGCAAGCAAAATTGCTCTTGCTTGTGCCAAACAAAACAACTTCACGACGATGTCAGGTATCCCTTGACTCAGTTCGTACAGTTTATGAGTTAACTTTTCATCTCTATCAACTTTATTATTAAGCCATTGATAAGGCCAAAGTTCTGTTAGAAAATCCTCCCAACTTTCGTCAAATGGCAGGCGATCCCAAACGATACTGCCATCGCCACTAGCACGACGAGCTTGCCGGAATTCACTCGTGAAAAGCCTTAACGCTTTTGGTGTTCCAATCAAGACAATGGAAACTTCAACAACATTTACCAATGTGACAAGAAAATTGATCATTTTCTTTTCACCGCCACTTTTTGCAAGATTCATGTGTTGAAACTCATCGATGACGATGAGTCCCACAGCATGAATAAGGCAGAGATCTGCGACATCAGCCATCATTTTACCAATAGTGGGCCGACCAGAAGCATATTTTGCTCTGTAATCAATATTTAAACGTCGTCCTAAAGCGATGAAAAAACTAAGGCAAAAATCTGATAGTGATCCGTCATGAGGGCAATCTACTTTCAACCACGGGACTTGAAGCAAATGATATTCAGGGTGATAAATTACTCTAGGATAAGAATTCAGCACTAGATTTATTGTTGTCGATTTTCCTGCACCGGATATACCCGCTATCGTCATGGATGATGCAGGAGAGTCAACTTCATCATGAATATAAGCAGTTAGATCTTCCTTTTGGACTAATCCCCTGATTGCATTCAATTTACGTTTAAATGTGGCCGTTTTTGGATTTCGGTTGAGATAACCAGCACGAATAAGTTTTGAAATTTTTTGTTCAACAACAATATGATTTGTTTGAGGCACAAAAAAATCTCTCGTTAGTCGATTGATTGCATGTGTTCGTATATGACTTGGCAGATTTAATTCAGCCGGATGATAGGTAGGTCTCTTTGTCAAAGCTTTCGCAACAACGACAGGCTCCATAATGATCGGTAATGCAGCGATCAGTGGATTGTCATTGTATTCGGGCAATCCCTGATCTTTATAATCAGCTTCAGGATAATGAGTATCGGCATTGTCATTCATCAGAGCCATCCTCTTTAAGAAGATCTTTTAATCTTGTCGGTAACTTAAAGCTTTTCTGGGTAAGCTTTGCCCCATGAATAGGAATTACAGTGATTTCATCATCAGGCCGAGCTTCATCACTACTTCCCGTCTTTTTGCCCCTCTCATACTGCCGCTCCTTCCGCTTATTATCAGCAATACCTTTTACTCTTTGTGCTTTTTCCGCTTTGGTATACTTAGGCTGTTGATTTTTCGCTTCAGTCGCAATCTTGTCCAATTCACTTACGAGGTTGACTGAACCTGCTCTGGCTTTTAATTTTGACGTTGCAGCAGTTGTATTTTTAATATCACGAGCAAGCCACAATTCCCAAACAGTTATATTTGCAAAAGCCCGACTTCGAGAGGTGATATTTGCAGGTATAAAATCGGCGTAAGAGTCTGATGGTCTTAAGAATATCGTATTAGTAGAATACATATCATATGCAACCGTTACGGATTTTGGCCCCCGATAATTACCTTCAAACCAGCCCCAATCTAGCGCTTCTTTGCAACTGTAGTAACATCCAAACAACTTCAATCCGTATTCAGTAATTGTAGCTGTTGTATGAGGTAATAAATTTACTCTCACTAATTGAGAATCTGGTCGTCTAAGTAGACCAGTTCGATATTCGATACCCCAATTCCAGAGTGTAAGAGGATTTGCTGGAAGCCCTTTAGGAATATCAGTATCAATGTCATAGGTCTTATTTATGTGGTCGTTGTTATAAAAAAGCACAATCCGAATCATCATCTGAGTGAATTCTTTTAATGTTAATATTCCATCCTTACGATAATCATTCCCATGACGTTTTTTCCCTATAGCAGCTTTAGTTACATATCCTTCAACAAAGGGTTTCATTTTTGTTTGAACTGTACGGAAATAGCGTTCTACAACACCTTTCCAATCAGCTCTATAAGATGGGGTATTTTGAATATCAACATGAAATGCTTTACTTAGCACTTCAACATGACGACCAAGCATTTCACCTTTATCACCTATAATATTTTCTGGTAATCCCTGCATAGGCCACATATCCGAAGTGATCTCAATACCATATGCAGCGCAATACTCCACCTTGTCAGCCATTGCGTTACTTAAAGCTTCCATCGCACTAACCCAAGATGGATTCTCTAAGCCAATGTACATTCCGACGATAGAACGGCTAAAAACATCAACAACAAAATAAATAGTTGGGCGACCAATAATATCCTCTCGGTTTTGTTCCGAAACTAAGTAGACATCAGCAATCGTGGCGTCAATTTGATATAAATATCCAGGGCCAGGAACTTCTGCTGTTGATGTACCAAGATTAGGTCTAAAGTCTTTCAAATAATTAATTTCACCTTCTCTTTTTTTGGTAATTTCGATAGATGAATATTCCTTTTTGTAGAAATAACCAAATTGCCGTTCAGTAGGTACATCAATTAAATCTTCTCCTCTACACGGAAGAGCCACACCATAGGCAATAAGCAATTGGTTATAGGCATAATCAAATTCATATTTGCCTTCATTCAGAAGACTTTTTTCAATCACAACACGAAAAAGAGATTTAATTTGTTCAGTAACTGGGACACCTTGCCCAGCAGTTAGATAAGTACGAGGACGACCATTACGTTTATCTTCAAATTTTTTAGCTTTCCCTGCACCACCACATAGATCATACCGAGCACTGAGAGCATTTTTGCACATGCCAAACTGCCAATAGCGTCTAAGCCATCGATATACAGTCTGCTTGGTTACTCCAGATTGAGACAATGCTCGATTAAATAGCTCACCTCGTGTTCTTCGTTGATAAATATCTGGCTCAACTTTAACTATAGCGCCTATTGCGCTCCAAGCTTTCTCTTGTACCTCTTCCGCTTTTGAACCAATTTTGGGCGACGCCATACTAAAATTTATATATGGATCAGATATTCGTTTTAAGTCATACCGAGCAACTAAGTGTTCGAAATCAGATTTTTTGGCAAGTTGAGGTAATGCGCGATCATCATCAATATCAATCCAGAAAATGGCTTGCTGATTAACCCATAAAATGCGGATTCGTTTCTCACCCCATGCAAAAACATCATTAGGCATGAACATATTCAACATCCTTTTTGAGCCAATAAACTGATGGTGTTACATCCTTTGCTTTCAAACTCGAATGTAAGTAGCTTTGCATATCCCACTGAAAAGCACTTTGTGCAGCTAGATGTCTGAAATACTGTAAATTGGAGCCAAGTTCTAGACCTTGCTGCCGATCCAACTGACTAAGTAAAACTGAGATTTTTTCTTCTGGCGCTGCATCCAAAACATGAAGGATATTTTCAAATACTCGTGTTCTTTCAGACTCATCAAGATCGTAACTATGTATATGGGGGGCTAACCAACGTATGTTTTTTACGCAAATAACTGGAACCTCGTGCTCTGTGAAAACAAACCATTCGATATCTTCTTTCTCCCAAAATCGCCGTTCTAACTCCAATTTTTCAATTGTTCGTTCATCTTCTAAATCTTGAGAATATTTAACTGAAACGGCTTGTGTTGAATGCTGACCATTAAGATTAAAATCAACAAGTAAATCCGTTGTCATTACTTGAATTACCCCGTTATAAGCAGGATGTTTAATTCCCAATCGCTTGGCTATGTCTATCGTAATTTCAGGATTAAGAGGAAATTGTTCCCTGATATCTATAACTGACTTTTGCCAATCAAAAAGTAAAAAAGCTGCCAGCTCAAGATCTGAAAGTAGATGAACGATACGATTATGGGTAAGTGAAGGTCGGCGATGAATTCGCCCTTTGCTTGGAACATCCTGAACTGTCAAGAATGGCTTGTAATGCTTACCAATTCCTTGACCTCTTTTCTCATTTTGAAGGCGTTTGACGATGGCAGGTTCAAGCAGCTCAAGTATTTGTCTTGGCTGTGGACTAAGAAACGCAGGTGATTGCTTCATTTTCAATATCCAAGCTATGCCTATTTATTCAGCATAGCTTGGATAATTAAAAGTATGATACTTTTTTGCTTAGTATGATACTTTTTTGTAAGTGTGATACTTTTTTGTCACCTTACAAATTATGTAGGCGAGTAATAAAGTTTCATACTAAATCAACTCACAAACCGCATTCTAGAGCCTATGAAAACTTGAAATAAAAAATAAAGTATCATACTGAATGCGGTTAACTCTCTTTTGAGAAGCAAAAAAAGAGTAATAAAGTATCATACTAAGGTCATTCGCGACTCATAACTCATCGCCCTTAGTTAGCGTCAACATTTACCACCTCGTACCCCATTGCTTTATAACCCGTTTTTCTTTTATTCCACATTTTTAACAATGTGGGATTTGTAGCGTCAATAAAGTCGAGAATTTGGACGTTAGTTTTTAAGGCGTGCTCTCGATGTAAACGTCCTGCATATTGTTGGAGATTTCCACGCCATGAAATGGGCATTGCTAATACCAAGGTATCCAAGGCTGGATGATCAAAGCCTTCACCTACCAATTTTCCTGTGGAAAGCAAAACTCTAGGCTTTTCATCACTCAAAGCATTTAAAGAAGTAACTAATTCAGTTCTCTGCTTTTTTGACATACGCCCATGCAGTAAAAATAACTCAGGAACATTGTTAACCAGAGCGTGATGAATCAGCATCAGATGTTCAGTTCTTTCTGTTAACACAAGGATTTTTCGTCCTTTTGAATATGCAGAAATTATTTTTTCCACCACAAAGGCTATGCGTGTCTGATCATTTGCCAAATGACCAAGTACATCTTGTATTCCTGCTTCCGGTGGTAAATCAAACTTTGTTTCAAGGGTATAAACATTTACAGATAGATCATGGGGTGCGCTCTGAGGACTGCTAGCTTTATATCGAATTGGACCACATTGCATAAAGATAATCGGCTGCAATCCATCTCGTCGAAATGGTGTAGCTGTTAATCCAAGAACATACTTTGCCTTGACTCGTTTGAGCAGTAACTCAAAAGAACTAGCACCCAGATGATGGCATTCATCAACGATTATTTGCCCGTAATTTTCGACAACAGGATTTACATCCCCCCCACGAGACAAGGACTGCACAACCGCGATATCAATTTTGCCACTCAACTTCTTCTTTCCAGCACCAAGAACGCCAATATCACCTTTATCAGTTTTAAGAAATGTTTCTAGTCTTTGCTGCCATTGCTGTAATAGCTCCGTTCTATGCACCAAAACTAGAGTATTAACTCCTCTCTGAGCAATTAAGCTTGCTGCTAATACGGTTTTACCAAAAGCAGTAGGCGCACATAAAACACCGATTTCATGGTGAAGTAACTCCGCTAGCGCTGTTTCTTGATCCAATCGCAATTGACCAATAAATTGTGTCGAGAGCTGTTTACCTTTTTCACGTTTATCAACAAGTTCATATTGAATTCGATTTTCCTGAAACAACGACAGCACAGCATCCAGACACCCTCTCGGCAAAGCCAAATACTTCGGGAAGTTCTCAGCACAGCCAATGATTCGGGGCTTATCCCATACAGGAAATCTCATCGCTTGAGCTTTATAAAACTCAGGATTTTGAAATGCAGCTAAACGAATTAAACGATTTGATAACGATTGCGGTAATGCTGACTTTTCAAAATATAGCTGATTTGCCATTGTCACAGTTATGAATGCAGGCATCGGTTCAGATAGTTTATCTTGAGTGACAGTGGCTGCTTGCCACGGAGTGTTTAAATCTTCTTCTTCAATAAAGGTCACATCCAGCGGATGAGATCCACCAGTTGCTCTCAAGATAATAGGCTCAATATCTTCAACCGGGATTTTGGAAACCGAGGCAAGAAATGCCCACTGATCTTCATAAGGTTGTAGTTCTTTATTTACGAACAGGCTGAAACCATTTTCTCTTGGTTTCTTCTGAAGAGGTAACGCTATTAGATTTCCAAATCCGCCTTTAGGCATTGAATCCTGATTCGGAAATAAACGATCATAAGATGTAAGCTTTAACTGCCGAGTACGATTACAAGTATACGAAATAATGGCAGATCCTAACCGTCTGGCATCTCTTGCTGTTACAGCTTTGTCGAAGAATATCCATATATGAGCACCACTGCCTGATCTTGAAATTTCAAGGTAAGCGCTAACACCTAAATCATCACAAGAAACTAGAAAAGCTTTCGCATCTTCGGACCACTGCTCATCATCAAAATCCACAGCTAAAAAATAACAACAATCATTGGTCAATAATGGGTATATACCCACAGTATGTTTACCAGCTAAATGATCGTAGATAACCTCATCAGTTAACAAAGATAGCTGTCTGTTACTGCATTCCGAACACTTAATTCTTGGTTTTTCGCAGACTCCAGATTTCCACTCGTTTGCACAAGCTGGCGCATAACCTGATTTACCAGTTGAATGACTTTCCCATCGAATCGGATAAACATCCGTTCTGCCACGGAACAGAGAACGAAATAACGCTATTTTTTGTGAAGGGGAGAATTGGCTTGTCTGATGCAAACGAGGAGGTTCTGTGGATTGAGCGAATTCAGGCAATCGCCATTGGATGTCATGCAATTCAAGCAAATCAATTAACCTTTGATTTTCTGCTTGTAGTGCACGCCATTCCTCATTACTAACCATCCGAAGACTCACTCCCAACAAGTCTTCTCATTAAGCGTAAACCATTCGATCTCAGTACAAACAATGCATCGTCCTGAGATACATGCCATAACTCTGAGAGCTTTAATGCTACAGTATTTGCATCCCATGGCATGACTATCGCCCCTTGTACTTTAGCGAATGGGCCATCGCTCTCCGATACAATTCGATCTCGTGGCATTAAAGCAGCTAATTTTCGTCCATTTGCAGTTTCCATCATTGCCGGTCCGATACTGAACCAACAACCGACCTCGACTGCACGCCGTAACATGGATGGAGAATCAGTAAACCAATGTAAAACCGCTGTTCCAAAACCAGGATTCGCATTAAGAATATCTAAAACATCCTTTGCAGCAGCACGCGAATGCACACTAAGAACTCGCCCACCAACGCTAACACAATGTTCAACAACAGATTTGAATATATGCGTCTGAAGTTCATAGTGCTGTCTATAACGAGTAGAACCATCCAAACCTATTTCACCGACTCCAGCACAAACCTCTATTTGAGATAACAGCATATCCAATTCATTGGATTTTTTATCTACAATCTCCGGATGGAGACCTGGGGAAATAAAACACTTTTGGGTTGCCGCAAGAGCTCTGGATGTAGCGAGATATGCCCTTGGACTAGTGGTAACAAGCCATACAAATTCGGTACGTTGTAGCGTTTCAGAGTAGACCTGTTTAGCATTTTGGTAGAGATCTAGATGGCAGTGAAAATCCATTACAACACACCATCTTTTCGGAGTAATACGGCCAGCTCAGCCAAACCAGCCTCGGCTATGCGACGATAGTGTTGCCGATCGGCATCAGATGCAAATGTCAAAGAGGCGCCTAAAAAAGAATCAATCCCTTGTTGTTCTGCCGAAAGGACTGCACAAGCCAATGCCATTGGATCATCTGCGCTTGTCTTTCCAGAGGCAGAAAGTGCCTCGAATTTGTATCGGGTCGTATCCTTATTCCCCCACCGTAATATAGCGGCTTTTCGTACCATACATGGTACACATCTACCACAGTGTGTTCGGTTATATGTTCTAAAACGACCACAACTAGTCGAATCACACGCAAATTTCGCTAGCAACGATTGATCCGCACATTCAATCATCATTTCGCCTTTTGTTTTGAAACGATAGGGCATATTCAGTCGAACATCTACATCGACAACATCAAGCAATTTTTGTAGCAGAGCCATAAACAAAGGATGTGTTGTTCTTGTACTGAGGCTTGCCATTCGACCCGGTAGTAAAGGAGGATTTATACTTATAAATCCGTTTTCCGGAACAATAATATCTGGACGATTACTCTCCAGTAATGACGTAGCAAGTACAGCTAACCCATAAAATGCCATGGACCGAGCTCTGGTCGATGTTTCCTTCCTGCCTTTAAAAACAACTTTGTGACTCCATTGCTGATGCCACTCACCACCACCTAAAGCATTGGCATAAGCCACCTGGCGAGCAGAGTCCTCAAACGCTAGTTGTGACACAAAGATTGGTTTTCGGCCTTGAGCAGAGGCATCTATACCACCAATTAAGCTATCGAGCCCACCAGACAATAAAGAGACACAATCTCGGTCACAGAAACGTCGATTACCTTGTGGTGGGGGCGGGCCTCCAGGCAAAAAATTAAGTGTCCAAAAGTCTCCAGATAGAACTCTAAGCATTTCCTCGGCAATAGTTTTATTTGCCTCCCAAAGCTCAGGCTGATTGAGCGTAATATCTAGCTCTATCTGACGAGTCCATCCATCAGCACTTTTTTTTCGTAAAACAGCTAGATCAGCCGCATAAACGGCAAAACAAAAAAGGGTAAAATCCCATACTGAAATTGATGGCGCATAACCAGCATTTTCTAGCTCACGCAACCAACCACATGCAATACGCCCCACATCGATATTCGATGATGCCGCCAAAAAGGTAAATGCCT
>ERZ650307.1969-NODE-1969-length-11391-cov-4.490826_pt1 | contig 11391 bp, 6 predicted proteins | sample MGYA00376243_ERZ650307 | MGnify/ENA primary metagenome ERZ650307 (study PRJEB26733, sample SAMN07839242) | wastewater metagenome | biome: urban; feature: artificial channel; material: waste water | place: USA: North Carolina | collected 2016-03-31 ... | reverse complement strand
GAGCACACGGTTCATACCCGTGGTGTCGAGGGTTCGAATCCCCCTCTCGCTACTTAACAAAAGGTCTGAAGATTCAATTTTATTGGGTTTTCGGACTTTTTTTGTTATAAAATCCCGGCTGCCTGTGGTAAGACCAGATGTGAAAAGTTAAGATTGACATTTTACATCGTTTTTTTTATCATAGTAAAAGAATAGACATAACGAATCATTTCGGGAAATGAGGATTGTATAATGAAAAAAAGAATGCTTTTTGTTTTCAACCCCAAAGCAGGAAAAGGAAGAATCAAGATGCATCTGCTGGACATTGTGGATATCTTTAATAAAGGTGGGTACGAAGTGATCATCCGTGCCACGCAGGGACCGAAGGATGCTTATGAACAGGTGAAGGAATATGCAGATCAGGTAGATCTGATCGCCTGCAGTGGAGGTGACGGTACACTGGATGAGGTGGTTACCGGAATCGTGGAAGTGGGCAGCCAGACACCGATCGGGTATATCCCTGCAGGAAGCACCAATGATTTTGCCAACAGTCTGTTTATGCCGAAGAGTATGACTGCAGCTGCCTCCATGATCATGGAGGAGCAGATCTATCACTGTGACATCGGTAAATTTAATAACCAGACATTTGCCTATGTGGCTGCGTTTGGACTGTTTACCAATGTTTCCTATGAGACAGACCAGGATCTGAAAAATATCCTGGGACATGTTGCCTATGTGCTGGAAGGGATGAAGCAGCTTTTTGAGGTGAAATCCTATCATCTGAAGGTAACCTCCGATGAGCTGACTGTGGAGAATGATTTTATCTACGGTATGATCAGCAATTCCAGATCTGTAGGCGGATTTAAGAATCTTACCGGAAAAAACGTGGATATGAATGACGGACTGTTTGAGGTGACACTGATCACCAATCCGAAGAATCCGCTGGAGCTTCAGGAGATCATGACTGCGCTTCTTACTGCAGAGGATAATACAGATCTGATCTATTCTTTTAAGTCTGCGCATGTTGTGATAGAGTCAGAGGAGGCTGTTCCGTGGACGCTGGATGGAGAGTTCGGTGGAGATCAGACCCATGTGGAGATCGATAATCTTCATGAGGCCATGAACCTTTATCTTACCAGCAGTAAGAAACAGAAAAAAAGCCGGCTGAACCAGAAAATGCAGGAGATCAAGGAGATTACCCAGAAGAGCGAAGAATGATCCGAGTATCCGAAGACAAGGTGATCATACAGAGGTGAAAATGTCTTTCCTCATAAGAAAGACTGGATATACAGGAACGAAAAGGAGGAAGAAATGGGAGATTATATCAACGTAAAGGAAATCTTTGGCTGCGATGTATTTAACGATTCTGTTATGCAGGACCGTTTGCCGAAGAAGGTATACCGCGAACTGAAAAAGACAATAGAAGAGGGTAAGGAGCTGTCCATGGAGATCGCTGATGTGGTTGCACATGAGATGAAGGAATGGGCTATTGAGAAAGGTGCTACTCATTATTGTCACTGGTTTCAGCCGCTGACAGGTGTTACTGCCGAGAAACATGACGCATTTGTCACAGCGCCAAGAGAGGACGGAAAGGTACTCTTAAGCTTTTCTGGCAAGGAGCTGATCAAGGGTGAACCGGATGCATCCTCGTTTCCATCCGGAGGACTTCGTGCAACATTCGAGGCAAGAGGCTATACAACATGGGATCCGACATCATATGCATTCGTTAAGGACGGAACACTTTACATTCCTACAGCATTCTGTTCTTATACAGGCGAGGTTCTCGATAAGAAAACTCCTCTTCTTCGTTCAATGGAGAGAATTAATACAGAGGCTGTAAAGATTCTTCATCTTCTCGGCAAAGAAAATGTTACAAGAGTTACAACAACAGTAGGTCCGGAGCAGGAATACTTCCTTATTGATAAGGACGCTTACGACCAGAGAGAGGATCTTATTTATACAGGCAGAACACTTTTCGGTGCAAAAGCTCCTAAAGGACAGGAACTTGACGACCATTACTTCGGTGCAATCAAGACAAGAGTTGCTGCTTATATGAAAGACCTTGACGAGGAACTCTGGAAACTCGGTATCCTTGCAAAGACAAAGCATAACGAAGTTGCTCCTTCACAGCACGAGCTTGCTCCTATCTTCACAACAACAAACATTGCAACCGACCACAACGAGCTTACAATGGAAGTTATGAAGAAGGTTGCCGAAAGACACGGTCTTGTTTGTCTTCTTCACGAAAAGCCGTTTGCAGGTGTTAACGGTTCCGGTAAGCACAACAACTGGTCAATTTCAACCAACACAGGCGAAAACCTTCTTGATCCCGGCAAGACTCCTGAAAACAACCTTCAGTTCCAGCTTTTCCTTGCAGCAGTTGTAAAGGCTGTTCACGAGTATCAGGATCTTCTCAGAATCACGGTTGCATCGGCAGGTAACGACCACCGTCTCGGCGCTAACGAAGCACCGCCTGCAATCATTTCAATGTATCTCGGTGATGACCTCGGCGAACTCGTTGATTCAATCATCAATGACAGAGAATATGTAAGCAAGGGTAAGCAGAAGATGAGAACAGGCGTTGATGTTCTTCCTGACTTTATGAAGGACACATCAGACCGTAACCGTACATCACCTTTTGCATTCACAGGTAACAAGTTTGAATTCAGAGCACTTGGTTCTTCACTTAACATTGCCTGTCCTAACTATATGCTCAACACTATGGTAGCCGAAGAACTTTCAGAGTTCTACGATGAGCTTAAAGATGCGGATGATATGGACGCAGCTATCAAGGCTCTTGTTAAGAAAGTATTCACAGAGCATCAGAACATTATCTTCAACGGCAACAACTACGCTCCCGAGTGGGTTGAAGAGGCTGAAAGAAGAGGACTTCTTAACCTCAAGTCACTTCCTGACGCAATGGAACACTTCCTTGACAAGAAGAATATTGACCTCTTTGTTAAGAATAAGATTTGTTCGGCAGACGAAATCCGTGCAAGATATGAAATTGAGCTTGAAAGCTATTCTAAGCAGATTAACATTGAGGCTCTCACAATGATTGATATGGCTAAGAAGAACATTCTTCCTGCCGTTACATCATATGTAAGAGATCTTACGGATACAGCACTTGCCAAGAAGGCACTTTCAGACGCTATTCCTACAAGTGTTGAGGAAGACCTTATTACAAGCCTTTCAAACAAACTTGTATGTTTCTCAAAGAAAACTGCAGAGCTTGAAGAGGCTGTTATCAAGGCAAGCGACTACAGCGATGACAACCTCAAGTATGCTAAGTACTACAGAGAAACAGTATTTGCACTTATGCAGGAACTCAGAGCTGTCGGTGACGCAATGGAAACAGAAACAGCTTCGGAATACTGGCCTTATCCTTCATACGGCGAACTTCTTTTCGGTGTGTGATTGATAGAACCTCTATTTATACTAAATAACATTATTTATATTGTATAACAGGTAACACAACGGCGTGTGATTGACAGAATTAAACTGTCAACTCCACGCCGTTTTTGTTATTTTGATAAAAGGAGAGATTTATATGGCAGAACTAATTTACGGAGGCACAGGCGTCTGGTTTATGATCGGCGCATTACTCGTGTTCTTTATGCAGTGCGGATTTGCAATGGTTGAAACCGGTTTTACAAGAGCTAAAAACGCAGGTAACATCATTATGAAAAACCTGATGGACTTTTGTATCGGTACGGTTGTATTCAGCCTGTTAGGCTTCGGACTTATGATGTCTGAGGACTATGTTGCAGGATTCATCGGTGTTCCCAACCTCAATATGTTCACAGACTGGATGAACTTTGATTGGAACTCATTCGTATTCCAGCTTGTATTCTGTGCTACAGCAGCTACTATCGTTTCAGGTGCTATGGCAGAGCGTACAAAATTCTCGGCATACTGTGTTTACAGCGCAATTATTTCACTCGTTGTTTACCCGATTGAAGCAGGTTGGGTTTGGAACGGTCAGGGTTGGCTTGCACAGCTCGGCTGTATCGACTTTGCAGGTTCAATCGTAATTCATATGGTCGGCGGTATCTCTGCACTTGTCGGCGCAATCATTCTCGGACCCCGTATCGGTAAATACGGCAAGAACGGCAAGGTAAACGCTATCCCCGGTCACAGCATCACACTCGGTGCTCTCGGTGTATTCATTCTTTGGTTTGCATGGTACGGCTTTAACGGTGCCGCTGCTGAAGACGGCGCTCGTCTCGGTCAGATTCTTCTTACAACAACAATTGCTCCGGCAGTTGCAACAGTAACAACCATGCTCTTTACATGGATCAAGAACGGCAAGCCTGATGTTTCAATGTGTCTTAACGCATCACTCGCAGGTCTTGTAGCAATCACGGCAGGTTGTGCAGATGTTGACGCAATCGGCGCAGCAGTTATCGGTATCGTTTCAGGTATCCTCATCGTAGTAGCAGTTGAATTTGTTGATATCAAGCTTAAAATAGATGATCCTGTCGGCGCATTCTCGGTACACGGCGTAAACGGTATGTGGGGCGGCCTTGCAGTAGGTCTTTTCGCAACAGGTAACGGTCAGAACGGCATCACAGGCCTTTTCTACGGCGGTGGCTTTGCTCAGCTTGGTAAGCAGGCTCTCGGTATTGTTACAATCGTAGCTTGGACAGTTGTTTGCATGATTATCGTATTCACAATCATCAAAAAGACAGTAGGTCTTCGTGTTACAAAGGACGAAGAAATGAAGGGCCTCGATATCTGCGAGCACGGTCTTATCAGCGCATATGCAGACTTTATGCCAATCGGTGTCGGTACAGCTTCACTTGATGAAACATTTGATGTTGACAGCAATGTTCCTGTAACTCAGGCAGTTCCCGTTCAGCTTGCCGGCAAGTATGATATGGCTACCGACGGCACAAAGATTACTAAGATTGACATTCTTCTCAAGCAGTCAAAGCTTGAAGCTCTTAAAGAAGAAATGGATAAGCTCGGCATCACAGGTATGACAGTATCTCAGGTACTCGGTTGCGGTGCTCAGAAGGGTAAAGCAGAGTATTACCGTGGTGTTGCTATTGAAAGTAACCTCCTTCCTAAGATGAAGGTTGAAATCGTAGTTTGCAAGGTTCCTGTAAAGGCAGTTGTTGATGCGGCTGTTAAGGCACTTTACACAGGTCACATCGGTGACGGCAAAATCTTTATCTATGATGTTGAAGATGTTGTTAAGGTTAGAACAGGCGAAACAGGCTACGACGCTATGCAGGATATTGAATAATCCATGGTAGCTTAATTAACCTATCCTTTTTAATTCACATAAACCGAGACGCCCCGAACGGCAATAGCTGTTCGGGGTGTTTTGGCTCTATACTATATATAGTGTCAAAAATCAAAGTTTACACTATGAAGGATATTTGAATTATACAGCTTAAAACCATAAATAATAATGAAAAGACAATTTGTTGTAAAGCCCGAAAAATGTTGAAAAGTGTAAAACAAATTTGCAATGAAAATGTTTTTACAAAATTGTAAAAAATATTGTCATAATTCCTTTAAGTAAATAACAATAGGGGTTAATCTTGTAAAATAATAAGATGAATGAAACAATATGCGGTGGTGAGGTTCTTGAAAAATGCTTTGTTGATTTCACACTCTGAACAGAGTGCCGTTTCTTTGTCACAATTGCTCGGAAGCGAAGGCTATACGGAGATTTCCGTCTGCCAAACCTCACAGGAGGCTAAGGAGCTTGCAAATGGTGAGGTTTTTGACCTTATCTGCGTCAATGCACCGCTTGAAAAGGAAAACGGCATTGAGCTTTCAAAGTACTTTGCCGGAACAACCCGTTCAAGTGTTGTGATTATCGTTCCGCAGCGAAATGCGGATTATGTGAATGACGCACTTACGGAGCACGGTGTTCTTGTTATTGCAAAGCCCGTAAACAAGCACCTGTTTCACCACTTTTTGCAGTTTACGGAATGTTTTAAGATGCGTATGTTCCGTGTGATTGAGGAAAATGAAAAGCTCAAGCATATGGTTGCGGATATGAAGATAATAAACAGAGCAAAGTTCCTGCTTATTACCTGCCTTAATATGTCCGAAGATCAGGCGCATCGCTATCTTGAAAAACAGGCTATGGATCTCAGAACAAGCAAGCTTGAGGTTGCAAAGCAGGTTATCAGAACATATGAGAACTGACTGCGATTTTTTTAGTTTATTGAAAGGAATGTGTTTTTATGAGCCGTGCGGCATACTTAATCCTTGAAAACGGAACAGTTTTTGAGGGCAAGGCGTTTGGTGCCGAAAAAGAAACTACGGGAGAACTTGTTTTTACTACAGCAATGACAGGTTATCTTGAAACACTCACCGACCCCAGCTATTACGGTCAGGTGGTTATTCAGACATTCCCTTTAATCGGCAACTATGGTGTTATCCCTGCCGATTTTGAGAGTGACTCTCCGTCGCTGAAAGGTTATATTGTACGAGAATGGTGCCAAGTTCCTTCAAACTTCCGTTGTGAGGGTGATCTTGACACCTTTTTAAAAGAGTCGGGAATTCCCGGCATTTACGGAATCGACACCCGTGCGCTCACAAGAATTGTGCGTGAATACGGTGGTCTGAACTGCAAAATCTCCTATTCTCCCGATGTAACAAAGGAAGAACTTGACGAGATTAAGAACTATGTTATTACAGAGGCTGTTGAAAGCACTACTATAAAAGAAAAAGAGCATTTTGACGCTGAAAACGGCGACCTCAATGTTGTGCTTATGGATTTTGGCGCAAAGCATAACATCGGCAGAGAGCTTGTTAAGAGAGGTTGTAACCTTACAGTCGTTCCCGCCCACACAACAGCGGATGAAATTAAGGCTATGAATCCCGACGGCGTAATGCTTTCAAACGGACCGGGAGATCCTTCGGACAACACAGAGATTATTGCAGAGCTCAAAAAGCTTTGTGACTTCGGGATTCCGACCTTCGGTATCTGTCTCGGTCATCAGCTCCTTGCACTTTCACAGGGTGCAAAAACAGAAAAGCTCAAGTACGGTCACAGAGGTGCAAACCAGCCTGCAAAAGAGGTTGAAACAGGCAGAGTTTACATTACATCACAGAACCACGGCTACGCTGTTGTAAGCGACAGTATGCCCGAAAACGGCAAAGTAAGCTTTGTAAACGGTAATGATAACACCTGCGAGGGCGTAAACTACACAAATATGCCTGCTTTCTCGGTTCAGTTCCATCCGGAAGCTTGCGGCGGTCCTCACGATACAGCATTTTTGTTTGACCGTTTTATTGAATTGATGAAGAACAACAGAAAATAAGAGTCCGAAATTCGGATTACTATTCAGCATAAGAACAGATACAATAATTACTTGAACGAGGAATGATTATATGCCACTCAAAAAGAATATCAAACGAGTTATGGTAATCGGTTCGGGCCCTATCGTAATCGGTCAGGCTGCCGAATTTGACTATGCAGGCACACAGGCTTGCCGTGCGCTTAAAGAAGAAGGACTTGAGGTTATTCTCGTAAACTCAAACCCTGCTACAATTATGACTGATAACGCAATGGCTGATAAAATCTACATTGAGCCGTTGACGCTTGAAACAGTTAAGAGAATCATCAAAAAGGAACGCCCTGACAGCCTTCTTTCAACCCTCGGCGGTCAGACGGGTCTTACCCTTTCAATGCAGCTTGCAAAAGAGGGCTTCCTTGATAAATACAATGTTCAGCTTCTCGGTGCAAACCCCGAAACAATCGACAAGGCAGAGGACAGACAGCTTTTTAAGGACACAATGATTGAAATAGGTCAGCCTGTTATTCCGTCACTTGTTGTTACAGATGTTGAATCAGCTGTTAAGTTTGCCGATGAAATCGGTTATCCTGTAATTATCCGTCCTGCATTCACACTCGGCGGTACAGGCGGCGGTATTGTCGATAACGAGGAAGAGCTTCGTGAAATCACATCAAACGGTCTTGAACTTTCTCCTATCACACAGGTGCTTGTTGAAAAATGTATCTCAGGTTGGAAGGAAATCGAGTTTGAGGTTATGCGTGACAGCGACGGAAATGTTATTACTGTCTGCTCAATGGAAAACTTCGATCCTGTAGGCGTTCACACAGGCGACTCAATCGTTATCGCTCCTACGGTAACACTTGCCGACAAGGAATATCAGATGCTCAGAAGTGCGGCTCTCAACATTATCTCTGCACTTAAGGTAGAGGGCGGTTGTAACTGCCAGTTCGCACTCAACCCCGAAACATTTGAATATGCGGTTATCGAGGTTAATCCCCGTGTATCCCGTTCATCGGCACTTGCGTCAAAGGCAACAGGTTATCCTATTGCAAAGGTTGCCGCTAAAATTGCTATCGGTTACACACTTAATGAAATCAAAAATGCCGTTACAGGTACAACATACGCTTGCTTTGAGCCGGCGCTTGACTATGTTGTTGTAAAATTCCCGAAATGGCCTTTCGATAAATTTGTATATGCAAAGAGAACACTCGGTACTCAGATGAAGGCAACAGGCGAGGTTATGGCTATTGCTCCGACATTTGAGCAGGCTATTATGAAAGCCGTAAGAGGTGCCGAGATTTCTCACGATACTCTCAACGACAAGGAATTTGCAGAGCTTTCAAACGCATCGGTTTATGACAGACTCAGCGTTTGCGATGACAGAAGAATCTTCTGCGTATATGAGGCTCTCAAGAGAGGCATTACAGTAGAACAGATTCACAACATCACTCTCATTGACGAGTGGTTCCTTGAAAAGCTCAAAAATCTTATTGCCGTTGAAAACGAACTCAAGAACGGCGAGCTTACGGAGGATCTCTATGTTCGTGCCAAGAACAAGGGATTCCTTGACAGAACAATTGAAAAAATCACAGGCAGGAAGGTTGAAAATCCGCTTGTTCCTGTTTATAAAATGGTTGATACCTGCGCCGCAGAATTTGAGGCTGAAACTCCTTACTTCTATTCAACATTTGATAAGGAAAATGAAGCTGAGGAATTCATCAAAGAGCAGAAGAGCGATAAGAAAACAGTTATCGTATTCGGTTCGGGTCCTATCAGAATCGGTCAGGGTATCGAATTTGACTATGCGTCTGTTCACTGCGTATGGGCGCTCAAAAAAGCAGGCTACGATGTTGTTATCGTAAACAACAACCCTGAAACAGTATCAACAGACTTTGACACAGCCGACAGACTTTATTTTGAACCGCTCACAACCGAAGATGTTATGGGCATAATAAAGACAGAGAATCCGTTCGGTGTAGTTGTTGCATTCGGCGGACAGACAGCAATTAAGCTCACAAAGTTCCTCAGCGACAACGGTGTAAATATTCTCGGCACATCATACGATGCCATTGATATGGCAGAGGACAGAGAGCGTTTTGACGAGCTTCTTGAAAAGTATCACATCAAGCGTCCCCGTGGCGTAACGGTTATGACAACAGACGAGGCTCTCGATGTTGCAGACAAAATCGGTTATCCTGTTCTTCTCCGTCCGTCATATGTTCTCGGCGGTCAGAATATGATTATTGCATTCAACGAAGATGATGTCAAAGAGTATATGGCAATCATTCTTGCACAGAATATTGAAAATCCGATTCTTATTGATAAGTACCTTCAGGGTACAGAGCTTGAAGTTGACGCCATTTGTGACGGTGAAGATATTCTTATTCCGGGTATTATGGAGCATATCGAGCGTGCCGGTGTTCATTCGGGCGACTCAATTGCGGTTTATCCGGCATGGAATCTCTCAGACAGAATGACTCAGATTATTATTGAAAGCTCAAAGAACCTTGCAATCGAACTCCGTACAAAGGGACTTGTAAACATTCAGTACCTTATCTATAAAGACGAACTTTATGTTATCGAGGTAAATCCCCGTTCTTCAAGAACAATCCCTTACATCAGTAAGGTAACAGGCGTTCCTATGGTTGACCTTGCAACAAGAGCAATGCTCGGTGAAAAGCTCAAAGATATGGGCTACGGCACAGGCCTTTACAGAAAGAGTCCTTACATTGCGGTTAAGGTTCCCGTATTCAGCTTTGAAAAGCTTATCAATGTTGATAACCACCTCGGCCCCGAGATGAAGTCAACAGGTGAAGTTCTCGGTGTTGCAGGCACACTTGAGGAGGCTCTCTATAAGGGACTCATCGGTGCAGGCTACAAGATGAAGAAAAAGGGCGGTGTGTTCATCACAGTCCGTAATTCGGATAAGGCTGAAATCGGTGAAATCGCAAAGAAATACTACGACCTCGGATTCAGAATCTACGCAACAGAGGGTACAGCGGATGTACTCAAGAAGTACGGTATCGATGCCGTAAGCGTAAAGAAAATTCACGAGTCCAAGACAAACAATACTCTTACACTCATTGAATCGGGCAAGATTCAGTATGTTATTTCAACATCTGCAAAGGGCAGAATTCCTTCAAGAGATTCTGTTAAAATTCGTCGTAAGACTGTTGAAAGAAATATTCCGTGTCTTACATCTCTTGATACGGCAAATGCACTTGCAGATTGCCTCAAGAGCCACTATTCACAGCACAGCACGGAGCTTATCGACATTAACCACATGAGAGAGGAAAAGCTTATGTTAAAATTCACTAAGATGCAGGGTATAGGCAACGACTATATCTATTGCAGCACTTTTGATCAGGAAATCAGCAACCCCGAGGCGCTTGCCGTAAGACTTTCCGACAGACATTTCGGTATCGGCGGCGACGGTATTATTCTTGTTTGCCCTTCAAAGGTTGCAGATGCAAAGATGAAAATGTACAACCTTGACGGTTCAGAGGGTAAGATGTGCGGTAACGGTATCCGTTGCGTAGGTAAGTTCCTCTATGACCACGGTATGGTTGATATCAACGAAAAAGACGAAATTACAATTGAAACACTCAGCGGCATCAAGAAACTCAAGGCTTATACTTCAGGCGGAAAGGTTAACCGCCTCAGAGTTGATATGGGCAAGGCTATTCTTGATCCGAAGGAAATTCCTGTTGTTCTTGACGGTGACAAGGTTGTTGACAGACCTGTTGAAATTGCAGGCAAGAACTATAACATCACCTGCGTATCAATGGGCAACCCACACTGCGTGGTATTTATGGACGATATTGATAATCTTGATATTGAAACCGTAGGACCGGAGTTTGAAAACGATAAGCTCTTCCCTGAAAGAGTGAATACAGAATTTGTAACAGTTCTCGATGACCATACAATCAAGATGAGAGTGTGGGAGCGTGGCTCAGGCGAAACATGGGCTTGCGGTACAGGCGCTTGTGCCGTTGCGGTTGCCGCTTGTGAAAACGGTTTCTGCAAAAAGGGCGAAGACATCAAGATTAAGCTCAAGGGCGGCGATCTTATTATCAACTATACTGATGAAACGGTATATATGACAGGTAATGCGGAAAAAGTATTTGAAGGCGAAGTTGAGGTGTAA
>ERZ650307.1968-NODE-1968-length-11393-cov-5.116599_pt1 | contig 11393 bp, 9 predicted proteins | sample MGYA00376243_ERZ650307 | MGnify/ENA primary metagenome ERZ650307 (study PRJEB26733, sample SAMN07839242) | wastewater metagenome | biome: urban; feature: artificial channel; material: waste water | place: USA: North Carolina | collected 2016-03-31 ... | reverse complement strand
GCGACGCCAACGAGAAGCTCTACACCGCCTGGTTTGCCGAGCACACCCCGACCACCCTGGTCACTCGCCGCGCCGACAAGCTGCGCGCCTTCCACGCCGAGCACAAGGACGTGATCCTGAAGCCCCTGGACGGCATGGGCGGCGCCTCCATCTTCCGCATGAAGGAAGATGACGCTAACGTGGGGGTCATCATCGAGACCCTCACCGCCCACGGCAGCCAGTACTGCATGGCCCAGACCTTCCTGCCCGCCATCAAGGACGGCGACAAGCGGGTGCTGGTGGTGGATGGCGAGCCCGTGCCCTATTGCCTGGCCCGCATTCCGGCCCAGGGAGAGACCCGTGGCAACCTGGCGGCCGGCGGCCGCGGCGAGGCGCGCCCCTTGAGCGAGGCAGACTGGGCCATTGCCCGTGCGGTGGGCCCCACCCTGAAAGAGAAGGGGCTGATCTTCGTCGGGCTCGACATCATTGGCGATCGCCTGACCGAGATTAACGTCACCAGCCCGACCTGCATCCGCGAAATCGAGGCGGCCTTCCCGGTGCATATCACCGGCATGCTGATGGATGCCATCGAGCGCCGACTGGGAAAATAACCCCAGGAGACGCCCCCTCGAGGCCGTCACCCAGGCAGTGACACCACAGGGGCCAGTGCGGCCCCTGCTCTTTTCTGTTGCGCGACGATGTGAGCCAGCCCCCGGACTTCCGGCTTTTCTGCGCGAAAAAGCGGTTTTGCCCGCCGCCGTCAACTGCCATAATCACCCCAAATACCTTTGCACGCTTAGAGATACATACGCTCCATGCAAACACTGCAAAATCACTTTCTGCTCGCCATGCCGAGCCTCACGGACGCCTATTTCCAGCGCTCCCTGGTCTATCTGTGCGAACACAGCAGCGAAGGCGCCATGGGACTGGTGGTCAACATTCCGGTCGACATGTCCCTGGACGCCATGCTGACCAAGCTCAACCTCAATCCCCCCGCCACCGCCGAGATGAAACAGCCGGTGTTGCAGGGGGGGCCGGTGCACGGGGATCGCGGCTTCGTGCTGCACAGCTTCCGCCCGGGCTTCAACTCCACCCTGCAGGTGAGCGACGAGATGATGGTCACCACCTCCAAGGACATCCTGGAGACCCTGGGCACCGACGAGGCGCCGGACCACTGGCTGGTGGCGCTCGGTTACGCCGGCTGGAGTGCAGGCCAGCTCGAGCAGGAGCTGGTGGATGGCGCCTGGCTGGTGATCCCCCCCAATCCCAAGCTGGTCTTCGATACCCCCATCCACCTGCGCTGGCAGCAAGCCGCCGCGAGCATTGGGGTCAACCCCCTGCACCTCTCCAGCCAGGTGGGCCATAGCTGACACCCGGCCCTCCCCCATGAGCAGGGGGAGGCAGGGAGGGGTCTTCCCCCTTCATTTATCCATCCATTTCGAGGAGACCCCATGTCATCACGCAGCATCATGGGCTTTGACTACGGCACCAAGAGCATCGGTGTCGCCATCGGCCAGGAGCTCACGGGCAGCGCCCGCCCCCTTCGCTCCCTCAAGGCCAACGACGGCATCCCCAACTGGGACGAGATAGAGAAGCTGATCAAGGAGTGGCAACCGGATCTGCTGATCGTCGGTCTGCCGCTCAACATGGATGGCACGGACCAGGAGATCACGGTGCGAGCTCGCAAGTTCGGCAATCGCCTGCACGGTCGCTTCGGCAAGCCGGTGGAGTTCAAGGACGAGCGGCTCACCACCACGGATGCCCGCGCCCGCCTGTTTGAACGTGGCGGCTACAAGGCGCTGGACAAGGGGAGCGTGGACGGCGTCTCCGCCCAGCTCATCGTCGAAGCCTGGATGGAAGAGCAGTACGACTAAACCGGGGAGCCTCCTCCCCCTTGCTTCTCTTTCGCCGCCCTGCTCTCCATGGGCCCGCCCCAGGCAAAACGCGTCATCCCCGCCGCGGCCAGGCCATAGAGCCGCCGGATCTCCCCCCGCAACCACATCACCTTGGCATCCTGATTGTGGCGCTTGTGCCACAGCAGGATGAAGGCGATCTCCAGCTGGGCATAGAGAGACTCTTCCAGCGGCAACGGCATGGGGATGAGGTCGGGGTGATGTCTGGCGGCATAGTCCGCGCAATATGAAGGCACCACGGCGATCAGCTCGTGGCTCTTTTGGGCGGCGATATGCAGCGCCTGCTCGAAGCTCGCCACCATGATGGGCACCTGCCGCCTGTGGCCTTCGTCCTCCAGCAGATCATCCAGTGCCCAGCTGTCGCTGGCCTCCCACACCACGCTCACCTGGGGGCAGGCCAGAAAGCGGGTCAGCGACCACGTCTGCCCGAGCAAGGGGTGATCCTTGCGCAGGAACACCACGGGGCGATCGGTGAACAGCACCTCGTGATCGATGTAATAGGGCAGCCGGTTGACCCTGGCCTGGGAGCGACCATGGGTCTCCCGGGCGCAGAAGCCGAGATCCGCATCCCCGTTGACTATGTCGTTGAGGGAGTGGTGATCCCACCCCAGCATCCTGACCACAGAGTGGGGATACTTCTGGTAGATGGTCATGGGCAGCTCGCTCAGGAAGCTGGTGCAGAAGGGGGACTCCATCACCAGGCTGAAGCGGGCCCCCTCGGGGATCGCCTCGCTGTTGAGGGTGCTGATGCTCTCGGTGAGCTGGAACCAGGTCTTGAGCTCCTCTGCCAGGGTCAGGGAGAGGTTGGTCGGCTGCAAGCCCTGGCGCACGCGCACGAAGAGGGGGTCCCCGAACCAGTCCCGCAGCTTGCCGAGCGCCTTGCTCACCGCCGACGGGGTGACACACAGCTTCTTGGCCGCCCCCGCCACGCTGCGCTCCTGCATCAGGTGCCTGAAGACCACCAGCAGGTTCAAATCGAGTTCACCCAGATTGCGCATCGCGTCTCTCCTATCCCCGAGCCCGTACTCGCCGTACCGCACGCCATGGTAGCAGCACCTTGACCACCAGGTAACCGAGCAGCGCCAGCAGGAGTGCCAGGATCAGCATCCAGAGCGCAGGCATCCCCAGATGGCCCATCCCCCAGATGAAGAGCCCGGACAACCCTATCTGCATGATGCAGAGCAGGGCGCTGGCAAATGCCGCATGGTGCTGACACTCCGCCAGCGCCTCCCCCATCGCTACCCCGAAGCCGCAAGAGAAGCCGATGCAGACCAGGGCAAAGCCCGGCAGCAGCAAGGGGATGTCGCCCCCCAGCTGCCAGCTGCCGAGCAGGAGGCAGGCCGCCAGCAGGTAGGCCAGATGGGAGAGCGCCAGCACCCTGTGCTTGCCCTGCCAGCGCAGCAGCAGCGGGGTCAGGAAGGAGGTGGACATGCTCACCCCGGCCATCACCATCATCACCAGGGAGTACTGCTCAGTGGTGAAGCCAAGCCCCTGCATCAGGATCAGCGGCGAGACGCTCACATAGACCAGGATGGCGGTCACGCTGGCACTGGTCAGCAGCGAGTGCAGCATGAAGCGTGAGGATCGCAGCAGAGCAAAGGGCCGGGTTGTTCCCCCCTGCTGGCGGGCCGGGCGGGTTTCCCTGAGCAGCAGCAGGTTGACCAGGCCGCTGACGGCGGCCACCAGCGCCATCGCCACGAAGATCCCGCGCCAGTCGAAGCGGGACAGGATGAGATAACCGAGCACAGGCGCCAGCACCGGGATGACGCAGATCACCCCGTTGATCATGGAGAGCGCCATCGCCAGCCGCCCTTGACTCAGCACATCCCGCAGCACGGTAAAGGTCATGATATAGAGCGCCCCCGCCCCGACCCCCTGCCAGAAGCGGCCGAGATAGAATTGGCGGATCCCCGCCGCATTGGCCGCCACCAGGGAGGCGATGACAAAGATGATGGCGCCCCCCAGCACCACCCAACGCCGGCCATGGCGATCCGCAATGATCCCCCCCAGCAGCACAGTGGCCGCCATGCCGAACAGGTAGATGGAGAAGGCGGTGTGGATCTGCGCCTCGCTCGCCTGCAGGGCATCGGCAATCTGGGGCACGGCCACCAGATAGAGATCGATCCCGACCGGGTAGAGGATGATCATCAGGAAAGTGCACAGCAGGAAAATGCCCATGGATGCTCCATTGCGAAAGGTCCACCCACGCAGACCATGCCAACCAGCGTCGGTGGCGGGAGCATGGGGGACAGGTTGAATATGGGCAGCACTATAGGAGGGGCGCCCGCTCGCACCTAGTGACGAGATGGCGAACGGTAGATTCCAGTTTGGAAATTTGGTGGCGGGGGGCAAGCCATTGGGGCCATCAGGTGAGACGTGACAGTACCGGGCAGCACCGAAAAGTACGCCGGGCAATCCCGGCGTACTCATGTCAATCAACGGGGCCGAGCTGTCACTCCGCCAGCCTGCTCAGGATGGCGTGGGCCGCCTTGACGCGGGCGTCATTGGGATAGTTGCGATTGGCCAGCATGACGATGCCGACGCCCTTCGCGGGCACGAAGGCCACATAGGCGCCGAAGCCGTTGGTCGCGCCTGTCTTGTTGTAGAGCCGCGCCTCCCCCGTCTCCCGGGACCCGGCAACGGGGCTGACCGGATTGGCATTGTAAGTCACCGCCGGGGAGTTGCCCGCCAGCAGCGCCGCTTCGCTGACGGGATAGGGGTAGCTCTCCCAGCCGAGTCCCTGGGTCATGGTTCCCACCGAGTAGAAACCGGTGTGGGTCAGGGCGATCGCCTGCTGCAGCGGCTCGTCGCCACCTGTCATGTTGGCACCGACGAAGGTCAGCAGATCCGCCGAGCTGGTCTTGATGCCATAGGCCTCGTCCGCCAGGACCCCCGGGTTGACCCTGATAGGCTTGTCCTCTTTCGAGTAGCCATAGGCGTAGTTCGCCATGGCCTCGGCAGGGACCTTGAGATAGGTGTGCTCGAGACCAAGCCCGGGCAGCAGGGTCTGGCTCATCAACTGTTCAAAGGGTTGGCCCAGGCTCTGGGCCGCGAGATGGCCGAACAGGCCGATGCTGGGGTTGGAGTACTGGCGATGGCTGCCCGCCCGATAGGCAGGCGTCCACTGGCGATAGTAGGCACGCATCTTGTCGGTGGAATCCACCTCGTCGGGGAATTGCAGCGGCAGGCCCCCTGCGCTGTAGGTGGCGAGTTCGGCCATGGTGATGCCGTCGAAGGCGGAGCCTTTGAGCCAGGGGGCGTGCTGGCTCACCTTGTCATCGGGCTGGAAGCCGCCCTTGACCACGGCGTAGGCCCCAAGCGTTGCCGTAAGAGTCTTGCTGACCGAGCCAATCTCGAACAGGGTCTGCTCGCTGACACCGACTGCGCGCTCCCGATCGGCCACACCGTAGTTGAAATAGTGGGCCTTGCCATCCTTGAGCACGGCCACCGCCATGCCCGGGATCCTGTGCTCCTTGAGCAGCGGCCGGATGCTGGCATCCACCACGGGGCGCAGGGGATCGACCGGTGAAGTCTCACCTGCATGGGCCAGACCGGCCCACATCAGGGTGGCCAGAGCGCCCCACAGGATGGATTGTCGTTGTTGCATAGCATGTCTCCTGACTGTCGTTAGCAAGGTATCGCCATGGCGGCGAGTGATGAACCCAGCATAGTCCCGCGAGGTGTGCTGCCGATGAGGCTCTGTGAAGTCAGTGTGAAGCCGCCCCCTCTTTTTACCCATGAAAAAGGCGCTGTCCCAATTATGTGTTGGAAGGCTAATCTGGAAGTAGGTCATCACCGCGAGGACCTTCATCATGGATACGCCAGCCTTCCAACACCTGTTGTCCCTCTTTCCATTACTTACTCTGCGTCAGCGCCGTGTCGCTCAGCATGAGCTCGCCGCTCCACACCCGATTACGTCCCTCCATGCCCAGTTACCCACATGCTGCGGCTGTCCCCACTGCCAGGCGGATGCCACCCAGCTGGCCCCCTGGGGCTGGAGCCGTGGGCTGCGTCGTTACCGTTGTAAGCAGTGTCGGTGAACCAGCTCCCTCCTCACCAAGACGCCTTTGGCCAGATTACGTAAGGCTGAGCATTGGGAGGACTACGCCCAGGCTCTCATCGACGGGCTCACTGTCCGCCAGGCCGCCGTCCGCTGCGGTGTTTGCAAGAACACCGCCTTCTTGTGGCGTCACCGCTTCCTGAAGGCGATGGCAAACCACCAGGCAACACGGGAAGAAGGCATTGTGGAAGTGGATGAAACCTTCTTCCTCGAATCGTTCAAGGGGCAGCGAGGGTTGCCTCGTCCGGCAAGACATCGTGGCGGGAAAGGGCGTACCCGGGGGACCGGGCGGGATTACATCCCGGTGATGGTGGTGCAGGACAGGGCGGGCCATCAAGCCGACTTTCAGCTGGAAAGGCTGGATGCGCAGACGGTGAAAGCGGTGTTGCAGCCACTCATCGCGCCCGATGCAGTGCTCTGCAGTGATGGTGCCGGGGTGTATGCCAGTTTCAGCCAAGCGCGGGGCATAACACATCAGGTGGTGTACAACCGTCGAGGTGAGCGAGTCATTGGGGCATACCACATCCAGCATGTGAACGGATATCACCGGCGGTTGAAGGAGTGGATGGAACGATTCCATGGAGTCGCAACCCACTACCTGAGGAATTATCTGGGCTGGCGCAGGATGCTGGAACGTTACGGCAGGGAGGTAAATACCAAGATGTGTTTGCATGAGGCGCTAGGGCACCCGATGCAACACGTAATTGGGACATAGCCTTTTTATTGCCTGAAATTCACGTTATCCATCCATATCTGGTTGATTTACCACCACGATTGCATCGTTATACAACCTGATCAGCGCAGGGAAGCTCCATGTTGACTATCCCGTCTTCCAGCTGAATATCGATCTTGAAACCGAGCCGTTTGGCCAGATCGATCATGCCGCGATTGCTGGGCATGGTCATGCCAGAGAGCTGGCCTATGCCACGCTCTCTGGCGTAGCGCACGATCTTTTCCATCATCAACTTGCCGAGTCCGAGCCCTTTCAAGTCTGAGCGGACCAGGATGGCAAACTCCGCATCCGATTGATCCGGGCTGGCAATGGCTCGCACCACTCCCAGGATCTGCTGGCTGAAAGGGCCGTCCTGACCCACGGCGACGAAGGCCATTTCCCGGTCATAATCGATCTGGGTCATGCGGGCCAGCTCCTCATGCCCCAGCTCCCCCACGTCGGCGAAAAAGCGTTTGTACCTGTCTTCATCAGACACCTGCCGCACGAACTGCTTGTGGGCCGGCTCGTCTTCGGGGCGGATGGGGCGCAGCAGCACATGACTCTGATCTTTCAGCCAGGCACCCTCTTCCAGCTCGGTGGGATAGGGGCGAATGGCCAGTGGCAGCATCTGCCGACCCTCTTCCATCAGCACCAGCCTGGCATCCAGGATCACCATCTCTTCGCCGCAAGCTTGCAGTGGATGCAGGTCCAGCTCCTGGATTTCGGGGAAGGCCAGCAGCAGTTCGGATAGCTGGCACAAGACCTGGCCGAGGGCATCGATATTGAGTCGTACCGGACTGGCCTGTTCGCGGATCTTGCCGTTCTTGAGGGCACCGATGATCTGGTAGCGAGCCAGTGCCTGGTTGAGCGGTGGCAGGGCCGCGACCATCTCGTGGGGTTCGGCACCGGATTCCCCGAGCAGGATGACGGGGCCGAAGACCGGATCCTGCTGCAAGCGGATCCGTAGCTCCAGACCCCCGCTGCGGCGTGCCATGCGTTGTACCAGAAGCCCTTCTATGCGGGCGCCAGGATCGTGCTGACGTACCCTGTCCAGAATGGCATCCGCCGCCTGGGCGACTTCCGCCGAGGTGCGCAGGTTCAGCATGACACCGTGTACATCGGATTTGTGGGCGATGTCGGGAGATCGCAGCTTCACCGCTACGGGGTAGCCAATCTGTTCTGCAGTCAGTGCGGCCTCGATGGCATCGGAAACGATCCAGGTCGCGAGGGTGGATAGCCCGGCTGCCTGCAAGATGGGATGGGCCAGGTGGGTGTCCAGCACCCGCTGCTGGCGGTCCAGCGCTTGCCCAAGGAGCTGCTGGCAGCGCTCGACATCGAGCCTGTCGCCCTGCAGGGAGGCCGGTGTTTCCATCAACTGTTTCTGGTTGCGGCGATATTCCACCATGTGCATGAAGGCCGTGACGGCGCTTTCCGGGGTGCGATAGGTCGGGATGCCCGCTTCGTTGAACAGGCGTCTCCCCTCTTGGGCGGAGTATTCGCCTGCCCAGTTGGTCAGTATGTTGAATCGTCTGGCCCTGGGATGCTGCTTGATGAAGTCGATCAGGTTGCTGGCGAGGGTGACACCTCGGGCGGTGAGGGACGGTGCATGGATCAGCAGGATGGCATCGGCACTGTCCCCTTGGAGCAGCGTCTCGAGTGCACTCTTGTAGGCCTCGATATCTGCATCGCTGCCGATGTCGAGGGGTGGCATCGCCAGCTTGCCTCCCCGAGACAGCAGTACGTCTGCGGCCATGTTGGCGAGACCGCGCCCGTTGGAGAGGATGGCGAGCCGCTCCCCCTTGAGGGTCAGGGAGTGGCTCAGGGTCTCGACAGTGGCAAACAGTTCGTGGGTATCCCGGACGCGCAGCATGCCAGCCCGGCGGATGGCGGCATCATAGACATTGTCGAGACCGTTGGCCGGGTCGTGCCGACCGCTCTTGAGGATCAGGATGGGTTTGTTACGCGAGGCGGCACGGGCGGCGGAGAGAAAGTGCCTGGCATCGTGCAGCTTGTCCATGTAGATCAGGATGGCGCGGGTCGTCCCGTCCCGGGAGAGCTGATCCAGCAGTTGGCCAAAGTCGATGTCGCAATGATCGCCCAGGGAGATGAAGGCCGAGAAGCCGATTTCGCGCTGCTTGGCCCAATCCAGGATGGTGGTGCTGACCGCTGCCGACTGGGAGAGAAACGCCACCTGTCCCGGAGTCGCTGCAATGGGGGAAAAGCTGGCGTTGATACCCTGCCCGGGGAGCAGCATGCCCATGCTGTTGGGGCCGAGCAGCCGGATGCCGTATTGCTGGCACAGATGCTTGAGCCGCAGGCGCTCGTCAGTGGAGAACTGGGCGGCCAGTATGATGGCGGCTCCGGTTCCTTTCTTGCCGAGCTCCTCGATGAGCGGCAGTACCCGTTCGCGCCGGGTACAGACGATGGCGAGATCGGGGGAGAGGGGAAGGCTCTCTATGTCCGGATAGGCGAGCACGCCAGCGATGGCCTGGCTGCGGGGGGCTACGGGTAGTATGGGGCCTTGGAACTGACCCGCCAGCAGGTGCCGGATGACCACATGGCCTGCTTTCTGCGGATCACTGGAGGCGCCGATGACGGCGATCGAGTGAGGTTTGAAGAGCCGATCCAGGCCGCTTTGTTTCATGGGCACTCCTCGTGGTGGCCCCCGGGGCGAGGGGGACGGATGGTGCCAGTCTAATACGCTTTGCGTGCGGGTTCTGTGACCGATTGCGGATCACGATCTGGCCAGTGCGCTGGCGCGCAGATAAAAGCGCAGCTCCCCCTGAATGCATTGCACCGTGGCGAGGTGCCTGTCCTGGAGATAGATCTCCTGCTCCCGATCGAGTTCATGGCGCTGGACCCCGAGGCTTTGCAGATATTCTGCGAACAGGATGGCACTGCGGATTTCGACAAGATGCTGGCTCACGCTCTATTCCTTGATGGTGGCTGGATGGTGCCGGCCAGTGTCCCCTCTTCTCCCCCACTTTCATACTGATACATTTGACACTCACTGTGGCTCCGACGCCTGCCGGATCAGCGAAGGCCTCCCTGGCCGCGTGCGGTGTCCCAGAAGGCGCGGATCAGCGGCTCTTCCAGCCGCTTCTTGAGCACGGCGATGCCGACGTCGAACGCCTTGAGCGCCGGTTTGGGCTCGACCACACGCACCTTGTCCCCCATGGGGCTGTGATCGATGACGGCGGCAGGCACGACACCCACACCGAAGCCGAGGGCCACCATGGCGACGATGCCCTCGTTGCCCGCCACTTCTGCATAGATGTTGGGAGCTATCCCCTTGTTGCGAAACCATTGATCACAACGCTTTCGGGCCAGCCCCTGTTCGGAGAGGATCAGCGGCAGGCGCTCCCAGTCAGGTTCGCCCTGGGGGAACCACTGACCCTGCTGGGGGGCATTGCGGGGGGCGATGAACACCAGAGGGACTTGTTGCAGGCTGGCGAATTCCAGCTTGGACGAGAGCGCATCCGGCCTCGCTGCGATGGCGAGATCGGCTTCGTCAGCCAGGATCTTGTCCACTGCCAGTGCCGGGTCGCCGGTCTCCAGCTTGATCTCCAGCTGGGGATAACGGCGACGAAAGCGTTCCAGTACCTCGGGCAGCAGAAAGTAGCTGGCGGTAACCGAACAGAACACCCGCAGCCGCCCTTGCAGCGGCTCGTCGCTGCGCTTGAGCTCCTGTTTGAGTTGGCGCCACTCCTGCAGCAAGGCACCGCCAAACTCCCGCAGCTTGTCACCAGCAGGGGTGAGCCGCACCGAGCGGTTGTCCCGCTCGAACAGCACGCAGCCGGTCTCCTGTTCCAGTCGCTGGATGGCGCGGCTCAGGGTGGAGGGGCTGACCGCCATGGCATCGGCGCTTTTGCCGAAGTGGAGGGAGTCGGCGAGGTGGAGAAACAGTTCGAGATTGCGAAGGTCCATCTTTGAATTCCTGCAACGGCGCTTGTGCCGACCATATACCGTCAGGCCGCAAGCCCCCGAGATGCACTAGGTGGGAAAACGGCCTGAGAATGCCAAGAGTCACATTTCAATTTCTGCAACGTACTGTTTCGAATATATCAGTTCAGGCAATAAGTGTCCCGCGCTATAGTGGTTTGGACAACGCCGCTACCCGGCATGGAATCAATCGAACGGAGCAATCACCATGGCTAACTATTTCAACACCTTGAACCTGCGTCAGCAGTTGGCCCAGCTGGGCAAGTGTCGTTTCATGCAGCGCGAAGAGTTCGCGGACGGCTGCAACGTGCTGAAGGGCAAGAAGGTGGTGATTGTGGGCTGTGGCGCCCAGGGCCTGAACCAGGGTCTGAACATGCGCGACTCCGGGCTGGACATCTCCTACGCCCTGCGCAAGGCCGCTATCACCGAGAAGCGCGCCTCCTGGCAGAAGGCCACCGACAACGGCTTCGTGGTCGGCACCTATGAAGATCTGATCCCGACCGCCGATCTGGTGCTGAACCTGACTCCGGACAAGCAGCACTCCGACGTCGTCAAAACCGTGATGCCGCTGATGAAGCAGGGCGCCGCTCTGGGCTACTCCCACGGCTTCAACGTGGTGGAAGAGGGTCAGCAGATCCGTTCCGACATCACCGTCGTGATGGTTGCACCCAAATGCCCGGGCACCGAAGTGCGTGAAGAGTACAAGCGTGGTTTCGGGGTTCCGACCCTGATCGCCGTTCACCCGGAAAACGATCCGCGCGGTGAAGGCATGGCCATTGCCAAGGCC
>ERZ650307.1964-NODE-1964-length-11410-cov-3.440247_pt1 | contig 11410 bp, 4 predicted proteins | sample MGYA00376243_ERZ650307 | MGnify/ENA primary metagenome ERZ650307 (study PRJEB26733, sample SAMN07839242) | wastewater metagenome | biome: urban; feature: artificial channel; material: waste water | place: USA: North Carolina | collected 2016-03-31 ... | reverse complement strand
AGTTCAGACGTGTGCTCTTCCGATCTGCAAACCCGACGCCACCCGCGAAGAAATCATCGCCGCCGCGCGAGCTGCCCATGCTCACGAGTTCATCCTGCGCTTGGCGCACGGCTATGACTCGCTGGTCGGCGAACGCGGCCAGGCGCTCTCTGGCGGCGAACGGCAACGTATTTCGATTGCCCGCGCCTTGCTCATCGACCCGAAGATCCTCATCCTCGACGAAGCGACTTCATCGGTCGATACAACAACCGAGAAAGAAATCCAGAAAGCGCTCGATAATCTGGTGCGTGGCCGCACGACTATCGCCATCGCGCACCGCCTGTCCACCCTGCGTGAAGCCAATCGGCTGGTGGTTCTCGATCGCGGCAGCGTCGTCGAAGTGGGCAACCATGACGATCTGATGGCACTCGAAGGCCACTACTACCGCCTGTACCAGGCGCAAGCGCGCAACGTCGATACGGAAGACGAACTGCGCCTGTCGGAGAACAACAACAAGCCCGGAGGAGACCGCGAATGACCACCAAACCGGACTATCAGCTTCAGCGTGATGCGTTTGGTCGCCTACAGCTTATCGACCGCGACGGTATCGCGCATGAGAGCGTCGTTCCCGTGCGCGCTTTTCCGATCACTTCCCCGGACCAGGGAATGGCGCTGGTTGATCCGCATGGCCACGAGCTGGCCTGGATCGAACGCTTGGGCGAACTGCCAGCGCCCTTGCGCACCTTGATCGAAGGCGAGCTCGCCAGCCGCGAGTTCATGCCGGTGATCCAGCGCATCCGCAGCGTCTCCAGCTTCGCCACGCCGAGCACCTGGGAGATCGACACCGACCGCGGCCCGACCACGATGGTGCTGAAGGGCGAGGAGGACATCCGCCGCCTCGTCCGCCCGGCCCTTCTGATCGCCGACAGCCGCGGCATCAACTTTCTGATCCGCGACCGCTACGCCCTCGACGCCCACAGCAAGAAGATGCTCGACCGCTTCCTCTGAGCGGTCACCGGCACGGACGTCGCGCGCCTCAGAAGCGCGTCGTCCACACCCCTTTCAGCAGGTAACGCTCCGGCGTCTCCTTGAAGCCCTGGCCGATGCCGAGATGCACCGCGCCCAGCGCCGTCTCGAACTCGGTCACCAGATAAACCGTCCGGTCGCCCTCCCCCGGCCGCAGGCGGTTCACCTTGCCGCCGTCGGTATCTTCGGCCAGCGTCGGGGCTTTCAGGACATTCAGGTTCAGCTGCTTGAAGATGATCTGCGGGGTCGTCTGCGTGGCCTGTATAGCCCAACTCTTGTCATCGGTGCGGTTCACGTCGGAGAAGCAGAGCGGCGTCAGATGGGCATAGGTATAGCTGTGCTCGCCCGTGCGGACGATCTCATAGCCGTTCTTCCACCAGATTTCTTTGCTGGTGTCGTTTGCATGGCTGGCGATGGCTGCGGACACTTCGTCCGCCGTGGCATCCCAGCGATACTTCATATCGCCCTTGCCGCTGGTGACGGGCACCGCGACAACGAGGAAGTCGGTGTAGTTCGTCATGGCATCCGACGGCAGGCTGTTCAGGTTGAAGGTGACGGGAGACTCTGTCACAATGCTTTCCCGCGCGGCCAGCGTGATGTACTGGCCGTTCAGGGACTGCCCGTTGACCGTGTCATTGCCCAGATATTTTGCCAGCAGCATGACACGGTAGGTCGGGCTGCCGTGCTCGCTGCTGTCGCTCTTGACCTTCGGGGTAAAGCTGAACTTCACGGTTGCTTCAAAACTCTCCGCTGTCTGGCCGGTGTAGGTCACATACTCCGTGTCGCCGTCCTTGTTCAGCGTGCCCAGCGGCAGACCGTCCTCGTCCTTGCCGGAGTCACCGTTGTGGTCACGCCACTGGGACGGGAGATAGGTCTCTGACTTGTACTGGGCCGAGCGCAGATACTTTGTACTGCTGCTGTTGTCCGGGGTTGCCAACGCCGTAAGCGTCAAAGTGCGTTCCAAATTTTGGGTCAGGCGGATGTACTGCTTGCCATTCTGTGCAAAATAATAATTATACGTTCCATCGGTCAGCTTAACGGTCCATGCCTCGTCTGTCGGGTATTCGGTGTAGTTTTTCAGCACCGCGACAACCTCATACTTGAATTCTCTCGATTTTTCATCCGGCGTCTGGCACTGATTCCAGTCAAAGCCGCCGTTCTCGCGTTTGACCAGCCGGAACTCAATCTCCGGTGTCGGCAGGGCGTGCATAAAGGTCTGCACGGCGCTGGTGTTGAAGTTGTCATCCTGATTCGGGTCGTCGTTGGTATTGTAGGGCGTTACACGCACGACGAAGTTACCCGTCCACGCTTTATCAGCCACAAAGGTATAGCTGCGCTGGTAGACGTCAGCAGTCAGGTAGGCGGCCCCGGTGATATTGCCTGCGGCGTCGCAGGGCAGAATTTCAACACGGTAGTAAGCGGCGGGGCTGGCGTTCTTGTCGCTGTCGCTCGGCTCGCCCCACGTCACTTTATAACGGCCATAGACGTTGTTGTCCGCGTCCTGCACCTGGCTGGCCTTGACGTCGATTTTTCCCGGCTTGGCTGGCTTGGTGCTGTCCAGCACGTACTTATAGTAGTTCTGGATGACCTCGTCGGTGATGTCGGTAATATCAACGTCCGGGTTCGTACTGTTCGCGGCTTCGCCGAATTGCAGCATCACAGTCGCTCTCTGGTTGCCGGGATTGGTATCATTGCCCGCGCCGGTATCATCGAAAATGTAGGCTTTCTTACCGTCGGTCTTGATATAGGCAGAGTTTGGTTTGGCAGGCGAGCCCGCAGATGTACGACCGCTAATCCACCACAGACTGTACACTGCGCCGTTCCCATCGTCTGCCAAAGTGGGCAGGAACGCAATATAAGGATAGGTTTTGTCATCGACGTTATAGCCTATGTACAGACGGTGTGCTTTTACTTTTTTCGAGGACGAGTTCCAATCTGTCTCGTTGTAGGCCTTGTCACTTCCTTGCTTATCCGCTTTCTCCCAGTTACCTGTTGTACTGTTCGGTTTTTCTGTGGTCAGTTTACGGGAATCATTCTTAAAGAAGCTCTTGCCTGCATCGTAGGAATTTTCAATATAATAGTTGCCGTGGCCGGTGACATTCTCGTAACTCTGGCGCAAATAGGCAATAGGATACCAACCTGTACCAACCGTGGCAAAGCAGTTTGTGACATTGGTTGCTTCTTTCGACCCAGAGCCATTGCCGCGGCTGCCGACAATGCCGACTCTCCTGTCATACACTCCGCCACACGTAAAGTCTGTATTAAGGTTTCGGCAGCGGTCAATATTTACCGTAACATTATCAATGTTCCCCTTGTTGTACGGGCCGATCCATGCCAGAATGCCGACTGCCTGCGACGCTGCCTTGATTGCACCGCTATTGACGCAGTCGATGATGTTCAGCGTCATAATATCGGTGACCTTCTTCATCTCGATTTTACCGATAATGCCCGCGCAGTCATTTGCGCCGTTTGATTTATACCAAATCTGACCGTAGTTACGGCAGGAAAGCACATTTGTGGTGCCGCCGGAAATAGGCTGGTCAATAAAGCCGACAATACCGCCGACTGCACCGTAACCGCTGTTTTTGTCGTTCGTGTTTGTTGTGATTTTGCCAAAATTGAAGCATTTCTGCACGGTTCCGCCGTAGTCCAGCCAATAGGCGATCACGCCGCCCACATTGGCCGAGCGGCTGTTGAACACACTGCCGCAGTTGACTACCTTGCTGACAGACCACCGATCATCGCTGCGGTTCTGCTGCTGGCCAATGACACCGCCCACATGGACAACAACACGATTTTCGCTCTTGTAAATGTTGTCATTGTCTGTATCGTCCTTGTTCTTAGCCCCATCAAACACGCGCGTAAACCGGCGCACAGCGGCACAGTTTACCACAGTGTCCAGCACGCTTTTGTCTGTGACGTTGGATTCGTTCTGGCCGACAATACCGCCGACGGTGGATGCCGTTGTCGCATTGTCAGAATAGACAAACCACTGGCCGGTGGCGGAAGTGTCGATTGTACCGCGGAGAGAGTTAAAGCCTGCCAGACCGCCCAGATAACCGGCGGCACGGACGGTCTCGCTGTTGTTGCTGCCGCGCAGGGCGACAAGCAGATCATTGGCGGCAAGACCTGTGTTGTTGTAAACGTTCGTGTAGCCCTTGTCCGTCACAGTGTCAACGCCCTTGAGGCCCGCGTAGGTCTTGCCTGTGGTCAGCTCTGCCGCCATGCTGTTGATGCCGGCATTGGCATCTGCCGCACCCAGCCAATTTTTAACCTGTGCAACAAGGGCGGGTTTTTTTGCGTCGTCGCTGACCAGCGCTTTTTTGCTGCCGCTGCCCGTGATAGTGCCGTTGTTGGAGCCAGCGACGCCGCCCACAAAGCCGTAACGCGCCGTGATGATGCTGCCCGCGCCGCTGATGCTGCTCTCGGTGGCGACATAGCTGTTGGCGATTTCGTCATTGTTGCGGCCCGCAATGCCGCCCACATGGCTGGCACTGGCGAGCTTTTCGTCTGCGGTCTGGGTCGTGGTGATGTTGCTGATACCGCTGACCTGCAGTTTGATGTATTTGACCTCACAGCCCTTGATTGTGCTGTTGTTCAGACCGGCAATGCCGCCCACCGTGCTGCCGGTGCTGCGTGCACCGACGGAGACAAGGCCGTCCGTGTCCGCGTTGCCGCCCATCGTGCCGGAATAGGTACACTGATCCAGGGTACCGTCGTTCTGGCCTGCGACGCCGCCCAAATTTGTATATTTATCAAGATTTTGTGTAAGGTCCAGCAGAACGTTGGTGCTGCTGACCGTGCCGTGCTCCGTGGTGCGGCCCACCGCGCCGCCCAGCGTGACGGTGTTGGTGCCCGCGCGCAGGCCGTCGTTCAGCGCCAGCGCGCCGTTTCCGACCTGACAGCCGGTGACGGTGCCCTCGTTCATGCCCGCAAGGCCGCCGATGGTGACCGCCGGGGTGCTGAACCGCACGTTGGCGTTTGCCGCCAGCTTCACATTGCGGATGGTCGCGTGCTTGCCGTTGTACGCCGCAACAGCGCCGATGCTCTCCGACGTGCCGGTGATCGTGCAGCCGCTTACGCTGCTGTTGTTTTCCGGCCCGCTGCCTTGGCCGATGATGCCGAAGTTCGTGGCCGTGACGCCGCCCGCCGTGCCGTTGGCCGCGGTGACGGCGGCGCTGACCTGCACATTCTCAATCAGCGCGTCTTTATTATTATTGCCCGCGATGCCGCCCGCCTCGCCGTTGGTGGCGTAGACTGCGGCGGCATTGCCGGACGCATGGCTGCAATAGCTGATCGTGCCGCCCGCGTTGTTCTCGCCCGCAATACCGCCCGCATATTTTGTGCTGGCGCGCACCGAGGCGTGGTTCTCCACACGGGTGATTTCGGCGCTGTTCGTACCGGCCACGCCGCCCGCGTAGTTGGCGGCAGTAACGCTGCCGCTGACCGCGCCGTTGGCGTTTTCAGTGCCGTAGATGCGGCCTGTATATATGCCGTTCTTCGTATTGATACCGGCCACGCCGCCCGCATAGCCGGTGGCGGTGACACTGCTTTGCAGCTGGCCGGACAGCGAGATATTGCCGACGTTGGCACCGGCCACGCCGCCCGCGTACTGGTTGGCCTCCACCGTGCCAGTGCTGTTGTTCTCTGTGCAGATGATGAGGCCCTTGCGGGTGCTTGCCGCAGCGTTGCCGCCCAGGTTGACGCCCGCAATGCCGCCGACATAGCTGTCGCCGCGCACAGCGCAGTCTTTAGCCGGGTAGGCAGACTGAATAAGACCGCCGTTGACGCCCGCAACGCCGCCCAGATAGGTATACCCGGTTTCACGGTTGCCGAGGGACGCCGCCATGCTGCCGCCGGTGATCGTGCCCTCGTTCCAGCCCGCAAAGCCGCCCGCGGCGCACTTGTGAGCCACTGTGCCGTAGTTTGTGCAGTTTTCCAGCTTCGTGTTGGGTGTGGCATAGCCGATGATACCGCCCGCCAGTGCGCCGCACGCGGTGCCAAAGTCATAGCGGCCATCGGCCAGCGCGTTCAGCGATACGCCGTTTTTAAACGCGCCGTTGGACGGGTTCAGGCCGCCGACGGACAGGGCGTTCTGCGTTGCGCCGTTGGTTGCATTTTGAATCGTCAGCTTCGTGTCGGCGTCGTTTGCGCCGACGATGCCGCCGACGTAGATGTCGGCCTGCAGGTTGAGCATGTTCTGAAAGTTGGCAAGGATGACCTCGTCGTCTGCCGTTTTCACGTCGGTGCTGTCGGTCAGCACGCCGGTGCTCTTGTCAATCTTCGGCAGCAGCGCCGCCAGCGTGACGTCCGCGGGCTTGGCCGCCAGCAGACGGTTGTAGCCGATGATGCCGCCCGCGACGGCGTCGGCCTCGACGCGGCCCGAGGCCACATTTGTTATAAACGCGCCGCCGTCCGCCACGGTGAAGCCGCCCACCGGCAGGTTGACGCCGATGACGCCGCCGACAAGCTGCTGACCCGCCACGCGGCTGACCTTCACAGTGGCGGAGGGCAGCGTGGAGGCGCAGTTCAGGCCGATCATGCCGCCGACAGCCTTGCCCGCCGCCACGATCTGGCCGCTGATGGTCAGGTTCTGGCCGGAGGTGTTGGAGATTTTCGCATTTTCATCGTTATAACCGGCCACGCCGCCCACGTAGTTGTTGCCGTACAGGATGGCACCCAGCGTCGGGGTGCCGCCCTTATCCCACGTCACAACGCCGTTTTTGCCGTTGCAGCCCGCGATGCCGCCGACGTAGTCGGCGTAGCCGCCCGCGGATCTGCTCAGCTCCTCTAGCAGGTTGATGCGGCGGGTGTCGGTGGCGTTGTCGCCGGACATACGGTTGGCGCAGTTCTGCACGGTGGCTGTGGCTTTCGGGTCTTGACTGCCGCCCCAGTCGGCATCATTGACGCCGACGATGCCGCCGACGTAGGCCGCGTTCTTTCCAAAGGCCGCGACCAGACCCGTATTGGTCATGCCGCTGATTTGGCTGTTGCTGCCGTTGACCGACACGATGCCGCCGACGTAGCGGCTGCCAAAGACGTCACTGCTGTTCGTATCGTTCTGTTGTACGCCGCTGCCGGTAAAGCCACCGGCCAGACCGCCCACAAACCGGCTGCCGAGCACGTAGCCCTTGCCGGTCTTGCAGCCGTTCAGCACAATTTCCTTGCCGTAGCCGACAAGGCCGCCGACGAAATCGCCCTTGAGGGGGCTGGCGTCGGTCAACGTCCCGGTTGTGTCGAAGCCCGCCTTGACCTGCTCCTTGAGCTGGGTCTCGGTCAGGTCGCTGCGGGTCACGCTTTCGCAGCCTTGCAGGGTCACGCCCCTGCCGTAGCCCGCAATGCCGCCGAAGAACTGCCCCAGCACCAGGCTGCGCGCATCGCCCGCGGTATCGCCCTTATAGTTGGCGCCCGCGCTGACCGTGCCGTTGTTCCTCAGGCCCGTCAGGCTCGGGGCGCTGGTATTTGCGCCTGTCGTAAACAGGTTGCCGACGATGCCGCCCGTAAAGCCGTTGCCGGTCACAAAGCCGTTGTTGACGATGTTCGTATTGCCGTTCGTTGTCATCTGGGCGGCGTCCACCGTGCCGAACACGCCGCCCACGCCGACGCTGCGCCAGAGGGAGTTCTTGTCACCCGGCTCGGCTGCCGCGGCAGCGTAGCGGGCCTTCTCGGCCTGCTGGTCTGCCGCTGTGGTCTCTGCAACGGATTGCGTGTCCTTGTCCACAAGCAGACCCGCTACCGTCACGTCCGACGCAACGGTCAGATTCTGCATGACGGAATCCGTTTCGGGTATGGCAACGCCGACGAGACCGCCAATGCCGCGCGGCTCGTCTGTATAATAGGTATAGCTTTTGCTGCCAGCGTCCAGCGTCTGCGCTTTGCGCTGCATTGCGGTGGTAGTGTTATCAAACGCCAGCGCCGCGGCCACCAGCGCACTCGTCGAGGAGTTCGTGCCGCGGGTCAGGGCGCAGTTTTCCAGCGTGCCGGTGTTGACGCCGCAGAGTGCGCCGACAGCACGCACATCGCGCCAGTTCTCGTCGTCCTCCTCCAGCGCCGTGACGAATTTGGTTGCGGTCAGCTTGAGCTGGTTTTCGTTCGGCAGCGTATCGGCGGCGACGGTCTCGGTCTTGACGTTGACCTGAATGTCCGGGTCGCGCAGTGTGATGTAAGAAATTTTGCCCTTGTTCTCGCCGATAAGGCCGACATAGTGGTCGGCCAGCACGTCCTTCTCTGCCTTGCCGGTTTTTGCAACGGACTTGCTGCTCAATTGCAGATTGAGGATGGGCACACGGGTCGTTTGGGTTGTAAGACCCGTTGTTATGCTCGTAAGTTCGATTTTTTCGCCCAGTTCCGGGATCGTCGGCCAGGCGACAGGGTCATTGAGGGACGGCACCTTGGCCGCCGGGTACTGCTCACCCGCGGCGCAGTAGACCGTGACGCCGCCGCCCGTCCAGTTCAGGCCGGTGCTGTTGCTGGCCTGGGGGGTCAGCGTGTAGGTGCCCTTGTCGGTGATGTCCCAGTCGGCAGACCAGCGCAGGTTGTACAGATGGCGGAAATATTTCAGGTCTGCCGTGACCGCCGTGCCGCCCTTGGCCAGCAGGGTGTTTTCCTCGTTCGTCGTTTCCTCTTTGCTGGCTGTGTAGGTGTCGCTGTAGTTCTCCCGCGGCTCGGCGCGCATGGCAATGTAGATGTCCTTCGGGTCGTTCAGCAGGCGGGTGATGCTGTACAGGCTCGTGGCGGCAACGTCAGCGCTGTTCTCACACGCGCGCAGCAGCGCCGCGTCCGCCATGGCGTCCAGCGTCAGCACAAAGCTGCCCTTGTTGTAGCTTAACGGGAAGTAGAGTTCTTTCTCGGTTTCCGTCCGTTGGCCCGCATTATCATACGTATAAATCGTGACAGGCATCTCTGTGATGACCTGCTTGTTATCATCCGCCGCACCCGCGGTGTCGCGCTTGATCGTGATGGTAAACAGCGGCTTCGTCTTGCCGGTATCCTTGGCATCGTAGGCCGTGGCCGTGTAGGAGGTGTCCAGATCGCCGAGGCTGGAGTTGCCGCTCCAGCTCAGGGTCAGCGTCTCGCCGTTCGTCAGGCGGGGATTCTTGACCTTCAGCTTCGTCTGCACCAGCTGCACAACGTTGACGCGGTCCTCGGCAGAGTAGTAGCCGACAAGGCTGTCATTGCGGCGGTGGTCATAGCTGCGGTCATAAATATTCGTAGCACCGTCCTGATTGAAGCGGAGCTTATCGGATTTGGTATCGTAAAAGACCGAGTAGACCTGCCCGCTCTGCACGTCGATCTCGACGCAGATCGAGGCATTCAGCAGCGAGGCGTCGTAGATGTAATCGCCCAGCAGCTCCTTGACCAGCGCGTTATGGTTGCCCGCGGCAGCGCCCGTGCGGTCATAGTAGAGCGCGGCCACGTTCTGGTTCAGTTCGGTCTTGGTGCGGCTCACAAGGGTTTTGCCGTCCGCGTCGGTCACGGTGACGTCGTTCTGGAAGTGGTCGCCCGTGTCGCCCTCCTCCATGACCTGCCGGCGGAACGCATCCAGCTCCCCCGCCGTCTCCATCCGGGTCAGGGAGATCTGCGCCGTCTGGAACAGCGTGCGGGCGTTGGCCTCGTTCTTTTCAAACCGGGCCAGCCGCGTGTAGGCGATCAGCCCGCCGCCGACCAGCGCCGCCAGAATGGCCGTGATAGCCAGAACGACCATCAGCTCCACCAGCGTAAAGCCTTTCTTTTTGTTTTTTATATTTTTATTGTACTGCACCATAGATGCTCCCGTCGTTTCTCCGGTGAAAGGTTACAATTAGACACAATATCAGATTATATATATTGTCATTATACTCGGAATGTGACGTTTTCGCAAGAAACTCCGCGAGATTTCAGCAAATTTACACCAAATATAGTGGGTCAGCGGCAAGTTGTGCACGATTTCGCCATAATTTCCGTTAGCTTTGAACAAAAAGCAGAGTTTTTTTCGTGAAATTTCTTGCAAATACAGGCCCGGCACGGTATACTAAATAGCGTGTTATTATATGGTAGAGGATGTGTAACAATGCTGGCAGCACGACTGGGCGCATGGCTGCGCCATACCGGGGAACGCTGGGCCAAAGCTGCGTTTGCGGAAAAGCTCGCCGTACTGCTGGCGCTGGGCGCTGTCCTGTATACTATTGTGACCGGCGCGGCGGAGCTGCGCTATCAGGCCCGTGCGCGGGAGGCCCTGGCTCAGGTCAAGGCTGCGCGGCTGGCGGCCAGTGCCGTGTCTGCCCAGTGCTACTCCGCCGGGCAGACGTTCGCCGACCAGACAAGCGCGGACGGCTTTGCGGACGGCATCGCCGAGGAAATCCGCACGCTGGGCTCACTGCCCGGCACAGTGACGCTTTTGCAGATCGACCCGAACGGCTACACCGTGCAGCGGCTCCTGTATCAGGAGAACGGCATGTACGCCATCTATGATGCCGACGGCGGTTACCGCGTTTTCCGCGCGGAGGACCGGCTGCAATACGGCGCGGGGGTGGGCCATGCTGCTGCTTGAGCTTCTGCTGGGACTCATTCGTTTTCTGCTGGGCGCGGCGCTGTTCAGCTTTATGAACGTCGTCGCGTGGCGGCTGCCGCGGGGCATGGACCCGCTGAAGGGCCGCAGCGTATGCCCGCAGTGCGGCCACACGCTGGGTGCGCCGGACTTAGTGCCTGTGTTCAGCTGGTTATTCTTGCGCGGGCGGTGCCGCCACTGCGGTGCGCACATTCCGGCGCGGTACCTGCTGGTGGAGCTTCTGGGCGGCGTGCTGGCGCTGGGCTGCACTTGGCGGTACGGCGCTGCCTACGCCCTGCCGGGCGGGCTGTTCGGCATGAGCTGGGCGGCGCTGCTGGCGCTGGCGGTCTGCGGGATCTTGCTGAGCGTTTCGCTCATTGATGCCGAGACGCAGACCATCCCGGACCGGCTGAATCTGGCGCTGGCGGTCTGCGGCGCGGTGAGCGTGCTGCTCTCCCCTGCCGACTGGCTGCCGCACATCATCGGTGCGCTCTGCGTCAGTGTGCCGATGTTTCTGCTCTGCCTTGTCATCGACGGCGCGTTCGGCGGCGGCGACATCAAGCTGATGGCAGCCGCCGGGCTGTTCCTGGGCTGGCAGAATACGCTGCTGGCGATGTTTTTCGGCATTGTTTTTGGCGGTATGTACGGCATATACCTGCTGGCCGCCAAAAAGGCAGGGAAGAAGGACCACTTCGCCTTCGGCCCGTTTCTGTGTGCGGGCATCGTGATCGCGATGCTGTTTGGCGGGCCCGTTTTGGAATGGTACTGCGCGTTTTTGTGAAGTTCAGACCGTCAAAAAATTGCATTCTTGCCTTATTGCGTGCGTAGGGGCGACCATTGGTCGCCCGTCAACTTACCGCAGCAACGCATTTTCCGGGA
>ERZ650307.1962-NODE-1962-length-11414-cov-5.278898_pt1 | contig 11414 bp, 10 predicted proteins | sample MGYA00376243_ERZ650307 | MGnify/ENA primary metagenome ERZ650307 (study PRJEB26733, sample SAMN07839242) | wastewater metagenome | biome: urban; feature: artificial channel; material: waste water | place: USA: North Carolina | collected 2016-03-31 ... | reverse complement strand
CTGCTGCGCAAGTTGCGCCGGGAAGGGCAGACCCTGCCCGTGCTCATCCTGACCGCCCGTGATGCCCTGGACGACCGGGTACTGGGGCTGGATGCAGGCTCCGACGACTACATGGTCAAACCCTTCGCCCTGCAGGAGCTCAACGCCCGGCTGCGCGCCCTGGTGCGGCGCAGCAAGGGGCAGGCCCAGGCGGTGCTGGAGTACGGGGAGCTGCAGCTCTTCCCCGCGTCACAACAGGTCACCTATCGGGGCGAGCCGGTCAAGCTCACCCCCCACGAGTACAAGCTGTTGCAGGAGCTCATCACCCAGAGCGGCCGGGTATTGAGCCGGGATCAACTGCAACAGAGCCTCTACGGCTGGGACGAGGGGGCAGAGAGCAACGCGGTGGAGGTGCACATTCACCACCTGCGCAAGAAATTCTTCCCCGAGCTCATCCGCAACATTCGCGGCGTCGGTTACATCGTGCCCCAGCTCGACGTCCAGGGCGCAAGAGGAGCCTCCGCCCCATGAGCCGTGTCCGTTCCATCCGCCGTTTCCTACTCTCCGGCATCCTGGCCCTGGTCAGCCTCAGCCTCGCCATCAGCGGCCTTATCGGCTACCTGCAGGCCAACCACGAAATGGAAGAGCTGTTTGATGCCCGTCTCGCCCAGTCCGCCCGCATCACCAACCAGTTGCTCAGCCGCTATCTCAAGCAGAGCGGCGAGCTGCCGCGCAACGGCACCGTGTACCAGGAGTGGGTGCAGGCCGTCCCCGAGACGCCCCACATCGAGAAGGGCGGCTTCTTCCAGTTCGGTCAGGACAACGAGTTCACCCCCTATGGCCATGAATTCGAGCACAACCTCTACTTCCAGTTGCTGAGCGAGCAGGGCGCCGTGCTGCTGCGCTCGCCCAATGCCCCGGCCCAACCGTTGACCACCCTGGAGCGGGGCTTCAACAGCGAGACCAAGGATCACCACGAGTGGCGCACCTTTACCCTCTACAACGAAGGTGAACAGACCTGGCTCATCGTGGCGGAGCGGGATGACGAACGCAGCGAGCTGGCCAGCAAGATGGCCACCCTCACCATGCTGCCCCTCTTCATCACCCTGCCCTTCCTGCTCGGTCTGCTGTGGTGGCTGATCACCAGGGGGCTGTCACCGCTGCACCAGCTGGCGCAAGCCATCGGCGAGCGTCATCCCGCCAACCTGAGCCCCCTCAATCTCGCCATCAAGGCCGAGGAGCTGACGCCGCTGGTGTCGGAGATCAACCGCCTGATGCACACCCTGGCGGACACCATAGAGCGGGAGAAGCAGTTCACCAACGAGGCCGCCCACGAACTGCGCACCCCGCTGGCGGTGCTGCGCATCCACAGTGAAAATGCCCTGGCCGCCGAGGATGACGCCAGCCGCGAGCAGGCGCTGCGCAAGATGCTGCTGGCCCTCGATCGCAGCGACCGGCTGATCCGCCAGTTGCTGACCCAGGCCCGCATCGACAACCAGCAGAGCCCGGCCCTCACCGCCCTTCCCTTGTTCCCCTTGTTGCAGGGCACCCTGGCGACCCTGGCCCCCATCGCCCTGAAAAAGGATCAGCAGCTGTCCCTGGAGGGCGCCGAACAGGTGCAGGTAATGGGACAGGCGATGTTGCTGGAGCTGATGTTCGGCAACCTCATCGACAATGCGCTGCGCTACACCCAGGTGGGCGGCGAGGTCGCCGTGGTGGTGAGCCAGGTGGGCAACCGGATCCGGGTGGATGTGCGGGACAACGGCCCCGGCATCCCCACCGCCGCCCTCTCGCGGTTGTGCGAGCGCTTCTTCCGGGTCAATCCCCAGCAGGGGGATGGCGTGGGCCTTGGCATGGCCATCGTCTCGCGCATCGCCCAGCTTCACGGAGCGGATCTCGACATCCACAACCGGCCCGAAGGGGGGCTCGAAGTGAGCGTGCTGCTGCCCGCCTCGCGCCAGGCATGAGGGGTCAGCCTTTGCGCACGCCATGAAAAACGGGGGCCAGGCCCCCGTTTTTCATGGCTGCACCACCCTAGTCGCAGGTGGGCTGTACCGTGAAGGTCCGGCTCGAATCCACCGGTCCCAGCTCCGCCAGCAGACGGCGCCCCAGCAGCACCGGGTAGATCATCTTGCTGCGATCCCGCAGGGTGAACCACTCCTTGTAGACCTGGTCCCCGACGCAGACGGACATGGTCACCGTCGGGCGCTGCTCCATGCCGCCCGCCCCGCGCACCGTCACGCTGCGCTCCACCGGTCGCTCCACGCTCCGGCGCACAACCTTGTCGGTATTGGCATCGGTCAGCACCAGGTTGAAGCGCACCCAGGGCTTGCCATCCTTCTTGAAATGCTTCAGGTCGCGGGCATCCAGCGACGAAGTGAGGGCACCGGTATCGAGCTTCATCTTGACCGCCACCCCGTAGGGCATCAGCACCCCCTTCTCGATCCAGCCATAGCTGGTCTGGGCCGCCATCGCGCTGCCGCACAGCGCCCACATCATGGCCGCCGCCACCATTCTCTTGCCCATCTTGCTCTCTCGCCTTGTCAGTCTTGCGCCCAGATGTATCACAGCCAACTGCCGGGTCAACCGGATTCTGGCGCGCAGGGGAGCGGGCTCTGGACGCGGTACCAACAGACGACAATCCATGCCGGGTACGGCGCGTGAGTGGGGAATGCAGCAGGAAAACGAGGGGAGAACAGGGTGCTGGATGACGCTGGCGGCCATCCTCAGGTTGTGACGCCAAAGGCTACCACAGCGGTGCGTGAATTATCAGTCTTGTTCTGACGGGATTTTTGCCTACACTGCTGTAAACCGGAGGGCCTGAAAACCACCGGTTTTTTTGCGCCTGCCGAAAAGTTGCCACTGCAAAGTGACCTCTCACACAAGGCTCAATAAGGAATTCGCAATGCGTATCGAAGAAGACTTGAAGCTCGGTTTCAAGGATGTCCTGTTTCGCCCCAAGCGCTCTACTCTCAAGAGCCGTTCCCAAGTCAGCCTGACCCGCCAGTTCACCTTCAAGCACACCCAGACCCGATGGCAGGGCGTGCCCGTCATCGCCGCCAACATGGATACCGTCGGCAGCTTCGCCATGGCGCGTACCCTGGCCAGCTTCGAGATGATGACGGCGGTGCACAAGCACTACAGCCTTGCGCAGTGGCAAACCTTCGTCAATGAGACCGACCCGGCCCTGCTGGGCCACGTAATGGTCTCTACCGGCACCTCGGAGGAGGACTTCACCAAGACCCGCCAGATCCTCGCGATGTCCAGCGCCCTGCGCTTCATCTGCGTGGACGTGGCCAACGGCTACTCCCAGCACTTCGTCGAGTTCCTGCGCAAGATCCGTGAAGCCTGCCCGAACCACGTCATCCTGGCGGGCAACGTGGTGACCGGCGAGATGGTGGAGGAGCTGATCCTCTCCGGCGCCGACATCGTCAAGGTGGGCATAGGCCCGGGCTCGGTCTGCACCACCCGGGTCAAGACCGGGGTCGGCTACCCGCAGCTCTCCGCCATCATCGAGTGTGCCGATGCGGCCCATGGCCTGGGCGGCCAGATCGTCGGTGACGGCGGCTGCACCTGCCCGGGGGATGTGGCCAAAGCCTTCGGCGGCGGCGCCGACTTCGTGATGCTGGGAGGCATGCTGGCCGCTCACGAAGAGTGCGGCGGTGAAATCGTCGAGGTCGATGGCGAGCCCTTCATGAAGTTCTACGGCATGAGCTCGGCCAGCGCCATGGACAAGCACGCCGGCGGCGTCGCCGAGTATCGCGCCTCCGAAGGCAAAACCGTGCTGCTGCCCTACCGCGGCCCGGTGGAGAACACGGTGCGCGACATCCTGGGCGGGGTGCGATCCACCTGCACCTATGTGGGTGCCAGCCAGTTGAAAGAGCTCACCAAACGCACCACCTTCATCCGGGTGCGCGAGCAGGAGAACAACGTCTACGGCAAGGAGTAACCTGCCACAGACCCCGTCACGCGCTGACGGTTAGAAGCCGACCAACCGGTGTGCTACCCTGCGCACCGGTTTTTTTGCATCTGGGACCCTGCGCCATGACAAGCCCTCTCCCCCCCTTCGACTGGGACATCTTCTGCTGCGTCGTCGACAACTTCGGTGACATCGGCGTCACCTGGCGACTCGCCCGCCAGCTCAAACAGGAAGGCGCGCTCCCGGCGCAGAAGAGTGAGGTGCAGGTGCGGCTCTGGGTGGACGATCTGGCTAGCTTCGCCCGCATCTGCCCGGCGCTCGACCCCGCACAGGACGGTCAGTGGGTCGATGGCATCTATGTCCAGCACTGGCACGAGCGCCTCCCCGCCGACATGACCCCGGCCAGGGTGGTCATCGAGGCGTTTGCCTGCGAGCTGCCCGCCCCCTTTATCGAACGCATGGCCGAGCAGACCACGCCCCCCTGCTGGATCAACCTCGAATACCTCTCGGCCGAGAGCTGGGTCGAGGATTGCCACGGCCTCGCCTCGCCCCAGCAGGTCGGCAGCCGGCGCCTCGACAAGTACTTCTTCTTCCCGGGTTTCACGCAGAAAACGGGCGGCCTCTTGTGCGAGCGAGGCCTCATCGTCGAGCGCGAGCGCTGGCAACAGGATGTTGCGGGACTGGCCGCCTACTGGGCCAGCCTCGGCCTGCCACCCCAACGAGAAGACGAGCTGCGGGTCAGCCTCTTTACCTACGAGAGCGAGGCGCTCAGGAGCCTGGCCGAGGGCTGGCGCCAGAGCGTCACCCCCGTCACCCTGCTGCTGCCGCTGGGGCGCTCCCTCGACGACGTGCTCATCGGTGCAGGGCTGGCAGAGGCCATTCCCGGTGCCCGGGCCGGAGATCTGCTCCAGGCGGGCAACCTCACCATCAAGCTGCTGCCGATGACCGATCAGGCCGGTTACGATCGCCTGCTGTGGAGCTGCGATCTCAACCTGGTGCGCGGGGAGGACTCCTTCGTGCGGGCCCAGTGGGCGGGGCGCCCCTTCCTCTGGCACATCTACCAGCAGGAAGAGGATGCCCACATGGTCAAGCTGGACGGTTTTCTCGACCACTACCTCTCCCCCTTGCCAGCGCCGGCCGGTCAGTGGCTGCGCCGCTTCAACCATGCCCTCAACCGGGGGGAACACACCGGTGAACTCTGGGCACAATGGCCGCAATACGCGGCCATATGGCAGCAACATGGGCGCACCTGGCCACAGAGGCTGCTGGCGGACGGGGATCTCGTCACGAGGTTGGTGAAATTTTTAGAAAGCCGTATATAATCTGGCAGTTTTTATCCGTCCGTTTCACGAACAGGAATTTTTTACATGAAAACCGCACAGGAAATCCGCGCTGGTAACGTAGTCATGATCGGCACCGAGCCGATGGTGGTCCAGAAGGCTGAATTCAACAAATCCGGCCGTAACTCCGCCGTGGTCAAGATGAAGCTGAAGGGTCTGCTGAACGGCAGCGCCACCGAGACCGTCTTCAAGGCCGACGACAAGCTGGAAGTCGTTCAGCTGGAGCGTAAAGAGTGCACCTACTCCTACTACTCCGACCCGCTGTATGTCTTCATGGACACCGAGTACAACCAGTACGACGTCGAGAAAGACAACCTGGGTGATGCCCTGAACTACCTGGTAGACGGCATGGAAGACCTCTGCGAAGTGACTTTCTACAACGAGAAAGCCATCTCCGTAGAACTGCCGACCACCATCGTGCGTGAAGTCGAGTACACCGAGCCGGCCGCCCGTGGCGACACCTCCGGTAAAGTGACCAAGCCGGCCCGCCTGAAGGGCACCACCTACGAGCTGGCCGTTGCCGCCTTCGTAGAGATCGGCGACAAGATCGAAATCGACACCCGCACCGGCGAGTTCAAGCGTCGCGTCAACTGATTTGACGGCTTCACGCCCGTGTTGAAAAAAGCGAGCCCCAGGCTCGCTTTTTCTTTATGGGGATCCGCCCTGCGATCATTCAGCCCCGGTCAGTGACAGCGGGCCGTCCATTGAGGGAGAATTCCCCTGCCCCCTTTCGTCTCGCGCCGATTGGGGCTACACCATGAAGTCAGGTTCCTCCTCCCTCACAGGCTCCCTATGACATCTCATCAAAAACTCCTGCTGTTGCTGCTCACCCTGGTACTGCTGGTGCTCTCCGGCTGGCAACCCTATGACAGGGTCACCTGGTTGCTGGAAGTCGCCCCCGTGCTGATCGTCCTGCCGCTGTTGCTGCTGAGTCAGCGCAGCTACCCCCTCACCAGCCTGCTCTACCTCTGCATCTTCCTGCACGGGGCCGTGCTGATGCTGGGGGGCGCTTACACCTATGCCCGGGTGCCGCTCGGTTTCGATCTGCAGCAGTGGTTCGATCTCAGTCGCAACCCCTATGACAAGATTGGCCACTTCTTCCAGGGCTTCGTGCCCGCCCTGGCCTGCCGCGAGATACTGCTGCGCGGCCACCATGTGCAGGGCAAGAAGATGCTGGTGTTTCTGGTGATCTGCGTGGTGCTCGCCGTCAGCGCCAGCTATGAGCTCATCGAGTGGGGCGCCGCACTGGCACTGGGTCAGGGCGCCGACGAGTTCCTCGGCACCCAGGGGGATCCCTGGGATACCCAGTCCGACATGTTCTTCGCCCTGATGGGGGCCGTCAGCGCCCTGTTGCTGCTCTCCCCCCTGCACGACCGCCAGCTCGGCAGGCTTGCCAGGCCCTGAGTCCGTCGAGGGAAGGGCTTGCCCCTTCCCTCTTTCTCCTGGATCCCCCCTGGCCCCTTCAGAAATCCGGCACGCCGCCGCTAACCCAGTCAACCGGGGAGCGCATCATGGCCAGATTATCCTTACCACTGCTGTTTTTGACCCTGCTGGCGAGCACCACCTTGCCGGCCAACGAGATCTCGCCCCCAGCCCCCCTGGATCACTGGCAGGAGAGCGACTGGAAGGGGGTGCCCGACAGCACCCGGATCGACAAGCAGAGGGTGCTCTTCGCCAAGCACGACGGCGACAGCTACCTGGGGCTCGCCATACTGCTGCCGGACTGGCAGCGCAGCGGCCAGCTGTGGCAGCTGACCCGGGAGCTGGGGCGACTCGGCTTCGACACCCTGCTGCTGCTCCCCTCCCCCCAGCAAACCGAGCTGGATCCGGCCTCCGAGAAGAAGCAGGAGACCATAGAGGCGTTTCGCCAGCAATTTGCCGAGCGCATCGTCAAGCTAGGTGATGCCAAGCTGCAGGAGGGCGGCTTCAAGCTGCTGCTGGCGCAAGGCACCAGCGCGGCCTGGGCCGCCAACCTCATCACCAGCGAGCAGTTGCCCGCCCCCGATGCCCTGGTGCTGCTCGACGGTTTCTTTCCCAACCAGCTGAGCAACCAGACCCTGGCCAAGCAGGTGGCCCAGGCCAGCATTCCCACCCTGGATCTCTATCAGGAAGACGGGGGGCGCTGGCCCCTGCTGGCGGCCGAGGCGCGCAAGAGCGAGAGCCGCCGCAGCCACAAGCTCAACTACCGCCCCTACGCCCTGATGGAGCTGGACGAAACGCCGGGGCGCATCCAGGGCTGGCTGACCCATCTGGGCTGGATCTGACCCCAAAAATGCCGCCTGCCTCACATCCGGCGCGATTGCCAAGCCATTGATGCGCTGCAAACTGGCCCTCGGTCGCCGATGTTTGGCATCATAAACGCCTCAACGGCAGGAGGCTTAATGCAGCAAATCGTGTTTCTCGACAGTGACACCCTGGACGCCGGCATCAATCTGCGTCGCCCCGATTTCCCCCATCACTGGCAAAGCTACCCCGAGACGAAGCCGGAACAGGTGGTGGAGCGGCTCAGGTGCGCCAGCATCGCCATCATCAACAAGATCCGCATCGGCAAGGACGAACTGGCCCAGTTGCCGGAGCTGCGCCTGATCGCCCTGGCGGCCACCGGCAGCGACAACCTGGATCTGGAGGCGTGCCGCGCCGCCAATGTCGCCGTGTGCAATATCCGCAACTACTCGGGCCCTTCCGTCCCCGAGCACGCCATGGCCCTGATGCTCGCCCTGTCGCGCAACCTGTTCGCCTGGCGCCAGTCCCTGCTGGAGGGGCGCTGGCAACAAAGCGGCCAGTTCTGCTTCTTCGACCACCCCATCACGGATCTGCATGGCAAGCGCCTCGGGATCATCGGCAAGGGCACCCTGGGACAGGCGCTGGGACAGCGGGCCAGCGCCATCGGGATGGAGGTTTACTATGCCCAGAGCCAGGTCGGCTCCCCGGGGGATGACGACAGGCTGCCCCTGGATGCCCTGCTGCAAAGTTCGGATGTGATCAGCCTGCACTGCCCGCTCACCCCCTACACCCGCCATCTCATCGGGGAGCGGGAGCTGGCCCTGATGAAACCGGGCGCCCTGCTCATCAACGTGGGCCGTGGCGGCCTGGTGGACGAGCAGGCGCTGCTCGAAGCCCTCGGCAACGGCCGTCTGGGGGGCGCCGGTTTCGATGTGGCGAGTGTCGAGCCGCCGCCTCCGGATCACCCCCTGATGCAGGCCCTGCGTTACCCCAATTTCATCCTGACTCCCCACGTGGCCTGGGCCAGCGAAGAGTCGATGCAGCGCCTCGCGGATCAGCTCATCGACAACATCAACGCCTTCTCCCTTGGCAGGCGCCAGCACCGGCTGGTGTAAGAGGCCGCTCGCCGCCCCTCACGGGCCGGCAGCGGGATCAAAAAAAGGGGCCAAAGGCCCCTTTTTGTCGGTCAGCTTGCCGCGGCATCAGTCGTCATGCCATCTGTGCTTGCGGTGCTTTTTGTGTTTCTTGTGGTGCTTGTGATAGCGCCTGTCATCGTAATAGCGATCGCCGCGGCTCTCGTGACCATCCCCGGTCCTGGCTCCGATGGCGGAGCCACCGGCACCACCGATACCGGCGCCGATCAGCTGGCCCGTGCTGCCACCGACGCTCTTGCCGATGGCAGCCCCGCCCAGGGCACCGACGGCGCCGCCGAGCGCAGCTTCGTTCTTGTTGCCCCTATTGGCCGTGGCCGCACCACCGGCCGCGCCCCCCAGGGCGGCCCCCACCAGGGCGCCGGTGTCGCCACCCAGCTCCTTGCCGATCATGGTGCCCGCCACCCCGCCGGCTCCGCCGCCGAGAATGGTATTGAGGGTCTCGGATGCCTGCACCTGTCCTGTGCCCAACAGCAACGCCCCCAGCAGCGCCAGTGCGCTCATGCCAAACGGTTTCATTTTCATGGGGTACTCCTGTCAAACCTGATGATTGATTATTTTTCCCTGCACTATACAAAGCCCCCTGACCTGCGCCACTGCCGCAAGGGGCACCTCACGGCCAGCCCTCCCTGTCTCCGGTTCGCGACACGATGCAAGAAAGCAGGCTAACCACCTGAAACCACATCAAAAAAAAAGGTCACACGAGAAATCATCCCCGTCATGACCCTTTTCTAGGCCCAAAGGCCCTTTTTTGCAGCGATCACCGTCAGACAGATACTGTCACAACCTCCCCGTCAACGGGCGACGACGCCGCCAGATGCCAGCAATCCCGCCCCTGGTGCTTGCTCTCGTACAGGCAGGCATCCGCCCGCTCGAGCAGCGTCAGGGCATCATCCGGATAGCGCGCTCCGCCGGCGCTCAGGGTGATGGCGTCGGCGAACTCCCGCCATTTCAGGGCTTTCACCCGACCGAGCAGGTGGGTCAGGCGGCATTCCACCTCCGCCTGCTCCAGCCCGGCCCGCTGCTGATCGAAGGCTCGCCGGTTCAGGATGCCGGTGAGAGGGTCGTGGAGCAGGGCATCCTGCCCTTGCAGCAGGCTGTTTCGCACCTGTTCTATCTCCCCCAGGCTGCCGTGCACGAACCAGGTTCGCTGACGCCGCTGGATCTCCTTTCGCGCCTCATCCCGGATGAGCCCGCTGAGCGAGCCCTGCACCAGCGCCTGCTCCTGGCGAAAGATCCGCATCAGAAAGCACAGGCTGCACAGCCAGATGCAGAGCAGCGCCAGGGCGGGCAGCACCACCATCAGCAGGGTGTCTTGCAGGTTTTCATGAAAATGGGAGGGGGGGAGATAGACGTTGAGATCCCACTCCATCCCCTCCAGAGCGTGTTGCAGGTGGCGACCTGCCCAGAACCCGTCCAGGCCGGCCGCCTGCGTCTCCCGCTCGAGATGGGGCGGCAACAGCGACAAATTGTGCCCCACCACCAGCTTGCCGCCCTTGCGCTCGGTGATGTAGAGGGCCACCGGGTCCTCACCCACTGCCCGGTGCAACGCCCCCTGCAAGGCGCTGAACGACATGTCCACCATCAGCAGTCCAAGCAGCTGCCCCTCATGATCCTTGACCCGCTTGATGAGGGTCAGTACCTGCCGGACCGAATCGAACTCCGGGTAGGGACCGAACCAGACGAGATCATCGCCCTCGCCGGACAGGGTCTGGTACCAGGGCCGCGCCTGTGCCCGGTAGCCCTCTGGTTGCTGCCAGTCGGGATAGCTGTCGAGCCGATGGGTGCGCGCGTTGTAGAAATAGAGGAAGTGGGCGTCGTACTTGAACTGATGGGCAATGGCCCAGATGGGATTGATGGCCGATGCCCCGGCAGCGATGGCCTGCTTGTCCAGGGACGCCTCCAGTACGCCAAGCTGGCGGCGGTTGTCCTGCGCCATGTCCTGGAGCAGGGTGGCGTCGAGGGCGGCCAGCATGTGACCGTAACCCGCCACCGTCTTGTCGATGCTGCTCAGGTAGCTGGCTGCCGCCAGCAACAGGGTGGCGATCAGCACCAGCCCTCCCAGGAGAAACGACAGCGGAGTCAGTATGTAATAGCGTTCCTTGATCAGCGCCGCCGTCATGTCAATCTCTATAAAATGTCATATTGGATGAATTTTATAGATTAAAAATCTGCAAAAGATATTGATTGAAGTCATTAACATCCACTGCTAATGATAAAAAAGATATCAAGGTGTCTCACGGCCATATTCACATCCGTCATGTGAATATCCATAAAAAGTAGAAACAGTCATTACTCCTCGTTGACGGTTTATTGCCCGCAAGGTGCTATAGTCGATGACTCGAGAAATCGGAGCCAGATGACCTTTGTCGGCAACGCTGGCGGTGATGATTCATCAACCAAGGAGATGTTATGAGCAGTCCGTTTATCGAACAGATCAAAGCACGTCGTACCATCTATGCCCTGGGCAACCGGGTGACCCACTCCGAGGCCCAGCTGACCGCCCTCATCAAGGATGCCGTCAAGCACAGCCCCTCTTCGTTCAACTCCCAGAGTTCCCGCGCCGTCATCCTGTTCGGCGAGCAGCACCACAAGCTGTGGGACATCGTCAAGGCGGAGCTCAAGAAGATAGTGCCGCCGGAGGCCTATCCCCAGAGTGAAGCCAAGATCAACGGCAGCTTCCGCGCCGGGGCTGGCACCGTGCTCTTCTTCGAAGACACCGCCGTCATCGAGGATCTTCAGCAGAAATTCGCTCTCTATGCCGACAACTTCCCCATCTGGTCCGAACATGCCACCAGATCG
>ERZ650307.1959-NODE-1959-length-11430-cov-3.971780_pt1 | contig 11430 bp, 6 predicted proteins | sample MGYA00376243_ERZ650307 | MGnify/ENA primary metagenome ERZ650307 (study PRJEB26733, sample SAMN07839242) | wastewater metagenome | biome: urban; feature: artificial channel; material: waste water | place: USA: North Carolina | collected 2016-03-31 ... | reverse complement strand
GAGCCTCCTCAAAAGACTTGCTGTTATCATCGAAACACATCACATTGGCGCAATCCAGAATATGACCCATGTTGAATGTAGCAACTTCCCGGCTCACCTCTTCTTTCTTCAATGCCTTCTTATAATATTTATTCACCTTATTAACCGCCTTGTAAATAGAAGGCTTCAAAATTTCGACCGAAGAATCCGTAAATCCGATTGTTACATCATACTCATGCGTATAATTCTGGATGAAAGTATTCCATTTTCCGGTAATGTCACTCCCCAGATAATGTTCCGCTTCAAACACTGGTTTGGTAGTCGGGATTTCTCCATACACGTCGAATATAAACACCGCTTTCGGCTTTTTGCCTACGGGAGTAGCTTCTTTTTCGTTTTTGGAAATATGGTTTTTTCCGGAGATATTCTCGTTCATGGCGAGCTCTCCTTTTTGCGCCGTTGCTGCCATCGTTATAACTAACACAACAGCCATACTGATTATTCTTTTCATATTCATTGAATTTTAAAGATTGATTGAAATGATAATTATTGCCGCAATCTTGGTGACCGACACATTCATTTATTGTTGCCACATCAGTCGGATATGGAAGTCATCGCCTCCCATGTTCGCTTTAGCCGCCTGATAATTTTTCAGGTTAGTACGCTGCAGAGCAGATGGATATTTAAAGCGTTTCGGCATTTTGTTATTAGCATTTGCGATGCCGGGCCCCACAGGTAACACAGGAAAACCGGTACGGTTATATTCAAACCACTGCTGATAATCGCAGAAGAACAGTGCGACAAACTTCTGGTTCATGATTCGTTCCAGCGTATCATCATAAGCAGCTTCCGGATTTTCAAAATAATGGTCAGGCATTTTCTGTCCCCACTGTTCGATAGCCGCCTGCACTCCCTTCTGATAAGCCTCTTTGGCAGCGCTACTTCCTCCGTCGATCACTCCTTTTTTCAGTAATTCCGCTTTGATGAATTCCACTTCGGCATAAGGCATCATGGCAAGTTTCATAGGTGCCTTCGCCATTTCCTGATTCAGTCCCGAAGCAGTGATTGAAGGCAACGTCTGATAACCGCTGGGCAAACCCACATAATCTTTAGTCTGGTCGGGGAGAGTGACCTGTGTTGCATACACCTGCAGACGGGGATCGTTCCAACCTTTCAGCAGATTAACAAAGAACTCTGAAATCTGAACATAAGAAGTGAAATCCTGTGGACGGGTGAGCGGAGCTTCCTCCGGATAAGTTCCGCTGATGGCAAGCAGGGCAGCATCATCGTTCGATTCGAATACCGGATAAGTGGCGGGATCGGTCAGCATGGTACGCAGCTCCTGTTTCGCGTTGAATTCCGGCACGTCGATCACCCGGAGCAGTGCACGCAGACGGAGCGAGTTGCAGAACTTCTTCCATTTCAAAATACCGGTTGCATCCCCTTTGGACGTCTTGTACAACATTTCGCCCGATTGGTTGTAGATCAACCCGTTAGCTTTGTCGAACAACTCGTTAGCTGTTTTCAGGTTGTCGATAATCTGTTGGTACACCTGCTGCTGGGTGTCGAACTTCGGTGCAAGTATTCCCTCGTCGGCGGAGCAGGCTTCGCTCATCGGAATATCACCGAAGGCATCCGTCAGAATCTGGTATAACCAACATTGCAAAGTCAGCGATATAGCATCGTAGTTGGGTTGTTTGGAGGCTTCCGGCAATTTTCCGGTGAGGCGCATCATCTCTTTGGCGTTGTTGATCCATTTATAATAAGTAGTCCATGTGCCGTCTCCTTCGCTGTCCGTCATATACCACCATCCCACACCGTTGGTGCTGCTGGTAGATACGGCGCATTGCATCAGGTCGTAGGTATAGCTGTTGTAGCGTTTCCAGTTGTAGACCGATGTTTCGTATAAAATCGGGTTGAGCAGCGTGCCGGGATTCACCTCATCCATGCGGGTGGGGTCTGTATTGAGTTCGTCGAAGCTGGTGCAGGAAGTCGTGCAGAGAGCTCCGCACAAAGTCATTCCCCATACTATATTTTTGAAAAGTTTATTGGTTTTCATAAGTCAGTGTTTAAAAAGATACGTTAATATTCAGTCCGAAAGTACGTGCCGTAGGCAGTGAGCCCGTCTCCACACCGGTCACCATCGAACTTCCGTTGAGGGCGGCAGATTCGGGGTCGAACAGAGGATAGTCAGTGATACAGAACAGGTTGCGTGCGTAGAGTGCCACCGATGCTTTGCTGAACGGTGTTTTCTTCAGTGTGCTGTTCGGCAACTTGTACTCCAGTCTCATTTCGCGCAACTTGAGGAATGAAGTGTCGAACGTGTTAGTTTCCACATTGGCCATCCGGTAATATTCCTTATAATAACTTTCCACGGTCACCACTTTGGTGTTTGGCGAGTAAGTTCCGTCATCGTTCTTCACTGTTCCCGGAGCAATCATGTACATCCCGTCTTGTGGTGAAAGTCCGGCGGCAGCGATGCGCGGGTCGTCTTTCGACATATAAAATTCCGTTCCCGGCAGACGTCCGTTCAGGGTATGTTGCAGTTTTCCCTGTTCCGTCATTTTGTGGTGCGAGTGCGAGTACATTTTACCTCCCACCTGTCCGTCGAGCAGGACGCTAAGCGTGAAGTTCTTGTAAGAAAATTCATTGTACAGTCCGGCTTTCCATTTCGGATAGGCCGTGCCGACGTATTCGATCTCTCCCGAACGTTCGGGCAATCCGTTGTCGTTGATGACCACATTTCCTTCCGGGTCGCGTACCAGTTTATATCCCCAGAGATCGCCCGTAGTTCCACCCACACGTCCGATGATAGACACACTACCGATACTGCTGATTAACTGGTTCTCATCCGCCCCTTCCGCCAGTGAGAGAATCCGGTTCTCGTTCTTAGACCAGGTGAAAGTAGCGTTCCAGCGGAAATCCCTGCTGACTACCGGAGTAACGTCCAACTGGATTTCGTAACCGCGGTTGCGGACGCATCCCGAATTGATGGTAGCTTTGCTGTAACCTGTGGTCGGGTCCATCGGAGCATCCAGAATCTGGTTTTTGGTGCGGTTATAATAGAATGTGAAATCGAGTCCGATGCGGTTGTGAAACATACGGAAGTCGAATCCCGTTTCGTAATTGGTCGAAATCTCCGGTTTGAAATCCTGATTATAGAGCGTAGAAGATACGATGGCCGAGCCGGGGAAATCGCTTGTGCCATAATAGGGCGATGTCTTGTAAGGGTCTGTGTCATTGCCCACCTGTGCCAGCGAACCTCTCACTTTCAACAGACTGATCTGTTCCGGCAACGTGAACCACTCGTTCATCACTGCACTGACGCTGACCGACGGATAGAAGAAAGAACGGTTACTTTTCGGCAGGGTAGACGACCAGTCATTGCGCCCGGTGACATCGAGAAACAGTTTATCCTTATACGAGAAATTGGCCGTGAAATAAAGACTGTTCAGCGCTTTCTTTTTGATAACCGTCTGCACGTTCGGGTTGGAAACACCGTTTGCCAGTTTGTATACTCCCGGCGTAATCAATCCTACCACCGAGGCAGCCAACATATCGTAGCTTTGTTGCATCATGTTTCCACCTGCCGAAGCGTTGACACGCAATCCGTTGGCGAATGAATCATGGTAAGTAAATAAAGCATCGCTGTTTAATTCATAATCGAACACATTCTGCTTCTTGAAAAACCCGTTTCCGAAAACCACGTCACTGATAGGACGATGCTGTTCGCGTTGGTCGGCTGACAACTGGATACCGGACCGGATCATGAAATCGAATTTACTGTTGATGCGCAGATTGGCAGAAATGGATGATACATTACTGTGTTTCTCCGAAGGATTTTCAGATTCGTACAGAATGACATACGGGTTTCCGATAAAGGAACTGTACGGTTGGAGCTGTTTCACATTTTCCTGTCCGGTACGCCACATCGGACGCAACCAGTCGAGGTTGACATTCGGATTCTGGAAGATAAGGAAGTAGGAGATAGAGTTACTGTTATATCCCAGTGCAGGCGTGTTGTTGAGCTTGCGGTACGTATAACTCGACTTGAAATTAATGCGCAGTGCCCTCGAAATCTGCTGTTGGGCGGAAACCATGGCGGTGATACGCTGGAAACCTGTATTGGGGAGAATCCATTCGTTCTTAGTGTGGGTGATGGACGCCCGTACGCTGCCCCGGTCGGATTTTCCGGTCAAGGCTACCGAGTTGGTCAGGGTGTATCCTGTCTGGAACAAATCTTTGCGGTTGTTTTTGTACGCTACCCAAGGGGTGGCAACAGAAGCGCGTCCCTGCGTTACGGGGTCATATTGGTAGAACAACCTGTTGGCGTCGAAACGTGCTCCGTAAGCGCTACTGGTTCCGCTAGTGCTTGCGTAACTGCCGTCTTCCGCTTTCCCGTAAGAGTAATAGGGCTGGCCTTCGTAGATAGAACCTGCCGGACCGATATTGCTCGGCAATCCCTGTCCGAATTCATACTGGTAATCGGGCCATCTCATCACATCGTCAATACTGAAGTTACCGCTGTAAGACACACCGATACCTTTGGGTGCACCCGCTCCCGATTTGGTAGTCACCATAATCACGCCATTGGCTGCACGCGTACCGTACAAGGCTGTCGCACTGGCCCCTTTTAATACTTGGATGCTTTCGATATCATCCGGATTGATGTCGGAGAATCCGTTACCATAGTCCACGGAAAGTTCGCTGTTTGAACCTGCACCGTAGGCAACACCCGGATTGGTCATCGGACTACTCATCGGTACACCGTCCACTACCACCAATGCGTCGTTTCCGTTCTGGTTCAGCGAGACGTCCCCCCGCAGCGAGATACGGCTCGAATTAAGCGGACCACCGGAAGAGATAACACTCAATCCGGCTACCTTGCCGTTCAGTGCCGTCGACCAGTTGGTGGGCAGGGCACTCGTAATCATATCCCCTTTCACGGTTTCCGTGGCATATCCCAATCCTTTTTCTTCACGTTTGATCCCCAGGGCAGTCACCACCACATCATTCAGTTGTTGCGACTCTTCCGCCAGTTTTACGTTCATCGTATTGCCTGCATAGTTCTTCTGTAGCGTTTTATATCCCACATAACTGAATACAAGCAAATCCTTTTGAGTCAATGTTTTCTTAGTCTTCAGGGAGTAGTTTCCGTCGATGTCGGTCACCGTGCCGTCTGTCGAGTTTTTCACAGCTACGGTAGCCCCGATTAACGGTTCCCCGCCTTCACTTGTGATTTTTCCTTTCACTGTTGTCTGTGCGTATGCAGAGCCACAGCACAAGAGCCCAATCGACAGAGAAAGCAGCCATTTGTTTCTTTTCATAATCTTTTACCTTGCTTCTTTTAATTTATTAAATGCAATAAAGTTATTCACACCCGTGTTTTTGTTTCACGGTGCAAAGGAATGCAAGGCAGATTAAGATAGTATTACAGATCTGTTAACAATCTGTGTTGTGCGATAAATACAAATTAATAAAATAAATGGAGGCACGGATTACACGGTTTTAGTTAATAAAAGAACCGCGTAATCCGTGCCTAATAATCTAATAATAAAAGATTATTTTACTTGATTAGATAGAATATTTACTCTGATACTCTTTCGGCGACATCCCCTCGTGCCGTTTGAAGTACCTTCCTAAATACGACTGATCGGGAAAACCAAGTCGGTCGGCTATTTCCTGAATCGTCAGTCCGGTGGATTGAAGCAACACTTTTATCTCCAGGATGGCAAAGTCGTCGATAATCTTTTTGGCAGCCTCGCCCGTCACGCTTTTGCAGATACCTGTCAGGTATTTGGTGGAGATACACAGTTTGCTGGCGTAGAAAGTCACTTCCCGTTGTGAGATACAGTTTTCATGTACCAGTGCGATGAAATTCTTAAAGATTTCATCCTGCCGGCTTCCTCCTTCGATTTCCTGTCGGTCGAAGTAGCGGTAACACTTATCATAAATATCCAGCATAAACGACTGGAGATGATTTTTGGCGATCTGGTTGCGGAAACGGTTTTCACGATCGTTGTATATAGCTGTTGTGGCACGCATTAACCCGTTGATTGCTCCTGTGCTTTCATCCTTGAGTGTATAGCACGGTTTTTCTTTGATGAACCGGAAGAAGATCGGCTCGAAACGGAGGCAGGCTTCGCGAAACATTTCTTTGGGAAATCCGAAGAAAGAAGCTGTGAAATCGCTGCTGTTGCCATTGATGCGGATAATCGTTCCCGGCAAGAGCACGATTTGAGTGTTTTCTACTATTTCATAGTCTTTCAGGTCGATTGTGACGTGTGCCCATCCGCTTCTGCAAAAATAGATGGCACCCCCTTCCAGTTTCCACAGGCGTTGCATAATTGGAGACAGGTTTTCGTCCATTCCGGCAACGAACGGTTCATGAAGTATGGCTAGGCTAGAGTTTTTTGATTCCATTGTTGTTCTTATTTTGGGTACAAAAATAGGACTTTTTCACTAAATATCGGTTTTAATGTTCCTAAAATGAACAAAACTGAAGATACTAAGTCCAGTTTCCTATGAAGAAAACAGTCTACCTTTGCCGCGTTCAAAAATAGTTAAATAGGTAACAGAAAATGAGTAAAAAGGTATGTAAAGTGAAGCAAGGGCTATTGTTGCTCTGCTGTATGGTAGCTGCTACGGGCTGTAAACAAGCTCCTCCGGCACAAATGGAAACAGAATACGAAGTGATGACCGTTTCTCCGGTCGACCGGATGATTTCAAGCGCCTACTCGGCGACCATCCGCGGACGTCAGGATATTGATATTTACCCCCAGGTAAGTGGTACGCTGACTAAAGTCTGTGTAACGGAAGGGCAGCGTGTAAAGAACGGACAGACATTGTTCATCATCGACCAAGTGCCGTATGAAGCTGCTTTGCAGACGGCAGTGGCAAACGTTGAATCGGCCAAAGCCTCTCTGGCTACAGCGCAACTGACGTATGACAGTAAAGAGGAACTGTATAAAGAGAACGTAATTTCCTCTTTCGATTTGAGTACGGCAAAAAACTCCCTGTTGGCTGCCAAAGCACAGTTGGCACAGGCCAAGGCGCAGGAAGTGAGTGCCCGCAATAATCTTTCTTATACGGTTGTGAAAAGTCCGGCCGACGGAGTGGTAGGCACGTTGCCTTACCGTGTAGGAGCTTTGGTTAGTTCCGCTCTTGCCCAGCCGTTGACTACCGTTTCCGACAATTCGGATATGTACGTCTACTTCTCCATGACGGAAAACCAATTACTGGGACTGATCCGCCAATACGGTTCTAAAGAGGAAGCATTGAAAAATATGCCTGCCATCGACCTGCAACTGAACGATAAGTCAGCCTACTCCGAACGGGGACAGATTGAATCTATCAGCGGAGTGATCGACCGTTCGACGGGTACGGTCAGCCTGCGTGCAGTTTTCCCGAACAAGGAAGGATTGCTGCATAGCGGTGGTGCGGGTAATGTGATTGTTCCTGTTCAAAAAACAGCTGCGCTGACCATTCCACAGGCTGCCACTTTCGAAATACAAGATAAGAGATATGTCTATAAGGTAGTGGACGGCAAGGCTCAATCCAGCCAGGTACAAGTGACCCGTGTCAATGGCGGTCGGGAATTTATTGTAGATGAAGGATTGGCACCGGGAGATGTGATCGTGGCAGAAGGAGTAGGTTTGCTTCGTGAAGGTACTCCGGTCAAGGCAAAGGCTGCTCAAACTCCAGTGGCAGGAGTGACAAATGCTAATCAATCCTCATCAACAGAGACAACAACGAAGTCTCCGGCAACTACTACTGAAAATTAAACCAAGGAGGAATCATTCATGAATTTAAGAACCTTTATAGAACGCCCCGTATTATCGGCAGTCATCTCTATCACGATTGTCGTAGTGGGTATCATCGGGCTGTTCAGCTTGCCCGTTGAGCAGTATCCCGATATTGCTCCGCCTACCATTATGGTGAGTACCACCTATTATGGCGCCAGTGCGGAAACATTGCAGAAGAGTGTTATTGCGCCTTTGGAAGAGGCGATCAACGGAGTGGAAGACATGACCTACATGACTTCCTCCGCCACCAATTCCGGTTCGGTGAGCATCACCGTCTATTTTAAGCAGGGCACAGACCCCGATATGGCGGCTGTCAACGTGCAGAACCGTGTATCACGTGCTACGGGACAACTTCCGGCGGAGGTAACCCAGGTCGGTGTGACCACTTCCAAGCGTCAGACGAGTATTCTGCAGATGTTCTCATTGTATAGTCCGGACGACAGTTACGACGAGAACTTCCTGTCCAACTATATCAGCATCAACCTGAAACCGCAGATTCTTCGTATCTCCGGTGTGGGCGACCTGATGATTATGGGCGGTGAATATAGTATGCGTGTATGGATGAAACCGGACGTGATGGCGCAGTACAAACTGATTCCGTCCGATATCACCGGTGTGCTTGCCGAGCAGAATATCGAATCGGCTACCGGTTCGTTCGGTGAAAATTCCGATGAGACTTATCAGTATACGATGAAGTACACCGGACGTCTCATTACTCCCGAAGAATTCGGGGATATCGTCATCCGTTCCACCGACAATGGCGAAGTCTTGAAACTGAAAGACGTTGCCGATATCCAACTGGGACAGGACAGCTACGCTTACCACGGTGGTATGGACGGTCATCCGGGTGTATCCTGTATGGTGTTCCAGACGGCAGGTTCCAATGCGACCGAAGTAAACCAGAATATCGACAAACTCCTCGAAGAGGCAAGCAAAGACCTTCCGAAAGGCGTGGAACTGACGCAGATGATGAGCTCCAACGACTTCCTGTTCGCTTCCATTCATGAGGTGGTGAAAACGTTGATCGAGGCTATCATCCTGGTTATCCTTGTGGTGTACGTCTTCTTGCAGGACTTCCGTTCTACATTGATTCCGCTGGTCGGAATTGTGGTTTCCCTGGTGGGTACGTTTGCTTTCATGGCGATAGCCGGATTCAGTATCAACCTGCTGACCCTGTTTGCGCTAGTGCTCGTTATCGGTACGGTGGTGGATGATGCCATTATTGTCGTCGAGGCGGTGCAGGCGCGGTTCGATGTGGGCTACAGGTCGTCATATATGGCAAGTATCGACGCTATGAAAGGTATCAGTAATGCCGTTATCACCTCTTCGCTGGTGTTTATGGCGGTGTTCATTCCGGTGTCCTTCATGGGCGGCATGGGCTTCCAGTTGGGATCCTTGATGATCTTGCGGGCGTCCTTCATGCCACGGCGCAGCGCCGGAATACCGGTCTTAAAGCACTTGTCAACGGCGGCCAGGCGAATAAATTCCTTGCAGAAGGTCGCGGCGTTGCCCAGACGGAACAGCACGGGGTGATAGTCGCCGTAAATCTGCATGTAGCGGGCCAGATAACCGCGGTTGCGCATGATGTAGTAGCGGTTGGTGTCGCTCGTGGAGTTGAGCTGGCGCTTGCCGGCGATGTCCCAGTTAGAGACGGCGCGGGCGCGCTTGAGCACCACGTCGGCCACAACGGCGGCGGGGAAGTGCTGGCTGGCTACGTAGCCGTAGCAGGCATCGTCGCCGTAGATAAAGAAGCGCGCATCGGGCAGGCCGATCTTGTCGACCACGCGGCGCGAGAACATGCCGCCCTCAAAGCACAGCTGGTTCATGGCGCGGTAGCCCTCGGGGCCCAAGTCCCACTTGGCGACAGGGTTGGGAATGCCGAGCGAAAGGATGAGCTGGTACTGCCAAAAGAAGGCGCCGCCGTCAAAGTCCAGGCGCGAACCCTGGATGACATCGTAGCGGTCGGTCCACTTGGCAAGACGCTCGATGCCTTCGGGGATGACGAGCACGTCGTCGTCCATCACCCAGAACCACTGGGCGCCCAGGTCGTAGGCGCATTTGGTGCCGGCGGAGAAGCCGCCCGCACCGCCGCCGTTTTCGAGCTGCGGGGCGTAGATGACGCGGTCGGTGCCGCCCTGCGCGTCGGGCTGCTCGGTGTCGATGCCCCACAGGTTGGCCAGGCGCTCGTTGAATGCGGCGCACATGGCCTCGGTCTCGCGCGAATTCTCGTTATCGACAATCACGATGCGCCAGGGCGTTGCCGTGAGCTCGGTCATGGAGTCGAACAAGTTGGCCAGGAGTTCCTGGCGCTTGTACGTAACGACGACAATGGCGAGCTTATCGATGGGAGCGGGAAGGGTTGAAGGCATGGGGCAATATATCCTTTCACGCGCGGCGGGTGAGTGCAGCGCGGAAGCTATCGAATACGTCCTTGGGACTGTCCTATTGTAAAGGCTCGGCGCACCTTGGCGGCAAGCTTTGAATAAAACGCAGGAACCTGCCATGGGCCCGCCGCATGACGTGGGGCTGCTTTGCCCGCAAGAGGCTCCATAGATTATATAAACGCCCGCTGGCGCGCTGACCCTTTGATACCATGAAACGACAGGTATTTCCTAAGGAGCACATTTGTCTACTAACGCCTCTGGCAGCCCTGTTCTGTCGCTGCTTATTCCCATTTACAATGTTCAGCGCTACCTGCGCGAGTGCCTCGATTCCGCCCTGGCGCAGACGCTCAAGGATATTGAGATCATCTGCATTAACGACGGGTCGACCGACAACTCGCCGGCGATTATCCGCGAGTATATGGAGCGCGATGGGCGCGTCAAGATGATCGACAAGGCCAACAGCGGCTACGGCGACTCGATGAACCACGGTCTGGAGATGGCGCGTGGCAAGTACGTTGGCATCTTGGAGTCCGATGACTTTATGGCGCCCGACGCACTCGAAAAGCTTGTCTCGGCCGCCGATAGCAATAATGCCGACTTTGCGAAGGCGAACTTTGATTTCTACTGGTCTAAGCCCGAGGAGCGCCGTTCGCTGCACGAGATGTTTAAGGCCAAGGACTGCGACAAGCCGGTGCACCCGAGCGACACGACGCAGTTCTTTAAGCAAAAGCCGTCGATTTGGTCGGCCGTGTACCGTCGCGATTTTCTTGAGCGCAACGGCATTACGTTCCTGCCGACTCCGGGGGCATCCTTTCAGGACACGTCATTCGCCTTTAAGGTGATCGCGTGTGCCGATAAGGCTGTTTACCTGCATGATGCCGTGTTGTCGTATCGCCAGGACAACGAGAATTCCTCGGTCAATTCTTCGGCTAAGGTCTTTTGCGTCAATACCGAGTATGCCGAGATTGAGCGTTGGATTCGAGAGGATTATGCCCGCGACCACGCAAGCGTCGATGTCGCGCGCATGCTCAAGTTCAATCAGCTCATTAAGTACGATTCGTACATGTGGAACTACGTGCGCCTGGCGCCTAAGTTCTATAAGGAGTTCCTGGTGCAGATGGCCAAGGAATTTCAGGCGGCCTTGGACGCGGGGGAGTTTTCGCTTGACGACCTCAAGCCGTGGAAGCGCGCGAATCTCGCTGCCATCCTCAAAGATCCTGAGGGCTGGGTTGACGAGCATCCGAGTTTTGCGACGGATGGTG
>ERZ650307.1949-NODE-1949-length-11439-cov-4.156535_pt1 | contig 11439 bp, 9 predicted proteins | sample MGYA00376243_ERZ650307 | MGnify/ENA primary metagenome ERZ650307 (study PRJEB26733, sample SAMN07839242) | wastewater metagenome | biome: urban; feature: artificial channel; material: waste water | place: USA: North Carolina | collected 2016-03-31 ... | reverse complement strand
GGCTTCCCTTCTGCCCTTTGTACTCGATCAGCGTCTTATCCCAAAGCTGCAGCTCAATGAGCCATTCCTTTTCGTATGCCAGAAAGAACGGAAAATAAATCTGCTTGCCGCACAGCTCCTGTAAGAATTTTTTCAGAGTCTTACGCACAGTCGTCGTATATTCTCTGGTGGAATAATATTTTAATACGGCGATCTTGCAGATGTCGATCGTTTCTTCACCCTTTTCATATTCCTTACAGATGATATCAATAATACTTCTGCTCATCCTGCGCTCTTCCACTACATATTCTCTGGACATATACGCCAGATATGCCTGCTGCAGTCTGAAATAAGCTCCCTCTTCATAATATTCTTCAAAGATCGGAACCTCTCCGAACAACTCTTCCGAGAACAACATCTGTGTGATGATCCTCTCCGCCAGCTTCTGAGTATGTACTTCATACTCTCTTGCTTCTCTCCAGAGCAGTTTCATGTCTGTAGTCGCTCCGCAGTAGTAATTCGCAAGATACGTCAGGATCACTCTGTCAAACTGCTTTCTTTTAAATATCTCAAAACACACGTAGGTAAGGAAATCATCACATTCATAATTGTTTTCACGGATCGTACGGCTGCACAGTCCCATGATCTCTTCTTCCCCGTAATTTTCAATGCCATACTTGCGCACAGTCTCAAGAGAAAGCTCTTCTACCTTCTCCTCCTGACGGTTCTGCTTCAGACTGTTCATATACCGCTTGCAGATATCCATGTAACGAAGCTCATAGAACAGGCGCTTGCTTTCATATGGAATAGAATCTGTATAATGTCTTCCATCTTTTGCTTCCCATACAATGCGATCCGTCTTTGCATACAGAAATACTCTGGCTCCATTCTCTGTATATGCTGCCTTCTGTGTAATTGTTCCATCAGCTGCGATTACATGAATAAATTTCATATTCGGAACCTTTGTTGTAATCCAATATGCGTGACACACATCATAAAGAGCGCGGATTCTGTCCTGACTCATGTCTGTCTCTACAAGGAATCGCTTATAAATGATCCGCAGATCTTCATCTATATTTCTCTTCTCCAGCTGATTCCATGTGAATTCTTCCATCTCATCCCTGTAGTGCGCATAAATCTCGCTTGTCTCATCTTCATAAGTAATAAGATTTGCATACAAAAATGCGCATTTCTTATAATCCAGAGAATTTCCATGCATAAAATACAAATATACCGAACGAGGAAGCTGCTTATGAAATTCTTCCGGTCTCGCAGCCGCCATATAATATTCGTAAAGCTGCGCAATCTTCAACTCTGCGTCTACCGCTTTCTCATACCAATGGAAATAGATGTGTTCTGTTCTGCTGCCTTTTATAAGCAATGTACAGATAGAAGTCAATATCATCGCTTCATCATACATCTCATAACACTTCACAAGTACATTATACAGATGTTTATCAAAATTCTTCATCTGACTTGCCAGGTTTGCTGTATATAATGCAAGTTCCTTCGTCATCAGTTTATATTTCACGCCAAAAAGCAGAACCTGTACTTCAAACTGTCCGAGTTTTTTAAGAGATGAGCTCTTCTCTTTAAAACAACGGAATGCCTGAAGATAGAACCATAAGCTGTGAGACTTATACTCCATAAACTGCTTCTCAAGCACATTCAGTCTTTCACTGTAGATTTTATATTCTGAATCAACCTCAATCAGCATACAAAGAATCCGCCAGCTGTCCGGATGCTTCATAAAAGAACGTGAAAGTTCTTCTGCGACCCTTCTCTGCCCAATCGAATCATTACTCAGTTTTGTCGTCAGATAAAGGTAATAGGAACTCAATTCAACATCCTTACCGATTGCAAAACGATTGTAGTTATAAGATTCTAAAAGCCATTTTGCCTCATCCATCCGATTACCCAAAATGCAGATATGTGCCTGGGCAAGAAGGTAAAATTCATTACGTTCATCTACCTCGCGAAGATGTGAAATTTTCTTTATAGAAGCCTCTGTCCAATCTTCCAGTGACATCTTGTCACCTTCATATTTCAGATAATCTTTCAGAATTCCATTAAATTCTTTTTCATTTGCACGATGTTCCTCATCTCTGCAAATATCCTTTTCCACTACGACCTCATAACTCAATGTTTCATATGGAGTTTCCAGAATGATCCTTCCAAAGTTACTTCCTCTGTGAAGCTTGTCCATAGAAATACCATATTCCAGACGATAGGCATTACCTATAAATTCGTCTGTCGTCAGATGTCTGTGCTCAACAGAAAGGAAATCGCCTTCTGTTCTTACATCAATCTCCAGATATCCCCAGGTATTTTTCTTCACAGTAAAAGTCTCTTTTCTGTCTTCTACAAGAGAAATAAAAGCACGGCTTTCTTCTTCCAATGTAAGAAAAATCTTCTCTTTCTGCTTGCACCCTACCAGGAATTCTTCAAGGGCGTGCTGATCCAGTTCCCATTTACGCATATTATTATAAAGCGCCTTGATCCTCGTATCTTCATATTTGAGAATCTCAAAGAAATCTCTGGACCGGAATAACTTCACTGCCTCAGCTGCATCACGATATGTAAGCTTCTTAAAATCTTCCAGGCTCTGAACCTTTCCGTATCGAGTCATAACAAATGGTTTCTCAATAATTGCAGTAAATGCAATATCATACTCTCCACCATTACATACAATCGTAAATTTCCCATGTTCAACATGTCCCGGCACAAGTCCTCTTCCATCGTATGTATAATAAATATTTACCGGATTTCCATCAAAACCCTGCTCTACGCACTGTACACGATAGGAAGAAGGATATACAAGTCCACGTATTGTCCCTTCCCCTTCATTCTGCAGAGAAAAGCTTCCCTCATATTTTTCTCCTTCTCCGACACGCATCGTAATGTGAGTCTCAGGAAAAATAATTTCCGGCTGCGGGATGTGAAAATCCCCCTTTGCAAAACGTTTGATCTTATTCTTCAAATCCGTCACCTACTCAAATTTTTAATCATCCATAAGTTTGCTTCTGGCAACTGCCAAAAACGCTACTATAAATTATATCATTAGTATACATGATCTTGCAATGGGGGATTGTATAAAGTTTTACATCCATTTTTTCATTAAAATTCCTCCTTTATTTTTCCCGAAAAATGGATACATTTTCACTGGCAGCTTCCCATCATTGGATACAAGTAAGTAAAACCGAGACAAATCAAACAGAACGTGCTATAATAAAATTCATCTGAATGTTATTTCTACAAAGGAGGACTTCATTATGAAATTAGTAATTACTATGAGTCGTCGTTTCGGTACCGGAGCCAGCATTATTGCTGAAGAGCTTTCGAAACGACTTGATATTCCGGTCTATGACAAGGCCTATATAGAAGAAAAGCTCTCTGATCACAAATATGAAAGTGAAGCTGAAGCAATCCGGAAACTGGCTGAAAACCCTTGCATTATTCTCGGACGATGCGCCTCAGATATTCTGAAAGACCGGATGAATGTATTAAACATCTATGTGAGTGCTGCCAAAGAGGACCGCATTCAGAGAATCATGAAAAAAGAAAATCTTGATCATGATGCCGCAAAAGAAAAGGTGGAGCATACAGATGAAGAGCGTGCTGCTTATTATTATGAACACACCGGCAAGACCTGGGGAGATGTGAATGATTATCACATGATTCTTGACACTTCCGAGCTTGGTGTTGAAAACTGTGCTGATATCTTAATGCATTATTTCGAAAAACTGGAATACATTTAATTTTTCGTGAAAGCACGGACTTTGGCTCGTTGCTCGTGTAAATATAACAGGGACAAAAACTTGTTGGTCTTCACAAAGTTTTTGTCCCTGTTTTTTTAATTCTGGCTGTCTGAAGTATCTGATGTATCTGACGTTTTAATTGTTACACCCTGTTTTTCAAAACTGATCTTCTTCCATACTTTTTTCTCTTCTTTGATTTTTGTATCCTTTTTCCACTGCTCCAGAAGTGAATCATACTGTTCCTGTTTTCTCTCACTTACAATACTTTCTTTTTTACTGTCTGTTGCCTCTCTGTCCAAAAGACTTGTAAGCTTTGCAATATAAATTCCATTCTCTGTCTCTATAATATCTGTAACATCGCCTTCATTTGTCAATGCATCTGCTGCTGCGATCAAATCCTTATCCGGGCTTGTACTTTCAGAATCAAATGTAGCTGTCTGGGCTGTAAGTCCTGCTGCTGATGCAACAGTCTCCATATCTTCTCCACCCTTTAACCGATCATCAAATGCCTGTGCGGTCGTCTTCAAAGCTTCTTTCTCATCATCTGATAATGTCTGGGATTCTCCCGAATCATCTGTTGTTGTATATGAGAATAAGAGATATTGCATACTCTTCTGTGCTGCATCTTCATCTGATACATTCTCATCCACACCAGCTTCCATTGCCGTTTCCATCTTATTCGAAATTGTCATCAGTTCGAGAACTTTAGCCACTTCCTCCTCATCTCCTGATACCACTTTCTTCACATCATCCGAATTATCTTCACCGAATTTTGCTGCTGCATCTTTAATCGCCTGTTGCTCTTCCTCTGTCAGTGCAACATCATAGTCAGATGCATGCTGTGAAACAAGATACATATTCTCCAGACTCTCAAGAATACTCTTCTTTGTCTGCTCCTCATATGTCTGATCGTCTGATACTTCCTTTGCCCACATCTCTTCTGCTGTTGTTCCCATCATACTCGCATAGTAGGTTTCATACTGAGCCTGCTGCAATCTTGCGTAAAAATTCGCGACTCCAAGTGTAATCTTCTCATCACCGACTGTTGCAACTGTCTCATCTGTATTTATTGTTCCGCATCCTGTCAAAGATGTTACTGTCAATGTGCCTGCCACTGCAAGCACTGCCAGCCTTTTTGCCAAACGTACCATCTGGTAAATCCTCCTCTTTTTACGTATTTACTTACGCAGCCATACTACCGCTCATTATATCGTGTTTTTTGTTCTATCACAACCCCAAACACAGAATCTCCTCAACTTCCCTGATCTAATCGAAGTTCGCGAATACTCTCTATAATTTCTCTTAGCATCTGCAGAACATTTTCCCCTTTCTCTTTTCCACTTCTCCCTTTCTTTTGATAAAGGAAATACGGGACTGCTTCTGCTTTGAAAGTCATATTATTTCCATATTTCTTTAAAAGTGCCGGAATTTTTGCCGGATCCAGATTTGCTTTTTCATATAAGATAAATTTGTAGTCTTTTCCCTTTTGTTCTATCGCTGTAATATATGCAGAATGCGCAAGACTCTTAAGTGCTGCAATATGAAGAAGCTGCTGTACTTTTTTCGGAAGATCTCCAAAACGATCAATCAGTTCTTCTGTCATATCATCCATCTCTTCTTCCGTCTCGATTGTAGCAATTCTTTTATAAATATCTAATTTTTGATACTCGTTTTTAATGTAAGATTCCGGAATAAATGCATCTATATCAAGATCAATCGTTGTAGCGTAGTCTGCTTCTTCTTTTTTACCTTTCAACTGACTGACAGCCTCATTAAGCATCTTGCAGTACAAGTCATATCCAACTGCTGCCATATGACCACTTTGCGACTCTCCTAGAAGATTTCCCGCACCTCGGATCTCAAGATCACGCATTGCGATCTTGAATCCCGATCCAAGATCTGTAAATTCACGAATTGCAGCCAGCCTCTTCTCTGCAACTTCTTTAAGCATCTTATCCCTCTGATACAGCAGAAATGCATATGCCATTCGATTGGATCTCCCAACTCTTCCTCGCAACTGATATAACTGTGACAGTCCAAATCTATCTGCATCTTGTATAATCATCGTATTAGCATTCGCAATGTCCAGTCCTGTTTCAATAATTGTTGTCGATACAAGCACATCAATATCACCATTGATAAAATCATACATAATATCTTCCAACTGATGCTCATTCATCTGTCCATGTGCGTAAGATACTCTTGCATCCGGCACCAATTTCTGCACACGGAGTGCCACATCTGCAATATTTTCCACTCTGTTATAAACATAATAGACCTGTCCACCTCTGGCGAGTTCACGCTCCATTGCTTCACGTACCATCTCGTCATTGTATTCCATTACATATGTCTGTATTGGCATACGATCCATCGGTGCTTCCTCAAGCACACTCATATCGCGAATTCCGATCAAACTCATATGAAGTGTTCTTGGGATTGGCGTTGCTGTCAGCGTCAACACATCTATATTTTCTCTTAATTTTTTAATTTTTTCCTTATGCGTCACACCAAAACGTTGTTCTTCATCTATGATCAGAAGTCCTAAATCTTTATATCCAACATCCTTTGAAAGCACTCTGTGTGTTCCGATCACGATATCAACCAGACCTTTTTTCAAATCCTCTACTGTTTTTTTCTGTTGCGCCTGCGTCCGAAAACGGCTCATCAAGTCAACACGCACCGGAAAATCTTTAAACCTTTGAATAAATGTATTATAGTGTTGCTGCGCAAGAATCGTTGTAGGTACAAGATAAACAACCTGTTTTCCTTCCTGCACTGCCTTAAAAGCTGCTCTTATCGCAATTTCAGTCTTACCATACCCTACATCTCCGCAGATCAGACGATCCATGATCTTCGTACTTTCCATATCTTTCTTTGTATCTTCAATTGCACGAAGCTGATCCTCTGTCTCTTCAAATGGAAACATCTCCTCAAACTCTCTCTGCCAGACCGTATCCGGTCCATAAACATAACCTTCTGTCTGCTGGCGCGTTGCGTAGAGTTTTACAAGATCTTTTGCGATTAACTGAACCGCTTTTTTTACCTGTCCTTTTGTTTTTTTCCACTGAGGTGTACCAAGCTTATTCAATTTTGGTGGCTTTGCATCTGCTCCTGCGTATTTCTGGATCAGATCCATCTGTGTTGCCGGTATATATAGAATTCCTCCGTCCGCATAGGAAATTTTCATATAATCCCGAGTAACAGTATCTACTTCGACTTTCTCAATCCCCTGATAAATTCCAAGTCCGTGATTCTCATGTACCACATAGTCTCCCGGTTTAAGTTCGGCAAATTCCTGGATTTTTTTCCCTTCATAAGTTTTTCTTTTCTTTTTTTTCTTTTTCTTACCAAAAATATCAGATTCCGAGATGATCGTAAACTTTAACATTGGATACTCGTATCCCTCTGCAATATAACCACAGGTTACCATAATCTCTCCCGGATTCACCTGCCGTTCCATCTCTTCACTGTAAAAACTGCTCAGGTCATAATCTCTCAGATCTTCTGCAAGACGTTTTGCTCTTGTTCTTGAGCCCGAAACAAGAATCACGCGATACCCTGTTCTTTTCAGTTTCTTCAGATCTCGTGTCAGGAGCTCAAAGCTGCTATTATACGGATTGACAGTTTTAACCTGCAGACTGTAGACAGACCTTACTTTAAACATTCCACATTTTGATTCCAACATGGTAAATGCAATTCCATAATACTTGTTCATCTTTCCAATCGTATGATCTGTCTGTTCTACCTGAATCGGAATCTCATCTGTCTCCATACCGGCTTCTTCTCTGCTCTCCAAGCTGTGAAAATACTCTTTTTCCACGATTTCTGCAGATTCTTGAAGACGTACCGGTTCATCCAAAAACAAGATTGTCTCCTTTACCGGAAAATATGCCAAAAAGCTTTCCGTTTCCATCTGCTTCCAGTTCTCAGTTGCCGGATAGATTTCTATTTCCTGTAAATTCTCTGTCGACCTCTGACTTTCCACATCAAAACTTCTAATAGAATCAACTTCATCTCCCCATAATTCAATTCGAACCGGATTCTCCTCTGTCAGTGGAAATACATCCAGAATCCCACCTCTGACTGCAAATTGTCCCGGACTTTCAACCTGGTTTTCCCTTTCATATCCTAATATCGAAAGGTTTTCCTGTAATTTCTGAAAATCCAACGCCTCTTCTGCATGAATCTTAATCCTGTTCCCGCACAGTTCTTCTTTCGATGGAAGCCCATCCAGAAATGCGTCCATTGTTGTAACTACAGTAATTGCTTCCCGTCCTTTCTTCTCTACAATCGCACGCAATACTTCCATACGTTTCCCTGTCAAAAATGCACCCTTAATATCTGCATGATAAAACAAAAGATCTCTTGCCGGATAAAACCATACATTTTCCTCCAGTACACGCCATTCTTCATAAGCCTGTTTTGCTTTTTCTTCACTGGAAAAAACGATGACTCTGTACTCAAAGCCATCGCTCAGTGCTTTCGCAAGATGTATCTTCTGTGAATTCACACATCCTGCGATTTGCAGGAAACCCGTTTTCTTTCTTCTCGAACTGACAATCTCCTGATAATCAGCCAGTTCTTTTAATGGTTCTAAAAAAGCCTGCATCTCTACTCGTCCTTCTTTTTACGATTATATTCGTTCATCGCTTCGCTCATCTGGTCACTCACGATCAGTTCCACCGCTTTTACCGCATTATCATAACCTTCGCTCATCAGTTCCTGTTCCACCTTAGAAAAATGTCCTAAAACATAATCTGCAAGATCATACTTCGGTGGTTTTTCTCCAACTCCTACTTTTATTCTCGGAAAAACCTGTCCGCCAAGATGTGCAATAATATTTTTTATTCCATTATGCCCACCTGCACTGCCTTTTGCACGAATTCTTAATTGTCCTACCCCCAGACTGATATCATCATAAATCACGATCAGTTCCGTCTCAGGATCCACTTTATAATAGTCAATCACACTTCGGATGCTCTCGCCACTAAGGTTCATATAAGTCTGCGGTTTTACCAAAATCACCTTCTGTCCTGCAATCATACCCTTTCCAATCAAAGCGCGATGCTTCTCCATAGTTACATCTATATTATATCTCTCAGAAAGTCGATCTATAACATCAAATCCGACATTATGTCTTGTTCCTTCGTATTCTTTCGTCGGATTGCCTAATCCTGCTATAATATACATCTTCTTCTTCCTTTCCTAAATGTGTTCTCCATCCTCTTCTTCCCACTGTAAGCAACACGGGCTTGTTGTCATATAACTTCCTCTTGCAAACAGCAATCTTTATTTTACCGCATGTGTGAATATTTGTCATGCATATTTGCTCTGTAAATTCATAAATTGTATAAAAAGGGGGATACTCATGAAATCAAAAACTAAAATCATTGTCCTTCATATGAAAGAGATCATCTATACTATTATTTTTGCTGCTCTCGGCATTCTTCTGATCCTTCTTCTGATTCTTATGTTCCATCCAAAAGAGCAGTCAGCAGAATCCGATCCGCAATGCTGCATTGCTGAAACTAACACTTCTTCATAAACACTCGAAAAATGCCACTTGCCGGGTTTGTACAGCAAAAAAGCCACAGTCCATCCTATCTGTGGCTTTTTGATCGCTTTTTCACAATCACTGCTATTTTAATTCTGCTTATCCTTCTACGATCAGATAAGTACCATCCGGCAGTGCAAACACTTCAGAAGCCTCTTCCAATTCTTCCTCTGACATCCCGTCTACATCCATGCCATTCTCTTCAAAGTATTCTCTTACTTCAGCCAGAGATTCTACAACAACTGCCATACAGTCCTCCAGAAAAGCTTCTGCTGCCTCAAGGGTCTCTGCTACCGGTTCATCAAAAAGCTGCTCCTGCTTCTCCAAAAAAGTCTTCAGACACTCTTCATTGTACTCTCCCATTACTTCTCCTCCTGTTTCTTAACAATCTTTCGTATCTCTTCCGCTGAATCAACAATACATTCAGCTCCGTCCTCTAAAAGAGCTTTTCTTCCACGGAATCCCCAGGACACAAGAATTGTCTGCATCTTTGCCGCATGACCCGTTGCAAGATCCACTTCTGAATCTCCGATGTATGCTGCTTCTTCCGGCAAAACCCCAAATGAACTGACAATCGTCAACGCGGCCGTCGGATCCGGTTTCTTAGGAACTCCATCCTTCTGCCCCTGTATATGGTCAAAAAGTTCTTTCCCAAATACTTCTTCAACCACATGGACAGCCTGTCTGTCTGGCTTATTTGATAAAACTGCAAGTTTGATACCACTCTCTTTCAACTGCTGCAACATCTGTGGAATTCCTTCGTACGGAGCAACCTTATACATACAATTTGCATCAAATATCCTGGCATACGCTTCCACCGCCTCTTCAAGATGACACAGTTGTGTATCCCCGCCTGCCTTTAATGTCCGTTCAAGCAGAACCTTCGCCCCATCTCCAACGAACTGCCGGCACTGTTCCTTTGTAATCTGTGGCCTTCCGATCTCTTTCATCGTCTCATTAACTGAATATTCCAGTGAATCCAATGTGTTTGTCAACGTTCCATCCAGATCAAAAATACAAGCCTTTATCATAGCTGCCTCCATACTTTATCATTGGTTACATTACACCATAACCATATCTGCTCTTTTCTGTTACTTTCTGTAACATTTTCTTCCCATTTATCATAGTATGAAGTCATAAAAATTTCAATACTTTCTCTCTATTTTCCAAGAAGATATTGTCTCATTGTTTTTAAAGCATTTTTCTCTAAACGGCTCACCTGTGCCTGCGAAATTCCAATCTGTTCCGAAACTTCCATCTGCGTCTTTCCTTCAAAAAATCGTAAACGGATCAGCCGTCTCTCTCTTTCATTCAGCCGTTCCATCGCAGCTTCTAAAGACAACTCTTCCACCCAGTTTTCTTCTCTGTTCTTCTTATCACTGACCTGATCCATCACATACAGTGCATCGCCACCATCATTATACACCGGTTCCTGAAGACTCATTGGTGTCTGTACTGCATCCAGTGCATAAACTACTTCTTCTTTTGAAAGTCCAATCTCTTCTGCGATTTCCTGAATGCTGGGTTCTTTCATATTTTTTCGAATATAACCTTCTCTTGTATAAATTACTTTATAAGCTATATCACGCAATGAGCGGCTCACGCGAAGGGAACTGTTATCTCGCAGATACCGGCGGATTTCTCCTATGATCATAGGAACTGCGTAGGTAGAAAACTTCACCTGGCGATCTGGATCAAAGTTATCTACGGCCTTTACAAGCCCCACACATCCAATCTGAAACAAATCATCTGCATTTTCATTACTGCTGTCAAACCGTTTCATCACACTAAGCACCAGCCGAAGATTTCCTTTGATGTATTCTTCCCGCGCCAACTTGTCCCCCTGACGAATCCTGCGAAAAAGCTCCTCCTTCTCCTTTTCCCTGAGAAGTGGGAGCTTTGATGTATTCACTCCACACAGTTCTACCTTATTCACAACCATTGTAAGAAACCTCCTAAGTTTTTTTCTACTTAGAATCATTCTCACTCTTTGAATAAGATATTCCATGAAGTGCTGAATTTTATAAAGTTTTAGTCCTTGACAATCAAATATCCCATTTATCCGACAAATTATTAATCTGCGACTCGAATTTTGCTTTGTCTTTATTCGCGAGACCTTCATTCTTGTAAATGACATCAAGTAAACGC
>ERZ650307.1944-NODE-1944-length-11449-cov-3.773565_pt1 | contig 11449 bp, 9 predicted proteins | sample MGYA00376243_ERZ650307 | MGnify/ENA primary metagenome ERZ650307 (study PRJEB26733, sample SAMN07839242) | wastewater metagenome | biome: urban; feature: artificial channel; material: waste water | place: USA: North Carolina | collected 2016-03-31 ... | reverse complement strand
GTAAATACTGCTGGAACTGTATCTGCACGCTCAGCCTTGAGCTGACATACAACATTGGTCACATCCTGACGCGATTTCTTTAATATAGTCACAATATCAAACGAAGCACACCCACCAAGTCCCATTAATATAAGCTCCATGGGACGTGGGCCACGATTTTCACCACCATATTCGGCAGAACCATCCATAATTACTTGATGCCCACTTTCAGATTGAGCTTCAAAAGCGACATTCTCTAACCATTGAACGCTTGTTTGCATTGCAAGTCCCTAAAAAAAACTATAAATTACAAGATAGCTGTAACACTAGCATAAATTGAGTTGATAAGGAATTTCACTCTGTGCTTCTGCGTGACAATTTTATTTAGATCTTTGATCTGTAATTTATCCAATTCGGAATTGATTAGCATGGTTTCTAATTTTTCACATTTAAGTACAGATGCTTTGTCTCCGGGTCAACTCCCTGAATCAGTCAAAGCTCTGTTAAAGCGAGCTTACATCAATCGTTTTCCTAAAAGAACAACGATCATTGATGCAGGTAGCGAATCAAAATCACTATACTTAATTTTAAAAGGTTCAGTATCAATTATCTTGCGTGAAGATGATGAGCGTGAGATTGTTGTTGCATATCTCAATCCAGGTGATTTCTTTGGTGAAATGGGGCTGTTTGAAAATAACCCTCAACGTACCGCAGAAGTACGTACTCGAGATGGTTGTAAAATTGCAGAAATCTCATATGAAAATTTCCACGAACTCAGCAAACAATACCCTGACCTGAGCTATGCTGTATTTGCTCAGCTTGTTCGCCGTCTGAAGAATACAACGCGTAAAGTCACTGACTTAGCATTTATCGATGTATCTGGTCGTATTGCGCGTTGTTTAATTGACTTATCTGCGCAGCCTGAGGCAATGATTCTACCGAATGGTCGTCAGATTCGTATTACACGTCAAGAAATTGGTCGTATTGTGGGGTGTTCACGTGAAATGGTTGGTCGTGTTTTAAAAACACTTGAAGATCAAGGCATGATTCAAACTGATGGTAAAGCAATTTTAATTTTTGATACTTCTTTAGATGATAACGCATTTTCTGAAGATGAATTTGATGATGAGGATTAATCCCCTCTAGCTTTAAACTAATTTCAAAGCCAGTGCAAACCACTGGCTTTAATTTTATCCAGATGAAGCTAAGCTCTTTAGCTTTTCATCAATTCTGCTTACATAATTACTATGATTATAGAGATAATCAGAATATAAAGCCTTGCGAACTTTTTTTATAATTCTTGTTAATCATGGGTATATTTATAAGATACTGATTTGGAGCAAATAAGTATGAAAAAATTGGCTTTAAGCCTTTGTGCAATGACTGTAATAACGATTTCAGGTTGTGCATCATTTGCAGATATGGCAGGTGCTGACAGTGCTACATTAAATGCTCAGTCGGCTCAAAGCTTTGCAAAGATGACACAGGAAGCTCGTGCCAAGAATCAATTGGATATGAGCTCAAATACTTATCAACGTATTAATTCAGTATTTTTGCGCTTAAAACCGTATGCTGACCAAATGAACCAAACCGGTCAGCGTTTTGATTGGCAGTTAGCAGTACTAAAATCAGATACTGTAAATGCCTATGTTGCGCCAGGTGGGAAGGTCGTTTTCTATACGGGTATTGTGAACAAGCTGAATTTGACCAATGATGAAATCGCAGCAATTATGGGACACGAAATGACCCATGCCTTAGAAGAACATGCCAAAAGTAAAATTGGTGCGCAAGCACTTACAAACTTAGCGATTGGGATTGGCACGACTTATGCAGGTGTGAATATTGGTGAAGCAGGTAATGCGGCAATTGCTTTAGGTAGTCAAATTGGTATTGGTTTACCCTATTCTCGTAATTTAGAAAGTCGCGCTGATTTTGGTGGATTAATGCTGATGGCAAAAGCAGGATATAATCCAAATGCAGCAATTAGTCTTTGGGAAAAAATGGATCGTCTAGATGGTGCTGGTGGCGCATCATTCTTATCAACTCACCCATCAAATAGTCAACGTATTGGTGATATGCGTAAAAATTTACCTGCTGCTCTGGCAGTTTATAATAAACGTCGTTAATTTAGCCAAAGCCATTAGATCTCATTTTAGAGATTTAATGGCATATCCTTTAGCTGTCTTATATACAAAAACTCTAATTTATCTCAGCAATTTTTGAATCCGTTTCAACAGTCTGATTAATCTCTATCAGCTTTTGAATTTTCCCCGTTTGTGGAGCAATCACAGGGACCTCCATTTTCATTGCTTCCATAATTGCAATTGTCTCACCTTGGTTTACATGATCATTTTCTTGAACTTTCCACACGGTGATTACACCACTCATCGGTGCTAAGACACTATTACTACTTTGGTTCTGATCAGAAGCATTTGGTTTCTGATTTGGTGGTTGTGTCCCAACTAAACTAAAAAATCCATTTGGTAAGCCAATCTGATGCAACTTTCCATCTATTTCAATTGGATAACGTTGTAATTCAACTTGATTGCTCAGTTTACTACGTGAATAGTGAGGATAATCATGGCGACTATCTTGTTCAATCCAACGTGTATGTACTTTAAATTCATCAATAAAGTCAGCATCTGACAGGATTGCACGATGGAATGGTAATACTGAAGCAATGCCCTCTATTTCAAAATGGGCAAGCGCTCTTTTGGCCCGTTGAATTGCAATCTCGCGGGTTGCACCAGTCACAATTAATTTCGCAATTAAAGAATCAAAATGACTTGAAACAACACTTCCAGTCATCACCCCCGTATCAAGCCGAATACCAATTCCTGATGGTGGGTGAAAACGAGTAAGCTGTCCAAATGCTGGGATAAAACCACGTGCTGGATCTTCCGCATTAATTCGGAATTCAATTGCATGTCCTATTGGTTTTGGCATTTCTTGAATCGAAAGTGGTTGACCTAAAGCAATTCGAATTTGTTCTACAACTAAGTCTAGGCCCGTAGTTTGCTCAGTAACTGTGTGCTCAACTTGTAGACGTGTATTAACCTCTAAGAACGAAAGTTGACCATTTTGACTAAGTAAATACTCGACGGTACCTGCCCCGACGTAATCTGCAGCGCGGCAAATTGCAATAGCAGATTGCACTAACTGAGCTTCAATATGCTCATTAATAAATGGTGCAGGTGCTTCCTCGACTAGCTTTTGATTACGGCGTTGTAAAGAACAATCTCTCGTTCCTACAACGACAATATGTCCCTGTTGATCAGCAATAATTTGTGCTTCCAAATGCCGAGGCTTATTTAAATATTGTTCAACAAAACATTCTCCTCGACCAAAAGCAGCGAATGCTTCTCGCACAGCCGATTCATATAAATCGGCAACTTCATTCAATTGCCAAGCAACTTTTAAACCACGTCCACCACCACCATATGCAGCTTTTATCGCAATCGGCAGACCATACTGTTTCGCAAAATATACGGCTTCTTGAGCTGATTGAAGTGGTTGTTCAGTACCATGAACCAAAGGTGCATTTACCGACTGTGCAATTTTACGCGCTTGTATTTTGTCACCAAGTTTATGGATAGTTTCAGGAGATGGCCCAATCCAAATCAGCCCCGCATCCATCACAGCTTGGGCAAATTCGGCACGTTCTGATAAAAAACCATAACCAGGATGAATCATGGTCACTTGGGCTTTATACGCAATATCAATAATTTTATTGATATCTAAGTAAGTGTGCTGTGCTGTTTGTCCTGATAATGCCCAAGCTTCATCTGCAAGTTGAACATGCAAACTGGCAATATCATCATCTGCATAAATCGCCACTGATGTAATATCCATATCTTTACATGCGTGAATAATGCGTACAGCAATTTCTCCGCGATTCGCAATCAGCAGCTTATGTTTTTTATGCATCTTTTTTGACATCCATGAAATCATAAATTTTACGAAATTGAATATGGCAACCAGCTGGAATCTGTGCAATTAAGTCCAAATGATAGGATGCGACCGCCGCAATCACAGGATAACCCCCTGTAATAGGATGATCATTCATAAATAATACAGGCTGACCATTTGGAGGAATTTGCAAAGCACCTGTACAACAACCTTCGCTCGGTAATTCTTGCTCGAATTGTCGCGTTAAAGGCTGATCACCCACTAATCTCAATCCAATTCGATTACTCTCTGTGCTCACTAACCAAGTTTGTTTAAACAATAAATCAAGGCTTTCTTCGGCAAACCAATCTGTACGCGGCCCTAACACGAGATCTATTTCAATAATCTCATCTCGTTTAGGTAATTTAATCGGTATTAGATTTAAGCTGACAGGCTGCGTTTTTAATTGGGCAAAATGAATCTCATCACCCACTTGAATTGGTTTTGTACCCAATTCAGCCAAAGAATCATAACTAGCACTTTCTAGTACTTGCTCAACAGCGATACCGCCACGTAGCGCAATATAATTACGAATCCCTGCACTCGGTGCTGAAATATAAATTTCATCACCATAATCTAAAGCAATCGGCTGATACAAATCCACTTTAACTTTATCCGCGCCAATATAAGTAATCCATACTTCCGTTTCCGCACCTGTCACAGCAATAACTGTTGCTTCTAAAACCTGTAATCGCAATCCACCATTTAAAACTTCCATGACGGCTGCATTCTGTGGATTGCCAACAATTAAGTTTGCCTGACGAAATGCCTTTTGATCCATAGCACCTGCCCGCCCCACGCCTAGCTCAGCTAAATTTTTACGTCCTTCATCTTGGATCAATACTTGTAAGCCAACATTTTTAACGCGTAACACAGCAGGTTTTTTAATCGATTTTCTTTGAGAAAATCTCTGAGCAGGCACACAAATTTGGGTTGGATTATGACTATCATCCTTGAAGATGACATGATCACTCGGCAGTAATAAAGCAGGCTGTTGTCGATGAATATCCCACAATATCTCATCAGTCTGTCCAATCAACTGCCATCCACCCGGACTATCTTGAGGATAAATACCGCTATATTCGCCTGCTAAACCTACTGCCCCTGCACTAACTTTTTTACGTGGTGATGCTAAGCGTGGAATACTCCTAAATACTTGCTCAGGATTGGTTAGATAAGCAAAGCCGGGAGCAAAGCCAATAAATGCAACTTGCCAATAAGAGTTGGTATGTTTCTGAATGACTTGTTCAGTACTTATTCCTAAATATTCAGCAACATTATTTAAATCAATACCGTTATAGCGCACACCGATAACGATTTCCTTCCCTTGACGCAAAGTATCCTGACTGATTTTTTGGCTTGAAATCCATCGAATCAATGTATGCATCTCGACCAATAACGAATCAAAATAAATCAGTATGCTACGTGCCGCAGGAATAAGTTCTTTTAAATGAGGATGCTGTGCTTGTTTTAAGCAGTAATGAACCGCCATTGTTTCTTCTAAACTTTCAAGCTCAATCAAAAAACAATCTAAATTAACGGATAGAAATCGCATAAAACAGCTCTTTTAAAATGTTTAAAACTCATTCAAAGACTAAAAGCACGAACTTCAATTTGATTTTCTAACAATACTTGGCGAATCTTTTCTGCCATTTGTACCGCCCCAAAGGTATCACCATGCAAACAAATGGTATCTGCCTGAATTGTAGTGAAATCCCCTTCAATCGACTCAATACCTCCATTCTGAATCATGCTCAGTACACGTTGAGCTACGACTTCTGCATCATGTAAAACAGCACCTTCTAAACGGCGTGAAACTAGTTCACCATTACGATGATAAGCACGATCAGCAAACGCTTCAGAAATAACGCCAACTCCCTGCTTACGAGCAAAATTAATTAAAGGCGAACCCGCCAATGCAACTAACACTAATTTTTTATCTGAATGCTGTATTGCATCAATCACTGCTTGAGCTTGAGTTAAATTGGTGGCAATAGTGTTATATAAAGCACCATGTGGTTTGACGTAAGTCACTTTTGTTCCAGCGACTTGAGCCAACCCTTGCAGCGCTGAGATTTGATAAAGTACGTCTGCGTATAATTCATCATAAGATACATCCATATTACGGCGACCAAAACCAACCCGATCTGGATACGAAACATGCGCTCCCACACTAACATTTTGAGCAGCCGCTTGTTTTAAGGTATTTAACATATTGACAGGATCGCCTGCATGAAAACCGCATGCAATATTGGCACTACTCACAATCGCAAGAATCTGTTCATCATTCCCCATTTTCCAAGCACCATAGCTTTCGCCTAAGTCGCTGTTTAAATCAATATGCATATAAAAACCTAATGCTGATTTTATGATCCGATAATTGAGTAATATATTCGAAGTGATTACAAAATCACATATTTTATCGACTTTAACAGCTTATAGCTCTCGATTAACGAATGGCTATACTTGAATAAATGATCTTAAATTACATATTTTTTGTTTTACGAAGTTCTCTTGGTGTCATGCCAAACAGCAGTTTGAACTGATCTGTAAATCGAGACTGAGATTGATAACCACATTGTTCAGCAATATTGCCAATATGTAATTGCGTGGTTTGTAATAAGTGCAAACCATATCCTAGCCGTACTTGATTTCGAATATCTTGAATATTATTTCCCTCACTTTTAAGCCTACGCCTTAAAACGGTAATTCAAAGTCTAGCCGTGACTAAGGTTACGGTTTCTTGTGCCTGTAAATGTCTAAGTGTTAGCACTTCGGGATACTATGCTTGGCGAAAGCGACAGATGTATGTCCATCAGAAATATACTGATTTAAAAGCTATTTATTGGCAGCACCATGCTCGCTTAGGAGCACCTTCATTGACGCATAACATGCATGATTTAGGTTACTGCATAAGTGAACGTACAGTTGGAAGAATGAGGATTTGAGTTGCCGCCTGTTGGATTCTATTTGCAACACAACCATTTAAAAACGAGCTAGATGCAGAACAGATCAAAATTGGATATTTCATCTATACACCCCCTATTGAATGAATGAATGATTTGCAAAATTGTACAAAAACCAGCAAAAATGACTAAAACTCAAAGCTAATTTATGAATAAACCATATCAACACAAAAACAGTTGTAAATTTTCATTCACAACTGTTTTATAAATAAATCTATAAATGGTTTAAATAAATTTATTTCGCAGCCATACGAATACCGCCATCTAAGCGGATCACTTCACCATTTAAATATGAATTTTCAGCAATATGTGCAACCAAACGACCAAATTCTTCAGGACGTCCCAAACGTGATGGATAAGGCACCATTTGCCCTAAGGCATCTTGTACATTTTGCGGTAAGCCTTTCAGCATTGGAGTTTCCATAATCCCTGGTGCAATGGTTAAAACACGAATTTGATGACGTGCTAACTCGCGCGCAATCGGAAGCGTCATCGCAACTACAGCACCTTTTGATGCAGAATAAGCCGCTTGTCCAATTTGCCCATCAAAAGCAGCAACTGAAGCTGTATTTACAATCACCCCACGATCTTCATCGCCTTCAGCAACAATATTTTTACTCATTGCATCTGCTGCGAAACGCAACATGTTAAATGTACCCGTCACGTTGATATGTAAGGTTTTTGAGAACATAGCTAAATCATGTACAGATTCTTTGCCCACAACTTTTGCTGAGGGTCCAATCCCTGCACAGTTGACTAGTCCATATACCGCACCATATTTTGCAACAACATCTTTAAAGAATTGCTCTGCAGCTGGCTCATCAGTTACATCTAATTTTACAAATTCAGCTTGTGCACCTAATGCTTGTGCCTGTTGTTCACCCGCTTCAGTGTTCATATCGACTAAGGTAAGCGTCGCACCTTGCTTAACGAGAACCTCTGCTGTTGCAGCCCCTAAACCAGAGCCACCACCAGTAATAACAAAATGTTTTCCTTGAATTTTCATCTAAATTTCCTCGTAAATTAAAAATATAAATTTTTATAAGCGAGAGTAAAGCCAAGTTTTTTCCGATACAATTCCTAAAAGTAGCAAAAGTGATGCGACTTTTGAGCATTCAACCTATTTACTCTTCTATATTTCATTTTTATATGAACAAAAGCACCGATCTCGATCTTAATTCTGCTAAGGATACAATTTCAATTGCTTTAATTCGTGAAGCATTGAGTGTTGCCGCAAGTCGAGGTTTAGATATTCTCCATATCGCTAATCAAGCAGGCGTTTCAGTCGAACTGCTCAGTTCAACTAAAGCCCGTGTTCCAGTGATGCAATGTGCACGATTGTGGATTGAGCTAGCAGAGCATATGAATGATGAGTTTCTAGGGATGGATCGCCATCCAATGCGTCGAGGAAGCTATAGCTTATTGGCAAAGTTAGCATTCAGTGCAGAAACATTAGAACAAGCTATTCAAGAAATCTTAAAGTTTCTGAGTTTAGTGTTGGATGACATTCAAGGTGAATTGATTCAACAAGGTGCAAAAGCATACTTAATTTTGCATGACCGTGAACATCCTAAACGAATGTTTACTTATTCGACCTATTTGATGTTAGTCCATAGTTTAATGTGTTGGCTAAGTGACCAGCGCATCCCTTTTCAGAAAATGACCTTTAAATGTCATCAACCTGTCGAAATACAGGATTATCGTGTTCGTTTTTGCGAAGATATTCAATTTAATGCTGATCAAAATCTCATTGAATTTGATGCAAACTACCTCAAACACAAAATCAAAAAAGATAAACAGGCTTTAAATGACTTTCTCAGACAAACGCCTTACAACCTAATTGTTCGCTTTAAAAATGAAAATTCTTTAAGCTTGCAAATCCGTCGTCAACTGCTTTTACAACCACCCTCAGAGTGGGATGAACTCAAAGAAATTGCCCAACAACTGAATATGTCAACGGCAACCATTCAACGCCGTTTAAAACAAGAAGGTGTCAGTTATCAGCAGCTAAAAAATGATATTCGCTGCGATATTGCAATTGAACGGCTCAGTAAAAGCAATGATTCAATTCAGAACATCAGTGATGATTTGCATTTCCATGATCCAAGTGCATTTCATCGCGCTTTTAAAAAATGGACAGGCGTTAGTCCCGGTGCTTATCGTGCGAAAACACTATTTAGTAAAATAGAAGCTTAAATAGTTTTTTGTCCTAGACTGACACGGTCATTGCCACCATAATCCTTGATAGTCTGAATCTGCTTAAAACCTTGTTGTTCAAAAATATCTCGTACCGCTTGGCCTTGATCATAACCATGTTCAAGCACAATCCAACCATTGGGTTTAAGCCAATCTTTGCCTTGGGTAATAATGGTTTCAATATCCGCCATACCCTGCTTATCAGCAATCAAAGCACGCTCAGGTTCAGACTTGAGCTTTTGCATATGTACATCTTCAGGATCAATATACGGCGGATTGGAGACAATCAAATCAAACTGTTGCTGTTCTAAAGCCTCGAACCAAGCCCCACAAGCGAACTTCACTTGCATCAGCCCGTGTCGAACTGCATTGTCCTGCGCCACGTCTAAAGTTGGTGCGTATATATCAGTTGCAGTGACTTGCCATTGCGGACGCTCACTTGCGAGCGCCAAAGCAATTGCGCCTGTTCCTGTGCCTAGGTCAACAATATTCGCGTGTTGATCGAGTGGCAGTTTGAGCACCGTTTCAACCAAAATTTCGGTATCTGGGCGTGGCACTAGAGTGTCATGGGTGACTTTTAAATCCAACGTCCAAAAAGGTTGTGAACCTGTGACATAAGCCAAAGGCTCACCCTGTTCGATACGCGCAAGCCCTTCTAAAAAAGCCTGTTCCTGTATTTCAGTCAACTCTTGCTCAAGTCTTAATTTGAGTTCTAAAGCATTGATACCTAGTAGGTGTTCAAGTAGCCATGCCGCCTCTTGACGTTCATAGCTATCAATTTCACCTTTGATTTCTAAGGCTTGAGCAATATTCATTAGCCGCCATTTTCCTGTGCAAGCATCGCCAACTGATCCGCCTGATATTCACGATGTAAGCTATCCAGCAATTCCGTTAAATCACCTTCCATAATTGCATCTAACTTATATAAAGTCAGGTTAATACGGTGATCAGTCATACGACCTTGAGGGTAGTTATAGGTACGAATACGTTCAGAACGATCACCTGAACCGACGAGGTCACGGCGCATTTCTGAAGTTGCTGCATCAGCGGCTGCACGTTTAGCATTTTCTAAACGTGAGACTAACAATGCCATCGCTTTGGCTTTATTCTTATGTTGCGAACGCTCTTCCTGACATTCCACTACCACACCCGATGGAATATGGGTAATACGCACCGCAGAATCGGTTTTGTTAATATGCTGACCACCTGCACCTGATGCACGATAGGTATCAATGCGCAGATCGGCGGGATTGATTTCAACTGTGGTATCTACATCCACTTCTGGCAGAATCGCAACAGTACACGCTGAAGTGTGTACACGACCTTGAGATTCAGTCGCAGGTACACGTTGAACACGGTGTGCACCACTCTCAAATTTCAAACGACCATAGACGCCTTCGCCATCAATACGGCAAATGATTTCTTTATAACCGCCATGCTCACCTTCATTTTCAGAAAGTACTTCAATACGCCAACTTTGTGTTTCAGCATATTTGCTATACATACGGAATAAATCACCCGAGAAGATCGCAGCTTCATCACCACCTGTACCCGCACGCACCTCAAGATAGGCTGCATTGGCATCATTTGGATCTTTCGGAATCATTAGAACATTTAATTGTTCTTCGAGATTAACGAGAAGCGCTTTATTTTCTTTAATTTCTTCTTCAGCCATATCTTTGAAATCGGGATCTGATTTCATTATTTCAGCCGTTTCAATATCTTCTTCAGCTTGACGATATTTGCTCCAAACCTCAGTGATTTCTGTTAAATCATTATGTTCGCGAGACAATTTACGAAAACGTTTATTGTCCGAAATTACTTCTACATCAGCGAGCAATGCAGTCAGCTCTTCGTGACGATCACAAAGTTGATCCAGTCTTAAACGGAGTGATGCTTTCATGGGCGGAATATCTCAAAACTAAAGACTCAGTGCCGATCAAAATAATGAAGCACGAGCAAAATCAAAAAATTGCGCATAGTTTACAGATTCTAAGGCTTAAAAGACATAGAGAAACTAGGTAACTTAACAATCCCCTATTATTTCATCACAAATTCTGCGTTTTTTTAGTATGTATAGGTTGTTCTCTTACCTGAGCTTCGATATAAATAATCAAAGATAAATTAGAATGATAAAACAATAGGATAAACCATGAGTAATTTAATAAACCGCCCTACACTCGCCTTCACAGCCGCAAGCTGGCTTGCGGTTCTTATTGGTGTTGTTGGTTTTATGATTGGATTGTGGAATGCAGAAATGCCTCTGCATGAAAAAGGCTATTATTTGATAATTCTATTGTATGGACTCTTTTCCACAATCTCACTACAAAAAACATTGCGAGATCAATTAGAAGAAGATC
>ERZ650307.1943-NODE-1943-length-11451-cov-4.626799_pt1 | contig 11451 bp, 10 predicted proteins | sample MGYA00376243_ERZ650307 | MGnify/ENA primary metagenome ERZ650307 (study PRJEB26733, sample SAMN07839242) | wastewater metagenome | biome: urban; feature: artificial channel; material: waste water | place: USA: North Carolina | collected 2016-03-31 ... | reverse complement strand
CACATTTATCTTTACACCACTTGTAACAGCTGGTAATATCGTATTGTACGATAGTTCTAAATTAGATGTTTCTACTTATATGGACTATGTAGTTAAATATGGTTTGATTAATGATGACTTCATTAAAAATGAATTTGTTACACTTGGCGAATCAAGAGGACATATCTATATTAAAAACCATGATAAGAGAGCATTTGTGAAAGGCACTATTGCAACTATTATGGCTGACATTAAAAAACCATAGAAATGAGTGTAGAGTTTAAATTCACAAAGCCTAACGGACACTATAATACTGGTGATATTGCTATTATAGATGAAGCAACTGCTAAATACTATAAAGCATTAAATATCGGTGATGTTTACGTTGAGAAAAAAGAGGTTAAACCAAAAAAAGAAGTAAAATCTACAAAAAAGTAACCAATGATATTAAATAAAACATACTTCCAAAGTGGTAGATATAAACTACCTAATTTGAATGAACCAGAGCCTAATTTGGTTTTACAAATGGATTTAGAAACTCTTATAGAGACCTCAGAGGAAGATGTTTTGTCTAAGACATTTGGTATTCCAATGTATGAGGATTTTATGACTTACATTGTAGATGGAGATATAGATACATTAGCACCTGAGAATTACCAAAAGTTATTCAAGGGTGCGATGTATTCAAAAGACGGTAAAGATTATTACTTTAAAGGTTTAGTGGACTTTGATAAGAAATATTCTTTATTAGTGCCTTATGTATATCATCAATATTGGGAAATAAATATTACTCAAACTACCGAATTTGGGCAAGCGAAGATTAAAACAAAGGTAGGATTACCTGCTTCTTCAATTCCTAAGATGGTAGATGCTTGGAATAGATTTGTAAGTGAATATTCAGGTGATTTTGCAAATGTAAGTGGCTATACCGATGATGGAAACCCATTTATAATGCTAGATAGAGGTATAGATTATTATTGCCAAAGCAACACAGATACTTATGTGTCATTAATTAAGTTCTTGGTAGATAATAAAGACCAATATCCGTTATTACCTGAAAATTATAAAGGAATATCATTAAAAGTTAAAAACTCTTTTGGATTATGATAAATTGTAACTTAATATTATATGATTTACTCGATAAGACTATTAATATAGACTTTTTTGGGGATAATTTCATAGTTAATTACAATGAATCAGATCTAATTGAATTAACAAGGGTATTAAACTCAAAAGTAACCAAATATCCTATGATATGGTTAGAGAGTGGATATAAAATGGTTGAGCCTGTTAATAGGGGAAATAAGACACTTTTATTACAAGGGTGTAGGTTTTTCTTAATAACAAAAGGAAGTCAGACAGATTACCCTAAAACAAGATTTTCCACCACTTACAATGAATTACTTTACACCTTAAAGGAAAAATTTATTGATAAAATAAGAAAATCCAAAGGAATAAGTATAAGTGGAACAAATTTTACTTCAACTTCATTGCCTTTTAATAGTGTAAGTGAGATATTAACTAGATACGGTACTAATAACTATGATAACGATAGTGCAAGAGATAACGTATCTACGGATATATGGGATGCAATTGTAATAGAATGCGACCTTTTAATAAAAACTAATTGTTACTTATAAAAATTTTAAAATTATGTTAAAAATAAATTCTTGCGACCAATCAGAGTTTTTACCTGCATTAGGTGGCATTAAATGCGCAAACAAAATGATGGTAGGGTTTAACCTTATCAGACGAGATGTAAGAATTGATTTATCTACCTTCGACAAAGATGCTTTAGATGAATTAATTAAAACGGGTAAATGGATAGGTTATTTAGAACCATTCCAAAAAGAGAACGCTAACCAAGATGCTCAATATGCTACTTCTGTTCAAGGGCAAAGAAGCCAAAAAGTAAAAGCAATCAAAGGATGGACATTTACATTCGATGAAGGAAACTGTTTCAACAATGAAATGGAAAAATTGAACAATTCAAGATTATGGTCTTTTGCGCCAGTATTAGAGGATGGTTCAATTATCTTAAACCAATTTAGCGATGGTAAAGTGGGAGGTTTTGAATCTAACCTATTTACGGGAGTATTTGATTTACCTTTAACAGCAGATGTAAGTGGTTCACAATTAATGGTAGATTTAACGCCTAAAGGTTCAAGAGATTGGGCTACTAATTCTATTTTGGTAAGTGCTTTAGACTTCCAATTTGATGAAATTACACCAATTAAAGGACTTAGAATGGTTTTACCAACTGTTATCACTGGTGTAGCCACAAGCGTAGCAGTAAATATTTCTGAATTATGTGCATCTACAGTAGATAATTTTGCTACTTCTTCTGCATTTACATTTGAGGTAAAAAATAATGCTGGAGTTGTTACTTACAATGCACCAAGTGCGGTAGTACAAAACGGTAATGTTCTAACTTTTACGGTGACAGCATTTGGAGCAGGTAAAACAGTAAAATTAGTAACTAAAAACTCAACTAGTAATACTTATGGTGTAGCTAAAAACAATGAGTTTTATTACTATGGTGAATCTAATTCTGTAATCACTACATAATGATAGCATTTAAGGTAGAAAATGTAAGTTTTTCTATTGCTGAAAAATTTGCGAGTATAGAGGAAGGGGTAGAGTTTTTATCAAAACATTTACCTTATAAGAGTGAATCAGAATTGAAGAAAATCGCTAAAGATTATGCTAACACCGATACAACTTCAAAGAAACCTAACAAAGGGGATAAACCAAGTGAATAGATTGGTTAAAGAATCTTTGGAAAAAGATGATTTAGCTGAATTAAACAGACAAAACCTATTGTTAGGAAAAGATAGTAAGGGTGGTGATATGCCACCCTATCTTTCTAATGAGTATGCTTCTATTAAACAAGGAATGAATTATAAAAATAGAGGATTATGGGATTTAAAATGGAAAGGTAATTATCATCGAGGGATAACGGTTTCTGTAACTTCAAATTCTGTTCGTTTCTTTCAACGAAGTAAGGCTAATAGTGTAATGTTAATAACACCTAGATTAGAATTATTAAACATACAACCTTTGGGTTTACCACAAAAACAAATAGATCAAATACAATTAGAAAACATTCCTGAATTAAGACAAAAACTATTAAATATTATTTTAAATGTGTAATTGCAATAAGCCATTAGTTATAGATGATTGTGCAAGGTTAAAGGCTCATCACGACCACGAAGAAACTTTTATTTATCACATTACACCTAAAGGAGAATTAAAAATAGCACACGTACCTAAAGGCATAAATCCAAATGACATAGCAAGGTCAAGAGGATATTATAATGTAAAAGGAGAGATAGAATGGTTTAACACTAGCGAACACCCATGTTCACAATAAAAGATGAAATATTATAAAGATTCAAAAGAATTTCCTTTGTTCAATTATATAAGAATAGTTGATACAAAGGATTTTTTCTATGTTATAAAAGGTTATGATGGAGAAGCGATAGAAGGTGCGGATATTAAAGAATGTGAAGAAAAATTTAATGAAATAGTAAAAGACTTTGTATCAGAGACCAACAATTACAATAAAAAAGTAACAATGTTGTCTAAGATAGAAAAGATGAAAATACAAATAATCAATTTGAGTTTATTAACTGATTTTTTATCTTTAATAGAAAATTATAATAAGTTAGCAGAAAAGAACGGATTGCCCGATTTAAAGCAAGAATACGAAGAATTGATACAAGGGTTCAAAATACAAAAGAAAGAGGATATATCAAGCCAAAAAGACATTATACAAAGCAAAGTAAACTTTTATATTAGACAAATAAATGAATTAAGTGATAAATTAATAAAAGAGGACTTAGATGGTGAAGAAATAGACATTAATGAAGTAGTTATAAATGTTGCATTATCATTAGAAACGGTAATAGATGTAGAAAAGACTACTTTATACCAATTTGGGATTTATCAGAAATTAGCAATTAAGAAAGCGGAACAGTTAAACAATATAAGCAATGGAAAATAAATTAGCAATAATTCAAGCGAAAGAAACGATTGATGAATTAAATAGAGTAAAAGAAGCAATTACACCTTTGGTTACAGAGTTTAAGGGTTTAATAACCATTACAGATGCCGTAAGTCAAGGTTTAATGAAAGCAGGTGTTAAAGATTTTACTAATGAAACCGCTAAATTAGAATCATTGCTTAAAAAGATAAATTCATTAGATGAAAAAAGAATATCATTAGAGGGAAAACTTTCAAATTTAGCTAGTAAACAAGCTAGAGAGACCGCTAATGTATCAAGGGCTAACCAACAGCTTAATAAAGAAATGGTAAGCCAAATAAGGCTTAAAGAAGCACAAGATAGAGCAAATGCAAGAGAGCAAAGACAATTAGAGAAAACACAAGGTTTATATGCTAAAATGGAGATTAAATTAAAATCTTTACAATTAGTATATAGAGATTTAGCGGCTAAAAAAGAAGCGGGTATTAAATTAACTGATAGAGAAGCATTATCTTATGAAAGATATGGTAAAAGAATAAAACAATATGATGAAGCATTAAAAGCGGTAGATGGCTCAATGGGTAAACACCAAAGAAACGTAGGTAATTACAAGAAAGGGTTTAATGAAATGAGTAATGCCGTAAACCAATTAACCCGTGAAGCTCCTGCTTTTGCGTGGAATTTACAAACTGGTTTTATGGCTATCTCTAACAACATACCTATTTTAGTAGATGCCTTTAACAATGCTAAGATTAAAAACCAAGAATTAACCGCTAGCGGACAAAAAGCTATACCTGTATGGAAGCAATTTGCTAGTTCATTATTTAGTTGGCAGACAATTTTATCTGTAGGTATTACATTATTAACAGTTTATGGTGATAAAATAGTAAAATATATTGATAATTTATTTACTGGAAATAATGTATTAAAAAATACAAATCAATTACTAAAAGAGCATCAAGATATTGTATCAAATACAAATACTGAATATGCAGACCAATTAACTACTTATACTCAATTAAGATTACAATGGATTAATTCTGCTGGTGATTTAAAGACAAGAAATGAATTTTTAAGAGAAAGTAAAGATGAATTTGCTAAGTTAGGCGTTGAAATAGATTCGGTTTCAGAAGCAGAAGATTTTTTAATTAAAAATACAGCTAATGTAGTAAAGGCATTAAGTCTTAGAGCTAGAGCGGCTGCATTTTCAGATATAGCAAAAGAAGAACAAAAAAAAGCAATAGAGGGTGAACAAGAAACACAAAGAGCATTAGAAGAAAGACAAAAAGCAAGAGGTAACTTTTGGGCTGAAAGTTGGGCTAGACTTAAAGAGAAATTTGGCGATTCTCCTACTTTAGATTATTTAGATAATGAAAATAAATCACTTAGAGCAACTGAACAAACTGTTAAGTTATTGAATGAAGCTAATAAGTTAATAGAACCATATAAACCTACTAAAAAAGACAAGCCTAAAAAAGACAAACCTTCTTCTTTAACTGCTAACCAAAAAGATTACATTGCAGAACAACAAGCTGTAAGAGATGAGGCAATTGTAGTTCAACAAAAAAAACTTAGAGAAAGCGCAATAACAGAAGAAGATTATTGGAAAGAATACATTAAAATAATACAAAAGTATAGGGATGCAATAAGTGATTATTTAAACGGTAAAAATGCAAAAGAAAAGCAGATAGAAGCTTCTGTTAAAAGGAAAGCTTGGAATGAAATATTAAGTTCAGATAAAGAAATATATGATTTACAAATTAAAAATTTAAACGCTTATCATAAAACAAGGAAAGAAGAAATAGACACAGAAGAATCAGAGATAACCAATAATCAATTTATTTCAGAACAAGAAAGATTAAAATTGTTATTTGAAAATAACAAAAAACAAGAAGATGAAAATACTAGACACTATAAAGAATTAATAGATTTAGCCAAATCTTTACATCAATCTACTTTTGAAATAGAAGCAGAAGCGTTACAAAAAAGTGAAGAGCTAACGCAAAAAAAGATTACTTTACAATCTAAATGGCAAAAAGCCTATGAAGATGATGTTAAATATATGACTGAATTTAACGAATTATTAATAGAAAAAAATTCAGCAGAATCGAAGTCATTAATTATAGGAAATAAACGTTTAACACAAGATGAAAAAGATTATGAGTTAAAACAAAATCAACTTACAAAGCAAAAAGAATTAAATGATGCCAGAATAAAAGAAATAGAGCTATTACAATTAGTTGCTAAAGCAAAAATGTTAGCTAATGTACCTTTAACAAAGGATGAAGCAAAGTCATTAGCTTCAGGAAATACAGAAGTTGCTAAATTAAATGCTTCTAATTCTGAAATAGACAAACAGAAAGCAGAAAATAAAAATGATGAAGAATTAAGAAAATTATCCTCATTTAAAGAAGGCGCAAGTTCGTTATTATCTACATTAGGTTTAGACAATGCAGCACAACAATTTACAGACACTTTTGATTCTATTTATTCAGCTGTAATTAATAAAACGGTTACTTTTAGAGAGGCAATGGCTGAAAGTGCTAAGTTAATAGGTGCGGTAATGAATGATATTATATCTCAACAAACAGAGGAAAGAATAGCAATGATAGACGCTGAGATTGAAAGGACTAGAAATTTAACAGACCAAGAAATAGAATTTGTTAATGATAGGCTAAATACTATTAATGCTATTCAAGAGAAAACACAAGAGCAAATAGATGAAAGAAACGCATTAGAAGATGAAGCACGTACATTAAGATTACAACAAGAATATAGAGAAAAAATATTAGAAGCACAGAAAGCTAAAGCACAACAAAAGGCTAGTGCGCAACAAGCTATTATTAATGGTTTAGTAGGTGCTTCAATGGCTATCGCTAAAGACCCTTCGCCAAAAGGATATATTCAAGCAGCAATTGCAGCAGGATTTGGGGCATTACAAGCTGCATTAATTATGAGTAAAAATCCAGTTCCACAGTATTTCACTGGTACACAAAACGCATTAGGAGGTTTTGCATTTACCCAAGAAAGAGGTGCAGAGATTATTACAGATAAAAATGATAATATTAAATCATTAGGTAGCAATAGAGGTGCGCAATTGACTTTAATGGAAAAAGGTGATAAAGTTTATACCGCAAGTGAAACAAGTTCAATAATTAAAAACACCGATAAATTGCCTAAAGTAGGTAATAAGTTATTCAATGGAATAGGTATTTCCGATTTTAAAGCTCCAATAATCATTAATAAGGGAGTAGATATAGACGAATTAGCGGAAAAAGTAGGTAAGAAATTTGAAAAAACATTTGCTAAATTTGACAAAACAAATATCTATGAATTAGATGGATTTGTTTATATGGAAAAAGATGGTAAACTTCCAGTTATTGTTGGTAAATCTAAAAATAGAAGAAAATGATAAAACACGCATTATATCAAGAGAAAGTAGAAGAAACATTTTTTATAGAGGTAAAAAGTGGCGCAAAACAAGGTACTTATAGTATTTTAAAGCCAGATGGTTTTGATGAAATTATTTCTTTGGTTGATGTTGGTGATGATTTTTTCAATGTAAAGAATGTTATTTTAGGTGAATCACAATCTATTTCAATATTAGAAAATCAGGATAAAAAAACGTTTGATATTTTAGAATTTGTAAATGAAGAGCAAGGAATAGATGCTATTGTAAAGTTTAAATACAAAGTAAAAAATAAAAACGAAGAAATAGATGTTTTATTAGATAGATATGAAATAAATTTTAATAAGTTTAAAATAGGATATGAAAAAGAAAAAAAAGTAATATCTACGGAAATAAGAATATCTGAATCAGCTAGTAGGATGGCAAATAGAGATGATACCTCTGTAAATCTATTTTCTGAAAAATCATTAGATGATAATACTATTGCCAAAACAAATTATACTAATATAGTTTACAAACATGGTAATAAATTATTACAGAATTTTTATTTTTATAAACCCGACCAAAGAGAAGATATATTTAGTTTTAAATCTTCAAGTTCGGGATATAAAAGAAATCCTAATGAATTTTTTCACCAATATTTATATTCTGATAGACAATTTGGATATGATTTATCTTATAGAGGGTTTTATGGTTCTTATCATAGTTATCGCCATGGTACTCCTCATGGTGATTATGTTTATCAATTTTTAAGAGTTTTATTTCAAGCAGATATAAGTTATGATTTAGTTAAATTAGAAATAAGTAATTTAGATGTTATTATAAAACAATCAAATTCAGCAACGCCTTTTAAATTAATCGCAAGAATTAGAAGTGGATATAATAATACTTCAAGAGATATTATATTAGAGAATTCATCAACAGAAGATATAAATGGAATTACTTATGAGGTAATGGCTATACAAAATAAAATTTATGAATTAGGTTTTATAGATAAAGATGATATTGTAGATGTTTTTTATAAGTTAGATAATGGCGTAACAATGGATAAAAATAGCGATTGTATTGCTAGAAATACAGAAACATCATTAAAAATAAAAACTTATATTGGCACACCTTCAAGAAAATCAAGGATATTAAGATTAAAAGATGCATTACAAGCAATTTCTGATAGATATTCAGATGGTTATGTAACCGTAAAAAGTAATTCATTAAGCGTTGGCGGGCAATGGTATAATACAGGTGTTACTACTGGTCTTTTTTTACGAGGAGTTGCAAATATATTTTTAGGAGAAGAAAAAATAATGGCTTCAATGGATAGTGTTTTTAACAAAGGGGCTTCTCCATTATTAGGATTAGGGTGTGATTTACAAGACAAATTTCTAGTTGTTGAACCAATAGATTATTTCTTTAAAGATGTAGTTTCTTACGATTTAAGTCATAAAGAATTTGAACATGAAAGTTTAGACATAAAAAACAATTCAAACATTAGTTTTAATAAATTGCTCTTTGGAACAAAGAAATTCTCTACAAATAAAAATGGCGATTTATTAAATTTTAACACCAAATTAGAAGCAACAACTCCATTAAAAACAGTAAAAAAAACATTTGATAAAAAATCTGATGCAATTATTGATGAAGATGAAATTAGTTCATTAATAGACGACAAATCATCATCAACAAATGATAAAGACGATGAAATCGCAATTATAGATTTAGTTAAAAAAGATATTTACACCGATGTAGGTGTTTTATATGATTGCGAACACGATATAGATTCAAACGGAAAACTATTATTAAAGTGCTATAATCCTCCGTTTGATGTTATGCCTTTGCAATTAGGAATGGATTTTACCATTTTAGCAGGTTTTAATGTTGGAACGTACAAAATATTAGAAATAGATAAATATAAACTTACATTAGACAAAAACACAAATATAGAAGAGGGTAAAAGAAACACTAGAATATCATTTGTCGTTAAAGATATAATTAAAAATAGAACATTTGATGGTTTTAGTGATATTGAAAATGTAAGAGATAAAGAAACTTCTGTAAATTTAAGGCATAATCCGAAATTTCAATTAGCAAGATGGTTTGGTTTTTATGGCGGAGGATTTGATAAAAAATTAAGTACAGAAAACATTATAATTAATAGTTATAAAAACAACGGAAAAGTAAAACTAAAAGCTAATGATGTAAGTTTAAATAATGAAATACAAAACTTAGTACAATTAAACGAAAATATAAGTTTAGCTGATTTACGAAATTATAAACAACCTTATTTCAGTAGCGAAGAAATAGAGGTTACAATATTAAACGTTATGTTTTATGAGTTTATAGACTTGTTAAATAAATGGAGATATGAAACTGATACGTGGAAAAACAATAGAGGTTATATAAAGCTAAATTTAGATGGGGTTGAATATAAAGTATATCCTATGGGTGATAAAGCCTTAGAACACGACAAAAAGTACAATGAATTAACGATTAGAGGTTATATAAAATAAAAAAGCGGAAATAAATCCGCTTAAATTAAAATAATCCCAAGAAAAATTAATATGGCTGCGTCCCGATTACAAATGTAAAAATTATTTACATAAAAACAAAAATAAAACTTAATTTATATTTAGAATAATTAAAAATAATTACTAATTTTGTTAAAAATATTTCAATGAGTAGTTTTTGGTATCATTCACCGATAAGATTTTATAGAAGTTTATCAGAATTAACAGATAAGCGAAATCCTCAAAACGCTCAATATTTCGGTGCTGAATATCCTTATCAACTAGAAATAGGTGTTATTCAGAATATTTTAATACCAATAGACTTAGACTTTACGTTACCTAGTGAGTTAATTTCTAATTGTAAACTTTTTATTTCAAATGGTTGTGATAGATTAGAATTAAAGTCAAGATTTGTGTTTAATAATAATAGATTAGTTTCCATTGCATTTATTTCAAGCAATTTATTTTGTGGCAGGTTAGAAATAGAAGATTCAACGGGATGCGTTATTTATACATCTACCTTAGTTGAATTTATGAATAGTGATGATGGTGATGGCAGAAAATACATTACAATAGCTTCTAAAAACTACTTCAATAGAAATTTATACGATTATGAAAATGGAGGTTATTTTGTATTAACTATTCCAATGTATGGTTTAGGCAGAAATAAAGTAGATGCCGAAGTAAACAACAATAGAATAGGTGGAAGTGCAAGTTTACACCTTAAAGACACCTATTTAGATGAGTTAGAAACTTTTGAGATAGATTCTCACGGTGATTCTAATATTTTAAATTGGTTATCAGTAATGGCTACAAATCACGAGTTTTATATAGACAATGTAGAAAAAACATTAGTTGAAAAAGTAGATTACGGAGAAGAAAGTATGTATGGCTCAATCACGGTATCTACCAAAAAAGATAAGGATGGCTATAATATAGTTAAAACAGATGAAGAATTATTAAGCACCTTAATTCCAAAATTAACATCTATTCCTATTGATGATACTACTTTTGATAAAAGTACAAGTTTAAATTCAGAAATATCATTACACTTCAATGAAATAGTTAAAGGAAATAACAAAACTATTTATATTTACGAAAATGGAGTTTTAAAGGCTCAAAAAACGTTTTTAAATACTAATGTAGGTAAAGACTTTATTTTAAACCATAAAACAGATTTATCAGGCTCTTTTGACTTTATAGAGGGTAATTACTTAATACTAATACCTGCTAATTCATTTATTAATGATTGGGGATTTGGAAATACAGAAACCACAATAAATTTTATTGTTACAGACTTGAATATTTTGCCAACTGCAAATTTAAAATGGGAAGATGATACTACAACTGATAAAAGTGGTGAATTATTATCTATAAAAATGAAATATACCGATTTAATAAGCGGAGGTCATAACACATCAATTACTAATAAAGAGCTAAGGCATTATTTAGGAGGTGTTTTGCAATCATATTTACCTAATGTTTCAGAAAATACCAATTATCAATTTAATTTGTTAAATGGAGAAAATACATTTAAGTTAAGTTTACAAAATAATTTAGGAGTTTCAAATACA
>ERZ650307.1931-NODE-1931-length-11486-cov-4.225964_pt1 | contig 11486 bp, 12 predicted proteins | sample MGYA00376243_ERZ650307 | MGnify/ENA primary metagenome ERZ650307 (study PRJEB26733, sample SAMN07839242) | wastewater metagenome | biome: urban; feature: artificial channel; material: waste water | place: USA: North Carolina | collected 2016-03-31 ... | reverse complement strand
GCAAGGTTTGATGGTGTTATTGGGTGTGGCCCATGGCGACACCGACAGCGATGCCCGCTACATTGCCGACAAAATTGCCCACTTGCGCGTGTTTACCGATGCCGAAGACAAAATGAATTTATCGGTATTGGACGTGGGCGGCGCGGTGTTGTTGGTGTCGCAATTCACCTTGTATGGCGATGCCCGCAATGGCCGCCGCCCTTCTTACACCGAAGCGGCCAGACCTGAAATGGCCACCCACGCCTACGAACTGGTGGCCAAGCTGCTGCGCGCGCACGGTTTGACGGTAGCCACAGGTGAGTTTCAAACCCACATGCAAGTGAGCCTGTGCAATGATGGCCCCGTGACCTTATTGCTCGACAGCGACAAACAGTTTTGATGCACAATGTGTAGATTGAGAAACTGGCTTACAGGCCGCTTAATGCCACAAATACGTGGCGCTGACACCGCCACCGCCATGGCCTTTGCTCGACACCGCACCATTGGCCTTAAACAACCACGAGCCTTCTTCCGACACCGTAGACACGCCCACCGCGTAACCCGTTTCACCGCGCCACACGCTGCCACCCATGGACACCGACTTTTGCCCACGCTCATACGCTTGGCCCAAGGTCGCCACCGCCATGGCCGCGGCAATGCCCGAATTGGCATCGTCTTCCATGTCGTTGACTCGGCGTTCGAGGCGGTTGGTGGCTTCGTTTAATTGCTGCACATTGACCGCATCTGTGGCTTCAGTGCCACGAGCCACATTGGACAAGCGTACAGGCACAGCATCGTCACCGCTGACCAATTTGGCGTGGTTGTTCACCCCATTTTTGTCAGCCGCACCCGCATATTGCACCACACCAGCTGCTCCAGTCTGCAATTTTTCCATTGCTTGATTGGTGGCATACAACTGGCTGCCATTCACTGCATCGGTGCTGCTCGCATCCAAGCGGCCTGCTGCCACATTGGTAATGGTGCGCTCAGCATCTTTGCTGCCCACGCTGACCGTGCCCACAGGCTTGCTGCCTGCAAAGTTGTAGGTTTCTCCGCGAATTTGGGTGGATGCCGTGCCCACAGCGGCAGACACTGTGCTGCTGTCGCCCAAAGCCACCGAGCCTTGGAATGTGGCACCATTGGCCTTGCTCATGTCATTGGCACTTGCGGCGATGGTGACATTGTTGCCCACCACACACGACTTGTTCGCCGCGATGGTGTTGTCATTGCCCAATGCATATGAGTCATTACCTGAAATACTGTTTGGATCGCCAATGGCACCCGAACGGTCACCGCTGACCACATTGCCCGTACCCACGCTGAGTGAGTTGTCGCCCGACACATTGGATCCCGTGCCCACGGCAATGGCATTGTTGCCCGATGCTTTGGTACCCACACCGACCGCAGTGGCATTGTCACCCGTGGCATTGGCCGCGGCCGCACCTGCTTGTGCATTGACTTGCAAGAATTTCTGTTTCTCTGCTTGCACATTGAAACTGGCTTGCAAATCACGCAGCTGCCCCATATTTGCCGCATCGCTGTTGAGTTTGCCATCGGCCACATAAAATTGGAACATCGCATGACACGGCGGCAAAGCCATGTCGTCTACCAATGCAGGATTCCATGCCGAAACAATCATGCGGCGTGAATTGGGATTGGTTTTAATCTGCTCTACTACCGTCGCAATTTGGTCTATGTGGCGGCCATCGGGAGCAGGCCAAGAGCGCCATTGGTAGCCATACACGGGCCCCAAATTACCTTCTTCATCTGCCCATTCATCCCAAATCGATACCCCATTTTCTTTCAAATAACGGATGTTGGTATCGCCTTGCAAAAACCACAACAATTCATGAATGATGGAGCGCAAATGCAGTTTTTTGGTGGTGAGTACAGGAAAACCCTCGCTCAAATCAAAACGCATTTGATAGCCAAACACCGAACGCGTGCCTGTGCCTGTGCGGTCGCCTTTGTCATTGCCATGTTCCAATACATGGCGCATCAAGTCGTGGTATTGCTGCATTTTAAACATCCATAATCAATATCGCGCCATTGTACCCGATTCCCCCCCATTCATAAATGTCAGCCCGCGCGCGCTTTGCTTTAGCTTCAACACCACAACATTGTCAGCGTGTAAATTTATTTCTTCATTATCAATTAATTACATAAATACTTCTGCATTATTGGTGATTGGTACAAGGTTTGCTATGCCACACATGCAGCACTCAAAATAACAAAATCAAACTTGGAGTTCCCCATGTCAAATACCCAAAGCCCTCGTGCACACAGCCCTTTGCGCTTGCGCTTGTCTGTGCAAGCCCGTTTGCACTTTGCCCAATTGCTGTTATGGCAAATTTTGGCGTTTATGGCTTTAATTGCGGTATTTTTACTGCACAGTTGTGACACGGTGATACTCCATTCTCAAGCCACCGATTTGCTCCAATTTTCCACTTGGCAACACATCTGGTACCAAGCTTCGGGCTTGGATGTGTTTTGGCATGTGGCTTTGTCTGTGGCTTTGCTGTATTTGGGCAAACACATCAGCATCAATTTTCACCGCACTGTCTTGCCCACGCATTTGGTGATAGAAGGCAACCAATTGTTTTGGCAATCGCGTGGCAATGGCAATCACATGGACATCGTGCCTTTACATGCTTTGGACATGATTTTATTGCAAGGGCGCGATTTAGATGATTTGTTACAGGCCGCTCCTGCAGACATCAGTGTGCATTTAAAGCGCCGCTTCCACCCTACGGTCATCATTCGCCAAGAAGACTTTGAACAGGCCGATGCCTTTTTACAATTGTTGCCACGCCTGATGGTTACCACCCATCCCGATACCAAATTTCAATTTTTTCGCGTCCGCATGTAAGCCTGTTTACGCCACCGCCTTGATTCACTTTTGTTTTAAACCCAAATGTGCAAGCCGTGAGCATCAGTTTTCCATACAGATGTGTGGTCGCTGCAAGGCATTTATGCGACAATAAATCCCAATTACATTCCTATTGGGCGAAGAGCATGTTAGACAGAGAAGGTTATCGCCCCAATGTTGGCATCATCATCGTCAACAACCGCAATCAGGTTTTCTGGGGCAAACGTGTCCGCGAGTACAACTGGCAATTTCCACAAGGTGGGATCAACGCAGGAGAGACAGCAGAGCAGGCGATGTACCGGGAACTCTTTGAAGAAGTGGGTCTCAGTCGTAAAGATGTACGGATCCTTGCTTCTACTCGTAACTGGTTGCGTTACAAGTTACCGAAACGTTTGGTGCGTTGGGACACGAAGCCGGTTTGTATCGGCCAGAAACAAAAATGGTTTCTTCTGCAATTGGTCAGCAGCGATGCTGAAATCAATATGCAAACCAGCAGTACACCTGAGTTCGACGGCTGGCGCTGGGTGAGTTACTGGTATCCGGTTCGACAGGTGGTGTCATTTAAACGCGATGTCTATCGCAGGGTGATGAAAGAATTCGCAAGTGTTGTCATGGCGCTTCAGGAGAGCACTCCTAAGCCGCAAAGCACACCTGCGTACAGACGTAAAAGAGGTTAAGCTACGCAAATTATGCTCACCCGCCTGCGCGAAATAGTCGAAAAGGTGGCCAGTGCTCCGCGTCTGAATGAAGCGCTGAATATACTGGTTACCGACATCTGTCTTGCGATGGATACAGAGGTCTGTTCGGTTTATCTGGCCGATCACGATCGACGTTGTTATTACCTCATGGCGACCCGGGGACTGAAAAAACCACGTGGTCGCACTGTCGCACTCGCGTTTGATGAAGGTATCGTTGGCCTGGTTGGCAGGCTGGCGGAACCTATCAACCTCGCCGATGCGCAAAAACATCCCAGCTTTAAATACATACCTTCGGTAAAAGAAGAGCGTTTTCGTGCATTCTTAGGCGTACCGATCATTCAGCGTCGCCAGCTTTTAGGTGTGCTGGTGGTGCAGCAGCGTGAACTGCGTCAGTACGATGAAAGTGAAGAGTCTTTCCTCGTCACGCTCGCCACGCAAATGGCGGCCATACTTTCGCAGTCGCAGCTAAACGCGCTGTTCGGTCAATACCGGCAAACGCGCATCCGTGCATTGCCTGCCGCCCCCGGCGTGGCAATAGCTGAAGGCTGGCAGGATGCGACGCTACCGCTGATGGAGCAGGTCTATCAGGCTTCAACGCTGGATCCGGTGCTTGAGCGCGAGCGACTGACCGGTGCGTTGGAAGAGGCGGCGAACGAATTCCGCCGCTACAGCAAGCGTTTTACCGCTGGGGCGCAGAAAGAAACGGCGGCGATCTTTGATCTTTACTCGCACTTGCTTTCCGATACCCGTCTGCGCCGCGAGCTGTTTGCGGAAGTGGATAACGGTTCGGTGGCCGAGTGGGCGGTTAAAACGATCATCGAAAAGTTTGCCGAACAGTTTGCAGCCATTCTTAGAAAAAATCTCGGCTACTATTTTGCCAACAGTCAGTATGCAACTCACGCCTGATGATAGATTAACTGTATGGCAGAGTAAGGTGGGCGGAAAACCGTATTTACCTTTAGATGTCGCTTATCCTTTAGATTCTCATGGCAACCCTTTAGCTTTATTGGCTCAGTTTAATTTTACTGAAATTCCAGCATTACCTAATTTCCCAGACAAGGGGATTTTGCAATTTTATATTGCAGCTGATGATTCATTTGGTATGAATTATGACAATAAGCAAAAGCAATCAGATTTTCGGATTTTGTATTTTGAGCATGTGATTGATGATATTCAGCAGCTTAAACAGGATTTTTCTGATATTGAAATCGAGGAAGATGATCTTGATTATTTACCTTTTGATGGACAATACGCAGTTGAATTTAAACTTGAGCAGCAGCCAATCAGTATTGATGACCATGGTTTTAATATTGGAACAGGTGAAAATGACTTCTATGTAGCATATAGTGAGACATTGTCTGCAATGGGACATCGCTTAGGCGGTTATCCGTATTTTACTCAATCTGATCCACGAGACTATAATAAAAATATTATGGATTATATCTTACTATTTCAGGTCGATACTGATGATAGTAAAGGAGTCAATATTATGTGGGGTGATTGTGGTGTGGCAAATTTCTTTATTCACCCTGAAGACTTAAAGAAACGTGATTTTTCCAAAGTCTTGTATAACTGGGATTGTTGTTAAATAAAAAAGCGGATGAAGATTCATCCGCTTTTTGCCCGATACACAATCTTATTCTGTGACAAAAATAACTTTGCCATCAGTCAAAGACTCAACACGCGCTAAAGATTCAACACGATAGCCTTTTTCAAGTAACACATCACGACCTGGTTGGAATGACTTTTCAATTACGATACCCACACCCACAACTTCAGCATTTGCTTGGTGAATCAAATCGATTAAACCTAATGCCGCTTGACCATTTGCCAAGAAGTCGTCAATCACAAGCGCTTTATCTGTTGCGTTAAGATGCTTGTTAGAGATCGCGATAGTGCTTTCAGTTTGTTTGGTGAATGAGAACACTTTAGAACGGTAAAGATCATCTTTGAGTGTTAAAGATTGGTATTTACGCGCGAAAATTACTGGAACACCAAGCTCCAAGCCAGTCATGATTGCAGGTGCAATTCCAGAAGCTTCGATCGTGATAATTTTAGTAATGCCTGCATCTTTAAAACGAGCAGCAAACTCTTTACCAATCTGTTGCATTAACACGGGGTCAATTTGATGATTTAAGAAAGCATCAACTTTCAAAACCTGATCAGATAGAACGATACCTTCATTTAAGATTTTCTGTTCTAAAGCGTACACGGGAGAATCCTCTAAACGGATGCTTTTTCAAGCAAAGGCATATTTTAAAAAGCATCTAAAAAATTGCAAGCTAAAATTGACCAGATGGTTAGTTGGTTTTACCTGAATAGCCTGTTAATAGTAAGCCATAAGAAGACTTCCCATCATTATGTGCCATTTTGACAGGTAGATAATCAAGTTTTGGTGCTAACCAAAATACCGTATTACGTTCTGGTTTATCGTGTTGCATAACGACTTTAATGGTGCTGAACGTCCCATAATTGGTTTTGATGGTTTCTGTGCCTTGCTTAACAAAACGGCGTTCATCTAAAGCTTTTGCATCAGCAATTAAATATTTGGTTCTAAGTGAATTACTTTTTAAATCCTCACGGATTTGCAATTCAGCATTCAGTTCATCTAACGCACCTGCTTGCCATGGGAATGAGCGGGCGGTGTCATCTTTTTTCGTATTCACAACTTTAGTGTTTGGATTAAAGTTAATACTCATCGTATTACTGTGAATTAAGATTTTGCTGCTGCGGCTAAACTTTTGTGAAGTAATTTTATTATCCACAAAGCTAAATTGACTCGTTTCCGAGGCTGAGGCAATTCCGCCTGCTTTTGCACTAAACTGATAGGTCCAATTATTTCCTTGTTGCGAAAGTGTACGTGTCGCTGAACCGAGGTTTTTGTTGTTGTAGCTAAATTGATAGCTTGCTTGGAAAGGTGCCATTGCTAGAGCATGGCTAGACATGCTGACACTGAACAGGGCAGCCGACGTAATACTCACTACTTTCAATAATTTCTTTGTCATCACGCTATATATCCTTTGAATGATCATCAATGAGCAATCATTCATTTATCATTAAGATTTGTGATTATTATGCCTGTAGATTATGAAGAAAAAATCAGGTTTTTTACTCAATGCTTGTTAATTTTTCGTATAAATCATGATGGTATTTGAGTAAGTGGCATAAATCTGAAATTCATACCACCCTATTCAATACGATTATTTTCTAGTGTCTTTTTGCTGAATTGGCGTGACTTCTGTGTCGTCTAATCCTTCTTCATCAAAGTCATCTTCATTTGGCGGATACAAAATGGCAGCCAAATTGACGTTCCCCCAAACAATCAGTTCGGCTGGACGGACTCTGGCGCGGTTTACATGAACTTTGCTCAGCGTTTCAATAATACTCGGTTTCTTTTTAAACCAGCGATTTAAATCTAAATAAAGCAATTCATCTTTGACTGAAACAACTTCAAAATGTTCTAAGATTTTTCCTAGAGGATCTTCGTCACGAAATTTTTGGTAATACCAAATCGCAATATAAAATCCCCATTTTTGGAAAATATTCTTAAATGATGCTTCAATCACTTGTGTATTACTAATTTGTTCGAACACCATCAGTTGAACATCTTTATTCATTTCCATTTGAATAAGTTTTAAATCAACGGATAACGTGGTATGTAGCCCTTTAACATCAATCGTGGAATATAAACGTAGCCATCCATCATATAGATCAGCGTGTAGATCTTGAATAATTCCAACTTTTTCTGTGACATAACGCTCCATTGTCGCATTCACAAATACCTGTGAAAGTGCAAATTCTCTTTCTTCTTCAATGAATTCTTCTGCTTTTTGGTAAACTTTACGTAGACGTTTAACAACGGATGAAATTAGCGTTTGCATAAAAGTTGTTCCAGAAAGTGAATTGATTATAGATTTTTTGATGTTTCTAACTGAACTCAATCATCAACAAATCTGACTGCAATACCACGATCTTTGTATTAGCTAAAAAATAAAAATAAATTTCTGACTTGCAGTGTAGCAAAATTAATTGCTACATTTTCATAAAATGATGGTACGGAAACACTGTGACTATAAGTGGATCACATTTTTTTAATATTTTGAATATTAGTTTGGTTTTATACGGTGATTGCTGTTGGGGATGAGACATATTTTGTCGCTTGAATGCCATGTGGAATAAAAGAAATTTTCGTTCAGTACTGTCCCCTTACTGGTGGCAAGATCCAATTTTTATCGGGGCAGTTGCGTTAGCGATGCTTCTACATGGTGCTGTGCTTGCAATTCAGTTCGCAATGCCATCACCTACAGATACATCAACCAAAGAAATTGCAGTTACGGTTCGTACAAGTCAAGAAAAAGTCAAAGATGCCGACTTCTTGGCGCAAGCTGATCAAAAAGGTTCAGGTGACTTTCGTGAAGCACATCGTATGTCGAGTGATATGCCAGCTCCGATGGAAGCAGATGCGACAACAGGAGAGTCTGAGCTCGAAAGTTTAGAGAAAGTCCAGCAAAAACGAGAATTAAAATTTGAAGAAAAAGTGCTCATGACGGTTTTAAGCTGGCAGAAGCAAGTAGAGCAAACTGAACGTAAAAAAACCTTAGATGAGTTACAGAGTCAATTTCAAGCCAAAGCCGCGATGGTTGCGAGTTTGGAAGCACAATATTTACAACGTCAGCAAAATTTTAGTCGTAAACAACGTATTAAAACAGTAGATGGGATTCAGGCAAAACAAGATGCGTCAGCAGCTTATCTTGATAAATTTCGTCAGAAAGTTGAACTATACGGTAATCGTTATTATCCAGATGAAGCGAAACAACAACATTTATCGGGTGAAGTACGTTTAATGGTGATCCTGAATGCACAGGGGGGTATCCGTGCCATTCGTCTCATTGAAGGCTCAGGACATGCGATACTGGATGATGCGGCAAAAGCTTCGGTGCGCCGTGGAGCACCTTTTGGACCCTTTGATAATGATATGAAAAAGGACATTTCTGAATTACGAATTATTCGAACATGGCGCTTTGATCCTGTCGATGCGGAATTTGAAGTACATTAAAAAGGTGTACTATTACTCAAGGTGCACCACGTAACGCAACATTAACCTTGCGTTATCAATTTTAAAAATAAGAATTAAAAAAACGGCTGAATTCAGCCGTTTTTTATTGAAGATGTGGATAAGTTTACATCTATTCACAAGCCATTTTGATTTGAATAAGCACGTTCAACTGTACAGATTTCCACACTAAAATCCTGATACCATTTTTCTTTACCCAAACGCTGAGCAACTAAATGTTCTGCATCGCGTTGCCACTGCTTGATATCTTCAAGGCCATGCCAGTAAGACAACGCAATTTCAAAACCATTTTCATTACACGCTTTAAATTTGACACAGTTAAATTGACTCAAGGCTTTATTTCTCAGCTTCTGTGCCATTTCAGATTAAGTTGCATCAAGTTGTTTGATCGTAGCTTTAAAAATAACGATATACATAGTGTCTTAAATTAGCTTTCATCGGCTTGATAAGGATTGGCAATCCCTAGTTTTTTTAAAATCTCAATTTCTAAAGCTTCCATTTCTTCTGCTTCAGCTTCACTGGTTTCGTGATCGTAGCCCAGTAAATGTAAAACGCCATGAACCAATAAATGCGTGAAATGATCAGTTGGTGTTTTTTGCTGTTCTGCGGCTTCTTGTAAAACCACAGGGATACAAATCACCAAGTCACCCAAAGGTTCTGCATCCAGTAAACTCAGCATTTCCTCTGGAATATCACTTGGAAAGGACAGTACATTGGTGGGTTTGTCTTTCTCGCGGTATTGTAGATTCAACTCGTGGCTTTCTGCCAGATCAACACAGGCAATACCTATTTCACAGTCTGTATTGAAACCAACATGACGCAGTGTGGTTTCAATCTGCTTTTTAATTTGACCACGTTTTAGTGGTAATTCATTCGCTTGAAAGTCTTGTTGCAGACTTAAATTGATTTTCAAAATAGATCCTTAAAATCGTCCCCCTGATATGCGATTAAAGTATTGCAATAAAAGGGGGAGTGAGGGGGATTTTTAAATGTGTTGCGCATCTGCCGCAGAATCATTTTCTGCAATCAATGCTTCTTGTTTGGCTTTGCGTTCGGCACGGGCTTCAGCAGACAGGCGTTGCTGTTCACTGTCCCAACCTTCGTAAGCTTCAACAATTTTTTGTACCAATTGGTGTCGTACCACATCACGAGAATGGAAACGCGTGATATGAATCTCATGGACATTTTCCAGTACACGTAATGCTTGTGCTAAGCCCGATTGTTGCCCACGAGGTAAGTCAACCTGTGTCACGTCACCTGTAATCACAGCACGCGAACCAAACCCTAAACGGGTAAGGAACATTTTCATCTGTTCTGGTGTGGTGTTTTGTGCTTCATCTAAAATGACGAATGAGTGGTTCAGCGTACGTCCACGCATGTAGGCAAGCGGAGCAACTTCAATCACTTGGCGTTCAATCAGTTTGGCCACTTTTTCAAAGCCCAGCATTTCATAGAGAGCATCGTAAAGTGGACGTAAATAGGGATCGATTTTTTGGGTCAAGTCACCCGGTAGAAAACCGAGTTTCTCGCCAGCTTCAACCGCAGGACGAACCAGTAAGATTCGTTGGATTTCATTACGCTCTAACATATCCACTGCAGCAGCAACTGCTAGATAAGTTTTACCAGTCCCTGCAGGGCCAATCCCGAAGGAAATATCGCTTTGTAAAATACGTTGTACATAACGCTTTTGATTGGCACCACGAGGATTGATTCGCCCTTTGCGGGTCTGTAACCAAACGCTATCTAAGCCTGTATGTTCTTGTTCGGAATCATCCATGAAATCACGATCTGTCTGTGAACCTTGGATCATCAAATGTAAAACATCGGCACTGATTTGTGAGGAAATTTCTGATTCTTGATAAAGCCGTTGCAATAGTGCTTCGGCTCTTTCGACTGTTTCTATATCACCGTCTAGATAAAAGGCATCGCCTCGGTGAGTAATTTTGACATCTAAACGTTGTTCGATTTGCTTTAAATGCCCGTTGTATGCACCGAGCATTCGTTTTAAATGTTCCATGGAAATTTCAGGGAACGTTACAGTACGTTTAATCGCTGAAGTCAAGAGAAACCCTTTTAGCTCACGTGTAGGAATACCCTTACATTACGCCACGTCAGGTTCAAGATTCAAGAGTTCACCATAAACTAAATTTAAAGTTTTAATTTCAGTGATCTCAATCTCTGCGAAACGTCCAACCCATGTCGCATCACCGATAAATGTAACCAAACGAGTATTGTCTGCTGTGCCAACCAATACATTTGGATCTTTATCAGATACTTTTTCAATCAAGACACGTTCAATTTTACCGAGCATAGCATCAGTTTTATCAATACTTGATTGTTTGATCACTTGCTGAACTTGAGCCAAACGGTCTTTTTTCACCTGTTCTGGGGTATCATCTGGCAGGTCAGATGCAGGCGTACCAGGGCGTTTTGAATAGACAAAACTATATGAATGATCAAAATCTAAATCTTTAATAAACTGTAATGTTTCCGCAAAGTGTTCATCTGTTTCACCCGGGAAACCAATAATGAAGTCGCTAGATAAATGCATATCTGGACGGACTTTACGTAATTTGGCAATTTTATCAATGTACACATCAATGGTGTGGTTACGCTTCATGGCTTGCAATACATCGTTTGAACCACTTTGTACTGGCAGATGTAAATGTGAAACCATTTGTGGTAAATCACGATAGCATTGAATTAAATCATCAGAAAACTCAAGCGGATGAGAAGTCGTATAGCGTAAACGTCCAATACCCGGAATTTCTGCAACTAAACGCAGCAGTTCAGGGAAAGTGCAAATTTCACCTTCAAACGTTTCACCACGATAGCCATTTACGTTTTGACCAAGCAAGCTGATCTC
>ERZ650307.1917-NODE-1917-length-11534-cov-16.409269_pt1 | contig 11534 bp, 10 predicted proteins | sample MGYA00376243_ERZ650307 | MGnify/ENA primary metagenome ERZ650307 (study PRJEB26733, sample SAMN07839242) | wastewater metagenome | biome: urban; feature: artificial channel; material: waste water | place: USA: North Carolina | collected 2016-03-31 ... | reverse complement strand
CTTAAAAATGATGTTGATATGCCAAGAAACTTAGCAAAATCTGTAACTGTTGAGTAATAAACTATTTAAAAGAAAACTAATTAATTTTTAGTTACACTACAAAACTTTTTTCCGTAACTTTAAAAAGTTACGGAAAATCGAACTCTTTAAATTTTAATTTAATTTTTTTATACAAAAGACTAAATGGAAAACAAAAGATGGAAAACAATGCAAGCAAAGCTTGTGGAAAACAAAGGATGGAAAACAAAAATGGAAAAAAAATCTCAATATCTGTTTACAAGTGAAGTTGTAAGCCCTGGTCACCCTGATAAATGTGCTGATATTATTGCTGATAGTATAGTTGATAGACTTATTATTGAAGATAGTAATAGTAGAGTTGCAAGTGAAGTATTTGTTGCTGGAAAGCATGTTGTTATTGGTGGTGAAGTAAAATCAAATGCAAAATTATCACAAAATGATTATGAAAAAATAGTAAAAGATGCATTAGCAAAAATTGGATACGATGGAAAAAGTGCCTTTACAAAAGAGCAAGCACTTCATCCAGATGATGTACAAGTTCAAGTTTTATTAAATCAACAAAGCCCAGATATAAGTCAAGGTGTTGATCAAACAACTGGAGAAATTGGAGCTGGAGATCAAGGAATTATGTTTGGGTTTGCTTCAAATGAGGCAGCTGAGTTTATGCCTGCAGCAATAGTATATGCAAGAAGATTATGTGATACAGTTTATAATTATGCTTTAAAAAATAATCAAAAACTAGGAGTTGATATAAAAACTCAAGTTACTGTTGATTATGGAACAAAAGAGAATTTTGAAAATGGACTTCCTCAAAAAATACATACAATTGTTGTTTCAGCACCTTGTGTTGAAGGAATGAAAATAGAAGAAGTTAGAGCAATAATTCAAGAATTAATTGATAATTCTGGACTTCCAAGTAAACTTTATGATAAAAATAGCACAATTATTCACATAAATCCAACAGGAAGATATGTAAATCACTCATCTTTACATGATAGTGGACTAACTGGAAGAAAACTGATTGTTGATAGTTTTGGAGGATATGCACCAATTGGTGGTGGAGCTCAATCTTCAAAAGATTATACAAAAGTAGATAGAAGTGGACTTTATGCAGCAAGATGGATTGCTAAACATATAGTTGCATCAGGACTTGCAAAAAAAGCTATTGTGCAAATATCTTATGCTATTGGAGTGGCACGTCCTACTTCTGTTGCTGTTGATACAATGGGAACATATACAAAACATAATGATGATATTTTATCTGCATTTGTAATGGAAAATTTCCCTTTAACACCAAGATGGATTACAGAAAAATTTAATCTAGATAAACCAAGTGCTACAACATTCCTTTATGCAGATGTAGCAGCTCGTGGTCAAGTTGGACAACCTGATTATCCTTGGGAAAAATTAGACGAACTAGATAAATTTAAAAATATTTAGTTAGATTTAACTATAATATTGCTTTAGAAAAAAAGGAGAAAAGGTAGTGGATTTAAAAAATCTATTTAGCAAAATTTCATTTGATAACAAAAATAAAGAGCAAGCTACAAAGAAAGATGCTCCAAGTCACTGGATAAAATGTCCTAGTTGTAGCTCTTTGATGTTTTTCAAAGAGGTTGAAAATCAAGATAATGTTTGCCCAAAATGTGAATTTCATATGAGAATAGGGGCAAAAAGAAGAGTAGAAATCCTTGCAGATGAAAATAGCTTTGTAGAGTTTGATACAAATTTAAAACCAAATGACCCTTTGAAGTTTGTAGATAAACTCTCTTATAAAAAAAGAGTTGAAGAAGGACTTGCAAAAACAGGAAGAGTATCAAGTGTTATTAGTGGTGAGTGCACAATTAACTCAATTGGTGTTCAGCTTGTAGTTTTTGATTTTGCATTTATGGGTGGAAGTTTAGGTAGTGTTGAAGGTGAAAAAATAGTAAGAGCAGTTAATCGAGCAATTGAAAAAAAACAAGCAGTTATTATAGTATCAGCATCAGGTGGTGCAAGAATGCAAGAATCAACTTTTTCTTTGATGCAAATGGCAAAAACATCTGCAGCTTTGAAAAAACTCGATAGCTATAAACTTCCATATATATCTATATTAACAGATCCAACTATGGGTGGAGTTTCTGCTTCTTTTGCATTTTTAGGTGATATTATTATGGCAGAACCAGGTGCTTTAATCGGTTTTGCTGGACAAAGAGTAATTAAGCAAACAATTGGAACTGATCTTCCTGAAGGTTTCCAAAGAGCTGAATTTTTACTAGAAAAAGGTTCTATTGATATGGTTGTAAATAGAAGAGATATGAAAAAAACTCTTACAGATTTATTAACTATTTTTGGACAAGAAAAAATTAGCTAATGTCTTCAAATTTAGAAAAAGCTTTGGGATTTAATCTTGAAGCTTTTAACTATCTTTATGTTTTGTGTGATTACGAAACTCTTTTAAAAAAAAATATAACTCTTGAAAATTTTTTGGAAATTTTAAAAAAATATGATGTAAAACTTTTGCAGTATAGAGACAAAGTTTCAGATTTAGAGTTACAAAAACAAAATCTTATTTTCCTTAAACAAAATCTAAATATTCCTATTATTGTAAATGATAAAGTAGAATTAATTGATTATGCAGATGGTTTGCATGTAGGTCAAGATGATATTTTAAAGATAAACAAAGATAAAAAATTAGCTATAAAACTTTTACGAAAAAGAGTAAAAAATAAACTTTTAGGACTATCAACTCACAATGAACTAGAAATTCTAGAAGCAAATAATTTTGAGCTTGATATGATTGGTTTAGGTGCTTACAAAGCTACAAATACAAAAGATATTTCAAATATTTTGGGTGAAAAACTACAATATTTGGCAAAAATGTCTAAACATCCTGTTTGTGCTATTGGTGGTGTAAAAGTTGATGATATTATCAAAAATACAAAATTTAATTGCGTTGGAAGTGCTATTTTAAATGAAAATTAACATTTACTCAATAGTAAAACCAAGTAATGATGATTTTGATAAACTTATTAAAGAGTTTATTAAAATGTCTAGTAAATATGCAAAAGTTGAAATTTTTTATATATTTAATAAAGATATAGCAAAAGCACAAACTATCGGAGAAAATGAATCAAAAAAAATATATACAAAAAGTTATTTACCATATTTGAAAGGTTACAATATAGCTCTTGATGTTTTAGGTAAAAGTGTCGATAGTTTTGCTTTTTCTAAGCTTTTGGAAGATAAAAATGAGGTAAATTTTTTCATAGGTGGAGCTTTTGGTTTTGAAAATGAGTTTTTATCTCTTTGTGATAGTGTAATTTCCCTAAGTAATCTTACATTTGCCCATAAAATTGCCACTTTGATACTATCAGAACAGATATTTAGATCTTTAAGTATTATAAATAATCATCCATATCATAAGTAATTTATAAACTTTTTTGTATAATAAAACACAATTAACTCTTCAAAAAGGAAAAAAGAAGATGGGTCTTAAAAGTTATATAATTTCAACAATACTTTTAATAATAGTATTGTTTGGTTTTGTTCATAGTTTAGAACTTGGAGAATATACTCTTAGTTTATTTGGTTTTAGTGAAACTTTACCTGTTTCTGTTTGGTTTGTTTTACCTATAATTTTTTTAAGTCTTTTAACTTATATCCATATTATTTTTTACGGGCTTATTAACTATTTTAAACTTAGATTAGTAGATAGTGATTTAGATAATATGGTTGAATTAATTAAATTAAAACTACTAAATAAAGAGCATAAAATTGGTTTTAGAACAAGAAAACAAAAAGAGTTGGCAAATATTTTAACTCAATTAAATCTTGAAGTACCAAAAGAGATATTTAGTTCTACAAATGAAGAATTAAACAAAACTGTTGCTGCTATACAAAATGTAAACAATGGTATTTATGTTGATAAAAATCTAAAAGTTGATGAAAAATCATCTTTAGGAAAACAGAACTTAATAAATAAAATAAATTCACAAGTTGATTTTGCTGTTGATATTGTAAAAAAAGCTGAAAAATATGATAGTGATATTGTAAAAGTAGCATTTTTGAAATCTTTGAGTGAAAAAAGTATGACAACAATTAAAAAGATTTACAAAAATGTAAATCTTGATAAAGAACTTACAATTAAACTTTTAGAAAAAAATATTGAAAATAGTGAATTTGGATTTGAAAATAACGAAATTTTAGAACTTGTTAAAAATATAAAACTTTCAAAAGATGATTATATTCAACTTGCTAAAAAATATAAAAATAGTCTGAATCCAGATGTTTTAATAGAACTTTTTGAAAAAATTTCACAAGAACAAGAAGAAGCTACAGTTGCATATTTATATATTTTGAGTGAATTTGAGATGAAAGATAAACTAAGAGAAAATTTAGCAAATAGAGAAGGTAATGATTTTGCACCTTTTAAAGCACTAATTGAACTAAAAGATGCTGGAAAACATTATAGTTTGGAAAGCTTGTCGTATAACTAAGAATGAAAAAAAAATTAGATTTTAGCAAGCCTCTTATAGTGCTTGCTCCACTTGCTGGTTATACAGATTTACCTTTTAGAAGTGTTGTTAAAAAGTTTGGAGCTGATCTTACAATTTCAGAGATGATAAGTTCAAATGCTTTGGTTTATAAAAGTGCAAGAACACTTAAGATGATAGAAAAGTCTCCTTCAGAAGACCCATATTTTGTACAAATTGCTGGAAATAGTGCTCAACTTGTAAGAGAAGCAGTTGAAATATTAAATGATGTTGAAGGAATTGATGGAATTGATTTAAACTGCGGTTGTCCTGCTCCTAAAGTATTCTCTCATGGTTCAGGTTCTAATCTTTTAGGTGATTTAAAAAAGCTTGAAGAGATTTTAAGTACTATCAAAAAATATTCAAAAAAAGAGTACACAAGTGCAAAAGTAAGGCTTGGAGTTAATGAAAAAATTCCAGTTGAAATTGGAAAAGCGGTTGAAGCTTGTGGAGTTGATTTTGTATCAGTTCATGGAAGAACAAGAGCTGGAAAATATAAAGCACCTGTAGATTATGATGCAATTAAACAGATGAAAGAGGCTATTTCAATTCCAGTTATTGCAAATGGTGATATAAAAGATTATAAAAAAGCAAAAGAGGTTTTAGAGTACACAAAAGCTGATGGTGTTATGATAGGACGAGGTGCTATTGGTAAACCTTGGGTTTTTTATCAATTAAAACATGAGCTTGAAGATATTGATAATTCTATAAAAAAAGAGATTATTTTAGAACACTATGACAAAATGCTTGAGTTTCATGGAGACTATGGAGCTATAATTTTTAGAAAATTGTTACACGCTTATTCAAAAGGTTATACAGGGGCAAATGAGTTTAGAGATTTAGTAAATCAAATTAGTGACAAAAATATAATGAGAGATTTAATAGAGAGCTTTTTTTAGATTTAATTTGATTAAAAAGTTATTTAGATAGAATATTGAGTTTTTAAAAAAATATAAAGGAATTTTTATTTGTCAAAAGAGTATTTTGAATTACTAATAAAACCAGAAGATAATTATGAACTGTTTTTAAATCTAATTTTATCACTTACAGATGATGCAATTGAAGAAAATGATGGTGAAATAATTGTTAGAAGTGAAGAGAGCCTTGAAGATTTTGAGGAACCACTTGAAAAATTTGCAAAAGCATTAAATACAAAATGTTATATAAAATGTGAAAAAAAAGAGAGTATAGATTGGATAAAAAAATATCAAGACTCTATACAAGCTGTTGAAGTTGGAAGCTTTTATGTGCGACCATCATGGAGTGAAGCAAAAGAGGGAAAAATTGATATTTTAATAGACCCAGCACTTGCTTTTGGTTCAGGACATCACGAAACAACTTCTTCTTGTTTATTAGCAATTGATGAGTTTGTAAAAAAAGGTGATAGCTTATTAGATGTTGGAACAGGAAGTGGTATTTTAGCAATTGCAGCGGCAAAAAAAGGTGCAGTTGTTGATGTTTGTGATACAGATGAAATTTGTATAGAGAGTACAAAATCAAATTTTGCTTTAAATAATCAAGAGATAAATAAATCTTGGATTGGTTCTGTAAATTTTGCCAAAGAAAAATATGATGTAGTTTTGGCAAATATTATTGCAGATGTTCTTGTTATGATATCAGATGATTTGATAAATTCTACAAAAGATGGTGGAATTATAATAGTTTCTGGTATTTTAGATAAACATGAAAAGAGAGTTTTAAGTAAATTTTCTAATTTAAAAGAGCTAAAAATTATTCACAAAAATGAGTGGGTAACAATGGTATTTAAAAAATAAGAGGGATATAAATAATGATGAATAAACAACAAAATAACAATCCAAACAATAATCAAAATAATAACAATAATTTTTTTAACAATAATCCACTTTTGATATTTGTTGCATTTTCGCTTGTAACAATTTTTGCATTTAAAGCAATTTTTCCTGATAGTGAAACAAATGCTACAAATTCAAATATTCAAGCTTATGGAAGTAATGTAAGCAAAACAATTACATATTCTGAGTTAAAAAAACTTATTGTAAGTGGAAAAATTGAGTATGTTGGTATTGGAAATACTCTAATTAGAGCTGTTAGTAAAAATGATGGAATGCAAAGAGTTACTTATACAGCAAGAAGAGTTGTTCCTGATGAGACATTAATTCCTGAGTTGGAAAAAAGTGGTATCTCTTATGGTGGAATAAGCGAAGAGAATCTTCTATCTGATATTCTTTTTGGATGGGTTTTACCAATATTTTTATTTTTTGCTATTTGGATGTTTTTGGTTAAAAGAATGCAAAAATCTATGGGTGGTGGAAGTGGTGGAATCCTTGGAATTGGTTCATCTAAAAAGATGATAAATTCTGAAAAACCAAATGTAAAATTTGATGATATGGCTGGAAATAAAGAGGCTAAAGAAGAGGTTAGAGAAGTTGTAGATTTCTTAAAAGCACCAGATAGATATGTAAGACTTGGAGCTCAAATTCCAAAAGGTGTATTACTTGTAGGTCCTCCAGGTACAGGTAAAACTCTTTTAGCAAAAGCAGTTGCTGGAGAGGCTGATGTTCAATTTTTATCTGTTTCAGGATCTGCATTTATTGAGATGTTTGTTGGAGTAGGTGCTAGTAGAGTGCGAGATTTGTTTGAACAAGCAAAAAAAGTAGCTCCTGCTATTATTTTTATTGATGAGATTGATGCTATTGGTAAAAGCAGAGCCTCTGGCGGACCAATGGGTGGAAATGATGAGAGAGAGCAGACTTTAAATCAACTTTTAGCAGAGATGGATGGATTTTCTACTGAAACAGCTCCTGTAATAGTTCTTGCAGCTACAAATAGACCTGAAGTTTTAGATCCAGCACTTTTAAGACCAGGAAGATTTGATAGACAAGTTTTAGTTGATAAACCTGATTATGAAGGAAGAATTGAGATTTTAAATGTTCATATTAAAGATGTAAAAATTTCAAAAGATGTAGATTTAAAAGAGGTTGCAAAGATGACAGCAGGACTTGCTGGTGCTGATTTAGCAAATATTATAAATGAAGCTGCTCTTTTAGCTGGACGTGCAAATAAAGAGGAAGTAGAGCCAAGTGATTTTAAAGAGGCTGTTGAGAGACAAATAGCTGGACTTGAAAAAAAATCAAGAAGAATATCTCCAAAAGAGAGAAAAATTGTTGCTTATCATGAAAGTGGACATGCAGTTATGGCTGAAATTACAAAAGGTGCTAAAAAAGTAAATAAAGTATCTATTGTTCCAAGAGGTTTAGCTGCACTTGGATATACACTAAATACTCCTGAAGAGAATAAATATTTAATGCAAAAACATGAGCTAATAGCTGAAGTTGATGTTTTATTAGGTGGAAGAGCTGCTGAAGAGGTATTTATAGGAGAGATTAGTACGGGTGCTGGAAATGATTTAGAGAGAGCTACAAATATTATCAAATCTATGGCAACTATTTATGGAATGAGTGATATAGCTGGGCTTATGGTACTAGAAAGAAGAACAAATCAGTTCTTAGGTGGACAAACTCAAAAAGATTTCTCAGATGCTATGGCAAAAGATTTAGATGATCATGTAAAAACTACTTTAAATGAAAGATATCAAGTTGTGTTGCAAGCTTTAAGAGATAATAAAGATGCAATTGAACAAATGACTTCTGAATTACTTGAAATAGAGGTAATTACAGGTGAAAGAGTTAGAGAGATTATAAAAGAACATGGTGGAATAGTTTTTGAAGGTGAAGATTTACATAGCGATAGTTTAGATAAAAGTGATGTGAAAGAAGATATTAAAACTAAAGAATCTGATATTGAAAAAAATGAAGGAAAAGAGGAAAATAAAAAAGAAGAGGATTAAGCTCTTTTTATAAAGATTATCTATTTAGGGGAGAATTTTAAATTGTTATTAAATAAATTATATATTACAAAAACTATTGCAGTTACAACATCTTGTTTACTTTTATTTGGTGGTTGTGCTGCGGTATTAGAACAAAATGCTGGAAAAATTGGCGGAACTGCTGTTGGAGCTGGAGCTGGAGCTGTTATTGGTAAACAATTAGGTGGTGATGCTGGCTTAGTAATTGGCGCATTAGTTGGTGGTGGAATTGGATATTTAATTGGAAATGAAATTGATACAAGAAGAGAAAATCTAGCAAAATTATCTAAAGAAGAGAAAATTGAAGTTGTTTCTCAAAATATTGTACAAAATGACAATCAAGTTCTATCTCAAAATTCAAATGAAAAAGTTGATAGTAAAAATGTTATAGGAGATTCTTTTACTGTTTTTTCAGATGAAGAACAATTTGCACTAAACTCAAGCAATTTAAGTAAAAAATCTGAACAAGTTTTTGGAAAAATTGCAAATGAGTACAAAAATAGCGATAAAAAAATCCTAATAATTGGTCATACAGATGATAGTGGAAACTCTTCATATAATCAAAAGTTATCAGAAGATAGAGCTAAAAATGTTGGTGATATTTTTAGTAAAAATGGAGTTAAAAAATCAAATATTTACTTTTTAGGAGCTGGTGAAAATAATCCTATTGCAAATAATAATACAATAGAGGGTGCTTCTAAAAATAGAAGAGTTGAAATTGTTGAATTAAAAGATGAAAATGATATTTTAAAATATGCTTCAAAAACTTCAAATCCTGAGTTTTTCAAAAAAGTTGAACCAAAAAATGTTGTATTAACAAAAAATAAAAAATCAAATCAAGTTATACAACAAGATACTACAGTAAAAAAGACTACAAACAATAAAATAGAAGAAGAAAATAAAAAAATATCAAAAACAAATATAGAGTTATCAGACACACAACAAAAAGAGAGCATTAAAGAGATAAGCTCTTCAAAAGATATTTTTGATTTCCAAGGTAAAAAAGTTGTAGATAATAGCTTTGCTTTAAAGACAAATTTTGGAGAATCTATTGTTCAATCAAGTAGTTTTTCTTTTATTACAAAAGCACAAGCAAGTGCATCTACAAGTATGTATCAAAATTGTTTAGCAGATAAACCAAGAGCAAAAGCAGATGTAAAGTCTCTTGAAACTAATAAAGTTGTTCATAAAACTATTGACTATAAAAAAGGTTTAAATAGTGTGCCATTTGTTACAAATATAAATGGAAGTTTGATTGCTATAAGTCCAGTAGCTGTATTGGAAAATGGCTCAACTGCTTCAACTTACCCAAAAGCAACTTTTTATAGTGATTATAAGGGTGAAAAAGATGCAAAACCAACTTTGGAACTAACAACTTCAATAAATACTTATCAAGGGACACAAGGTCTTATATATAGAGTCTTTTTTGATGAGACAGATACTCAAATGAAGTGTATGGATATAGTGTTTGATGAGAAAAATGTAAATAGTTCAAAAGGTATTTTGTACTACACAAAAAATAGTCAAATTTTTGAAAAAGAGTTTGATATAGCAAGAATAAAATAGAAAAAGGGGAAAAGATGATAGAGTTTTTAGAGGATTTTTTGGTAACTCAAAGGTTATTAATATCAATAATTTTACTTTCATTAATAACAGCTGTTATTATAATGAAATATTGGGATAGAGTTAAATTTTGGTGGACTTGCACATGGTATAGTTTTCCAGTAATTGGAAAAATATCTAAGCTTTCAAAAGATATTACAAGTAGAGATGGTAATTGGTTTAGTAGTGAAACTACTCTTTGTTCAGATTTTTATAGATATTATAATTTTAAGGGTGCAAACCCAGAACATTATGATATTTGTAAGGATTATTTAAAAAAGATAGATGAGACAGGAAGAAAACCATTTCCATTGATTATGTGGATTGTTGTTTTTGCATTAGTTATTTTAGAAGCTTTAGGGTTTGCTTATGTTTTGGCTGGATTTACAATTCCAGGAGCTAGTGAATCACTTCAACAATATGGTGCATTTGGTATTGCTTTAATAATTTCAATTATTCTTGTAGGTTTTACGCATTGGACAGGTCATGAAGTATATAAAAATAGCATTTTAAAGAAAATAAGAACTTATTATTCAAATGATAGAAGAGAAGATAAAAAGAATTTAGAACCAGATAGTAAAGTAAAGTTAGAGAATAACAATATTGATGATGAAGAAAAAAATTATTCACAACTTTTAAATCGAGTTAGTACAAATGCAACTGTTACTCCAACTTGGATTGTTTCAATTGTAACTGCTATTTTTGTAGTTGTAATTGCAATTGGAGCTACATATGTAAGAGGGCAGGTTTTAGAAAAACAGCTAACTGAAGAGAAATCAATGACACAAACAAATGTTTATGAACAATCTTTACCTACTTCTTTAGTACAAACACAAGAGAGTGCTGACACAAAAGCTTTTGATGAAGCACAAGATAGTGATAGAAAAGGTGGTTGGGCAACATTTATAGTTTTAGCAGTTCTTTTTATATTTATTCAACTTTTGGGGATTCTTTTTGGAATGAAATGGGGATTCGCTGGCAAAAAGAGTGAAGAAGCTTTTAATTATATAGATGGATTTGATAACAAACAAGATTATATAGAATACTATAAAAGAAAAAAAGAAAGTATTAGTAGAATAGCTGAACAAAAGTTAAAGTTACTACAACAAAGGATGAACCAAAGAGGAACTCAAATTTCTTCATCAGCAGAAGGGATGAATTTATTAATTACTAAGGATAATAGAACCTTTAAAGAGTATGTTAAAATTCAATCAGAAGAAAAAAAAGAACAAATACCTACAGAAAGTAATAACTCTTCTGAAAAAAATAACACTAATCCAGCAATTACTACAAGAGAGAACAAAATAGATACAACAAAAAATGAAATAGAATTATGTCGTAATCCAGAGTGCAAAAAACCTTTAAAAAAAGGCGCAAAGAGATGTACTTGTGGATTAGATGTTAAAACTGAAAAAAAATGTCCAAAATGTAATTTTGTGGATGATGATATAGAAGCAAAATTTTGTCCTAATTGTGATGAAAAAGTGGAGCTAGTATGAGAATTATAAAATATTTTACTATTTTAATTACTATTAAGTTAATTTCTATTAATA
>ERZ650307.1915-NODE-1915-length-11535-cov-15.767596_pt1 | contig 11535 bp, 10 predicted proteins | sample MGYA00376243_ERZ650307 | MGnify/ENA primary metagenome ERZ650307 (study PRJEB26733, sample SAMN07839242) | wastewater metagenome | biome: urban; feature: artificial channel; material: waste water | place: USA: North Carolina | collected 2016-03-31 ... | reverse complement strand
GAACACATAGCCGCCTTTGTTGATGACGGTGATTTTTTGCACTGCGCGCATAAGACTCTCCTGATTTGAGAACGTGAGTGGGTGAAACAACAGACACAAGCAACATCTCATGTTGCTTTTAAAATTTTTCTACTGGCATTTTCTGTCGCCAGATGCCTTAAGGAAGGCATCTCAACAATCGCCATCCCCACAAAAACGTGGTCTCAGCGTTTTGTTTTTTGCGATTGGCAGGCATGATTCCCCTCAAGAAATCAGTGCTTCACTCACCAAGTGCATGGTGTCGAGTTTTGTGAGCAGCTGCAGATCATTTTTGCTTGTTTGCCAAATGTGGCCACACTAACCATCCAGATAGCAAACAAATACAATCAATTGATTTTAAATAAAAAATATCTATCAATTTCCCAAAAATTCTCCAAGCCTGTTATTCAAAATTATTTTTAGCCCATACCCCCAATAAAAAACAAAGTGCAATATAAAACACAAGATGGTTAATATATTTTTCCCTGCCTTCAGCCAAGTTAGCTAGTAGAATTACGCAAGCTCGCGGCTGCCACCCATAAGCGAAATATGCTTTTAGGGCATATTCATGGCTTTCTTTATCTACCCATGCAGAAAATTAAATCACATACGCATTTTTATGACAAATAGGCCGTGTATTTTTTTGTAGCATACGTCACCAACGTGTGGCTTTTTTGCCATGTCATGAAGATATCCCCTGCAACATGTGCACCGTCACTCGGCATGCGTGGCCGGATGAGGACAGCCAGGAGAGGCTCGACCAGCAGGACCAAACCGCCGCGCGGCATGACCATCCCGTGCCATCGCCCTTGCTGTTCCCCCCTTCTGCGTTGCACAATTCTTCGTCTTGGGCGCGTGATGGCTGACGCGCCGTCTTTACTTTCCTCTCGAATAAGGACCCGTCATGCATCCCGTCACCCGCGCTGATTTCGACCAGTACATGGTTCCCAACTATGCCCCGGCCCAATGGCTGCCGGTGCGCGGCCAAGGCAGCCGCCTGTGGGATCAGCACGGCCGCGACTATCTGGACCTCGCCGCCGGCATCGCCGTCACCTCGCTGGGCCATTGCCACCCGGCCATGGTCAAGGCCTTGACCGAGCAGGCCCAGCAGCTCTGGCATGTGTCCAACACGCTGACCAATGAGCCGGCGTTGCGCCTGGCGCGCAAATTGGTGGACGCCACCTTTGCCGAGCGGGTGTTCTTTTGCAATTCCGGCGCCGAGGCCAACGAGGCGGCGTTCAAGCTGGCGCGCAAGGTGGCCAGCGACCGCGACCCGGCGCGCGATGAAATCATCGCCGCCAGCAATAGTTTTCATGGCCGCACCTTGTTCACCGTCAGCGTTGGCGGCCAGCCGAAATACAGCGAAGGCTTTGGCCCGCGCCCGCAGGCAATCAGCCATGTGCCGTATAACGACATTGCCGCCTTGCGCGCGGCGGTGAGCGCGCGCACTTGTGCGATTGTGGTCGAGCCGGTGCAGGGCGAAGGCGGGGTGTTGCCGGCCAGCCGCGAGTATTTGCAAGCGGCGCGCGAATTGGCCGACGCGCACGGCGCGCTGTTGATTTTTGATGAGGTGCAAACCGGCGTCGGCCGCACGGGCGCGCTGTACGCCTACCAACAATACGGCGTCACCCCGGATATTCTGACCAGCGCCAAGGGCCTGGGCGGCGGCTTCCCGATTGGCGCCATGCTGACCACCACCGAGATTGCCAAGCATTTCAGCGTCGGCACGCATGGCACGACTTACGGCGGCAACCCGCTGGCCTGCGCGGTGGCGGAGGCGGTGATCGACACGGTGAACACGGCGGAAGTACAAGCCAATGTGACCGCGCGCGCCGCGCAGCTGCGCACCGGGCTGGAAGCGCTGAATGCTGAATTGGGGCTGTTTGCCGAGGTGCGCGGGATGGGGTTGTTGCTGGGTGCCGTACTGAATGACCACTACGCCGGCCGCGCTGGCGAAGTGGTGGCCAAGGCCGCGGAGGCCGGGGTGATTGTGTTGCAGGCTGGCCCGAATGTGGTGCGCTTTGCGCCGTCGCTGGTGATTGGCGAGGACGAAGTCAGCGAGGCGCTGGGCCGCCTGGGCAGTGCGCTGCAAGCGTTTGCCGGCTGATCGCACAGCATAAACGGCGCGGGGCGCTGGGCTGATTGCCCAAGCGCCCCGCGCCGTTTTGTCTGGTATATAGCGTCAGTCCGCCTGCGGACGCGGGCCAATCACCAGTTTCAGCATGCGCTCGGCCAGCGCATCCACCGAGTCGCCGCCATCGCGGCGGAACCACTGCACCGACCAATGCAGGCTGCCCAGCACCATGCGGCGCAGCAACCGGGTGTCCTGGCCGACCACGCCAGCGGCAGCGGCTTCGTCCAGCGCGCTTTGCCACAGCGCTTCATAGCGGTCGCGCAGCACGATCAGGCCGGGTTTTTGTTCGGCCGACACACTGCGCCACTCGTAGAGCATGACTTCCAGCGCGGCCTGGTTTTCGCCCAGCAGGGAATTCAGGTGCACATGAATCAGCGCCGAGACTTTGTCGTAAGGGGTTTTCGCCACTTCCAGCGCGGCGGCCAGTTGCTCCGTGGTGCTGGTGATGCCCAGCGCCATCACCGCCACCAGGATTTCTTCCTTGTTGCGAAAGTGATAGAACAGGCTGCCTGATTGCAGGCCCACGGCGTTGCCCAGGTCGCGCACCGTGGTGCGTTCGTAGCCCTGGTCGCGGAACAGGCGCGCAGCGGTGCGCACCAGCTCGGCGCGGCGGCTGTTGTCTTCGGCTTGAGGGGGGGCGGCTTTTCGCGTCATGGCAAACTATCAGGAAGAAGTCGCCCGACGGCAGGCCACACCTGGTCGGGGGTGAGCTGCGTCAGGCAGTGCGTGTGCCCCAGTGGGCACTCGCGTTTAAAACACGGGCTGCAATCCAGTTTCAGGCTGAGAATCTCGGCCTGGTCAGACAGCGGCGGGGTAAAGCCGGGGCTGGACGAACCATACAACGCCACCAGCGGCACGCGCAAGGCGGCGGCAATATGCATCAGGCCGGAGTCATTGCACACCGCCAGCCGCGCCAGCGACATCAGATCAATCGCCTGATCCAGGCCGGTGCGGCCGCACAGATTCACCAGCCCGGTGGGCGCGCCAGCCAGGCGGACAATCTCGTCAGCAATCGCTTGGTCCTTGCCCGAGCCAAACACCCAGGCCTGCCAGCCGCGCGCCAGCGCATCCTGCGCCAGCCGGGCAAAATGCGCCGCCGGCCAGCGCTTGGCCGGGCCGTATTCGGCGCCGGGGCACAGCGCCATCACCGGCTGTCCGGCGGACAAACCACAGGCTTGCAAAGCCGCCTCGCGCGCCTGCGCCGACACATTCAGCCGGGGATGGGCAATCGGCCGCTTGGGCGGCGCGCCAGCGTCTTCGGCCAGCGCGCAAAAGCGCTCGACCATGGTCGGCAGCGCGGTTTTGTCCAGCCGGCGGGCGTCGTTGAGCACGCCGCGACGAAACTCGCCGACAAAGCCGGTGCGCTGCGGGATGCCGGCAAACCACGGAATCAGCGCCGACTTCAGCGAATTGGGCAGCACAATCGCCTGGTCATAGCCGCTGGCCGCCAGTGCGCGGCCTTCGCGCCAGCGCTCGGCCAGCCGCAGCGCGCCATGGCCAAACGGATTGACCACGCCCTGGCGCACGCAGTCCATGCGCGCGGCCAACGGCAGCGTCCAGGCCGGGGCGTACAGGTCGATGGCGGCCCCTGGCCAGCGTTCGGCCAGCCGGCGGTACAGCGGCTCGGCCATCACGGCGTCGCCCACCCAGGATGGGGCGATGACGAGGATGTTTCGCATGCGTGTGTCTTGTCGTCGCCTGCCTGCGCAAACGACGCCCGAATAAAAACTGCGGATAAAACTTGGCGAGGAATCGGCGCTGTGCGGTAAAAAAGCGCCCCTGCAAGTAAAAAAGGTGCGGCTGCGCCACACCTTCCTTGCTGCCCGCGCGCCAGCGGCGCTCAGGCGCGTTGGCTCACCGGATCAGTGGTGGCCCTTGACTTCGCCCACCAGCTTGTAGCGGGTGCCGCAGTACGGACAGAGGGCTTCGCCGCCGTTTTGCACGATGGGCAGGAACACGCGCGGGTGCTGGTTCCAGGACACCATATCGGGCATCGGGCAGTGCAGGGGCAGGTTGTCGGCGTTGACTTCGATGTAGCGGGCGCGGTTTTCTTTGAGTTCGCTCATGGTCGTGCTCGGAAGGTCGGAGTGGGGGAAGCGCCGACCGGCAGACCGGTCGGCGTGCGGCTTAAACCGCCAGGGTCAGCCAGTCGGCGTGGTTCTGGTCTTCGCCCTTCACGCAGGCAAAGTAGCGACGCTGGATTTCGGTGGTGATCGGGCCACGCTTGCCTTCGCCAATCTGGCGGCGGTCCAGCTCGCGGATCGGGGTGATTTCAGCGGCGGTGCCGGTAAAGAAAGCCTCGTCGGCGCTGTACACTTCGTCGCGGGTGATGCGTTTTTCCACCAGTTGCAGGCCCATTTCCTGGGCGATGGTCACCACGGTGTCGCGGGTGATGCCTTCCAGCGCGCTGGTCAAATCCGGGGTGTACAGCTTGCCCTTGCGGATGATGAAGATGTTCTCGCCCGAGCCTTCAGCCACATAGCCTTCCACATCCAGCAGCAGCGCCTCGTCGTAGCCGTCGGCGGTGGCTTCGTTATTGGCCAGGATGGAGTTCATGTAGTTGCCGTTGGCCTTGGCCTTGCACATGGTGATGTTCACGTGATGGCGGGTGAACGAGCTGGTTTTCACGCGGATGCCTTTTTCCAGGCCATCTTCGCCCAGGTAGGCGCCCCACGGCCAGGCGGCGACGATCACTTGCACATCGTCTTTTTTCGGCGCCACGCCCAGCTTGCCCGAGCCATAAAACGCCATCGGGCGGAAGTAGCAGGATTTCAGGCCGTTGGCCTTCACCACGTCCAGGTGGGCGGCGTTGATTTCTTCTTTGCTGAACGGCAGGCTCATGCCCAGGATATGGGCCGAGCGGAACAGGCGGTCGGTGTGATCCTGCAAACGGAAAATCGCCGGGCCTTGCGCCGTTTCGTAGGCGCGCACACCCTCGAACACGCCCATGCCGTAGTGCAGGGTGTGGGTCAACACATGGGTGTTCGCCTCGCGCCAGGGCACGAGTTTGCCGTCAAACCAGATGAAACCGTCGCGGTCAGCCATCGACATGAGATACTCCGTTCACTCGCTAGTGTGTGCAAAATAATCGGGGATTATAGCGCCATCCGGGCGGATGGCGCAGGGGGGCGTGAAAAAACGTCGGGATCAGGAGGCCATGTCAGCCCGGCTCGGCAGAATGGCCAGCTCAAGAATGAGAAACGTGAGGCGCCGCCCGTCACACCCAGCCAAGCGCCCCTGGCCGGGTGTGTGCCCGCAGACAGCATGGGGAGTACGGCAAGCGCCAATGGGAGTGAGGCGGCTTTAGGCCCGTGGTTCAAGCTTGATACGGGTTTTCCAGCGCCTGCATCATGCCCACCATGAAGGCGCGCACCTGGTGTTCGTCGCAGCCCATCAGGATGGCGTCTTCCAGGGCGTCCTGCGCCATCTGGCGCAGTTCTTCCAGGTTTTCGTGCATCACCTTGATTTTTTCCACGCAGGCCACTGGCTGGCCCTCCGGGTTGCACCACACCGGGAAATTCAACGCGCTCATCGTTTTTTCTTGTTGGTCGGTTTGACCGCGGCGGCCTTGCCTTTGCCTTTGTCCTTGCTGCTGGCGGCGGCGCGGTATTTGCTGTTGCCCTTGGCGGACGACTTGGCTTCGGCCTTGTCGCGCCCCTTCTTGCCCTTGATGTTCTTGCCGGATTCGCCCTTGCTCAGGGTGTATTTACCCTTGCCGGCGGCCTTGGCGGATTTTTCTGCCTTGGCGATGGCTTGTTTTTCTGTTTTGCACTTGGCGGTTTTGGCGTTGCGCGCTTGCTTGCAGGCGGCCGATAGCGTGGGGATTTTCACCTCGGCGTCTTTGCTGCGCAGGGTGGCGTGCACGCGCGGGCTGGCTGCTGCGGCAGCGGCCACGGCGCCAACGCCTGCCACGCCGGCGGCAGCGCCGGCATCGGCCAGGGTGCTGGTTTCTTCGCGCTCGCGCTTGCGGCCCAGGCTTTCGGCGCGTTTGACGTCGTCGGTGACTTCATGCGCCACCACCCCGCCCGCGCCCTTGACCATGCGCCGGGCGCCATTGAAGCGGCTGCTCCAGTAACTGGCGTTCAGGCTGGTGATTTCGATGTTCTTGCCGGTGCGCGGGGCGTGGATAAAGCGGCCATTGCCCAGATACAGCCCGTTGTGCGAGTAATTGAAGCCACGGGTGTTGAAGAACAGCACGTCGCCGGGCTTGAGCTCGTCGCGGCTGACCGGGCGGCCCACTTGGGCTTGTTCGGCCGCCGAGCGCGGCAGGTTGACGCCGGAGGACTGGAAGACATAGCGGATAAAGCCACTGCAATCAAAGCCGTTTACCGGGGTATTGCCGCCAAAGCGGTAGGCAATGCCCATCAGGCTGACGGCTTGCAGGATCATATCGCCTACCGCGCCTTCGCCAGCCGCCGAGGCGTGCGGGACATCGGCGGATTTGCCGGCGGATTCGCCGTCATTGCCTGGCGCCGCGTAGGCGTGTGGCAGCAACAAGGCGCAGAGCAGGGCTAGCGTGCGGACGGTCAATTTCATAGACTGCACTCTAATCGAAGCATGTCCGCGCTGTAAAGCCGCGCGGGCTGTTGCCCTGCTGTGCCATCGCCCCTGTCGGGCGGGAATGTTTTCATGCTCAAAGAAACCCTGGTCGCCATGCGCGACTTGCCGCGCCTGCGCGAAATCAGCGCCATCCTGATTCGTCACGGCCTGGGCGAATTTGCCCAGCGGCTGAAACTGCCCAAGGCCATGGAGCGCGCCACCGAATGGCTGCGCGTGCCGCTGCCCGACCCGGAAGAATTCATCGAAACCCCGGTGCGGGTGCGCCGCGCCTTTGAAGAACTGGGGCCGACCTTTATCAAGTTTGGCCAGATTCTGTCCACGCGGGTGGATGTGTTTCCGCCCGACTGGATTGCCGAATTCGAAAAACTGCAAACCGACGTCCCGCCGCTGCCGCCCGAGGTGCTGCAACCCTGGTTGTTCAAGCTGTGCCAGGGCGACCCGCACGAGGTGTTTGCCGAGTTCGACTACACGCCCATCGGCAGCGCCTCGATTGCCCAGGTGCACCGCGCCCGCCTGCACGATGGCACGCCGGTGGCGGTGAAGGTGCGCCGGCCGGGCATTGCCGAAACCATCGAGGCGGATTTGCGCATCCTCTCGCACCTGGCGTATCTGGTGGAGCTGGAGTTTCCCGACACCCGCCGCTATCAGCCGGGCGAGATGATCAACCAGTTTGCCAAATCGCTGCGCCGCGAGCTGGATCTGGCGGCGGAAGCGCGCAATATGGAGCGCTTTGCCCAGCATTTTGCCAACGACCCGGTGATTGTGGTGCCCAAGGTGTACTGGCAACACACCCACGCGCGGATGAATGTGCAGGATTTTATCGAGGGGATTCCGGCCAGCAAGCTGGAGCAGGCCGACGCCGCCGGGCTGGATCGGGTGACGCTGGCGGCGCGCGGCGCCGATGCGGTGCTGAAAATGATTCTGCTGGACGGGTTTTTTCATGCCGACCCGCATCCGGGCAATGTGTTTTTTCTGCCGGAAAACCGCATTGTGTTTATCGACTTTGGCATGGTCGGCCGCTTGTCGCCGGCCCGGCGCGATGAGCTGGTGGATTTGCTGGCGGCCTTGTCGCGGCGCAATGAGCGCGGCATTCTGGAAGTGCTGCTGGAGTGGACCGGCAGCGAGGCGGTGGATGAATCGCAGCTGCATGCGGATATTGGCGAGTTTTTGTTTCAGTACGATCAGGTGCAGCTGAAAGACCTGAATCTGTCGATGCTGATCAACGACGTGATGGCGCTGATGCGCGACCACTCGATCATGCTGCCCTCGGATTTGTCCATGCTGTTCAAGGCGCTGATCACCCTGGAAGGCTTTGCCCGCCAGATCAACCCGCATTTTCAGATGGTGGAGCACCTGACGCCGTTTGTCCGCAAGATCATCCTCGACCGCTACACGCCATCCACCCTGCTGGAAAAAGGCGGGCGCACGGTGATGGAGCTGCTGGGCATGGTGGGCGGCCTGCCGCGCGATTTGTCGCGGCTGAGCAAGGAAATCCGTCGCGGCAAGTTTCGCATCGACATCGACGTCAAGCGGCTGGACCATTTTGGCCAGCAACTGGATAAAAGCGCCAACCGGCTGACCCTGGGCATTGTCACCGGCTGCCTGATTATCGGCTCGTCCATCGTCATGACGGTGAAGGCCGGGCCGATGCTGTTTGGCCTGCCCTTGCTGGGTTTTCTCGGCTTTGTCGTGGCCTTCTTCAATAGCCTGTGGCTGATGGCGTCGATCTGGCGTTCGGGCAAGGACTTGTGACGTCAGTGCTACAATGCCGCCATCCCTGATCCCTCCCCCGAGGCCCAAGCCATGTTGATGGTGATTTCCCCCGCCAAAACCCTGGATTACGACACCCCGCCCAACACCGCGCGCCACACCCTGCCCGATTATCTGGCGCGCTCGGCCGAGCTGATTGCCCAACTGCGCGAGCTGACCCCGGCCGCCATCGCCCAGCTGATGCACATCAGCGACCCGCTGGCGGCGCTGAACGCCGGCCGCTTTGCCGAGTGGACGCCAGCCTTCACCCCGGCGGTGGCCAAGCAGGCGGTGCTGGCCTTTATGGGCGATGTGTACGAGGGCATGGACGCGCAAGCCATGAGCGAAGCGCAGCTGGATTGGCTGCAAGACCACCTGCGCATCCTGTCCGGCCTGTACGGCCTGCTGCGCCCGCTGGACCTGATGCGCCCCTATCGGCTGGAAATGGGCACCAAATTCGCCAACGCCGCCGGCAAGGATTTATACGCCTTCTGGGGCGACACGCTGACCGAAGCGCTGAACGCCTTGCTGGCCGAGCACGACAGCCGCGTGCTGGTCAACCTGGCCAGCGATGAATACTTCAAGGCGGTCAAACCGAAAAAACTGGCCGCGCCAGTGGTCACCCCGGTGTTTCAGGACCTGAAAAACGGCCAGTATAAAATCATCAGTTTTTATGCCAAACGCGCGCGCGGGCTGATGGTGCGCTACGCCGCGCTGAACGGCATCGACCACCCGGACGGCCTGCGCGATTTTGATCTGGAAGACTATCAGTTTGTGCCGGCCGGCTCGGATGAACACACGCTGCTGTTCCGCCGCGACCAGGCGCCGGGTTGAGTATTGCGCAGTCTGACGGCGGGCGCCGAAGGCGCTGATGCAGGTCAGCACAAGAGCATGGCGACTTGCGCTCAGGCGGCGTCTGGGGCATAATTCGCCCTCTTCGCCGGCGTAGCTCAGTTGGTAGAGCAGCTGACTTGTAATCAGAAGGTCGAGGGTTCGACTCCTTTCGCCGGCACCAGTTTTTGCGATATCGCCACGGGCGGCATGCATCAGCATGTCGCCCGTTGTCTTGTGCCACATGCCCTTTGCTGCCGGTTACAGCACGATCACTTCATCACTGAACCCGTCACTCACCCTGGCGCCAGCACACAGTACGGAATACACTCTGCAATCCAGCAGCTGTTTTCGTGACCTGACGGTTTCAATCGTGGTGGCTGGCAACTGATCGTCTCCATCCGAGATCATCAGCACATCTGCTTTCTGGTATGCGCCCCAACTGCTGACGATCCCGAATGCCCGTTGCAATGGCGTGGCAAAATCGGTGCCGCCGCCAAACCCTTGCTGCAGGAATGTCAGCAAGCCTGCTGCATCATTCTGCCGGTCCATGGAAAACTCGCGGATTTCTCCTGCCGAGCCAAACAGCAGCACATGCAGCGAACGATCTTCCTTGCGCAGAATATTGGCAATCGCCAGCAGCAGCGCCTTGGCTTTCAGCAGCGGCGCACCTTGCATGCTGCCCGAAGTATCCAGGCAGGCCACCACTGGGCCAGTGCGTTTTTGACGGGTTTCGGCATGTTCACCCTGGATGAACGTCGTGCCTTGCAGCTCATAAGTCAGCAGATTCTTTTCCAGCAGACGGGCAAAAAACAGGGTTTCCAGCGTGTCGTCTTCCAGGTTCAGCAGCTCGCTGGGCAATACCCGCATCAGATCATCGCTGCGATGGGTGCCATGCACCTCGCTTTTGCTGGCTTGCGGAATGCGGGCGCATTGCTTTTTTTCTTCCGAAATATAATTGCGCCCCATTTTGCGAGCCAGTTCCTGAATCGCTGCATTATGTTGCAGCGCATGCGCCAGTGCAGCAAAATCATCCGTGCAGGCTTGCAGCTCGGCAAATGAAAAACTGGCGCCTGGGCAGGCGGCCAGAAAATCCTTGACCTTGTCGTATTGTTGCGCAACATCGTCCAGAGTTTGCCGAAAACCGCCAAGCTTTCGCCGAATGGCGTCAGGAATGGCCTCATCGGCAATTTCTGCCTCATAAGCTTGCGTGGCGGCAAGTTCCGCGCGTATGCCGGCGATGCTCTCCGGGTTGAGTGGCTGATGCCTGAAAAAATCGGCATGCGCCGCCCAATCCGGTTCTGGCGGCGGATGGCTGGCAATGTCCCCGTCCCAATCCCACAAACGCCATTTGCTGGCGCCCAGTTTCTTGCGGGCGGCGCTTTTCAGGTTTGCCATGGTCGGCTCCCAGGTGTCCCCCGGCAACATGGCCAGCAAGCCTTCCCACAGCGAAAAACCGGCATCGTAGTCAACATAATTGACGCACTTGCTGGAAAACTGATGGCAGTTCTTGATCACCAAGCCATAAAACGCCCGCTCCCCGACATGCGCATCGGCGCCACGCGCCACCACCGGATGGCCAACCGCACCATGGCTATTGCACGACACATAAATCTTGCGCCCCAGCGTGCTCTTGGAGGTAAAGCTGTGCGGGCTGCTGCGGCACACCGTGCTTTCCGCCAGACCATCGACCACGATATTGGCAATGACGCCATCCCCCAGATAAATGCCGGAGTGCTCCACCGCCACCCACAAATCACAATACAGCACGCTGCCGGGCTCCGGCGTGACCTGATCGCGGAAGGTGCTGTCGATGAAATACTTAAGCGTTTTCAGCCCGAGCGGAAGACCGGCCTTGAGCATATTCATGCCCGAGCGCGCCAGATTGGCAAGTGAGGAAAACATGCGCGTGTTGCCTACAGCCAGAGGTTGGCGCGAATTTGCCGGGTGAGCAGGTCGGTGGTGCGAGCAGTGGTAGCCGTGGGTTTTGGGGTCAGCCCTGCTGTTCCGGGGCTGATGGCGCGCAACGCGGGCCGATTGTTGGCGGCATCCCATTGCCAGACGGTGTCGAAGTCCCAGCCGAGAGTGTGTTCAAAGTAGTGCTGTGTGAATAGAGCAGGGGCAAGGGCTTGACCAGAGGCTCCGTTAGGTTCTGAGGTGCGACTACCATAATCTTTCGCAATATTTTCTCTTAATACTGTCTGTGATGAAATAGATCGGAAGAGCGTCGTGTAGGGAAAGAG
>ERZ650307.1912-NODE-1912-length-11541-cov-4.874021_pt1 | contig 11541 bp, 9 predicted proteins | sample MGYA00376243_ERZ650307 | MGnify/ENA primary metagenome ERZ650307 (study PRJEB26733, sample SAMN07839242) | wastewater metagenome | biome: urban; feature: artificial channel; material: waste water | place: USA: North Carolina | collected 2016-03-31 ... | reverse complement strand
TGGCCTGACCAACCGACTCCCAGGCATCACGAATGGTGAGGAAGCCGTGGTGTTTGGCCAGCGCGTGCCGTTGCTCGAAGCCTCCAAGCGCGACGCCTCCACCGTGCTCGTGCGACCGGAAAACCTTGTGATCACTCTAGCCGCAAACGATGGCAACATGGTAGGCGAGCATGGTCGCGTCGACATGGTGCACTTCCTCGGTGCGCTCGCCCGCGTTGACTTGACGGTTGCCGCAGGTGTGGGCCACCTGCCCGTCACCGTGCAGCTGCCGGCCAATGAGCTTCCTGCCGGCCTGACGGTTGGATCCGAAGTGGTGGTGGCTCCGCGTCCAATCGCCGCACTCGCCGTGTGAGCTGTTTCGCTGCGCGATTCGTTCCGCCGTATGAGCTGTTTCGTTGCGGACGCCCATGACGACGGTCATGAGATTGTAAGCTGATATTCAGCATTCCTGTACTAAGGTGCTGAATATCAGCATTTTCGTATATGCACCCCGTGCACGTCGTCGCAAAGGCAAATATGACGTTTCCGCAGTACCCACAATATCCGCAGCGGCCGCAACAGCAGAATCCGCAGCAGCCATCCCAATATCAGCAATATCCGCAACAACCGCAGTATCCACAGCCGCAAGTCAATCCTTATGAACTTTGGCTTAGGCGCGTGAAAAGCGTGTTCTCCCGCATCGGCGCAGGCATGTGCCTGATGGTGGTGATCTGGTATGCGCTTGCAACGGTGCTTTCCGGCGTGCTCTATCAGGTACTGCACACCACGAATCTGCCGAATTGGGCGGTGTATGTGGCGTCGGATGCCCCTTTGTATCTCGTGGCCATGCCGCTCGCGGTACTGATCATGGGCAAATCGTCGGTCATTGAAACACGCAAGTTCGACATGAAGCCGGGCCAATTCTTCAAACTGCTGGTCATGTGCTTCCCGCTCATGTATGCGGGCAGCCTTATCGGCAATATGCTGTCGTCGCTGCTCTCCGGAGGCAACGCCAGCAATTCGGTAAGTGACCTGGCCATGCAATTCGACGTGTGGAACGTGGTGTTCCTCGTGATTCTCGGACCGTTGTTCGAAGAATGGATCTTCCGCAAGGAACTCATCAGCCGCACGCGCAAATACGGCGAAAAAACCGCGATTGTGTTCTCCTCGCTGTTCTTTGGCTTGGTGCACATGAACCTGTTCCAATTCTTCTACGCATTCGCATTGGGGCTTGTGTTCGGCTACGTGTACGTGCGTACCAGCAAACTGCGTTATTCGGTGGTCATGCACATGTTCGTCAACTTCATGGGCGGTGTGGTCGCGCCGTGGGTGGTGAAGAACATTGACATCGACAGCCTGATGAACGTGCTGACAAGTGCGGAAAACGGCGACGGAACGGCCATGATGCAGTGGATGGGCCAGAATGCGACGGGAATGATGATATTCGGCATCTATATGCTGCTGTATTGCGGTCTGATCATTGCGGGTGTGGTGCTGCTTATTCGTGAACGTAAGAATTTTGTATTCTATACCGCGCCGGAAGAACTGCCTCGTGGTGTTCGCACGAGCACAGCAATACTGAACGTCGGTGTAATTACTTACATTGTAGTGACGGTTATTATTACGGCAATCAATCTAATGATGTAATAATTTCAGCATAAAAAAGTGCCGCATGTGGAATACTGCATGCGGCACTTTTTATGTATGGGCCAATCGCGATTTCCTCTGTTCGCGAGGAGATCACGATTCCTCGTTAATGGCGCGATTCTCAAGAAAATCAGCATTGGCGATGGAACGTGCCACGGCGTTGATCATGTCGGGAAGCAACGATCCCGGCTTGGCGTACGCGCACACTTCGACATTGATGCCGTAAGGGGAGTAGCCGGTCAGTCTTACTTTCGGAGGGAAGAGCGGATCGGCCAAATCGGCGGTATCGCGCTGCACGGCCTGAACCACCTGACGGGTCATCTCGTCGATGTCGGTACCGGCCTTGGCGGTAAACGGCACACGAACCAGCATCTCATTGGACGGATTGAGTTTTTCCAGTGACGCGGTGTTCAGAATCGAATTCGGAATGATCTTGACGTTGCCATTGCGCTCGCGCACTACGGTCTGACGCCAGTTGATATCTTCGACCACGCCATCGGTGCCCGCCACATTCACCAGATCGCCCGGCTGGATTACACGGCCAAGCATCAGACCGAAACCGCCGATGATGTTCGCGATCGTATCTTTCATACCGAGCGACACCGCAAGACCGCCAATGCCGAGCGCGGTGAAAATCGTGGTCGGATTAATGCCGAACACCGGCTGCAGTACAGTGCCCACAGCCAACGTCCACACCACCGCGCGCAGAATATTGATGAAAATCGAAGCGTTCGGCACTTGCGAACGGTCCAGCACTTTGCTCACGATTCGGGTAAGCGCCTTGTCGATAACGGCCGCAAGCAGTGCGACGACAATGAGCAGAATGATTTTTCCGGAATTGGTTTTCAGCCAATCCACAACGATTCCAATCGGTTCCATAGTGTTCTGAAGCGTCCCTTCATAAGTTTGATTCGCATGCATTACTGGTGCGCGCGACTTGCGTTCGCTGCGTCTGCGATGCGTGTTCGCAACTTGTGTTCGCACATATCCTACAGTGCGTGGCTGAGTCGGTTTGAGCGTGGGCGTGCGGGGAGCACGTGCGAACATTTGGGGGAATGCGCGTGGTGACATGTGGTCGGAGCCGCGAACGGGCTAAAGTTGAGGCATGGGCAATGTTGTGGATTATGTGCGCCGAGAGTTCCGCGGGTTCGGCGAATTGGCGTTCAGCAATGTCGATTCCTTGGTGCTTTCCGAGCTTTCCTACATGCGATTGCCGGGCTTGGTTCCAGCATTCGGCGAGGCCAAGTCGGTGGCGACCGTGCCGATCCGTGACTTGCTGCGCGCCGAAAGCTACGATGAGATGTTTGTTTCGAATTCCTCTGAAATGAATGATTATCGGCTTTCGTTGCTGCGTGCGGTTTGCGAATCGCCGCGATTCCGCGGGTTGCGGGTGGGGGAGTATGCCGAACGTTTGGATGAGGGCGAGCAGCAGCAATTCGCTGCGATGACCTTCGATTTGGGTGCCGATTTCGGTTTATATGTTGCGTTCCGTGGCACTGACGGCACGCTCGTCGGTTGGAAAGAGGATTTTAATATGGCGGTGCGCTGCCCAGTGCCGTCGCAAGAATCGGCATATCGATATGCGGACTCGATTCTGGACAGGACGGAACGTTTCCTCTCGGCGAAAAAATCACCCGACATTATGATCGGCGGGCATTCCAAAGGCGGCAATATGGCGGTATATGCGGCCATGCAAATCACGCAAAGCGATATTGAAGCGACCAACGAACGCGCGCAACGGCTCGGACTGCTGCCGGCGCTCGGAGGAAGCGTGCCGGGACGCAACTGCAGAATCTCCCGCATCTTCTCGCATGACGGTCCTGGAATGTCTCAAGTCATGGTGCATAGCCGCGCATATCAGGCAATCGCGGCACGAATCGACAAAACCGTGCCGGAATCCTCCATTATCGGCATGCTGTTGCAATCGCAAATCAAACCAACCTTCGTCAAAGCCGACGCCATAAGCATTCTGCAGCATATGGGATCGAGCTGGCAGGTGACGCAATCCGGCGAATTCGAGCGGGCAGGCGAGTTGACAGGCGGTGCGCAACTCATCGGCAAAACCATTGACGGATGGTTCGACCGCGTAAGCCAGGAACAACGCGAACGGGCCATCAACCAGATATACGACATCTTCGCAGCCGCGGGGTACGGTAATATCGCTGATCTGGTGGCGCATTGGACGGATTCGCTGCCGAAAATCGTGGCAGCCGCCAGAGGTACCGACGTGCAAACGCGCGAACTCATCAAAGACGTGTTCAAGGCGATTCCAGCCAGTGCGGCGAAAGTCGCTGTCGGGGAACTGCGCAACGACAAGGAGGGGGATGCGTGATGGGCAATATTATTGACTATGCGCGCACGGAAACGCGCAGTTTCGAGGCATTGCCGTTCCGCGAGGCTGACGCATTGGTGTTGGCGCAGCTTTCGTACGACGAAGTACCGGAATGCGTGCTGCGATTGGACGATTTGGTAGCGAAATACGGTACGTTGCAGGCGCGTGCGAAGCAATTCGATATTCGGCGTCCGATCGCATCGTTGCGTATGCTGCGCAAGCCCCCGTTTGGCGGCGTGACGATTGCGCGTGCCGATGACGAGCTGAACCACGACAAGCCCGTAGCCGACCATGACGTGGAGAACGTGGGATTGGTTGATCCGCAGGTGACGCACGATTTCTATCATGCCATCGCCGCGAATCCGCGATTCTCCGATATTGAGATGGGCGCTTTCCTTGAACAGTTCGACGATGGCGAGCAGACGCAGTTCGCCGCGGTGACCTACCGTCTGCCGTCCGGCACGTTGGTTGTGGCGTTCCGTGGTACGGACGATTCGCTGGTCGGCTGGAAGGAAGACTTCAACATGGCCTTCCAATACCCGGTGCCGGCGCAAGTAACTGCGGCCGACTATCTGGCTCGGGTCGCCGCGCTGTGGCAGAACGTGCCGATTGTGCTCACTGGCCATTCCAAAGGCGGTAATCTGGCCGTTTATGCGGCGATGAACGCCGAAGACGATGTGAAGGACCGTATCGAACGCATCTATTCGTTGGATGGGCCAGGCTTCCCTGAGGCGGTGGTGAACAGCTTCGAATATGCGAGCGTGAGCGATCGAATCGTCAAAATCGTGCCGGACTCATCGGTAGTGGGCATGGTGCTGGAAACCCCCGAACGGTGCATGGTGGTCAAATCCGACGTGGAAGGCATCATGCAGCATTTCGTGTTCTCCTGGCAGATGCACGGCGGTGAATTCGACAAAGTCGAGGATGTGGCCAGCAGTTCGGTGACCTTCAACAAAGCGCTGAACAAGTGGCTTGCCAACCTGTCCAAGGAGCAGCGCGAGCGTGCGGTGGACGCGTTGTTTGCCGTGCTCGAAGCGTCCGGTGCGGGCAGTATTTCCGCCATGATGGCGGCCGGGCCGAAAGTCATTCCCGAAATGCTTGGCACGTACGTTGGGTTGAGCGGTGAGGATCGACGCAATCTCAACCAGGCGCTGGCGATTATGTTGCAGGCCGCTCTTGCCCGCAATCCGAAAGTGCGGCGCAAGTAGACGTAGCGCGGAGGTCGTGACGCAGTGGTGTGAGGTGAGGCGTTGCGGTGGATGGCAATCGCTATTAATGCGACATGCTGTGCAGTTTGTTCTAGACAACTTGTATAGTAATTCGCGTTGCGCTTTTAAATCGACGGTACAAAATAGGGGGAGCCATGCCACGTCCACGCCGAGATTCGGAGATTCTGCCAGCCAAAGAACGGCTCGAAAACGCATTCTGGGAACTGCTTTCCGAACGTGAGTATCGTAAAATCACCGTCACCGACATCGTGCGCACGGCGGACGTGAATCGCAATTCCTTCTACTACCATTTCACGGGACTGCCGGAACTTGCCGATTCCGCCATTCTGCACGCCGTGGAAAACACACCGCTTCCCAGCGCGCCCAACGCGAATTTCAATCCCGACAACGAATGGCGCAAGCATGTCACCGCGCTGCTACGCGAGCCCGAACAGCGTCGGCGTCTTGACCGGCTCGCGCTGCTCGCCGGACCGCACAGCTCGCCGGAACTCGTCGAATCCCTGCAGGACTTCGGCAGGCTCACGTTGATCTCCGTGCTGGGGCTTGACGCCGACCACCTCGACCTTAAAACCGATCTCATGCTCGACTTCACCGTAGGGGGCATGCTGGCGGTATTGCGCCGTTGGCCGAAACTCCACGAGCAGCTGCCGATGGACGCCGTGTTCAACGAGGACTTGGCGGTGTTGGCCACGGGCATGTTCATGTCCATGTCCAAAACCGACATGCTGGGCTATTGGAAGCGCATCTTCAGCAGTGGTTTCGTGCCCGGGCAGGCGTCTCACGACGACCAAGCCCCGCAATCCGCCGCACAGTGAGCCATACGCCACACTGCGTGACTTTTCGGTGGTAGAAACGTCTGTAGCGGCGCTCTTTCAGGGTGCGTCAGACGTATGCAACAGCACGACAGGGAGGTTGTTCCATGATCAACGAAGCCTACAAGGCCATGCTCGGCGGAAAATCCGTAATCCGCGAGCTGAGCGAATACGCGACCGCGCGTGGCGCCGAAATCGGCTACGAGAACGTGTTCGACTATTCGCTGGGCAACCCGAGCGTGCCGTGCCCGCAGGACTATACCGACGCCGTGATCGACATGTATAAAACGGCCGAACCGGTGGCGTTGCACGGCTATTCTCCGTCCTTGGGCATTCCGTCGGTGCGCAAGGCGATCGCCGAAAGCCTCAACCGCCGCTTCGACATGGACTACACCGCCGACTACATCTTCCCGACCACGGGTGCGGCCGGCGCGTTGGCGCATGCGCTGCGCGTGGTGACCAAGCCGGGCGACGAAGTGATCACCTTCGCCCCGTACTTCCCGGAATACCAGCCGTATGTGAACGGCACCGGCGCGCACCTGACCGTCGTTCCGGCCGACACCGAGAACTTCCAGATCAACTTCGACGCGTTCGAGAAGGCGCTCAACCCCGGAACCGCGGCCGTGCTCATCAACACCCCGAACAATCCGTCCGGCGCGGTCTATTCCGCTGAAACGCTGACCCGCCTGGCCGAGGTGCTCAACGCCAAGCAGACTGAATACGGCCACGACATCTTCCTGATCGCCGACGAGCCGTACCGCGAGATCGTGTTCGACGGCGGCGAGCAGCCGTATCCGAGCAAGTTCTACGACAACACGCTTTCGTGCTACTCGTACTCCAAGTCGCTGTCACTGCCGGGCGAGCGCATCGGCTATGTGGCGGTGAATCCGCGTGCCACCGACGCCAAGCTCATCGTGCCGATGTGCGGCCAGATCAGCCGTGGCACCGGCCACAACTGCCCGTCCTCCACCGCGCAGCTGGCCGTGGCCAAGGTGGTGGACGAGACAAGCGACCTGTCCGTCTACGAAACCAACATGAACCTGCTGTATGACGCGCTGACCCGTCTGGGCTTCGACGTGGTGCGCCCCGGCGGCACGTTCTACATCTTCCCGAAGGCGCTTGAGGAGGATGCGAACGCGTTCTGCATGAAGGCCAAGGATTACGACCTGATTCTCGTGCCGTCCGACAGCTTCGGCGTGCCCGGCTACTTCCGCATGGCCTACTGCATCGACACGGAGAAGGTGGAGCGTTCCATCGCGGCGCTTGAGAAATTCGTGCACGAGGTGTACGGCCGCTGAGCCGCTCGCGTATTTCGCCTATATTCCGCTTATAGATGGCGGATTCGCTCTCGTGCCTGATGCCATCTCGCTTATGGATGGCGGATGATGCGGGGAAAAGCCGGTTGGAGGGTATGGATATTGCCCCCTAACCGGCTTTTTGCTGTAGGACCCCGCCATCTATAAGCGAGATACCGTGGGGCGATTTGGAAAATCCGCCATCTATAAGCGAGATAGTGCAGGATTGTGGGGCGGCAAGCCGACTGTCTGACGGGACCGTGTGCGTTGATACAGGTTCGCCCGGAGCTGGTGGGGTCCAGCTCCGGGCGAAGTCTGTTATGGGGAAGGAAGGAATCTGAATCGGTTAATGCGTGAATCCGTCAGTGGGTGGCGATCTCGTCGATCTTGGTGACGTGGCCGCCGAACTGGGCGCGCATGGTGGACACGACGCGCAGGATGTCGTCGGCGCCGCCGCGCGAGGTCTGACGTGCGTACAGTGCGGCCGCGGTGGCCGGGGTCGGCACGCCGAGTTCGAGAGCCGCCTCGATCATCCACTTCGCCTCGCCGGACTCGTTGGCGACCGGCGGCATGGACTTGAGCGTCGGGTCGGACTTGAAGGCGATGGCCAGCAGGTCGAGCAGCCAGGACTGCACCACGGAACCGTCCCTCCAGGAGCTCATCACGGCCGCCGGATCCTCAACGAGATCGGACTTCACCATGGTGGCGAAGCCTTCGCCGAAGGCCTGCATCATGCCGTATTCGATGCCGTTGTGCACCATCTTGGCGAAGTGGCCGCCGCCCACCGGGCCGGCCAGCACCAGTCCGGAATCGCCTTCCGGCTTAAGTGCCTCGAAAATCGGGCGCGCGCTCTCGAAGTCCCCCTGGCTGCCGCCAACCATAAGCGCGTAGCCGCGGTCGATGCCCCACACGCCGCCGGAGACGCCGCAATCCATGAAATGGATGCCCTTCGGCTCCAGTTCGGCCGCGTGGCGTGCGTCGTCGGTGTAACGGGAGTTGCCGCCGTCGATGATCATATCGCCCGGCTGAAGAAGCTCGGCAAGCTCGTTGATGGTGCTGTCGGTCGCTTCACCGGCCGGCACCATGACCCACACCAGACGCGGGGCCTTCAGCGCGGCCACCAGTTCCTTCAGGCTTGCCACGGTGCGGTCCGACTCGGGGGAGCGGTCGTAGCCGACCACCTCATGCCCTGCCGCCGCGATGCGCTTCGCCATGTTGCCGCCCATACGTCCCAGGCCGATCATTCCCAACTGCATGATGTGCTTCTTTCTCTAAAAATGGTTGAAAAGTTTTTGCGATTTTGAATAAGGATTGATGCCGCCCGTTGGCTTCCCGCGCCTTCCGCAACGCAGAAAAGAAGGTTGCGGCAAGCTTTGCGGGCGGCAAGTTTTGGTTATGTTTTGGGTTATGTGAGTGTGGTTGCGATTGCTGCGTTCAGTGCGTCAAAGCACCAGCGAGAGCAGCATCACGCAGCCCAGACCGACCACCGACAGAATGGTTTCCATCAGCGACCAGGTCTTCAGCGTCTGGCCCACGCTCATGCCGAAGTATTCCTTGACCAGCCAGAAGCCGGCGTCGTTGAGGTGGGAGAAGAACACGGAGCCTGCGCCGATGGCCAGCACCAGCAGTGCCAGATGGGTCGGGCTCATGCCGGCGGCGAGCGGCACCATGATGCCGGAGGCGGTGACGGTCGCCACGGTTGCCGAACCGGTGGCGAGACGGATGAGCACGGCCACCAGCCAGCCTGCGATCAGCGGGTTCATGGCGGATTCGGTGATGGAGTTGGCGATCACGTCGCCGATGCCGGAGTCGACCAGCGTCTGCTTGAAGCCGCCGCCTGCGGCGACGATCAGGATGATGCCGGCCACGGAGCCGAAGGACTGTCCGACCATGCCGTTGACGGCGTCACGGGAGAACTTCTGCATGTAGCCAAGGGCGACCATGGCGAAGACGGTGGTGATGAGCAGTGCCACGAGCGGGGTGCCGAGGAACGCGATCACACGGCCCCAGGCGGTGGTGTTCTGACCGGTCAGATCCACGATGGACGCGGCGAGCATCAGCACGACCGGCAGCAGGATCACGGACAGGGCGGTGCCGAAGGACGGGCGGTTTTCCGCGGACTTCGGAGCTTCGGCCTCAGCCTCGTTCTCCGGAGCTGCGATCGGAACCCACTTGGCGGCGAGCCTGCCGAACAGCGGGCCGGAGATGATGACGGTCGGGATGGCCACGATCAGGCCGAGGGCCAGGGTGATGCCGAGGTTCGCGTTCAGCGCGCCGATGGCGGTCAGCGGACCGGGGTGCGGCGGCACGAAGGCGTGCAGCGTGGACAGGCCGGCGAGGGCCGGGATGCCGAGCAGCACCACAGGGGACTTGGAACGACGGGCGGCGAACAGCACCACCGGGATGAGGATGACCACGCCGACCTCGAAGAACATCGGGATGCCCACGATGAACGCGATCAGTGCCATGGCCCACGGCAGACGCTGCAACGGTGTCTTGGCCATGATGGTGTCGACGATGGTGTCCGCACCGCCCGACTTGAACAGGATGGTGCCGATGATCGAGCCGAACGCGATAAGCAGGCCCACGTTGGAAATCGTGCCGCCGACGCCGGAAGTGAAGCTATCGAACGCCTTGTCGAACGGCACGCCCGCGCACACGGCCATGACGAATGAGCCGGCGAGCAGGGACAGGAACGGATGCACCTTGCATGCCGCGATGAGAAGAACGATGACGGCGATGCCGATGATCGCCGCTGCGATGAGATTCATGAATCCTCCTTGACTCGTTGAATTTCTCTTTCGATTTTTAGTTATGTGCGATTATTTTGCGCTGTGTTGCGGCTTGCGCCGTTCACTCGGCTTGCTGCGATTGCGCGGCCACCTTCGCCGCGTACTCGTTCACTGCGGCGACGGCACGTTCGACCATTTCCTCGACGCTGCCTTCGATGGAGACTTCCACGCCGTTCTCGTCTGGCTGGAGCGGCTCAAGAATGGCGAACTGGCTCGGCAGCAGTGCCGGCGGCATGAAGTGGCCCTTGCGCTCGTTGAGACGCTGCTGGATGAGTTCCTGCGAGCCGGTCAGATGCACGAAGAAGGTGGGAACGTTCTGGGCGAGCACCTCACGGTAGCTGCGCTTCAGGGCGGAGCTGGAGACCACGGTGTTCTCGTCCAGCGCCTCGCGAGCCACCATCCAGGTGTTGATGACCTTGAGCCACGGCCAACGGTCCTCGTCTGTCAGCGGAATGCCTGCGCTCATCTTGTCGATGTTGGCCTGCGGATGGAAGTCGTCGCCCTCCGCGTACACGTATCCGAGACGTTCGTGAATGGCTTCTGCCACGGTGGATTTGCCGCATCCTGCAACACCCATCACCACTACGTGAATGCTCATGTTGTCCTCCTTGAACTCTGCTGTATTGCCAGTGCCACTTCGCATCGGCGATGACATCAATATAGCTATGAAAGGTAGTACTAGTCAAGTTAAAAGTACTACGAATAAAAATAATCATGCGACTTGCTATGCTGTAGGTAGTACAAATCGGCGGCAAATCGCGCGAATCGTGCGGGGGTAATTATTCGGACGTCACGCGAACGGCAATCGTATACGGCGTGTCGCAAAAACCTGAAAAAAGATTTGCACGCACAACGAGAGGAATTGTGGATGGCAGGAAACGAAAACGGCGGCGAACTGCTGCAGGATGCAGTGTGCCGCACGCTGGCCATCGAAATGCTGGACGGCAAATGGCCGGCCGGTGAAAGCTTGACGTTGGAAGACGTGCAGAACCGTTTCGGCATCTCCCGTACCGTGGCGCGCGAAGTCGCCAAAACGTTGGAATCCATGGGTGCGGTGACGGTGCGCCGACGCGTCGGATTGGTGGCGCGGCCGTTCTCCGACTGGCAGGCGCTCAACCATCAGGTCATCGAATGGCGACTCCACTCCACGCAGCGCGAGCGGCAGCTGTCGTCATTGACCGAATTGCGATTGGCGGTCGAACCGGCTGCGGCGGCCTCGGCGGCACGCCTCGCCTCCATCGACGTCAAGGCGAAATTCCCCGTCTACGCGGCGCAGATGCGCCAAATCGCCGAATCAAACGAAGAGGGGGCTGCCGGCCTGACCAAATTCCACGATCTGGACGTGGAATTCCATACTTTGATACTGAGCGAAAGCGGCAACGAACTGTTCGCCGCGCTTGCCGACACCATCGCCACCGTGCTGCGCGGCCGTGTGGAACTCGGCAAATACCCGAT
>ERZ650307.1911-NODE-1911-length-11547-cov-12.706491_pt1 | contig 11547 bp, 9 predicted proteins | sample MGYA00376243_ERZ650307 | MGnify/ENA primary metagenome ERZ650307 (study PRJEB26733, sample SAMN07839242) | wastewater metagenome | biome: urban; feature: artificial channel; material: waste water | place: USA: North Carolina | collected 2016-03-31 ... | reverse complement strand
CACATGTTGTTGTCGGCACACCAGGTCGTATGGTTGACTTGATCAAACGTCGTGCCTTGCAACTTGGCGACATCGAAACATTGATCCTTGATGAAGCAGACGAAATGTTGAACATGGGCTTCATCGATGACCTTGAGTTTATCATCAAAGCAACACCTGCTGAGCGCCAAACTCTCTTGTTCTCAGCAACAATGCCTGACGCCATCAAGAAAATCGGCGTGAAATTCATGAAAGAACCACAACACGTCAAAATCGTTTCGAAAGAAATGACGTCTGACCTAATCGATCAATACTATGTCAAAACAAAAGAATTCGAGAAATTCGATGTCTTGACACGTTTGATTGATGTGCAAAAACCTGAATTGGCAATCGTCTTTGGTCGGACTAAACGTCGTGTTGACGAAATCACACGTGGTTTGAAATTACTCGGCTATCGTGCTGAAGGTATCCATGGCGACTTGGCTCAACAAAAACGTTTGGCTGTCTTGCGCGATTTCAAAAATGATAACCTTGACGTTTTAGTCGCAACTGACGTTGCAGCACGTGGTTTGGATATCTCTGGCGTAACTCATGTTTATAACTACGATATCACACAAGACCAAGAATCATATGTTCACCGTATCGGCCGTACTGGTCGTGCTGGTAAATCTGGTTTGTCAATCACTTTCGTGTCTAACAACGAAATGGGCTACTTACGTGCCATTGAGCGTTTGACTAAGAAAGAAATGAAAGGCATGAAGCCACCAACACGCGAAGAAGCTTACCAAGCTAGCCTCGCTGTTGCTTTCGACGAAATCAAACGTGATTTGACTGATCCAAAAATCTCAGCTAAATTAGATAAATTTGATCAAGATGCTGAAAACTTACTTGCTGAATACGATGCGAAACTTTTAGTTTCACTCTTGTTGCAAGCCAAAGTTAATGATCCTGATACACGTCCTAAAGTAGAAATCGCTGCTGAAAAACCACTACCATTTAACGGTGAAGGTGGTAAAGGCGGCGGCCGTGGCGGCAATCGTGGCGGTGGCCGCGGACGTAACGATCGTCGTGGTGGCGGTGGTTATAACCGTGACAAACGTGGTGGTGGTCGCGACCGTGATGATCGCAACAAAAAAGATTACTACAAAAAAGATAAACAAAAAGTTCACCCTAAAGCGACTGAAAAGAAACCTGGTTTCGTGATTCGTAATAAAGGCGACAAATAAGACGAGAGTAAATGACTCCCGTCACAAAACTGAAAAGTCGGCAACGGCTTTTTATGTTATAATAAAATAAGTCTGTTCAATCTTGGATAGGCGTAAAAGACACCTGCAGTCGTTGACAGAATATATGTCAAGATTACCTCAAAACAGAAAGAAAAAATATGACCTTTAAATCAGGATTTGTTTCAATTATCGGCCGACCAAATGTCGGGAAATCAACCTTGCTTAACCACGTGATGGGGCAAAAAATTGCCATCATGAGTGATAAGGCGCAAACGACACGTAATAAAATCCAAGGGATTTATACAACTGAAAACGAGCAAATCGTTTTCATCGACACGCCTGGGATTCATAAACCACACAACGCTTTGGGCGATTATATGGTTGAGTCTGCCTATTCAACTTTACGTGAAGTGGATACGGTTTTATTCATGGTGCCAGCTGATGAGGCGCGTGGTAAGGGCGACAATATGATTATTGAGCGCTTGAAAAAAGCCAATGTTCCTGTGATTTTGGTTGTTAATAAAATCGATAAAGTCCATCCAGATCAGTTATTAGCACAAATCGATGATTTCCGCACACAAATGGATTTCAAAGAAGTCGTGCCGATTTCTGCCCTTGAAGGTAACAATACAGAAAAACTCCTTGAGATTCTGAAAAGTAATCTCGAAGAAGGCTTTAAATACTTCCCAGATGACATGATTACAGATCACCCAGAACGTTTTCTGGTAGGTGAGATGATCCGTGAAAAAGTCTTGATTTTGACACGTGAAGAAGTCCCACATTCAATCGCTGTAACGGTTGATTCGATGAAACGTGATGAAGACACAGGAAAAATCCATATCATGGCGACGATTTACGTTGAACGTAAGAGCCAAAAAGGGATCATTCTTGGTAAAGGTGGTGATATGATCCGTAAGGTTGGTAAGATGGCCCGCCGTGATATCGAAGTCATGTTAGGCGACAAAGTTTACCTAGAAACTTGGGTCAAAATTAAAGCTAACTGGCGTGATAAAAAAATTGATATCCAATCAATGGGTTATCGTAAAGATGATTTTTAAGGGTGACTGTCTAAAATGGAAAATGCAGAGTTTATAGAAGAAGAAATTTCTAGCTCACAAAATCAGCAGAATAAAATGCTGGCGGGTACTTTTTGGATGACGGCAGGTGACTTCCTGTCTAAAATTTTGGGTGCTGTCTACATCATCCCTTGGTATGCGTGGATGGGCAGTCATGGTGACCAGGCCAATGCGCTGTTTTCCATGGGCTACAATGTCTATGCCCTCTTCCTTTTGATTTCGACGGCTGGTATTCCAGTCGCCATTTCCCGGGAAGTGGCCAAATATAATGCGCTTGGTGATCGCAACATGTCCTACCGTTTGGTTCGCCAAATGTTGGTTTTCATGGTCATCTTGGGAGCTGTTTTTGCAGGGGTTATGTACTTGCTTGCGCCATTTTTTGCGGCGCTTTCGGGTGGTGGTAAGGATCTGATTCCGGTCATGAAATCCCTGTCTCTAGCTGTTCTTGTTTTTCCGGCCATGTCGGTGATTCGAGGCTATTTCCAAGGGTTGAGCAATATGAAACCCTACGCCCTTAGTCAGCTTTTTGAGCAAATTGTGCGCGTGATCTGGATGTTAGTCACAGCCTTTATGATCATGAAACTTGGCTCAGGCGACTGGGTGGCGGCGGTGACACAGTCAACGACTGCCGCTTTTATCGGGATGATCGCAAGTTCTGTTGTATTGATTTTAGCCTTGATGAAACAGGGCGATATTGCTAACATTGCTAATCCTGGACCGTCCAAACATCAGATCAATGCTGTGAATCTCCTCGCGCAAACCTTGACGCAGGCCATTCCCTTCATCGTGATTGGCTCTGCGATTCAGATTTTCAAACTGATCGACCAAACGACTTTCCCACATGTCATGCGGATGGTTGCCAACTATACCGATGCACAATTGGCGATTTTCTTCTCATACTTTTCTGCTAATACAGATAAGTTGACCATGGTTTTGATTGGTGTGGCAACGACTCTGGGTGGGGTTGGGATTCCCGTTATCACCTCATCTTATGTCAAGGGTGATAAAAAAGAGACGGCACATGTGATCAGCTATAACCTACAGTTATTTGCCGTCTTCATGTTGCCAGCTGTTGTGGGGATGAGTATTCTGGCGCGTGAAATCTATACGATCTTCTACGTGTCACCAAGCCAACTCCAGCTCAATTTGTTTGTCTTTGCCTTTCTACAGAGTTTCCTTCTTGCAAGCTATGCCTTGTTATCACCGATGCTTCAAGCCTTGCGCCATAGTCGCGTTGCGATGCGGTACTTTGCCTTGACGCTAGTGATCAAGTTAGTGCTTCAGGTACCGGCGATCTTGCTTTACGAGGCTTACGGACCGATGATTGCGACGACCATTGCCTTTGGTATCGGGGTCTACCTCTTCTTGCGCAAAGTCCAGCAAGTCTCTGAGTTTTCGATCAAAGTGACCTTCCGTGGCTTCTTGGGTATCGCCACGATGACCTTAATTATGGCCATCATTGTGAGCCTGGCCAAATGGTTACTGCCGAACCATGTCCTGCTGAAAACTGTCGTAGCGGGAGGCTTTGGGTTCGCTGCTTACTTAGTCATGGCAGCGAAACTAGGCTATTTAGAAAAATTATTTGGTGCAAAAGGCACATCCCTTCGCCGGAAATTGCATATTTAAAGTTTATATAGAGGTGAAAAATGGGTAAATACCAATTAGATAATAAGGGACAACAAAGTGTCCAAAAGTTCCACGAAAAAAATATCGGAAAATCCGATAAACAACTGAAACTTGAAGCGATTAAAGCGCAGTATCTCAACAAGAAGAAATCAGGCAAAAAATGAACAATCCCAAACCACAAGAATGGCGTGCTGAAGATTTATCTCAGGGTTATATCGCAGATTATAAACCGCTCAATTTCGTTGACGGTGAGGGTGTGCGAAATAGCCTCTATGTGAGTGGCTGTCCTTTTCATTGTGAAGGTTGCTATAATGAAGCAACTTGGAACTTTAGGTTCGGCGTACCTTATACGCTTGAACTAGAAGAGCGGATCATGGCAGATATGGCACTGTCTTACGTACAAGGTTTGACCTTGTTAGGTGGCGAGCCATTCCTTAACACTGGCACGGTTTTACCGCTTGTGAAAAGAATCAAGTCTGAGCTGCCTGGCAAGGATATCTGGTCATGGACTGGCTATACATGGGATGAGCTCATGTTAGAGACGCCAGATAAACTCGAGTTGTTAGCCAATATTGATATCTTAGTTGATGGCCGTTTTGACCTCTCTAAGAAAAATCTCTTGCTACAATTCCGTGGCTCAAGCAATCAGCGGATTATTGATGTTCAAAAATCTCTGAAAGCAGGAAAAGTTGTCATCTGGGAGAAACTCAATGATGGTGAACAAATCGTGGAACAGTTTCATAAAGAAAAATTAATCTAAAGTGCTACGGCACTTTTTTTGATTGGCATAAAATTTCAAAAATCTGAGTTGCTTTGCTTGTTTATATTTATAAATATCGTTATAATAACTTTATGTTTACATTTGTAAACTATAGATGATATTATCCATTGTTATTATTATAGAAAGAGAACATCATGTATTCCTATCAATCCAAAGTCCGCTTAGGCGCAGTTACTCTAAATGTGAGTAATTTAGAACTTGAAATTCAGTATTATCAAAAAGTCTTAGGACTGGATATTATAAGTCAAACGAGCACAGACGCTATCTTGGGCGTTGTGTCAACTCAGACAGAACTGGTCCGATTAAAGCAAGTGCCGGCTAATCTATCAAAAACTTTTGGCCTGTATCATATCGCCATACTTGTACCAAAGCGTTCGGATCTAGGTGATTTTCTCAATCACTTAATTCAAAACAAAGTCCCAATTATTGGTGGTGCTAATCACGGCTATAGTGAGGCCATCTACTTAGAGGATCCAGAAGGAAATGGGATAGAAGTTTATCAGGATAACCATGAAACAGTCTGGGATAAACAAGGGGATCAAATCATTGCCATCACCGAAGAACTTGACGTTGCGGGGATTCTAGCAGATGCGACTGGTCAATCGAGTGACTTTCACATACCAGCTCAAACGAAAATGGGTCATATTCATTTGAGTGTGAAGTCAGTCGCTGAGACATCTCATTTTTATCAAGTCCTATTTGGTATGACTGAAAAATTTGCAGTGCCCTCTGGTAGTTGGATTGCTTCTGGTGATTACCATCATCATTTTGCTTTCAATAGTTGGGAAGGCACAAATCTAGCCAATCATCTAGATGATACGCCGGGATTATTTGGTTTCACAGTCTATGTTGTGACTTCAGATGATCTAGCAAGGATCAAAGTAAAAGCTGACGAATTAGGACGGCTGCAATCTTACACAGATCACAGTCTTGTAATCGAAGACCATTCTAACAACCAAATTTTGGTCGAGCTAGAAGTCTAAATAGAGTCGTTAATGCTAAAACGTTTTCATGCTTAAGTCGTGCGGTTTGAGATGTGTGTGGCTTAGCAATTTTTAAGACCCGCTTTTGCTCGATGAGTGTGTTAAAATATAGACATGAAAAAAATGAAAATTGCCTATGTTGGTTTTGGCAAATCAACCAACCGTTATCACATTCCTTACTTGCAAACACGCGACAATTTTGAGATTGTCCGAATCGTGACGCCAACCTTAATGAAAAATCCTGAGGCGCAGCTTGCTTTAGAAGCAACTGGTACGCTTTTTTCGACAGACATTCAGGATATTATCCAAGACAAGACCATTGATCTGGTTGTTGTCGTAACACCTGCTAAATCTCATTTTGCCTTGGCTAAACAATTATTACAGGCGGGTAAAAACGTCTTACTAGACAAGCCTGCTGTTGAAAAATTGACTGAAATGCAAGAGTTAGTAGCGCTTGCTCAGGATGCCAATCTCTTTTTCATGCCTTTTCAAAATCGCCGTTTTGACAGTGACTTTTTGACGGTTAAAAAAGTGATAGAAACTGGTTATCTGGGGCGCGTGATCGACATTCAGGTACACATGGATCATTTCCGACCTGATGACACAACCGTCACTGGATCGAACTTCGATGGTGCTTTCTACGGTCATGGTGTCCACTTGGTGGACCAAATGGTCAGTCTATTTGGTAGTCCTGAAAAGGTGCAGTACGATATTAGAAGTACCCGCCAACCTTTGAGCACACTCGACGACCATTTTGACGTGGATTTGTTTTATCCCGATCACTTGAAAGCTAGCGTGCATGCGACAGAGTCAGCGCTTGTGCCTTATCCAAAATGGCTGATACAAGGTACCAAAGGTACTTTCATCAAGCAAGATGTTGACCAGCAGGAAAATGATCTGAAAGCTGGCATTATGCCAGGCACAGCAGGATTTGGTGAGGATAGCCCGCAAGCCTACGGTCATCTGACTTATCTCAACCAAAACGGTGACCGAATCGAGAAATATATCCCATCAGAGATGGGGGATTACGGTCGAATTTATGATGCAGCTTACGAAACTGTGATCAATGGTGCAGAAAAACTGATAACGGATGCGCAGATGTTGCGCGTGATTGAAATTTTAGAAGGTGGTTTTGAGAATGGTTAGAATTCAGGATGATTTATTTGAAGCAGTCAACGCCGAGTGGTTAGCGAAAACAGAAATCCCATCAGATCGCCCACGAATTGCAGCCTTTGATGAACTTGTCATTAGTAATGAACAAACCTTGATGCACGATTTTGCGACGATTCATGAATTTGATGAACCTGTCATGACTGAATTTGCAAAATTCTACAAAAAAGCAGGCGATTTTATCGAACGTTTCGAGTTTGGGACAGAGCCTGTTAAACCAGAGTTAGAAAAAATTTCAGCTATTTCAGATTTTGAAACTTTAACTAGCAAATTTGCGGACTTGATTTTAAACTCTCAAGTGCCAGTACCTTTTGGTTTGTCAGTTGACACAGATATGAAAGATGCTGTGCATTATGCCATGACTTTCTCTGGCGCTGGCTTGATTTTGCCTGATACAACGTACTATGCGGATGAACATCCACGTAAGGCTGAGTTGCTTGATTTTTATAGGACGAATACTGTAGAAATTTTGCGTGAGTTTGGCTTTTCAGCAGAAGCAGCACAGCAACAAGTGGAGAACACAGTCAAATTTGATGCTATTTTAGCCCAGTACGTCAATACATCAGAAGAATGGGCCAAGTATGCTGAGCTCTATAATCCTGTTGTCATCAGTGATTTCACGTCGCACATCAAGTCTGTACCATTTGCCCAAATCATCGAAGCGCTGATCGGCAAGTTACCTGAAAAAATCGTTGTGTATGAAAAACGTTTCTATGAAAACTTTGATCAAATCGTTAATGTGGCTAATTTTGAGCTGATTAAGTCATGGATGTTGGTCAAATTACTGAGAGGTTCAACCCAGTACTTGTCTGATGATATGCGGATTTTGGGAAGTGACTTTTCACGCAAATTATCAGGGACTTCTGAAGCGCGTAGCCAAGAAAAACATGCTTTTGATTTGGCAACTGGTCAGTTTTCGCAAGCTGTTGGTTTATATTATGGTCACAAATATTTTGGTGAAGCAGCCAAGGCAGATGTGAAACGGATGACCTCTGAGATGATCAAAGTTTACCAAGAACGTTTGGATAAAAATACTTGGTTGAGTCGTGCGACGATTGACAAAGCCATCAAGAAATTGGATGCCATGACGGTCTTTATCGGTTTCCCTGATAAATTACCAGAAATTTATCAGCAATTTACTGTCTCTCATGACAGTCTTTATAGTAATATTGCGCGATTTGATGTCGCACGTAGTCACAAACACTATGACAAATTCAACGAAGATGTCGATAAGACTGAGTGGCACATGCCAGCACACATGGTCAATGCTTACTTTAGCCCAGATAGCAACACCATCGTCTTTCCTGCAGCCATTTTGCAAAAGCCCTTTTACTCAGCAACAGAGCAAACGCCTAGTCAAAATTACGGCGGCATCGGTGCGGTAATCGCTCACGAAATTTCTCATGCCTTTGATAATAACGGTGCCCTCTTTGACGAATTCGGCAATATGAATAACTGGTGGACGGATCAAGATTTCAAAGCCTTCGAAGCCAAGCAAGAGCTGATGATTGCCGAGTTTGACGGCCTAGAAATCGCAGGCAGCAAGGTCAATGGTAAGCTGGTCGTTTCAGAAAATATCGCCGATGCCGGCGGATTGACAGCAGCCATGACCGCAGCGCTCAGAGAACCTGACGCAGATCTGAAAGCCTTTTTCACCCAGTGGGGAGAAATCTGGCGCCTCAAAGCTTCAGAAGAATACCAACAAATGTTGCTGTCAATGGATGTCCATGCCCCAGGTAAACTCCGTGCCAATGTGCAAGCGAGTAACTTAGATGAATTCTTTGCAACTTTTGATATTCAAGAAGGTGACGGTATGTGGCGTGCTGAAGCAGAACGCGTTAAAATCTGGTAGAACACAAAGATAATATATAATTAGATTAAGTTATTTTAATTAAGAAGGGACGTGTACATGAAAACAATAGCTATTTTCAATAATAAAGGTGGAGTAGGTAAAACTACCATTGCGACGATGCTAGGATTTATGTTAGCATCTAGAAATAATAGAGTTTTAGTAATTGACTTAGATCCCCAATCTAATACTACACAAACAGTGTTGGATGAACAACAAATTGATAGAATTTATAATCCAAAGACAGAAGCGATAAGAATAAAGACAATAATGGATATTATTGAACCAATGAGAAGTACAAATGAACCTAAGATTGGAGATGTGAAACCAACAATATATTCTAGTAAAAAACACGGTTTTAAGTTTGATATAATTCCGTCTTCATTAAAATTATCAATATTTGAGGATACTTTGAGTAGAGCTTGGGATGATGTGAAAGGTAGCCAAATTGGAGGATTTAGAAGAACTAACTGGGCACGACAATTATTTTCACAAGTTGAAAAAAGATACGACTATGTTTTAATTGATTTGAGTCCAAATTTAGGTGCACTTAATAGGTCGGTAATGTTAAATATTGACCATTTTATTATCCCCACGACTGGAGATATATATAATCAATATGGGGTAAGTAATATTGGTCCTTGGATTAAAGGTTGGATCAAAGATTATGGAAGAGGAGTAAAATTTCTTTCTGAAGATTACTCTGAAGACTATTTGAAAACTTTGAATTTAAATTTGGATATATCAGAAGAAAATTATATTAAGTTGTTAGGATTTATACAAAATAGAGTTAAATTTAGTGAAAGAAACAAATATAAAATAATAACTTGGCAAGAGAAGTTTTTTGAAAAAATTGCTCTTGCCATAAATAATAATTTGAATTTTTCGTTTACTGATGATATACAAAAAGATCTGAAACTTGGAACAATTAAAGAGGTCAATAGTTTATTATCTGAAAGCCAAAATAATACAGTACCTGTAGTAAAACGTGTATATGATGCAATGCAAAATGAAAAAAAGTGGGGGAAAAGAGATGTTGAGAATGCAGAGTATGCGGTCTATCAAACGTTTTCTGATATATTAGATAACGTAATGAGAAATTTAGAAAAAGTTGGTAACTGAGTATGACTGATGTCAGATGGAATTGTAATTTAATTAGAGCGCTTTTAAATGGTAGGCTTGTAGTTTTTTTTGGTGCTGGACTAGGTGAAGAGTATGAATTACCTAATTGGAAAGAAATAACATCTTTGTTAATAAAGGAATTTGAAAGACACCCTGGATATTCAGATTACAAAAAAACTATAGAACATTTATTAAATGCTAAGCAATATAGTGAAGTAATTGATTATTTAAAGTTCCTAGATTTGGGGGACGGGACTGATAAGGTTACGGAAGCAATTGACAGGGTGTTTTCAGAACCTAAAATAGGAGAGATAACTACCAATCAAGATTTACTGTTTGAATTAAAGGTTCCTATATATTTGACGACAAATGTTGATGAGACATTGGAACATTCTAAACAAAAAGCTGGAAAAAAACGAGCGAAAATATTTTCTTACGATGATGAAAAAGATATTAAATCAATTTTATTATCCAATGATTTGATTGATTCCCCACTTATTGTTAGACTACATGGTGAATTAAAGAGTAGAGATTCTTTGGTATTTTCAAAAGAACAGTATTCAGATGTATTAATGAAAATGAACCGAGAGCATTACTTTTTTAGTAGTACATTACCGGCGATTCTAAATACATATACGATACTTTTTGTTGGCTACGGTTTAGAAGATCCAGATGTGAATATTTTACTACGCAATTTCAATATCATTCCAAGTCATGCTGCAAGTGTATTTTGGTTGCAATTCGACAAAGACATTGATGTCAAAAAGGTAAGTGATATAAAAAAATTTGGAATTCAAGTTATTGAGTTAGATACGAAAAAATTTGATGGAAATCGTACGGAATCGCTTAAAGAGGTTTTAAAAGATTTGAAAATGATACAAAATGGTATAGAACGCGAGGATAAGAGAGAAGTAATTCGTACTGATAGTAAATTGGAAAAGTATATAGAAGATGTAAGGGTTAGATATAAAAAAAGCCATACGCTGTAAATATTATTCTTATTTTTCTAAGATCAACCAATTTCTTTTTTCGTTCATTGTTTTGAAAATTTTGACAAGAGGCGTATAATAAAATCATGAACGTTTGATGAGGACGAGTGACCAAGGAGGATATCAGATGACATCTATCGAAAAATATAAAATCGAGGACATTCAAAAAAAGAATCCCTTGTTTTCGGCGATTAGAGCAACGGTCGAAACAGCTTTTTATGCCAATAATGTCGAAAAAATTGAGACAGTCGCGGAGGCCTATGCCCTAGCTAAGGAAACAAGAGGGACCATCGTCACTGATTTACCGATTCATGAACCAGAAGTCCATGGTTTCCCGGAAAACAGCAAGGTACTTGTCTTTAACGACGGTGAAGTCGTCGGGCGCACCTCAGCTGCTAGAAAAATCATTGGTCAACCAGGTGTGGATACTGCTTATTTTGCACGTCTGGTTCGTGAAGCTGTGTTCGGTATCAGTCAGAAAAAAGTTTATACAACTGAAGTTTACGTCGGCCTGGATCCTGAGTTCATGCTTAAAAGTCACCTCTTGTTACCCGCAGCTTATGCCAATACCATCTTAAATTATTTACTTAATTTCCAACGGTTAACGAAAGATTACCAAAAGATGTATACCCATTCTAAATCCTATCAGACAGGGGATTTATACATATTCGGCGATCCAGACTGGCAGCACCCAGATTATCCTAATGGTTTAGCTCTCTTTGATCCCAAGCATAATGTTGCTGTGA
>ERZ650307.1906-NODE-1906-length-11566-cov-22.410216_pt1 | contig 11566 bp, 9 predicted proteins | sample MGYA00376243_ERZ650307 | MGnify/ENA primary metagenome ERZ650307 (study PRJEB26733, sample SAMN07839242) | wastewater metagenome | biome: urban; feature: artificial channel; material: waste water | place: USA: North Carolina | collected 2016-03-31 ... | reverse complement strand
TGCTGGCCGCCATCAGCTGGTTCTGGCTGGTGCGCGGCCATTACACCCAGCGCCGGCCGTTCTGGGACGAAACCCGCGATGTGGTCATCGCCATGCTGGTGCTGGCGGTGGTGGACGCCGCGCTGATGTTCATGCTCAAGTCGCCGTTCTCGCGGCTGTGGTGGGTGGCCACCTGGGCGGTGTCGCTGTTTGGCGTGGTGCTGGGCCGGGTGCTGGCCCGACGGCTGATGATCTGGCTGGGCTGGTGGCAGCGCCAGGTGCTGGTGTTCGGCTTTGGCGAAAACGCCCGCGAAGCGTTTGCCGCGCTGAAAAGCGAGCGCTGGCTGGGCTATCAGGTGGTGGGCTTTGTTGCCCCGTGCGCCGATGTGCGCGACGCAGAAAACCTCGACGACCAACCGATCTGCGGCAAACCGCTGCTGCCCTATCTGCTGGAAGAACCCGCCCCGCGCTTTCTGGAACGTTTTCACCAGCCGGCCATTCTGATTGCGCTGGAAACCGAACAACTGGACGTGCAACAACAGCTGGTGCAGCGCTTCAGCATTGCTGGCGCCGACGTCAGCATTGCCCCGCCGCTGAAAGGCCTGCCGCTGTATGGCGCCGAGCTGACCCATTTTTTCAGCCACGAAGTGCTGCTGCTGCGCGTGCGCAATAATCTGTCGCGCCGCGCCTCACGCTTTATCAAGCGCACTTTTGACATTGTCGCCGCCAGCCTGCTGCTGCTGGCGCTGGCCCCGCTGCTGCTGAGCGTGGCCTGGCTGGTGTCGCGCGACGGCGGCCCGGCCACCTTTGGCCACACCCGCATCGGCCGCCACGGCAAACCGTTTCGCTGCCTGAAATTCCGCTCGATGGTGATCGACGCCCAGGCGCGGCTGAGCGAGCTGTTGGCGCGCGACCCGGAAGCCCGCGCCGAGTGGGAACGTGATTTCAAGCTGAAAAACGACCCGCGCATCACCCCGCTGGGCAATTTCATCCGCAAGACCAGCCTGGACGAGCTGCCGCAGCTGATCAATGTGCTGCGCGGCGACATGAGCCTGGTTGGCCCTCGCCCGGTGATTGCCGACGAGGTGGAGCGCTACGGCGAAGACAAGGTGTTTTACCTGATGGCGCGCCCCGGCATCACCGGCCTGTGGCAAATCAGCGGCCGCAACGATATCGACTACGACAGCCGCGTGGCGCTGGACTGCTGGTATGTGCGCAACTGGTCGCTGTGGTACGACATCGTGATTTTGATCAAAACCATCAAAGTGGTGCTGGCGCGCGACGGCGCCTACTGACCCACGGAGCCCGTCATGCGCGACCTCACCCCCTTCAGCAATCGGCTGAGCAAAAACCACCGCCACCTGGCCAAATGGGCCAAGCGCCAGGACACCGAGTGCTACCGGCTGTACGACCGCGACATCCCGGAGTTCCCGGTGATTGTCGATGTCTACGGCGCCAGCGCCCACATTCAAGAAGTGGACACCGGCTGGCAAATCGACGAAGACAGCCACGCCGCCTGGCTGGACGCCATCCGCCAGGCGGTGGCCGAGGTGCTGGCCATCGCCGTGGACGACATTGCCCTGAAAACCCGCCGCCGGCAAAAAGGCCTGGCGCAATACGAAAAAACCGGCGAAACCGGCCGCGAGCGCATCGTCAGCGAAACCGGCCGCCGCTTTATCGTCAATCTGGAAGCCTATCTGGACACCGGCCTGTTTCTGGACCACCGCAACACCCGCCGCGTGGTGGGCGAACACGCCGCCGGCAAACGCTTTCTGAATCTGTTTGCCTACACCGGCAGCTTCACCGTGTACGCCGCCACCGGCGGGGCCATCTCGTCGGTGACGGTGGATCTGTCCAACACCTACCAAGACTGGTCACGGCGCAATTTCGAGCTCAACGGCCTGGACCTGAGCCGCCACAGCCTGGTGCGCGCCGATGTGTTCCGCTACCTGCAAGACGCCGCCGCCGCGGGCGAGCGCTTTGACCTGATCGTCATGGACCCGCCGAGTTTTTCCAACTCAAAAAAAATGCTCGACATCCTCGACGTGCAACGCGACCAGCAACGCCTGGTGGACGGCGCCATGGCCCTGCTCGCCCCCGGCGGCGTGCTGTATTTCTCTAACAACCTGCGCGGCTTCAAGCTCGACCCGGCACTGGCCGAGCGCTATCGGGTGGAAGACATCAGCGCCAAATCGGTGCCGGAAGATTTTCGCAACCGCAAGATTCATCAGTGTTTTCGGGTGACGGCGCGATAAGGCGACAAGCACTCGCCCAGCAAGGGGGGAGTGAGGCATAATGGTTTGATTCCATGGTGTTCTCTAGCCGACATGCCCCACGACGCCGACGCCTCTTACAAGCTATTGTTCTCCGCCCCCGAAGTGGTGCGCGATCTGGTGCTGGGCTTTATCCCGGATGACTGGCTGCACAGCCTGGATTACACCACGCTGGAAAAAATCCCCGGCAGCTACGTCACCGACGACCTGCGCGGGCGCGCCGATGATGTGGTTTGGCGGGTAAAAGCCGACGGCGAGTGGGTGTATCTTTATTTGCTGATTGAATTTCAAAGCACGGCCGACCCCTGGATGGCGGTGCGGATCATGAGCTATCTTGGCCTGCTCTATCAGGATCTGATCCGCCGTGGCGAGGTGCTGCCCGGCCGGCGCTTGCCGCCCGTGCTGCCGATAGTGCTGTATAACGGCGCCAGCGCCTGGCGCGCCGCCACCGACATCGCCGAACTGATTCCCAAAGCGCCCGGTCTGGTGGCGCAACATCTGCCCAAGCTGCAATATCTGCTGATCGACGAAAACCGCTACACCGACGCCGAGCTGGCCACACTGCACAATCTGGTGGCGGCCATCATCCGGGTGGAACACCCGGAAAGCGAACAGGCGCTATTGCAGCTGATTGAGCGATTGAACGAATGGCTGGACGGCAAACCTGAGCTGAAACGCACATTTGCCATCTGGATTCGCGCCGTGCTGTTGCGGCAAAGCAAACACACCCTGGCCTTGCCCAAGGTGCGTGACTTGAAGGAGCTGAAAATGACCCTGGCGGAACGCTTTGACCAATGGGCGCAACAATACGAGCAACGCGGCAAGCAGGAAGGCCTGCAAAAGGGTCGGCAGGAAGGCCGGCAGGAAGGCCGGCAGGAGGGGCAACAGGAAGGCGAAGCCCGTTTATTGCTGCGCTTGCTCACCCGTCGTTTTGGCGAACTACCCGTCGACGCGGTCACCCGTATTCAACGCGCCAATCTCCCCCAACTGGAAGCCTGGAGCGACCGCGTGCTGGATGCGCGCAGTCTGGCCGAGGTGTTCCAGCCCAGCTAGCGCCAGAGTCTGGCTGCGCGGGGGCAGCCGTGCCGTGCTGCGCCATGCAGCGACACGCTTTTTCATGGCCAGATGCGCGCGGTGGCAGACCGTTTTGCGCCCTCGCCATTCACCCCGCCAACATCACCTCACGCAGCGCCATCACCGTCGGGCTGTCCACTCCCGCCCGGCGCACCAGCAGGGTGGGGGCTGGCGCGTGTTCGGCCGGCAGCGGATGCACCGACACCGCATGGCTGGCCGCCATGCCGTCCAGCAGGCTCAGCGGCGCCAGCGCAATGCCCATGCCGGCGGCCACGCAGCCGAGCATGGCGTGGTAGGACGCCAGCTCAATCACCCGCTCCGGCAGCACGCCGTCGCTGGCCAGCCATTGCTCCAGCCGATGGCGGTAGGCGCAGCCGGGGGCAAAGGTCAGCAGGGTGAGGGGGCGCACGTCGCGGGCGCGGGTAATCGGCGGATGGCCCGCCGGGGCGATCAGCGCCAGGGTTTCCATAAACGCCGGCTCGGCGCACAGCCGGGCGTCGGCCACCGGGCCGCACACCAGCACGCAATCCAGCTCCCCCGCGCGCAGTTGCGCCAGCAGCGGCGCGGTGGCGCCGGTGTGCAGTTCCAGCTGCACGTCCGGGTAGCGCTGATGAAACGCCGCCAGCCGGGTGGGCAGCCGCGCAGCCGCAGTGCTTTCCATCGAGCCCAGACGCAGGCGGCCGCGCGGCGCGGCGTCGGCCACGGCGGCGCGCGCCTGGTCGGCCAGCTCCAGCAGGCGCTCGGCGTAATCAGACAACACCGCACCAGCGGGCGCCAGGCTCAGCCGGCGGCCTTCGCGCACAAACAGCGGCACGCCCAGATGCGCTTCCAACTGGCGGATGCGGGTGGTGACGTTGGATTGCACCCGATGAAGCCGGGCGGCGGCGCGGGTGATGCCACCCTCGCGCACCACCGCCCGAAAAATACGCAAGTCGTCCAGGTCCATATTCTGTTTTTGAGATGGGTTTGATCAGGATTATTCATTTTACAGGATGATTCGCCACGCGCTACAGTCAAGCTCCCTGACCGCCCGAAAGCGCCCGCCATGCATGCTGCTTCTCGTCCGCCCTGGCAGGGCTACGCCGCCGCCCTGGGCGTGGTCTGCATCTGGACTGGCTTTATTCTGATTTCCCGCTGGGGCGGCAAAAGCCCGCTGACCGGCTATGACGTACTGGCGCTGCGCCTGGGCGCGGCCTCGCTCTTGCTATTGCCCTTCTGTCGCGACTTGCCGCGCACGGTGTGGCGCGAGCGCCGGCTGTGGACGCTGGCGGCGATTGGCGGCGTGCTGTATGGCGTGGTGGTGTACACCGCCTTCAAATACGCCCCGGCGGCGCACGGCGCCATTCTGCTGCCGGGCATGCAGCCGTTTTTGGTGACGGCGCTGCTGTGGCTGGCGCTGGGCGAACGCCCCACCCGCAGCCGGCTGATCGGCCTGGCTGGCATCGCCTTGGGCGTGCTGTGTGTGGCGCTGCCGCTGCTGCAAGCCGGCGACTGGCGCACGCTGCCGGGCGACGCGCTGATGCTGGTGGCCTCGCTGACCTGGGCGGTGTACAGCGTGCTGGTGCGACAATGGGCGTTTTCGCCGTGGGTGCTCACCCGCTTTGTCGCGCTGGGCTCGGCGCTGCTGTATCTGCCGGTGTACGCGCTGTGGCTACCCAAGGGCCTGGCCGAGGCCAGCGCCACCCAGCTGATCACCCAGGCTTTGTATCAGGGCATTGGCCCGACCATCATCGCCATGTGGCTGTTTTTGCTGGCGGTGCAACAGCTGGGCGCGGCGCGCACTGGCGCGCTGATTGGCCTGGTGCCGGTGCTGGCCGGGCTGGCCGCCGTGCCGCTCTTGGGCGAGCCGCTGACCGCCAGCCTGCTGCTGGGCTTGTGCGCGGTGTCGGCCGGCGCCTGGTATGCCGCGCGGCCGGGTCGGGTGGCGTAATATCGGGGTTTTTCTGCTGCGCCCCCTGACCATGGCCTACCGTTTACTGATGCTGGATTTTGACGGCGTGCTGGCCGACAGCTTTCCGTTTTTCCGGCACACCTTCAATCAGTTGGCCGCCCACCATGGCTTTCGCCCGGTGGCGGCCGACGAACTGCCGGCGCTGCGCCGCTGCGGCCCGCGACAGATTGCCCGCCATGTTGGCCTGCCGTGGTGGAAGCTGCCGCGCGTGGCGCGGCACTTTATGCAATTGATGCAGGCCGCGCCGGACAGCGCGCCCTTGTTTGCCGGCGTGGCGGACTGGCTGGATGCCCAGCTGGACGCCGGCCAGCGGCTGGCGCTGGTCAGCTCGAACAGCCGCGCCAATGTGGCGCGCAGCGTGGGCGAGGCGCGGCTGGCGCGCTTTGCCGCGGTGGAATGCGGCAGCGCGCTGCTGGGCAAGGCGCAGCGGCTGCGCCAGGTGCTGCGCCGCCTGCACATCGCCCCCGAACACGCCGCCTATCTGGGCGACCAGCCCGCCGACGGCGACGCCGCCCAATGCGCCGGGGTGGACTTTATCGCCGTCGGCTGGGGCTACGCCAGCCTGGACGGCCTGCGCCCCTGCCAGCCGGCGCTGACCCTGACTCACCCGGCCGAACTATTCAGCCTGTTGCCGCCGCCCTGACGCCCGCCACGGCAGGCCGGCCACGAATACTGCTGTTTTACTCACCAAAAGGAGCCCGCCATGCCCTACGTCAACATCAAAATCACCCGCGAAGGCGCCAGCGCCGAACAAAAAGCCGCGCTGATTGCCGGCGTCACCGCGCTGCTGCGCGACACCCTGGGCAAAAACCCCGCCACCACGGTGGTGGTGATTGACGAAGTGGACACCGACAACTGGGGCATCGGCGGCGAAGCGGTCACCACGCTGCGCGCGCGGGCCGCCGCGCAAGCCTGAGCCGCTCACGCAGGCCAGACGGCTGCTCAACCCTGCCGCGCCAGTCGCCAGTTGCGCCAGCGACGGTGCGGCCACCAGGAAAACGCCCAGGCCAAGCCCAGCGCCAGCAGCGAGCCGACTATGATTTCCGCCGCGCGCAGCCCGGCCAGATTCAGCGCCGCCGAGGCCGGCAAGCCAATACCGCTGCCCAGCAGAATGGCCACGGTGATCGGGGTAAGCCGCCAGCTGCCGGGGTAATGGTCAATGGTGCGCGCCAGCACCACCGACACCGCCAGCGCCGCCGCCAGCGAGCCCAGATGCGCGCCCACCGTCCACACGGTCAGCAAGGCCACCACACAGCCAATCAGCGTATTGCTCACCCGGTCGCGCACCAAGTCCGCCGTCGCGGTGAGCTTGGGGTCGCTGACGGCGGCAATGGTCACCACCGCCCATACCGGCTGCTCAACGCCCAGCCAGGTGAGCAAAGGCCAGGCCAGCAAAGTGGCCAGGGCGATTTTGAGCGCGAACAACAGGGAAGCGCTTAAAGACATGATGAAAGAGGGCATGGGGTCAACAGCCTAAGCTTAACGGCAGGCGATGACAAGCAGATTGCATGCCACCAGGCAAGGCATTGAAGCCTGGTGGCGCGGGGGGGCATTACGGCGTGGTTTTGAACAAATTGAACTGATTGCTCAGTTGTTCTTTCAGCACCTGCTGTTTTTCCAGGATGGTCTTTTTGTCCTTCACCAGGGCATTGAAATCCAGCGCATAGGTGGGGGCGTTGAGCGCGCCGGTGATTTTCAGCGGCACGTTCATTTCTTTGGTGTTGGTGAACACCAGGATATTGGGCTGCACGCGCATGGCGTAGTCGATGATATTGCCGACCAAATCCACCTTGCCGTGGCCTTGCAGGCTGAACAGGCTGGAGTTCAGCCGCAGGTCGTGATTGCGCGCCACGCCGTTGCTGAAGTTGAACTGGGCGGACAGGCTCTGAAAGTCGGTGCGCTTGCTGGGGTCGTCGGTCAGCCGCGCCAGCTCGGTGGGCAGGCGCTTGATGGCTTCCACCATGTCCACCCCCATCAGCGCGCCTTCGGTCAGCCCGACGCGCACGGTGCCGTTCAGCGATTTGCGCAATTGGGTGAAGGTTTGCCCTTCGGCGGTCAGCGTGGCTTCCAGCCGGCCTTTGCCGTCCAGCCGGTCGATGTCGAACAGGTCGCGCAGCAGCGGGCGGATGCGCATGCCGCTGAGGGTTTCAAACATCACCAGCTTGGGTTGCTCGCCGGGGGTGAGTTCCAGTCGGCCATTCAGGTTGCCGCCGTAGATCAGCGCGGTGACGTCTTCCAGCAGCAGTTTTTCCGGGCGCATGCTCAGCTTGGCGCCAATCTGCTGCATGGCAAAACGGCCAGCGGTGAGTTCGGCAATGCGCAAGTCTCCAGAGAGATTCAGTGCGTTCATCCAGTCGAAGTCGAATTTACGCTGGCCATAAAACAGGCCGACCTGATTGCCGGTGGATTCGGCCAGATAGCGGTTAAGATCGAGTTTGCCCAGGCTGAGATTGACGGTGTGCGCCGGGGTGATAAAGCCATCCTGGCGGGCATTGAAGTCAAAACGCTGGCCGTCGATCTGGCCATTGAGCTTGCTGGTGACTTGCTGGCGGGCCAGATTGGCCACCAGCTCACCCTTGGCGGCAGCCTTGAGTTGGCCACGCGGCAGCAGCGGGGTGGCCAGCGTAGTGTCCACCGTCACCGGGGTGAGGCGGAAGATTTCCCAATTGCTCAGCGTCACTGGCGCCTTGAGTTGGGCGGTCAAGGTGTGTTCGCCGGCTTTCCAGCTCATCGCGCCGGTCAGTTCGGTGGCGGCCAGCGCCTGCCAGTTGCCGGAAATATCCTTGAGCTGGCCAGAAAAACTATAGCTGGAGCCCTTGTTGTTCAGCGCGGCGTTGAAATCCAGCGAGGGCGCCTGAAAACCGGCCTTGCCCTGCGACCAGTCGGCACTGGGCATGCGCGCGGTCAGCGAAACCGACGGCTCGCGGCTGCTCAGGCTGGCTTGCAGGTTTTCGGCGGTCATCTGCCGCGACACCAGGTTGACGCGCACGGTGCCGGTCAGCTCGGCACGGCTGTCGGTCAACCCGGCCACCAGGCCAGTGGCCGTCAGCTTGAAGGGGTCCAGCGTCAGTTGTTCTTCGGCAACGTTCAGCGGGCTTTCCAGTACCACGGCAGCTTGATGCTCGCCGCTTTTGAGCAGACCGGCCAGGCTCAGCTGGGCATTGCCCAGCATGCCACTGGCCTCCATCGAGCCTTCGCTCAGGCTGAATTCGCGCTTGAACACCCGGTCGTCCACCGTGGCGTTAAGATCAGCCAGTTTCAGCGAATCGAGCTTGACCACCAGCGAAGAGGCGGTTTTTTGTTCCAGCAGGTCGGCAAAATTCCAGCGGCCATCCGCCTCGCGGCGCAGGTTCAGGCGCACACCGTCCAGCTTGATGGCGTGCACCACTTTTTGTGCCTGCAACAGCGGCAGCCAGGCCAGGCGGATTTCGGCGCGGCGCAGGGTAAACAGCGGGCCGTCGCCATCCGGGCTGGCATTGGGAGCACTCAGGCTGATTTGATCAATCTTGATGCCGGGACGGGGAAACACCGCAGGCGAAATCTGCCCGATACTCAAAGTGCGGCCATCAGTCTGCAAGGCATCGGCCAATTGCATGCGCACTTGTTCAGGGTCGAAGCGGGCGTAAAAAACCGACAGGGCGGTGATGAACACCAGCACCAGCAGGGCAAGCAGTACGCCCAGCATTTTGAGGCGATAGGGAGTCAGCCGGAGAAGACCAGATGTCCATTTCATGGGGCAATCAAGCTCCGTGAGGCGGCAGTGCGCCAGGGGTCAAAAGGGCCACGGGTGGGGCAGAAATCAGGCCGACTGGCGGGCTGGAGCGGGTGAAGGGAATCGAACCCTCGTCGTAAGCTTGGGAAGCTTCTGCTCTACCATTGAGCTACACCCGCACAGGAGTCAGGCATTGTCACCGAAAACGTTGGCTTTGGCAATTGGCCAAAGCCACGCCAATGACATTTTTCAGCGGAAGGGCACGGGGCGGGGCGTGTCGGGTGCATTCCAGAGGCATGCGCTATCGTGACTACAGCACAGCACGATACTGGCGGACAAAGCGGGCAAAATCCTCAGCCGGCAAGGGCTTGCTGAAGAAATAACCCTGCGCCTGGTCGCAGGCGTGTGCGCGCAGGAAAGCCACCACTTCGGCGTCTTCCACGCCTTCGGCGATGGTGGCCAGATCCAGGCTGTGCGCCATCTGGATCACCGCGCGGATGATGGCGGCGTGCTGGTCGCCCAGGTGCAGCTGACGGACAAAAGACTGGTCGATCTTCAGCGTGTCCACGTCAAAGCGGGTGAGGTAGGACAGGCAGGAGTAGCCGGTGCCAAAGTCGTCGATCGACAGGCGCACGCCCAGCGCTTTCAGCCGCTGCAAGGTGGAAATCACGTTTTCCACATCGTGCATCAGCATGGACTCGGTGAGCTCCAGCTCCAGGCAGGTGGCCGGCAGGCCGGTGCGCGCCAGCGTGTGGGTGACGCTTTCCACCAGATTGCCGCGTTTGAACTCCACGCCGGAGAGGTTGACCGCCACCACCAGATCGCCCAGCCCCTCTTCGCGCCATTGCGCCAGCTGGCGGCAGGCTTCGTGCAGCACCCATTCGCCAATCGGCACAATCAGGCCGCTTTCTTCTGCCACCGGAATGAATTTGCCCGGCGGCACCATGCCTTGTTCGGGGTGCAGCCAGCGCACCAAGGCCTCGGCGCCGACAATGCGCCCGGTGGTCAGGTCCAGCTGCGGTTGATAGTGCAGGATGAATTCATTGTGCAACAGCGCATTGTGCAGGCCATTGCGGATCAGCAATTGCTCGGCGGCCTGGCCGCCCTGCTGGCCGGTAAAAAAGCGGAAGGTGTTGCGCCCGGCTTCTTTGGCGGCGCGCACGGCAGTTTCGGCTTTTTGCAGCAGCGCGTCGTAATCGTCGCCATCGTCTGGCGCCAGCGCCACGCCAATCGACAGCGTGGAGTGCAATTGCTGGCCGTTGATGTCAAACGGCGCGGCAAACGCATTCAGCAGCAGGCTGGCCAGCTCGGTGAGCTGACGCGGTTCGCGCACATGCGGCACCATCAGCAAAAACTCATCTGCGCCGTGACGCGCCAGCATTTCCTGACTTTGCAGCAAGGTTTGCATGCGCTGGGCGGCCGCCTTGAGCAATTGGTCGCCCATCGCCTGACCCAGCGAATCATTGATGGTCTTGAAATTATCCAGATCCACATACAGCAGGGCCACGCCTTCCCCGTCGTCCTGACGGCGGGCAATCGCCTCGTTCAGGCGGTTTTTGGCTTGCAGGCGGTTGGGCAGATCGGTCAGTGGATCGTGGTGAATCAAATATTCGGCGCGCGCCTCGGCGGCTTTGCGCTCGGACAGATCAAAAAACAACCCGACATAATGACTCAGCACACCATTGTGGTCGTGCACCGCCGACAGGCTCAGCCATTCTGGAAACACCTCGCCATTCTTGCGCCGGTTCCAGATTTCGCCATGCCAGTGGCCCTGCTCAAGCAGGCTGGCCCACATGTGCTGATAAAAAACCTGATCATGAATGCCAGAGGCCAACAGGCGCGGGGTTTGCCCCAGCGCCTCGTCGCGGCTGTAGCCCGTCATGCTGACAAATGCCGGGTTGACCGACACGATGCGCGCCTGGGCATCGGTGACCAGAATGCCCTCGTTGCTGTTCTCGAACACCTTGGCCATCAGCCGCAGATTGTCTGCCTCGCGGCGACGCTCCAGCACGATGCCAATGATCGACGCGCCGATTTCCAGCAGCTTGCGGTGAAACTCGGTGGGCGCGCGTCGCTCAAAGCTGGACAGCGCAAAGGTGCCGATAATCTCGCGCCCGGCGCCGTATATCGGCATCGACCAACACGCCAGCAGATTGAAATCCACCGCCAGATCGCGCAAATCGGCCCAGCGCGGGTCGGTCAGTGTGTCGCTGACAAACACAGGCTCGCCCCGGTACAAGGCATTGCCACACGAGCCAGAATTTGGCCCCGGACACAGTAGGCGCAGGCGCTCCACGCCCTCCGGCGGCACACTGGGCGCAGCGTAGACGTTCAGCTTGCCATCCTCATCCAGCAACATCACCGAGCCCACGGCATTGGGTAGCAGCCGCTCTTCCAGGCAGCAGACTTCGTTGATGATGTCCAGCGGGTCGTGCCCTTGCGCCACCGATTCGAGAATGGCCTGTTGCAGCAACAGGATATCCTGCTGCTCGGCATGGCTGAGCAGCTGTAGGTTGGCAACGCCAGGATCATCGACCAGGCAAGAACCGGGATTCATGACAGCTCCGGAAAAGGATG